>Ga0208849_1000461_pt1 | contig 38049 bp, 37 predicted proteins | sample NGESurdeep072012_10_FD_184470 | JGI IMG/M metagenome (GOLD analysis project Ga0208849, IMG submission 184470) | Arctic peat soil microbial communities from Barrow, Alaska - NGEE Surface sample 53-3 deep-072012 (SPAdes) | ecosystem: Environmental > Terrestrial > Soil > Wetlands > Peat ... | reverse complement strand
TGCGATGCAAACCGCCGGTGTCGACATCGACGTGCGCGCAGAGCGAGTTCCGCTCGAAGGCTACATCCGAATCGTCGATGCATTGACCGCCCTAGGATTCACCGCGCCGCGCACATAACGAAAGAAGCACGACAAGACGCGGGGAGGACGATGGAAGAGACGCAGCAGGTCGCGCCGGTTATCGCTCCGGACGTTCCGGCGTTTGGACCGAAGCGCTGGCGGGGTTGGCCGATATTCGGCATCACCGTTTTCGGCGTCGCCGTACTCTACTTAGCGCAGATCATCGTCAGCGCGATACTCTTTATCTTCACCTACTTTCCATACGCTCGGGCGCATCCGGGCACGCCGACCGACGTCAACACAATTTCGAAACTGGTCTTCACGGCGCCGGCATTATTTGCCACGGTAGTCCCCGGCGAAGCGTTGATGGCATTTCTTGCGATCGTTCTTGTCGCCGGCGCGGTCGGGGCGACGCGTGCGAATCTCGGTTTCGCCCGGCCCCCGAAAGCCGTCGATTTGCTGATCGGAATTCTGGCGGGCCTGGCGCTCGTCTTGGTATCTTTTATCGTGGGGGAATTGCAAGAGAAAGTGTTCGGTCCCCACCCGCAAGCGTCCGTCGAGATCATCAAGAGCCATCACGGACTTGCGTCGTTCGCGTTTGACTTCGTCGGGGTCGCGCTTGCTGCCGGCGTGTGCGAGGAGATCATGTTCCGCGGCGTGGTTTTCGCAGCGTTGGTGCAACGGATGCCGCTGTGGTGGGCAGCCGCCTTAAGCGGATTGATTTTTGCGGCAGCTCACGCCGACTATTGGAGCATCGCGGCGCTGTGGGCCGTCGGCATGGGTCTCTGCTTCCTGTACTACCGCTCGCGCACGCTCTGGGCCAACATGATCGCGCACACCACGTTCAACGCAGTCACACTTGTTTTCGTGTATTTTCTTCCGCAGCTAGCCAAGTGACACGGAAGAGATCATCTCCCGTGCACCATCATGTACGAGATGTACGCGAAGTAGAAGATGCCGCAGATCGCTAAGGCGCGCGAATCCAGACGCCGCCGGACCGATGTGACGGCCAATACGAGCGCCACAGCCAAAAGCGTCGCCCCGCAGGCGACATAAGCTTCCACGTCGAGGCGCCAGGGCGTGGCGAGCAATCCGATCGCCGACGCCACTGACGTTTGGAAGATCATCGCGCCCAACACATTGCCTACCGCGAGGTCGTCCAAGCCGCGTCGCATCCACAGCACGACGTTCATGATCTCGGGAAGCTCCGTCGCGATCGGGCTCAAGAACAACGAAACGACGAGCGGCGGCACGCCGACCTCGGCGGACGCTGCGGTCACCGCGGTCACAAACCAGTGTGACGCGGCTACCGTCACAACCAATGCGAGCGCAAGTTGGCCGAACACCGCATATGTAGGCGCATGGGTGGCTCGCGGCGCGAGCCGCAGCGGCGGCGGACGGTCTGCCGCTGGAGCGCCTTTGCGGCGGATATGGTAGATCAGATGGACGACGTACGCGCCGAGCACGAGCGCTGCGGTGATCGAGCGCACCGCCGGCGTCGGATCGAAGGACGCGCCGACGGCCAGCGCAAACGTGAATCCGAAGAGCACGAGGCCGAAGACGGCGGACTGAACGTTGGCTTGCAGACGTTGCCCACTGTCGCTCATCTTCCGCCGAACGATCGCCGTGAGACCGATGAGCGCGAAGACCACCGTTGCGAGCATGAACGGCGCGCCGAGCACGGCGCCGATGCCGACAGCTTGGCTCGCGGGATCCCGGAGAACCAAGATCGCGACGATCGCGACCATCGTTTCGGGCAGCGACGAACCGATCGCGGCGACCACCGATCCCATCGCGCTTCGCGTCAGGCCGTAGATCGATCCGACCCACTCGACCGCGTTGGTGAAGGCGTCGCTCGCGACGACGAGCAAGACGAGCGCGCCAAGCAATTCGAGGGTGATGAGCACGGCCGTGCCGATTTTGCCCGCGTGCACCACATCCCTTGTCACGCGCACTGCTCCGTACGAAAGGAACGGTTCTGAGCTACCGCATCCTCCACATCGCCGATGTCCACCTCGAGATGGCCTTCGGCGGTCGCGAACCGGCCTTTGGCGCAAAACGGCGCGAGCAATTGCGCGCCGCGTTCGAGCGGGCGCTCGATCTTGCCCGCGAGCGTGGCGTCGACGCGGTCTGCATCGCAGGCGACCTTTACGAAGACCGGCATGCCGGCCCTGATACCGCCGCCTACATACGCCGGCATCTCAGCGCCCTCGACGCCATTCGCGTGTTCGTCAGCCCAGGCAATCACGACCCTTGCACGGCCGGATCGGTCTATAGGCAGATGCAGCCGCTGCCTGCAAACGTCGTCATCTTCGATGATCGTAACTTTCGTCCGGAGCGGCTCGCCGATGGCCTGACGCTGTGGGGATTGGGCCAGACGTCTGCGCTCGATCATGGACGCGCGCTCGCGGGTTTTTCATGCACCGGCGACGGCACGCATCTTCTTCTTTTTCACGGGTCCGACGAAGAGCATATGCCGCCCGGCAAGGAGACGATCGCGCCGTTCAACGGCGCTGAGATCGCGAGCGCCGGTGCGGCGCACGCCATGGTCGGGCACTTTCACGGCCTGCTTCAGGGACCGCACCATGCGTACCCCGGATCGCCCGAGCCCCTCAACAGAAATCAGGACGGCGAACACACGGCGAGCATCGTCACGGTCGATGGCGGCCGCGTGAGCGTCACGTTCGAGCGGATCAACAAGACGCGCTACGTCGATGCGGAACTCGATGTGGCCGGGTTCGGCGATTCCGCCGCGCTCGTCCAGGCCGTTCGCGAAAAAGTTGCGTCGTCGATTCCGTATCCCGGCTCTATCTTCTGCCGCTTCCGGCTTACCGGCGCGGCGCAGGCATCGCTCGACCCCGATCTGCACGCCCTGCGCGACGACATGACGCTCCAATATCCGGGATTCGAGCTCGTCGAAGATTATCAGGCATTTGATTTAGACGCCATCGCGAATGAAGGCAATACCGTGCGCGCGGCCTTTGTCGTCACGATGCGCGAGCGCATGACGAGCGCGGACGACGACGAACGTCTCCTGCTGCAATTCGCGTTGCGGTATGGCTTGCTCGCGTTTGCCAAGAAGAAGCTGCGCGCGTGATCCTCAAACGGGTCATCGTGGACGGCTTCGGCAAGCTCGTCGGTCGCGGCCCGTTCGAATTTTCGCGCGGGCTCACGGTGATCGCCGGTCCGAACGAGTCGGGCAAGTCGACGCTCGCCGAATGCATCATGCGTCTGCTGTTCGGATTCCCGCAACAGCAATACACGTTCGACCTGGATCGCTACCGGCCGTGGCGATCGGGTGTTCCATACCGTGCGCGCTTGGAGTTCGAGCTCGATGACGGGCGCGGATTCGAGACCACGCGCGACTTCGCCGACGATGTGAAAACCGTCACCCGCACGCTCGACACGAAGGAACAAGTCGATGCCTGGAGCGGGGGCCGCAAAGTTTCTCCGGGTCAACTGGCGCTCAGTCTGTCGCTGGACGCGTACCGCGCGGCTGCAGTCGTCGGTCCGGGCGAGCTTCAATCGAAAGAAGATGCCGATTTCGGCGCGTTGGGCGAGCGGCTCACCGCCGTCGTTGGTTCGGGCGGCGACGAAGGCGCCGACTCGGCGATTCTAGCGCTTAGTAATTTTGCCACGAAAGACATCGGCAGCGAAGCGTCCAGGACCACGCCTTTTGCCGCCGCCCGGTCCGACCGAGAACAGGCCGAACTCGATTGGAAGCGAGCGAACGAACGATCCCACGAATTGAAGGCCACCATCGAACAGCGCGCCGCGGCGATGGCCGAGGCCGACACGCTCGAGACCAAGTGCCGCCAAGCGGAGGTTGTTGTCACTGTCGCTCGCCTCCGTTCACTTGAGGAGCGCTCGCGCCGCGTCGAAGTCGCTCTCGCGGATGTCGCGCAAGCCGTGCAATCGCGCGACGCCATCCCTGCGGCAAGATTCGGCGCCGGTGATCGCGTTCAATCGCGTGAGGATCAAGCAAAAGCGGCTGCCGAAATCGAGCATGCGATATCGATCCGCGAGATCGCGATCGCGGAAGCCGCATCGGCGTTTGGGCGAGCCGACGGCCGCGAACCCGAACGCGCGCTGCTGCGATCGCAACGCGACGAGTGCAGACAGGCGATCGCCGGCGACGAACAGCGGACCACCCAGCTAGGCGCACAACTCGAAGCTGCGTCGACCCGGGCGGGCGATGCGCCGGAATTGGACCGCGTCGCGGTCGAACAACTCGAGGAGCAAGACATCGCCGTGGATGCGGTGGAAAGTCGCGCGCGCAACCTCGAGACGCGCGCCGCGATCGCGCGACAGATGCGCCAGGCCACGCCGATGGCATTCGCACCCGTGCTGCTCGTTGCGGTGATCGTGCTCGTCATCGGAATGTTCGAACAGTTGACGATGCTGACTCGCGCCGGTGTCGGCGCGCTCGTCGTCGGATTGGTGATGGTGCTCTTCTATCTTTCTGCGGCCGGCAAGCGTGCGGAGCGAATCCGAGCTGCTGAGGCCGAAGCCGCGGATGCCCGCGACGTGCTCGACCGCGCGCAGGCCGACCTCACAAAGGCCTGCCGATCCTTATACTGCACCGATGTCGCGTCGGTACGCGCGAGATTTAATGCGCAGCGAGATCGCGATGCGGTCGAAGCCGAAGCGGCTGCGCTCGCTCAGACGCTGGAGTCGCGCCGCGGCCAGCTCCGCTCTCTTGAAGCGCAACTCGAAGGCATCGGGGCTTTGGAGCGCGATGTTTTGACCGGATCGACGGCGGCGGAATCGGCGTCGTCCACACTGACTGCGCTGTTCGACGATGCCGGCGTCGCCGCCGGCCCCGACTTGGACGTGCGGATTGCCGCTTTCCGGGGGCTGCGCGGCGCGGCCGAGCACGCGTCGCGTGCCGACGCGTCGGTCGCGATTGCGCAAACGACGCTTGCAGAGGCGCTCGGCGACTTCGACGTCGACTCGCTTCGCGATGAGATCGGCCGCCTCTCCGCTGGATTGCGCGAGGCGTCGCCGGATTATGCGCAATCGAAAGGGGCGGTCGATGAGAAGACGGCTGTCGCCGCTCGCGACGACCTGCGCCGTCAACTGGCCGAGGCAAAGACGAGGGCTCGTGAGCTCACCGCGCGATGCGACGCGGCGAAACTGCCCGATATCGCAGAGCTGGAAGAGCGTTTGGAGGCCAGCCGTGCCGAGGAGCGCCGTTTGTTCACTGCCGCCCGCGCGGCAATACTCGCGCGGGATATCATCGACGAGGTCAAGATCGCTATCCACAAGAGCTATTTGCCGACCATGAACGCCGCGCTTGGCGAAGCGGTCGGGAAGATCACGTCGGGAAAATACGTCGGCGCCAATTTGAATCCGGCGGATTTCACGGTGCGGCTCACGTCGCTGGAACGAGGCGGCACGGTGGATCCGTGGCAGTTGTCCAGCGGTACGATCGAGCAAGTGAATCTCGCGCTGCGCGCGGCGACGGCGCAGGCGCTCGGCTCCGGAGAACACGTGCCGCTCATCCTGGACGACGCGCTCGCCCATGCCGATCCGGAACGAGCGGCCGGCGCGCTCACATTGCTGGCAAACGAAGGTCATCGCGGCATCCAATCGTTGTTCTTCACGCAGCGCACGGATCTGGTCGGGTTGGCGCGCGGCCTGCATGGCGTCGTCATCGTCAATCTCGACGACGAATCGGCGGCCCGCACGAACACGAGTGCAAGCGAATCGGCGCCGGCGGGCTTCTCCGAAGCCGGCTTTGGCCGGCCCGCCGGCTAGCCGGACTCCGTTGCTCCAGCTCGGCGTCGATGCGGTCAACTTGCTGCACGACAAACGCGGCATCGGCCGCTACGCGCGCGCGCTTTTGCGCCGCTGGGCCACGCGCGCAACAGGTCGAGTCCGCCTGACGTTGCTCGTACCCCACCGCTTTCCCGGTTTGGTGCGAACGAGATTGTGCCGGCAAGTTGGCGCGGACGTGGCTGTTGAGCGCAGGACCCGATCGGGGCAGCTCGGCCTGGATGCGGTCTGGTATCCGTGGAACGGCATGACCTGGGTCGCGCCGGTGAGAGCGATCGCCACCGTGCACGATGTCTGGCCATTCGAGTCGCCGTCGCCCGACGATCGGCGCCGGCGCAACGAACAGGAGCCGTTTCAGACGACCGCTCGCACGGCGGAATGCATTCTCGCGGATTCCAACTTCACAAAGCGCGAGATCGTGCGCCACTTGGGCGCGGACGAAGCTAAGATCCGGGTCGTGCATTTGGGCACGGACTTTCCGCCGGCATTCGCGGACGCTGAACCCGCCCGATTTGACGGCGCGCGACAATACGTGCTCTTCGTCGGCGAAGTCGAGGGCCGCAAGAACGTAGCCACGTTGGCAACGGCGCTGGGCATGTTGCCGTCACGCCTTCGGAGCGACACCGCGCTCGTGGTAGCCGGGCGTGCGAAACATCTCCCCGGACGGGATGCGGCCGGCGAAGTTGTCGTGCGCATGGAAGGAGAGGTCAGCGATGCCCGGTTGGCGGCGCTCTATCGCGGTGCGGCGGCGCTTGTTTTTCCCTCGATGTATGAGGGTTTTGGTTTGCCGGTGCTCGAGGCCATGGCGTACGGCACACCCGTGATCGCATCCGATGCGGCGAGCGTGCCTGAAGCCGGCGGTGATGCCGCACTTTATTTTTCGCCGGCCGACGCCGGTGCGCTGGCCGATCGGCTTGTCGACGTGTTGACCGACGAAACGCTGGCGGCCGATCTGCGCGCTCGAGGTCTAGTCCGCGCGGCGGCGATGAGCTGGGATGCGTGTGCTGAATCCACACTCAAGGTCATCGAAGACGCATGCAGAGTATGACCGGCGAAATCTACGCTTCGTTCTGGCCGCGCAGCATCGCCGCGCGTGCCGGCGTCATGACGACCGCGGCGAGCACGCCGCCGATCAAGCCGCCGATGTGCCCCGCGTTGGATATGCCGGTGTTCAGCAGACCGTTTCCCAACGTGAGGACGATCGGGAAAATCGCACTCTGCAAAAGCGCGGTGCGCGCGTGCGGGATCTTGAAGCCAAGCACGCCCATCGCGCCGAACACGCCCATGATGGCGCCCGACGCCCCGGCTGTCGCGTTGTCGGAACCGATCGTGGAGTAGTAAGCGGCGAGTCCGCCCGCGATCAGCGCGACGAAGTAGATGACGAAAAATCGCGCACTGCCGTACACGTATTCCACCAATATGCCCACTTGGAAGAGCGCGTACGAATTGAATGCGATGTGCAAGATTCCGTAGTGCAAGAAGCCGGACGTGATCAGACGCCACCACTGGCCGCCTTGGATCAGCGACGGAACGATTTGACCGGCCGCCACGAGCGGCCCCATCTCCTGACGGCCGCCCGTCACGAAGAAGTCGAAGGCAAAGGCGAGCCAGCATGCCGCCAGCATGGAGAGCGTCACCGGTGCCGTGCGCCAGCTCACGTGGCGGCCATCAGCGGTTTGCTTCGATGGCCGCGCGAACTCCCGCGGCGAAAAGCGGCATCATGATCTCATGGTGACCGGTGAACATGTAGCCGCGCCCGCCGTGAAGGTGCGGCCGCACGACGACATTCGTGCGCGTTCGGTAGTGGCGGATGAAATCGAAATCGGCGGTGACGAAGTCGTTGCGATAACCCAGGTTGCGCGCGACCGATAGCGCCTTCAAGAACACTTCGGGCAGCACGACGGCCGACCCGAAATTGAGATACGCGCCGCCATCGGTGACTGCGGCGACCACTTCGGTAAAGCGCCGAAAGTCGAACAACGTCGCGGCGCCGAGCGCCGCACCGTCGGCTTTTGGGTGCATGTGGATGATGTCGGTGCCGATGGCGACATGAACGGTCACCGGAACGTCGAGCGCCGCGCCTTGCGCCAGAATCGACGCCTCCGCGAACGGCGCACCCCGCTTGAGCAGCGCGTTGCCGAGCGCGCGGCCGAGTCCGAGCGACGGCCCTTCGCCGGCGATAGCGTCGAGGATGAAATCCGCGGTTTCGCGCGTCATGCCGAACGAGCCGTCGCGCAGACTTGCATCGACATCCTCAGACGTCTTGCCGACGATCGCAAGCTCGACATCGTGGATGCACACTGATCCATTGGTCGCGACCGCGTTGACGATTCCATCGCGCATGAGATCGACGACGATCGGCGCGAGTCCGGTCTTGATGACGTGACCGCCCGCGCCAAGCGCCACGGCCTTGCCATCGCGGTTTGATCGAGCGATGTCGGCGACCAAACTGCGCAGATCTTTGACCGCTAAGATGTCGGGCAACGACTCCCAGAATTGAGCGAAAGTCTGTCCGGGGACATGCGACTTTGCGAGCGCGTCGCGAGAGACTTTCGACGGCCGATCGTCGAGCGCGGTCAGCGATAGGCGATTGAGATCCAACGTGGGAAACGTAAACGGTCGCTTCACGGCGACCCGTTCGCAGAGCCCGCGGACTCGACCTTTGAATATCTCAGTTAAGTATTAGGGCAAGCATCGCTTGCCCAAATGGGTGAGCGTTGCTCACCCTAGTACGGGATGCTTGCCCCAGTACGGCTCACCATCCTACAGAGTCGCCGGCACGCCATAGGATTCCAGGAGCGCGCGAAAGCCCGCGCGGAATCGCTCGGCCGAAAACTTCGCCGCGTGCGCCGTCATCGAGTCGACGCTAAATGCGAATGGATCGAGATTTTTGAGCGCGTTGGCGAGCGACTCGGCCGTCGGTTCGCGAAAGAACACTCCGGTCACTCCGTCCACGACCGTCTCCATCGCTCCGCCCGCACCGAATGCCACAGTCGGCCTGCCTGCCGCCGCGGCCTCGACCGGCACAAGGCCGAAATCTTCTTCGCCCGGCACCACGATCGCGCGAGCACGCGCGAATATCTGGCGACGTTGCGCATCGGACACGTGACCGGTAAAACGCACGGTTGGTCCGGCGAGCGCTCGCAATCGCGCCTCATCCGGCCCGGAACCAAGGACGATCAATGGCGCGCCCAACGCATTGCACGCTTCAACGGCAAGCCGCACCCGCTTGTACGGCAAGAGCCGCGCGGCGACCACGTACGATTCGCCTATTTCGCTTGCGTCGGCCGGCGCAAACGCTTCCGTATCGGCTGGACAATGCAAGACGTCGCTCTCGCGCCCGTAACACGATAATATCCGAGCGGCCACGTTTCGCGAGTTCGCCACGATGTGATCGGGCCGCTGAGCGGCCGCGTAGTCCCACCGGCGCAAACCCGGCAGTGCCGCCGCCAGCAAGGGGCGCGACCACCACGGTGCGACATCGAACGCATACTCGTCCATGCGCCACAAAAAACGCGTCGGCGTATGGACGTACGAGACGTGCAGCGCCCCGGGGCGCACCCGTACTCCTTTGGCGAACGAAGACGTCGAGGATATCACGAGATCGAACGGCGACATGTCCAGCGCGGCAAACGCGGACGGATATAACGGCAAGAGCGCGCGAAACGACTTGTGCGCGAGCGGCAGGTGCTGGAGCCAGGTCGTGCGCACGTCGACGCCGTTGAACGCGCCTGCAAAAACGGCCGGATCGTAGAGCGACGTGTACACCGGCGCATCCGGATACATCGCGCGCATGGCAAGCAACACCCGCTCGGCGCCACCGAACTGGGTGAGATAGTCGTGGACGAACGCGACGCGCACGCGCCCGCGACTACTGCTGCGGTGACGTCTGCGGCAACACGATGCCGAGGATCTCGCCCGTCAGATAGCGCCTTGCGACGCGCTGGACGTCCGCCGCGCTCACGTGCGCGATGCGGACCGGCACGAGGTTCTCGAAGTTGGTGCCGTCCGGCGACGATACGGCACGGCCGAGCAGCCACGCCGCGTCGCCAAGACTAGACACGCTCGTGTAGTACTGACCCATCGCGAGGCGGCGGCCGTGATCGATGAGAGAATCGGGCAGGGCGGTTCCGCGCAAGCGATCGACTGCGCTCTGCAGATCGCGCACGGCACCATCGACGCTCGAGTCGCTTCCGTTGAGGAAAATGGCGAGCATGCCGGGCTGCGCCTCGTATTGGTAATACGCGCCGACGAATTCGGAAGGCAACGCATTGTCCGAACCCAGCGAGAACGAATGCACGTCGCCGCCGCGACCAAGCAATGCTTCGATGACGAGCATGACCGGGTAGTCGTTTGTGAACATGCCGGGCGCCGGATAACCTACCGCCACCCATGGTGCGGAGACCATGCGATGCGTGACGACTTCGTGTCCGCGCGGCGCTAACGGCTGTGCCTGGCCGTCCGGCTTACCGCCTCCGAACGGAATTGACCGGCCGCGTGCATCTGATGGCGCGATGCCGTTGAACGAGGAGCGCACCGCGCTCAGCACCGAGTCGTCGACGGCGCCTTCGAGCGCGACGATCGTGCCCGGCCCGAGGTGGTATTGCGCTGCGAACAGCGAGACGTTCGATGCCGTCAGCTTCGACAGGCTGATCTGAAGCCCGGAATCGGGATACGCATAGCCCGTTCCCGAATAGGTCACTTGGCGCAGCATATCGAGCGCCGCGATCGCCGGACTGGCGCCGTCCGCCGCCGCCGCCGACAGCGCGGCGGAGCGGACCGCGACGAACTGGCTGAAGTCGGGCGCACCGATCGCCTTCACGAGTCCCTGGAGCAGGCCCGCGAACTGCGGCGCCTGTGCTTCGAGATAGTAGCGCGTGTCGAACGGGTCGAGCGTATAGGACACCGTCGCGCCGACGCGCTGCGCCGCATCGGCGAGCGACTCGCCGCCATCGATTGGCGTGCGCAGGACAAGTGCTGCGGTCACTCCCGCAACGCCGGCGTTGGCAGATGTCTGTTGCGCGAGTCCGGCCGGCACCACCACTTCCGCCGCCACCAAGCGGCCGCCGGTCGCCTGCGAGACGATCGTCGTTCCGTTGGTCAGCCGCTCCGTCGTCGCGGTTTGGAATGAAGCCGCGGGCACCGACTGTGCCGCGCCGATGAGCGCGATCCATGCCGCCGAACACATCATCGCGAAAGCTATCGAGCGATTGCGCACGTCAACGATCTCCTTGTTTTGGGGCGATCCAGGCGATCGAGCCGCCGGTATCGGGTGACGTTACCACGGCCGGCTCCGGCGAGAGGTAGCGGCGTGCGATGTCGTGCACGAATCCGGGCGTCAACGACCGGGCCGCAGCCTCGTAGCCGCCCGTACCGAAAATCATGTCGACCGGCGTGTACGCCGTGGCGCCTTGCGCGAAGTACCAGCCCACGTTGTCGGCCACCGGCTGCGGACCATCCATATCGTGCAGCAGATGCGTCTGGAAGGCGATCGACGCCCGCGCGAAATCCGCATCGGAAAGCGGTGCGTCGACGACGCGCTGAACGGCCGCGCGGATCGCGCTAACGGCGCCGCGTCGATCGAGCCCAGTCCCCCACATGCCCACGAACATGATGCCTGGATCCTGTAGCGTGATGAACTGGCCGTCAAACTCCGACTCCGGTTGCGCCTTCGCAAGCGCGAGCGCCGCCGTGCCGTAGCCGTCGCGCATCAGATAGTCGGACAGAAAATCCATCGCCGTGGCCGCTCGTTGGTCGCTGATCGGAGGACCAACCCAGCCGAGGGCGACCGCTCTCACCGAAGTGGACGAGTCCACGGGCAAGACCACAGGCTCGAAGGACGTCCGAACGCTCGAGTGCGGCAACGGCTGGCTCTGACCGGTCGTTGCGCTCGAGGTCGCGATCGCGCCGTATACGTCCATCGAGCCGAGCCCTGCGCTCGCGACGATCGCGTTGGCGGGCCGAAACGCATCAGCGATATACTCCTGGACGTCCGTCAGCGACATCTTGTCAAGCGTGGCGGCAGTGCCGAATGTGGAATCGCGATAGGGGCCGTTCGCGAAGATCGAGGCGAACAGCCGCTCGCGCAAATAGATGTCGGGCTCGACGCCGGCGAGCGATAATTGCTCCGCCATGCGCAGCTTCGCGCTCTTTATCGCATCATCGCCAAGCGACGGATGGAAGATGCGCGTCAGCATCGCGTCTTGCACCGCGCCCGCTAGATAGGCGGGAACGACGATGCCGATCTCGGTCGCGGCGGGAAATACTTGGATCGCGACTTCACCACCGCTCGCGTTTGCGATGTCGCGCAGACTCGCGCCGCCGCGGTTGTCGTCGGCGATGGCAAGCGCCGCCAAACGCGCGATACCCGGCCGCGATCCATCGTAGCCGTCGGCTGGGCAACGAAACCAGATCTCGATCGCTTCGGTCGGCGACGCTCCGCCGCCGATGATGCGGTAGGTGAGTCCATCCGGACGTTGGCCCGATTGGGTCAATTGCGAAGCCGTATCGCCCGCCGCGACCGCCGGAATCTGTGCGACCGCTAGCAGCAAGGTCGAGAAGAAAAGCGCGGCGAGGGCGCCGCGCGATGAATACGTCATGCCATCCTCGTGATGTTGGATTATGCGGGCTCGGGAGGCGGGAACGGAAGTCCCGCGGGTTTTGTGCGCGCCTTTTCGTCCGGCGGTTTCGCGGCGGCGGCCGCGATCTCGTCTGGTATCGGTCGCCCTTTGTCGGCAGACCGGGGTTGCTCGGCTGCGATCGGGCTGGGTGATGGATCGGAGAGCAGCCGGTCGACCTCTTCGGCCTCGACCGTCTCGCGGTCGAGCAGCGCTTCGGCAAGGCGGTGCAGTTTGTCGATGTTCGTTTCAAGCAATTGGTAAGCGTGGGTGTAGCACGCGTCGATGATCGCGCGCACCTCGGTGTCGATCTGACCCGCGACCTCTTCGGAATAGTTGCGCTCTTCGGCGAAATCGCGTCCGAGGAATACTTGTTCGTGTTTTCGTCCGAGCGCGAGCGGGCCGAGTTTCGCGCTCATGCCGAACTCCATGACCATCTTCCGCGCCAGGCTGGTGGCCTTTTGAAAATCGTCTTGCGCCCCGGTCGTGCACTCGTGAAAGATGAGCTCTTCGGCAACGCGCCCGCCAAGGAGCACCGTGATCCGGTCGATGATCTCAGCGCGCGACATCAGGTAGCGGTCTTCGGTAGGCAGCTGCATCGTGATCCCGAGAGCCATGCCGCGCGGGATGATGGTGATCTTATGCAGCGGGTCGGCGTTGGGCAGCATCTTGCCGACAAGCGCGTGGCCGCCTTCGTGATAGGCCACGATCTCTTTCTCACGATGTGAGATGATGCGGCTCTTGCGTTGCGGGCCGGCGATGACGCGATCGATGGCTTCTTCGCAATCGGTCATGTCGATGGCGGTCTTGTTGGACCGGGCGGCGAGCAGCGCCGCTTCGTTCAAAAGATTCTCGAGGTCCGCGCCGGAAAAACCGGGCGTGCGGCGAGCGAGCACTTCCAGCTTGACGTCCTGAGCCAGCGGCTTGTTGCGCGCGTGCACGGCGAGTATCTGGGCGCGCCCGACGACGTCGGCACGGTCGACCACGACTTGCCGGTCGAACCGGCCAGGACGCAGCAGAGCGGGGTCGAGCACGTCTGGGCGGTTGGTGGCTGCGATCAGGATGACGCCGGCGTTCATATCGAAGCCGTCCATCTCGACGAGCAATTGATTCAGCGTCTGTTCGCGTTCGTCGTGGCCGCCGCCCAAGCCGGCGCCGCGCTGGCGTCCGACCGCATCGATCTCGTCGATGAACACGATGCACGGCGCGGTCTTCTTGGCCTGTTCGAACAGATCGCGCACGCGCGACGCGCCGACACCGACGAACATCTCGACGAAATCGGATCCCGAGATGCTGTAGAACGGCACGCCGGCCTCACCGGCGATCGCGCGGGCCAGCAAGGTCTTGCCGCTGCCCGGCGGCCCGAGCAGAAGCAGGCCCTTGGGTATGCGCGCGCCCAGCGATTGAAATTTTTTCGGGTACTTGAGGAACTCGACGACTTCGGCCAGTTCTTCCTTAGCCTCGTCGACACCGGCGACATCGGCGAACGTCACCTTCGAACGGTTCTCCGAATGCAGCTTCGCACGGCTTCGTCCAAACGACAACGCTTGGCTTCCGCCCGACTGCGCCTGCCGGAGAAAGAAGACGATGATGGCCACGAGCACGACCACCGGTATCACGCTGAAGAGCACTTGGAGACCAAGCGTGTTGGTGGTGTTATTATCGAAGCTGTACAAGATGTGATTTTTGTCGAGCAGCTGTTGAAGTTGGTCCGACTTGCCCGGCGGTGTGTTGACGATCTCTTTCGTGTTGTCGGTCATCGTGGCCGTGGCGAGCCCGTCGCTGAGCACGACCTTGGCGAATTTGGCGGGATTCGTCGCGATCTGGGTTATGAGGACGCTGTAGGCGGGCTGCTGCTGCTGTTGCTTGCCGTTTTGCTGATACCAGCTAAAAACGAGGAGCAGCAAGATCACGATGCCCACCCACCATGCCATCGCGCGACCGATTCTAGCCAAGGGAAGTTCTCCTGATGATTCTTCTGCGCCGGCCTATCGCGGCGCGGGACGGGCGTTTTGGAGCCGCAGAGCCCCCTGGCCGCGTGAAGGCGGCCGCTATGTACACTACGATTTGGGGGGGCGTTTCAGCTTACAAATATAAGGCAGATTTCTGAAGCCTTCTTGGTAATCCAAACCGTACCCTACCAAGAATTCGTCGGGCGCGGTCAGCCCTATATAGTCTATCGGCACCGGCGCGATCCGGTGAAAGGGTTTATCCATCAAAGCGACCGCGCGTAAGGTGCGCGGCTCGCGACTGCGGAGGTTGTTCAACAGGTATTCGAGCGTTAGCCCTTCGTCGACGATATCTTCGACGAGCAGCACGTGTTTGCCGGCGGGTTTTTGATCGAGATCCTTGAGCAGGCGCACGTTGCCCTTGCCGCCGTCGCGGCCGCTTCCATATGAGCTGACGACCATGAAGTCCAACGTCAGCGGGTGCGCGCCCAACGCGCGCATCAGATCCGCATAGAAGAGGATAGCTCCCTTGAGAATTCCGACGAGCATGATCGGCTCGCCGGCGTAATCGCGAGTGATGGCAGCAGCCAAACGCTGGACAGCGCTCGCAATTTGTTTGGAGTCGAAAACCACGTCGCCCAGCAGTGATTCCTGTGCTGTGACGTTCACGGCGGCGAGTGCTTCATATTGAAGATATCGGTCAGTCCGCCTTGTCCCGATAGAGCGGCGGACTTCCATGTGACGTCGACGGTCGCTTCTCCGCAGATGGGCGTGAACGGTTCCATGATCCGAACGCCGAGCGCGGCGGCGATTCGGCCGTCGATGCACAGGAGCGGCACCGACGCGCGCAGATCGCGCGGAATGCCCTCCTTGGCGAGGAAGCGAGCGAGCGACACGGGATTCCGGCGACCCGACGGCACGCATGTGTCGCCTGGAACCGACAGCCTCACCGTGAAGTTCGGCGACGCGGGCAGCGACGCAGCGCGCAAGCGGACTGAATGGATCGCGCCGATTTCGTCGTCGTTTGTAGGAGGGTGAGCAGCGCTCACCCTTTTTTTTGGGCGAGCGATGCTCGCCCTCCTACAGGGTACTCGCGGGGCGACCCGGAGCAAGCCGGCGGACAAGACCACTTTCGCGTTGCCGGCGTGGAACTCGCCGCCGCGGCCCTCACGAATCGCACGAACGATCGCGTCACAGTGAGCCAACGAAAAATCCAACGGCGTGCCCGCCGTATCGCGGACGATCATCCTTACGACTCGACGCAGCAGCGCGGGCGTCAGCACGCGAAGCACGGGCGTGTTGAGCGCTGCGCGGACTTTGCGAGAACGGGCGCGGTCGAGTTCCGTCCGCGCGAGCGTATCCAGCTCCGCGCGGTCTTCGGCCAACAGCAGCGCGGATCTCGCCAGCGTTTTGTCGGGTGCAGCGCCACGCGCGGACCACGCTGCAAGAAATGACCGCACGAGATTGCGCGCATAGCGCGGCTGCGCGTTCGTTTCGTCGACGGAGACGGGCAGACGCATCCTGCGCACGGCGTCCGCTAAGCCGGATTTCGACTCGCGCAAGAGCGGCCGCACCAGCGTGATGCCGCGCGCGACTTGCCTGCTTTCGGGCATCACGGCTAGCCCGTCGACGCCGCTCCCCCGCATCATCGCGATGAGGACCCATTCGGCGACGTCGCCGCCGTGGTGGCCCGTGACGATCAGCGAAGCACGGACGCGCTTCGCCATCACGGTAAGTGCGGCATAACGCGCTTTGCGCAACGCCGCCTCGGAAGTGCCGGCACCCGTAGCGCGCAAGTGAAGGTGCGCGACCAGCGTGCGGGCGCCAACCGCCATCGCCTGAGCGCGAACGGCTGCGATATCGCGATCGATGGAAGCGCGTGGGCGCACGCCGTGATCCACGTAGCACGCGACGACGTCGGCGTGCGGCGCGAGCTTGCGCGTTTCAAGCAGAGCAGCCGCGCTATCCGATCCGCCCGAGCAGGCGACCGCAATAGTTGACGCATTTGCGATCGCGCCGGATGGGGAAGATGCCATCATGGTACGCATACTTTGGCGGATGCCGGCCCTATTCCGGCGCAGGCTGTTTGGAACTCGGCCCTTAGGCGCGGCGGGCGACGCGCTCGACTTCCCGGCGCGCTTCGCGTTCTTTGATGGCTTCGCGTTTGTCGTATTGTTTTTTCCCGCGTCCTAGGCCGAGCTCCACTTTGACAAGGCCGCGTTTGAAATAGACGCGCAGCGGCACGAGCGACAATCCCTTTTCTTGAAGATCGGACACGGCGCGCTTGATCTCGCGGCTGTGGAGAAGCAGCTTTCGATCGCGGCGCGCCTCGTGCTGCGAAAAAAACGAACCCTGTTGGTATGGCGGCACGTGCACGTTGAGCAGCCAGACTTCGCCGTTCCTGATGTTCGCGTATCCGTCCACGAGCGAGCACCCGTTCACGCGCAAACTCTTGACTTCAGTACCGGTTAGCGCGATGCCGGCTTCGAATTTGTCGAGGATGAAATAGTCGTGATAGGCGCGCCGGTTTGCCGCGATCGGCTTGATGCCCGTTTCCTCAGCCATCCGGCGAAAGCTCCGTGACGAACCGCGACTGAGCGTTGGCATAAACCGTGCCGTCCGCGCCGCGCAGGACACCCGAAACTTCGAGCACGCGTCCGCGCCGTCCGGTCACGCGGCCTTCCACCACAAGCGAATCACCCGTCGGCACTGGTTTGCGGAAGCGCACCTCGAGCCGCGCCGTGACCGCCCGCTCACCGGTCGTGAGCGTGGCGTGCGCCATCGCCTCGTCCAAAAGCGTGGCCACGATGCCGCCGTGCATGATGTTGCTCCATCCTGCGAACGCCTGACCCGGCTCGACGGTGCAGGTCGCGACACCGTCGCCGTATTCGAACTGCATGTGCAATCCGTTCGGGTTTTCAGGACCGCACGCAAAACAGCGCCGGTCGTCCTGCAGTTGCGGGCTCATGTCGCCGCCATCGTTGTGCTTGCGCGCAATCGTCAGTAGCCGGTGGCCAACCGGGTGGCCAACTGGGCCGGTAGATGCGCGTGCTCGATTCGCTCCTGCACGACGCCGACGTCGTACGAGACGCGCCGCACTTCTACGGCATTCGCGACCGTGTCGAGCACTGCATACGATGCTTGAGGATTGTGGTCGCGGGGCTGGCCCACGCTACCCGGATTGATGAGGTAACGGTAGGACGGCGCCAAGTCGATGCGCCCCCCGTGCAGCAATTTTTGTTGAAACGCCCGTCCTTCGAGGTCTTGATAGTAGACTTCGGCCACGTGCGTGTGCCCGAAGAACGTGACCGGCGCCTCGACGCGTTCGAAGGCGCGCTGTGCGTCCATGACGTCGAGGATGTAATCGAAGTGAAACACCGGCGCGCCGTGAACGAGCGCGAATCCGCCCTTTAGATCGCCCGCAGCCGCTCCGTCGAACCGGCGGTCCCGCCCGAGCGCCTGGAGATAATCGCGGTTAACGGATGACAGCGTTTCTTGGGTCCAAACCAGCGCTTCGTGCGCGAGCGGATTGAAATATTCTGCGCCTTTGCCCGAGACGGCCGCTTCGTCGTGGTTTCCCGCGATGGCGATGCAATTGCGTCCGCGAAGGCGGTCGCAGCATTCGTTCGGGTTTGGTCCGTAGCCGACGATGTCGCCGAGGCAAAGCAAAGCGTCGACCTCGGCCGCATCGATCTCAGCGAGAACGGCGTCAAGAGCTTCGAGGTTGGCGTGAATGTCCGACACAATGCCAAAACGCATCCGGCCTACGTCCTACAATAGCGTAAGGAGCGCATCTATTCTCGCCGCCGCTGCGATGTGCCTCCGGCTAATCGCGCGCCTTATCGTCGCGTTGCTGAAAACGGCACCACATCGACTTGAGTACCGGCAGCCAAGTGACCGACACGTTCCGGCACGACGATGAGTCCATCCGCGAATCCCAGTATGTGCGAATGCGCTGACGTGCCGATGAGCGGCTGCGCACGCAATCCGGTGGGACCGGAGGTCAATCGTACTGGAATGCGATGTTCGAGATTGGTCGAAACGTCGATCGCTTCGCTCAATTCCGCGCGCCAGGTCAATGGCTCGCGTGTGATGTCGAACATCCGAAGTAGTATCGGTTTGCCGATCGCTTCGAGAACGACGAGCGCGGAGACCGGATTTCCGGGCAGACCGATCACCGGCTTGTCGCCGACCGCCGCGAGCACCGCCGGCCTCCCGGGTTTCGCGCGAATGCCGTGGACGATCACGCCGGGAGGGCCGGCCGCGTCGATGACATCGGGTGTGTAATCGCGTTCGCCAACACTCGATCCGCCGGAGATCACCACCGCATCGTTTTCTGCGAGGGCCAACGCGAAGGCCGCGTCGAACGCGGCGCGATCGTCGGGAACGCGCGGATACAGACGCGGCGCGAAACCCATCGCGGCCAACGCAGCGCACAATGCGGCGCGATTGCTGTCGCGGATCTGCCCGGGTCCGAGCGGCACACCCGCCGGAACCAATTCATCGCCGGTCACGAGAATGGCGACCCGCGGTGCGCGGTACGCGCTGATCTCTGCGACGCCGGCTGCGGCAAGCATGCCGATGGCTGCCGGACTGAGCGTTGTGCCGCGCTCGCACAGCAAGTCGCCCGCGCGGACATCGGCGCCTTCGAGGGTGACGTGATCGCGAACCCCTTCACCGTCGCGGATCACGACGAAGCCGCCGTCGTCTTGTGCATCCTCGATCATGACGACGCCGTCGGCCTGCGGCGGCAGCGCGCCGCCGGTCGGTACGCGAAGGCTCGTGCCGCTCTCGAGAATTGCCGGCGCGGCAGCGCCCATTGCCACGTCGCCGGCGACTCTAAGGCGAACCGGCAACTGCTCCGTCGCACCCGCGACTTCTTGCGCGATGACCGCGAAACCGTCGACGCACGATCGCGTGAACGGAGGGGCGTTCTCCGCCGCCCTGGCATCGGCCGCCAGGATTCTGCCCTCTGCGGCGCTCACCGGCACCGTCTCCGGTTCCGCCTTCCGGAGCGGATGTCGCGCCATAGCCGCGAGCGCCTCAGCGATGCTCACGGGCCCTATCACAGTTCGGGATTTCGCAGACATTCGAGGTTTTGACGACACTGAAGACCTCCGACCGCACCCTTGGGCGACCGATAATTGAAGAAACGACCGAACCATCGCGTTCTCTGGAGGTCAGATGTTTCCCCATAAGATGGATGACTTGCTGCGCATGACCGTCGATGCCGGCGCGTCCGATTTACACCTCGTCGTCGGCAGCGCTCCCATGATCCGGCTTCATGGCGAACTGTCGGCCGTGGTGCCGGAAAAGCTTACGGCCTCGGTCGCGCAAGAGCTGATCGCGTCGCTTATGGAGCGCGCCGATCAAGCGACGCTCGAAGAACACCGCGAAGTCGACTTCGCGTACTCGCTGCCCGGCGTCTCGCGCTTTCGAATCAACGCTTGTTTCCAGCGCGACTCGATCAGCGCCGTCATGCGATCCATTCCCGGTAATCCGCCCATGCTTGAAAAGATGGGCTTGCCGGCCGTCGTCGAGCTGATGACGCACAAGCCTCGTGGACTCGTGCTCGTCACCGGACCCACCGGCTCCGGCAAATCCACCACGCTTGCCGCCATGGTGAATTATATCAACCGGAACAAGGCGCTGCGGATCGTCACGATCGAAGATCCTATCGAATTCCTTTACACGAATGAAAAATCGGTCATCAGCCAGCGCGAAGTCGGCCGCGATACGCTGTCGTTCAACAATGCGCTGCGATCGGCGTTGCGCCAAGATCCCGACGTGATCTTGGTAGGCGAGATGCGCGATCTCGAGACCATTTCGCTTGCGTTGACCGCGGCCGAGACCGGCCACCTCGTGTTCGGAACTTTGCACACCACGTCGGCCCCTGAGTCGATCAACCGCATCGTCGACGTCTTCTCCCCCGCACAGCAAGAGCAGGTCCGGTTGCAGCTTTGCGGTGTTCTTGAAGCGATCTTCACGCAAACGCTCGTTCCTAAAGCGGACGGCAGCGGGCGCGTCTGCGCGATGGAGATCCTGCTCGGCACGCACGCGGTCCGCAACTTGATCCGCGAGAACAAGCCGGCGCAGATGATGAACGCCATCCAAACGGGCCAGTCCGTCGGCATGCAGTCGCTCGACAAGTGTCTCGCCGAATTCGTCAACAGCGGATTCGTCTCGTTCGAGGACGCGCTCGAAAAGACGTCGCATCCGGAGGAGCTGCAGCGCATGTGCAACCAAGCCGACAACAAAGTCAAGTTCGTCTCCGGATTCTGACGTAGCCATCGCCGGCCGCTGACGCGCTCGACAGGGCGACCGTCGGCGGCCCTGTAATTCAAGGCGGATGCTCGACCGCCGGTTGATCCGCGATGATCCCGCACGTGTCCGTCTCGGCCTGCGACGCCGTTCGCTTGATGACGGCATCGTGGACGATTTTCTCGCGCTCGACGCGCGCTATCGCGCGGCCGTCACTGCGCTCGACAGCGCCAAGGCCGATCGGAATCGTCTGTCGGCTGAATTCGCAAAAGCAAAAGCCGGCGGCACCGACGCGGTCGCCGCACTGCGGGCGGAATCGGCTTCGGTTGGGGACGCGATCAAGGCCCTGGAGACCGGTACCGCCGAGCTCGACGAACAGCTGAATCTTCTGCTCACCGGTATCCCGAATCTGCTCGCCGACGACGTGCCCGACGGACGCGACGAATCCGCCAATGTCGTGGTGCGGCGCGTGCTAGAGCCCACTCGTTTTGACTTCGAACCGAAGCACCATTGGGACATCGGCGAGCGTCTGCGCATTCTCGATTTCGAGCGCGGTGTTTCGCTGGCGCGCAGCCGGTTCACAGTGCTCGCGGGCGATGGCGCGCGTCTAAATCGCGCGCTTGCCAATTTCTTCCTCGAACAAAACCGGACCGCGGGATTCACTGAGATCTCGCCGCCCGTACTCGTCAACCGGGAAACGGTGCAGGCCACCGGACATCTGTCGAAATTTGCCGATGCGATGTTCGCCGTGGAGGGCGGCGAGCTGTTCCTATCGCCTACGTCTGAAGTTCAACTCGTGAACATGCATCGCGGAGAGATCCTCGATGGCGGCGATCTGCCCGTCCGCTATACCGCCTGCACTCTGTGTTTTCGCTCTGAAGCAGGGGCTGCCGGCAAAGACACCCGCGGCTTGGTCCGGCAACACCAGTTCGAAAAGGTTGAAATGGTCGGGTTGTGCGCACCCGATCAAAGCGCTTCGCTCCACGAACAGATCGTCGGCCAGGCCGAGAGCTTGCTGCAAGCACTCGAGCTGCCGTACCGGGTCGTACTGCTGTGCGCCGGCGATACCGGATTTGCATCGCAAAAGACCTTCGATCTGGAGGTCTGGCTGCCCGGCCAGAATGCTTATCGCGAGATCTCATCGTGCAGCAACTGCGGCGACTTCCAAGCGCGGCGAGCCGCCATACGATATCGGTCCGCGCCGAAAGCGCGCCCGGAGTTCGTCCATACGCTGAACGGATCGGGCCTGGCGCTCGGGCGGACGCTGGTCGCCGTTCTCGAGAACTATCAACAGGCGGACGGTTCGGTGCGGGTGCCGGCGGTGCTCCAGTCATATATGGGCGGCACGGAGATCATCGGCCCGAGGGTGTAACAAACGGGCCTGAACGGCGGTCAATAAGCTATCGGCGCACTGCGCGCCGGTGCTTCACCAGGGAGGGTGACCGCGATGAGATGGCCGGCTTTGATCCTAGTCTCGATGGTCATCGCAGGTTCGGTGGCAGGGGTGGTGTACAAGCGCTACGCCGATCATCTTACCGAATTGCGGCATGCGGTTCGGGTCGCAGCCACGGGATAGCGTGTGGCACCGACCGGACCTGGATGAAGAAGAGGCGGGCCCAGAGCGGGCTCGCCTCTTTTGTATTAGGGCAAGCATCGCTTGCCCCGTTCGTATTGTAGGAGGGCAAGCATCGCTTGCCCGTTTTTTCGTCGTTATCTGGACTGCGCCGCCTCTTGCAACTGCACGCGTGCTTCATTGAGCTGCGCGACTGCTTGCGCTCGGTAGCCGCCGTAGTCGTGGTTGTCTTGCTTCAGCATGGAAATCGCGTGGTCGACATACGTCCGCGCGTAGACGATGTTTTGGTTGCTCTGCTTTTGGCCGCGCTGCCAACCGGACGGCTGCGGCAGGTCTTGTATTGACGGCACGGACTCGTCAGCGCGATCCGCACGCAGGGCGAGGAGCAGGTCGTTGTCGGCTCTTTGCATCGCGCTGACTGCTGCGGCCCGGTGCCCGGCGTAGTTGGTGGTATCGTGCTGCAGCATATCGATGCCATGTTCGATGTATGCACGGCTGTAGCGAACATTGCTATCGCTGCTCTGGTTCGGGTTCACCGACGTGAGCGCGGTCCCAAGCTGATTGCGGGCAGCCTGTAGGTCGCTGATGGCCTTGAGGCGGTAGCCGCCGTAGACGTTGCCGTCGCGGCTAAGCATATTGATCGCTCGCTCGAGATAGTTCTGCACTCGCGTCAAGTTTTTGTCGCTGTTGACTTGCGAGCGTTCAAACGTCGCTTCGTCGGCTGAGTTGACGGCCACGCGATTCGCGTAGTTCCCGTGATTGCTGTCGTAAGCAATCGCGTTGGCGATATCCGTCCGGGCGTTGTTGATGTCGGTGATCGCTGCGGCTCGGTGGCCGCCGTAGTCGGACTTGTCGTTCTGCAGTGCGTCCGCCGCGCGCTCCACGTAGCGGCTCACATACACCATGTTCGAAGTGACCGGCACGGCCGCGGCGGGCGCGGTTTGCCCGATCAGCGCTGCCAGCCCGATAGCGGCTGCGGCAACCGCGATTTTCCCATTGTACATTTCTTGCTCTCCTAAATTCATCAGTCGATGACGCGGGTATTATAGATATCATGCCCTGGCGTCCTGACTGAGAAACGTCAAATCGGAATCAGAAGCTTCGCGTCGCCGTGAGAAATCTGTGAGACTATATCCGGGACAACGGTTGAGCGAACTCCAGGACACTACCGCTTACTGCTAGTTACGATAGAAGATCGAGCCTTTGTCTGGATTATAGAACACAAGATGTTTGGATTGTCCGGCGTTCTCGACGGTCAATTCATTCCCGTCCGCCCCGGCCGGAGGAGAGAAATTTGAAAGCTCGACCTTGCTTGAGCCGTCCTCGAAATCGTGATATGTCCAGTCGCCGCTCTGTGCGATCCGCCGGCCATCCGGCTCCGTTGATGTGCTCACGTACGATCCGTTCGCCCGTAGTTCCAGCTCGTCGTCGCCTGAGTTGAGACCGTACGTTCCGACGATCTCCGAGCGACTCACCGGGTGATGCGAGAAACCGCCGGTCGCCACGACGCGAAACACCCAATGGGCGCCGCACAATCCTGCGTATCCGAAAATTATGATCACGGAAAAGACGAATCCGGCTTTGATCGCAAGCGTGGAAAGCCTTCGAGCACGGTCCGGCGCTAACTTTCGCAAACCAAGCTCGGCGATCCAGCCGAGCGTGTAGCACACGTTCGCCGCAATCGCAAACAGTATCACCGCGAAGATTGCGAAGAAACCATCGGGTATTGGGTAGTCCCAATAGCTCGACACGAAGACTCGTGGGGGGAGAGTCAAGAAAATCACCGCGATCGTCAAGCTCGCGACGCCCGCCAAACCGACGACCAGATTGTAAGCGATACGCCGCTTCTCCCACCAAATGACCACATCAAGCGCGTTGCGCCGGATCGCGGGGACGTCGGTGAACCTGATCAGCCACCGTCTTATCAAGGGTTATCCGCCGTCACGCAATGCGTCGCACTTGGCGGCGAAGACGAAGTCGCTTTCGGTGAGGCCGTCGATCTTATGCGTCCATAGCTCCACCGTGACTTTGCCCCACGCAAGGTGCACGTCGGGATGATGCCACTGTTCTTCGGCCATCGCGCCCACGCGGTCGACGAACGCCAACGCCTCGGCAAAATTCTTGAACGCGTACGTCTTGACGAGGTGATGGCCACCCGAGGCTTCCCACCCGCCGATTTCAGGCAACAGTTTTTCGATTTCCGTCGCGGTCATCGGCGGCACGCCGCCCTCGCACGGCACACAATCCCGGGCGGAAAGACCGCTCATATTTTCCTCCCGGCTAGAATTGCGAAGGCTCCGCTAAGCTTGAGAACGCAGCCATGGTCCGTTTCGAGCCGGAAGTAGTCGCGGGAGCGCTCCGGTGCGGCAAGCAACCATTGCTCGAGCGCGCCGCGCTCAGAGTCCGGCATGTGCATCCGCTCCGTCCACTCCACGAACGCGTAAGGCTTTAATTGAAGCGCGTCTTCGGCGACGAAGCGAATGCCTTCGGCCTCAATCCAAGCACGCCACTCAGACATTTTCCACGCGCGGACGTGGCTTGGATCGCGCCATTTCTCGAACCGGTTCATGAACGCATCCAGCTCGTCGTCTTCGGGCGCCATGTTGTCGTCGAGCAAGAAGAGCCCGCCGGGAACCAGCACGCGCGCGACCTCTCGGACGAATGCCCGCGGATCTGCGAAATGGTGCGGTGCGATCCGCGCAGTCACGAGCTCAAACGTCGCAGCAGCGTAGGGCAATTGTTCGGCGTCGGCAAGGGCGAACGTGATGTTCGTCGCGCCGCGCTCGGCTGCATAGGCCGACGCCGCTTCTAACATGCGAGGCGTCAGGTCGACCGCGGTCACAGAAGCGACGAACGGGGCGAAGGCAAGGGCGGTGTGCCCGCCGCCGGTGGCCACGTCGAGCATCCGCTCGGTGCCCGTGGGCGCGGCGAGTTGGAGTAGCCGTTGCAGGTCATCGCCCTTGCTGTGCGATTCGCTAGTCACATAGCTTTGTGCGGCAGCGCCGAATTGCGCCCGAACCTTTTCTTTGATGGCTGCTTCGTCGATGTTCCCGATGGTCAGCCTCCGATGTGTGACATCTCGACTTTGGGTAAAGCATCGGTGTTCTCGCCGCGCTCCTCGGAGTAACGGTCGGACCGCGCCGACCAAAGCGAATCCGTGAACGCAGCGATTTCGGCATCCGAAGCCCCCCCACGCAGCAATGCCCGGAAATCGTGCCCGCGCGTCGCGAACAGGCACGTATAGAGCAGACCTTCAGAGGCCAATCGTGCGCGCGTGCAATCGTGGCAAAACGGCTGCGTCACCGATGCGATGACGCCGATCTCGCCTCCGCCGTCGAGATACCTGTACCTGCCCGCGACTTCGCCGCGGTAGTTCGGTTCCGCGGCATCGAGCGGCATTTCACGCCCGATGATGCCGATGATCTCCGAAGCCGAGACGACATCTTCCAACCGCCACCCGTTGGTCGAACCGACATCCATATATTCGATGAAGCGCATGATGTAGTCGGGGCCTCGAAAGCGCCGGGCCATCGGCAGCACGTCGGCTTCGTTCACGCCGCGCTTGACGACCATGTTGATCTTGATCGGACGGAAGCCGGCGGCCAGAGCCGCGTCGATACCGTCGAGTACGCGCGCAACCGGAAACTCGACGTCGTTCATCGCCCGAAATGTCGCGTCGTCCAACGAGTCGAGGCTGACGGTGACGCGATGAAGCCCGGCGGCGCGCAATGCGGTGGCTTTATCCGCGAGCAGCGATGCGTTCGTCGTCAGCGTGAGGTCGCGAACGCCATCGATGTCAGCCAGCATGGCCACGAGTTTGTCGATATCTCGCCGTAGCAGCGGCTCGCCCCCGGTGAGCCGGATCTTTTCCACGCCGCGGTCGACAAGTATCCGCGCAAGGCGCGCGATCTCCTCGAACGTGAGCAGTTGCGAAGCCGGCAGAAAGCGGAAGTCGCGACCGAAGACGGACTTGGGCATGCAGTAGGTGCAGCGGAAATTACAGCGGTCGGTGACCGAAATGCGCAGGTCGCGCAGCGGACGAGCTAAGGTGTCGACGATTGTGCCGTTGATCATCAGAACGAGGTAAGTTAGACGACGGTATGCGTTCGCCCCGCCAAAACGTCAGAGGTTCAGTGCGCTTACCCCCGCAAATAGAGCCTGATGGCAGAACGACACGACGACGCGAGCTGGTGGACTTTTTCCGTCGACGAAGAGGTGCGCTCCGATCCCGCGCGCAGCCGGTTCACCGGCGACCTAGACGTCAATCCGGCGATGCCGGACGGCCGGCGAATGCTCGACTACCATAAATATCTTGGCCTGGATAGCCTCCTCGCAAGCCAGCGTCCGAGCTCCGCGGTTCCCGACGAACGCGTCTTCATCATCACTCACCAGCTGCACGAGTTGACCTTCAAGATGCTCGCGTTCGATTTCGCGGTCATCGCGCGCACGCTCGAGAAGTTGTTATCCAACGGCGATGCTGACTCAATCCTACGGCACTGCAGCGAGGACGAGCCGTTCTGGCGCCCGGCGCTCACCGCCGCGGCCCGCGCGAGCTTTTCGTGCCGTGAACTCCTGCCGTCGATCATGCGCTACCTCGGCGATCCGCGCGACGCCGACGAGACCTTTAGCAGCATTGAATTTTATCGCTTCCGCGACAATCTCGTGCCTGGAAGCGGATTCCAATCAGCACAGTTCCGGCTCATTCAGCGCGCGCTCGGCAAGTCCAATCTGCTGTCAGTGCGGCTCTTCCCATCCGACACGTATCGCGCGAACTACGGAGACAAATACGATGGCACGGCGGCGGTGGTCGATCCGTTGATCCTTCGCAACGATGCGGTCGTCGCCACGCCGCCGGCTGATTCGCCTTACGCGCTCGCAGCAAAAGTGGACGATCTTGCCCACGCAGTGTTGCACCGCATCGGGTCGCTTGCCGGCCAGCCCGGCGCAACGGTCGAGAAGATCGCGCCCGCCGATGTCGATCGCGCCGCGAACATCCTGGAGCGCATACTCCTCAGCCGGCGCAAAGAGACGGGCGCCGCCGATCTCGCCGAACGCGAGAAACAGCACGCCGAAGCCGTCGGTCGTTTTCGCGCCGACATGACCGCCGCGGTCGCCAAGGAAAATCACCGGCGCGATGATCTGCAGACCGCCCGCGCGGGTGCGCAATTGCTGCGCAAACGCGCGCATCGTTCGCACTTGTCAGACATCCTGCGCCACATCGCGCGCGCGGACGAAGCGCTGCACGACCCGTCGCATGACAGCTTCTTGTCGGTGCATCTCCGGGTCACGCGCGAGCGCATGCGGCAAGTGAACGCTTACGCAGCCAAGCGCGGCGAGGCCGAACCCACAGCCGGCACGGGCGGCGGCGGCATCGAATATCTCGGATGGGCGCAAAAGCACCTCATCCCGCTATTCCCGGCGCTGGTCGCCTATCGCGAGGTCGGCGAGTAGCAGAGCAACGAATGTGGGGCCGAGGTTTCTTCTCGGCGTGGCCTTCTAATTGTAGGAGGGCAAGCATCGCTTGCCCATTATGTTCTTCCTGGCCGACCATGAAGGTCGGCCCCACAGAGTCACAAAGGTCTCACAGAGCCGAGCGGAGCTACGTCTTGACGTAGATCTCCCCGCCGCTCTCGCGGAACTCCTCGGCTTTTGCTTTGAGGCCTTCTTCTATCTCCAGCGCGGCTGCGTAGTCGCGCACGTCTTGCGTGATGCGCATCGAACAGAAGTGTGGACCGCACATGGAGCAGAAATGCGCGACCTTCGCTCCCTCGGCCGGGAGCGTCTCGTCGTGGAAATCGCGCGCCGTCTGCGGATCGAGCGACAACGCGAACTGATCTTCCCAACGAAATTCGAACCGCGCCTTCGATAAGACATCGTCGCGCTCGTGCGCGTGCGGATGACCCTTCGCGAGGTCGGCCGCGTGGGCCGCGATCTTGTACGCAATCACGCCGTCTTTGACGTCCTTCTTGTTGGGCAGGCCGAGGTGTTCTTTGGGCGTCACGTAACAGAGCATCGCGGTGCCGTACCAGCCGATCATCGCCGCGCCGATCGCGCTCGTGATGTGATCGTAGCCGGGCGCGATGTCGGTGACGAGCGGCCCGAGCGTGTAGAACGGCGCCTCCTGGCACACGGCCAGCTGACGGTCCATGTTCTCTTTGATGAGGTGCATCTGCACGTGGCCCGGACCCTCGATCATGGTCTGCACATCGTGTTTCCACGCGATCTTGGTCAGCTCGCCTAGCGCGTCCAATTCGCCGAACTGCGCTTCGTCGTTTGCGTCGGCGGTGCAACCCGGCCGCAGCCCATCGCCGAGCGAGAATGAGACGTCGTACGCCTTCATGATCTCGCATATCTCTTCGAAGTGCGTGTACAAGAAGTTCTCTTGATGGTGCATGAGGCACCATTGCGCCATGATCGACCCGCCGCGCGAGACGATGCCGGTCACGCGTTTCGCCGTGAGCGGCACGTAGCGCAGCAGCACGCCTGCGTGGATCGTGAAGTAGTCCACTCCCTGTTCGGCCTGCTCGATCAGTGTGTCGCGATAGATCTCCCAGGTAAGATTCTCCACTTTGCCGTTGATCTTCTCAACGGCTTGGTAGATAGGCACGGTACCGATCGGCACGGGAGAGTTGCGCAGAATCCATTCACGCGTTTCGTGGATGTTCTTGCCGGTCGAAAGATCCATGACGGTGTCCGCGCCCCATCGCGTGGCCCACGTCATCTTCTCCACTTCTTCTTCGATGGACGAACTCACCGCCGAATTGCCGATATTGGCGTTGATCTTCACGAGGAAGTTGCGGCCGATGATCATCGGCTCGGCTTCTGGATGGTTGATGTTGGCGGGAATGATGGCGCGACCGCGCGCGACTTCATCGCGAACGAATTCCGGCGTCACGCCCTCGCGAATGGCGATGTACTCCATTTCCTGCGTGATCTCGCCGCGCCGGGCGTAGTGCATCTGAGTGACCGTGCGTCCAGACTTCGCTCGTAACGGTTTGCGTCCGCCCGCAAAGCGGATGGCATCGAGCTCGGACTTCGCTTCGCGTTCGCGGCGATACTCGGATGTGGCTTGCGCCAGTTCTTCGACGTCTCCACGAGCACGGATCCAGCCGGCGCGGAGCGGCTCTAAACCGTCGCGCACGTCGATCTGCATGCCGGGATCGGAATGTTGACCGCTCGTGTCGTACGCCTGAAACGACGTGCCGTCAGTCAAATGAATTTGTCGCGCCGGAACGCGCATGCCGGCGGGCCCGTCGATGTATACCTTATGGCTCGTCGCTTTTGATTTTGGGTGAATGGTGAGGCTCATCCGAGCTCCCTTCGCTGGAGTTATCCAGAGCAGGTTCTAACGGTCGGCGGCCGCAGCCGCCCTCTCAGTCCGCTCATACGGACTCCCGCGCGCGTCTCTTGTTCGAAGGTTTCGGTCCGTGCGCCTTCGATTGACACTGTAATAGGGCAAGCATCGCTAGCCATTTTGGGTGAGCGATGCTCACCCTCGTACGGAATCGCAGGCCCCACGGAGCCCCTACTTTGCGGCTTTGACCTGCGCTTCGGTGACGGCGCCCGCGTGATTGCTCCACGATCCGCGAATGTATGAGATGACGTTCGCGACTTGTGAAGGCGTGAGCTGCCCTTTCCACGCCGGCATCTGCGTGGAATACGACTTGCCCATCACCGCTTGGCCGTGCAAGCCGTTGTCCAAGACAGCGATGACTTTTGCGGCATCGCCGGTGACGAAGGGATTTCCGTCCAGAGGGGGTGCGAGGTTCGGCACGCCGCTGCCGTTGGCGCTGTGGCACGACGTGCAGTTCTGCGAATAGACCGCCTGGCCTAGCGCTACCGGATTCGAAGCGGTCCCGCCGCCGGCCGCCGCAGCTTCTTGGGCGCCGGCTGGTGCAGCGCCGTAGCCTCGCACCGGCGTCTGACCCGCGCCACCGCTCGCGGCGATGTGAGCCTGCACCGAAGACGCTCCATACCAACCCAAGCCAAAGACGGCGACCACCGACAACAAGGTGAGACCAATGAAATAAGGCCGCTGATTCAGCGCGCGCTTTCGATTGCGGTCGATCCACGGCAAGAACATGAGAATCGCGACGAAGACTGCAGGGACGATCGCGGTGCCGATGAGCTCACCCGATACGGCAAAGCTGCCGACCGAGAACATGTTGCCTGGCAGCAAGTTGAGCAAACCGAAGAGCGGGAAGAAATACCATGCCGGCGACGGCACGAACGCCGAGTTCGTCGGGTCGGCTTTGGCGAGGAGCGGCGCAGGCATCCACACCGCGAGCGAGACGATGACGAGGAACGTGACCAGCGAGGCGACGGTATCCATGAAGATCTGGTCGGGGAAGAAACGGCCGAACTTGCGCGGCGTCTCGTCGGCCGGCGGACCGGCTGCACCGTTGTGGCGGAACACCGCGAGATGGAGCCCGACGAGGCCGAGCAGCATGATCGGAATCAGCCACACGTGGATGCCGAAGAATCTGTTGATGGTCAGCGTCCCCATTTGCAAACCGTCTTGCAGAAAATTGGCTTGGGCCGGGCCGACGATGGGGATGTCGCCGGCGATCTTGATGGAAACGGCAGATGCCGAATACGCATTGAGATCCCAGGGGAGCAGATATCCCGTTAGCCCGAGCACGAGCGTGAGCAGGAACAAGATGACGCCGATGACCCACATGATCTCGCGCGGCTTCTTGTAGGCGCCCCAGATCATCACTTGCAGCAAATGCATCGTCATCAACGCGATCATGGCCGACGCGCCCCAGAAATGCATGCTGAGAAGGAATGCGCCCCCCGATACGTGATCGTAGATGAATTTCGTGGACTCCCACGCCGTGGCCGATGATGGCGCGTAGTAGAACGTAAGAAAGATGCCGGTGACGATCTGAATGACCAGCGCGATCAGCGTGGCACTGCCGAAGACGTACCAGTAACTCGCGCCGCCTGGAACGTCTTCCGTGAGAAAATTCTTCAGGGCGGAGATGCCGCCGGTGCGTTCCTCGATCCAGTTGAGCATTTTTCTCCTCCCTACGTGTACGAGACGATCAAGCGGTCGGCGGTCGTCTGTTCAAAGTTGATCCACGTGACCTGCGCGATTCCCGATTTGTCTTGGAACGGCAATGGGTCCAAACCGCGGTTGGCCGGACCGGCCATATGCTTGCCGAATTTCGTGTACGTCGAACCGTGACAGGGACAGAGGAACTGCTGCTCGTCTTTATTCCAATTGAACCGGCAGCCGAGATGCGGGCAAATCGGACTGAACAACGCGATGCCGATATTCTCGTACGTGACCGGCACTTCGTATTTCACGTCGCCGTGCGGGACTTGGAAAAGATCCGGCCGGTCAGCTTTGAATTGTGCTTCCTGGTCGGGCGTCATCTTCACGCCCCAGACGTAGTCGTTGGACTCGCTCATGAGATAGCCGTCCACTGTGGTCTTAGGAAACGTTATTTTCATGGGATCGGCCGCCGCTTTTTCGAATTGTTCGAATTCGTCTGCGTTGAGCGGATACCACTTCGGCTTGCCGGCATCGAGAATATCTTTGGACGGCACAAGCCCGCCGAGAACCGGAATCGCCACCCCGAGGCCCACGATGGTGCCGGCGATCACGGTCACTTGCGTCATGAACGTTCGGCGGCTGATCTCGGCCGGAGTCTCCGGCTCGTCATGGACGTGAGCGGTATCGGACACGCGTGCACCCTCCCGAAGGACTAGTAGGCGGTTGATGGTCTACGAAAATTGGCACGGAAACGCGGCGCGATGCTCCGCGCCAAAGCGAACGGGTCGCTCTGTGAAAAGCTCGCGAGTGCTTTGCCGCCGGGCGCTCCGGCCCCTCGAAATGGCTGCTACGGATGTAGCAGGCCCGATGCAAGGTCGACGCCGCGCCTACGGCCGAACGATATCCGTACATGACGACGCTACGCACTTTGGCGCCGGGCATCTTGTTCGCAGTTGCGCTGGCGCTCGTCGCGGTGTTCTTAGGCTTCAAGTGGCCTGTGGTAGGCGCTCCGATTTTCGCGATCGCGGCCGGCATCGTGGCGCGCCGACTCATCGGCGCGAGCGGGGCGTTGGAACCTGGAACAAGATTTGCGTCGAAACATCTGTTGCAAGCCGGCATCGTGCTGCTCGGATTCGGGATCGATCTCGCGGTGTTGTGGCAAGACGGCCGGTCGAGTGCATGGGTGCTCGTGGGCACACTCGTCGCCGGATTGGCCGGCGGACTCGTGCTTGGGCGGTTGATGCGGGTCGGTTTCAACATGCGTCTGCTCGTTGCGGCCGGCACTTCGGTCTGCGGGGCGTCGGCCATCGCCGCGCTTGCGCCGGTGATCGGCGCCGAGGCCGGCGAGGTCGCGTTCGCGACCGCCACGATCTTCCTCTACAATATAGTGGCGGTCTTCTTGTTCCCCGCCATCGGACATGCGCTTCATCTCAGCGATGCGACATTCGGCACCTGGGCGGGCACGGCGATCAATGACACATCGTCGGTGCTCGCTGCCGGATACGCGTATGCTCCGGCGGCCGGCCAAATCGCGACGATCGTGAAACTCGCGCGAACGCTTGCTATACTGCCGATCGCGGCAGGGGCAGCATTGTACGTTTCGCAACGCAGCGCCGGAGCGCGCGGCCGTTTCGATTTCGTCGCGACGATGCCGTGGTTCATCGTGCTTTTCGTCGCCGCTGCGGCGGCGGCGTCCATCGGCGTCTTGCCCGCTGCCATTCTCGGCGGGCTTGCGACGACCGGACGCTACATCATGATCGTCGCGTTCGCCGGAGTCGGGTTCGGATCGGACTTCGACAAATTGCGAACGGTCGGTTATTCGCCGCTCGTGCTAGGCGCCGCTGTGTGGGCGCTCGTCGCTCTTTCGAGTCTCGCCATTCAAGGCGTCCTTTGATCGTGTGAACCACTCACCCAATGGGCAAGCGATGCTTGCCCTAGTACAGCCGACCATAAAAGTCGGCCCCTACAAATAATTGATTAGAATCCCTGACGCACGAAGAAGTACACGGTCATCACGATCCCAACGACGGTGATGAATCCGCGGACCAGAGACTGATCGAAGCGCCGGACGTAGCGCGCGCCGAAATATCCGCCGATGGTGGATCCGACGATCATCACCGCCGCATACGGCCATACGATGTTGCGCGCGAAGACGAAGGTGACGAACGACGCCGTGTTGATGATCGCCGCGAGCACCGTCTTCACGGCGTTCATCGCATGGATATTGCGCATGCCCATGAGTCCGAGCGTCGCAAGCATCAAAATGCCGATGCCGCCGCCGAAATATCCGCCGTATACGGAGATGACCAACTGCGCGGCGGAGATGCCGGCCAGCGCGCGAGGTGACGGAGCCGCGATTTGGTGTTCGCCGCGGCCCATCCACTCCGAAAGACGTTTGCTGAGCATGAACGTCAGCGTTGCGACGCCGAGCAGGTAGGGAATAAGTCGCTTAAACGCTTCCTGGGGCGTCCCAAGCAACAGCAGCGCGCCCGCAAAACCGCCGATCAGACTGGCGACAGAAAGCCAAACCACGAACATCGTCGCCTTCGGAAAATCCTCGCGATAGCCGGTGATGCTCGCAAAAACACCGGGCAGCAGCGCCGCCGTGCTCGTGGTATTCGCGTTGATGGGAGGAACGCCGACGAACAACAGCGCCGGAAACGTGAGAAAACTTCCCCCGCCCGCGACGGAATTCAACACGCCGCCGAATACCGCCGCAACGAAGAGAATTATCCACGTGGTCATCGCGCCGCCCTTGGCGGGCCCGGCGGCGATTCCATTTTGCGAAGGCCGAGGATGCTCAAGGTCGCAAAAGCCAACGATAGGCGTTTCTCAAGGCGTCCTTTCCTCGAGTCGGCACGACGCTTCCGTGACCAACGACAAGCCGATCAAAGTCCCAATCCAAAATGCGCTCGATCTTGTCGCGTAGATACGTGCGATCCGCCGGCGCCAAGCGGTAGAACCATGGGATATTGCATCCGGGGTACGCTCCGATGGCGCCGAACGACCACTTTGTAAACCATCCCCTGCTTTCATCTAGATTGAATGCTAAGTCTGCGACGATCAAAGAACGGCTTGGCCGATGGAAGAACACGAACTCGTCGAGAAAGAGCCGCATGCGATCGACATAGAGCTGATCGAGACACGGCGCCCAGAGCGGAACGCGCGCGTCCAAAGCGCGAAGGGATGAAAGCGATCGATTCCATTCGACCAGCACCGGCGCTCCAAACAACCTCGCGCGCGGATAGGCTGCCGCGTAGTCGCGAAGGTAGAGGTCGTGCCACCAACTGGGCCAGACGATCGAGTCGACAGCGCCCAGCGATGCCAGCGCCTCTGCTGTTGCCGAATCGAGAATGGTGGGTGAGTGAACGAACAGTCCATTCGTCGGCAGCCGGATGATCGTCATCGTGTGCGGCAACGGGATGCCGGCAAAGCGGACATCTTTCTCCAACACCCAGATATCCTGATCAAGTCGCGATGGTCCGTCCGTCAACTTTTCCTCCGAACCTGAAATAAACGCCGGCGCTATATTGACAAATCCCGATGCAATCGCTAATATCGACGTATGTCAATACAACGATGTTGCCCCGCGACGACGATCGTCGACCTCGACTTCGGCGAACATGCCCAGCTTTTCAAGGCGCTGGGCGATCCCCATCGATTGGCGATTCTGGCCACGCTAGCGCGGGCCAAGGACGAAGTCTGCGTCTGCGACTTCACAGCGGGACTCCCGTTGGAGCAGCCCACCGTTTCCCATCATCTTCGTTGGCTGCGCGACGCGGATCTCGTCCGTGGCCAGCGCAAAGGAACGTGGGTCTACTATCGCCTTGCTCCCGGCGTCATTGGCCGACTGCGTAAAGCCGTCAATGCGCTGTTCTCAGAGAAAGCCGTCGCCGCATGAAAACCCACCTGAATCTTGCCACGAGAGATCTCGCGAAAAGCGTCGCCTTTTACCGCACGCTGCTTGATGCCGAACCGGCGAAATCTCTCGATGACTACGCGCTGTTCATCACTGAAGATCCCGGTTTGGAGCTTGCGCTCGATCGAGACTTAGCCGCAAAGCCTGGACGCTCCGCCCATTTCGGCGTCGTCGTCGAATCGGTTGAAGCGGTCGATGCGGCCATCGCGCGCTTGCAGGCCGCCGGCGTGCCGGTGGACATCGAACGCGAAGAGACGTGCTGCTACGCCAAGCAGACCAAGGTGTGGGCAGCAGACCCGGACGGCCGGCGCTGGGAAGTGTACACCGTCCTCGAGGACACCGAGACGCGAAACGAAGGCGGCGCGACGTGCTGCTCCGGCGCCGATCCTCATGCCGATGAATGCTGCGCAGTGTAGTAGGTGCCGGCGTGAGCGATGAGATCGGAAGCAAGGTTCTTGCCCTCACGTTGACGTCGGCCGGCAAGTTGCACGATGAATTCGACGGCATCTTCTCACCCGAGACTGTGCGGCTCTGCCTCGCGGAGAGCGCCCAATCGCTCGTAGGTTCGCACGTAGACGATTATATTCCGATTTTCGCGTATCGATTCGCTCGCGAGCGGTTGCGTGCAGCCGCGCATAACGAAGGGAAATTGCCGAACATCATGCCCGAAGTGTTGTTCGTGTGCGTGCATAACGCGGGCCGCAGCCAAATGGCCGCAGCGCTCCTCGACGCGCGGGCAGGTGGCCTCGTTCACGTACGCTCTGCGGGCAGCGCGCCCGCGGGAAGCATCAACGCCGTCGTCGTCGAGGCGCTGAGCGAGATCGGCATCGACATCGGCAAAGAATTCCCAAAACCGATGACCGACGATGTCGTTCGCGCTGCCGACGTCGTCATCACGATGGGTTGTGGCGACGCATGTCCGATCTATCCGGGCAAGCGCTACGAGGATTGGGAGGTCGAGGACCCGGCAGGCAAGGACATCGCCGCAGTCCGCCGCATCCGCGACGACATCGAGCGCCGTGTCGAGCGGTTGATCGAAGAGCTGCGGTCCAACGAAAGCACAAAGGCTTGAATGGATTTGAGGGACGCGCTCGTTTCAACCAATAGCCGCCCGCTCCTCGCCGACCTTTCGTTCCTCGATCGGTTCCTTACGCTTTGGATCGTCCTCGCGATGCTGCTGGGCGTCGGTCTAGGCACGCTGGGTGTCCGGCTCCCCGCGGCCCTCGTTCCCGTCGGGCTCATCGTCATGATGTATCCGCCGTTCGCGCGCGTGCGCTACGAAGCGCTACCGGCGGCGCTGCGCGACACACGGCTGCTGGGGCTGTCGTTGATTCAGAATTGGATCATTGCGCCGATCCTAATGTTCGGACTCGCCGCCGCATTTCTGCACGGACGTCCGGACCTGTTCGCCGGTCTCGTTATGGTCGGACTCGCGCGCTGCATCGCGATGGTCGTCGTGTGGAGCGAACTGGCCCAAGCGGACCGCGAGTACACAGCGGCGCTCGTAGCGCTCAATTCGGTCTTCCAAGTGTTTGGATACGCCGCGTACGCCTATCTTTTTGTGACGGTGCTTCCGCCGCTCGTTGGTCTGCCGAGTCTCGCCGTTCCGCTTTCGATCGAGACTGTCGCCGTCAGCGTCCTGATCTACCTTGGAATTCCGGCTGCTGCCGGCGCTTTGACTCGTGCGTTCCTTCGCCCGAAGCTCGGCGCCGCGCGCTACGACGAGCGTTTTGTTCCGACGATCGCGCCGCTGACCCTCGTCGCGCTGCTCTTCACGATCGTCGCGATGTTCGCGCTGCAAGGTGCGAGGATCGTCGCGCACCCCGTTGATGTGCTCTTGGTCGGCGTTCCGCTCGTCATCTACTTCGCCGTGATGTTCGGCGTCTCGTTTGCGATGGGCCGGCGCGCCGGTGCGTCATACGGGCGCACAACGTCGCTCGCATTGACCGCAGCGAGCAACAACTTCGAACTCGCGATAGCCGTTTGCGTCTCGGTCTTCGGCATAGATTCGGGCGAGGCATTCGCGTCTGTCATCGGACCGCTCGTCGAAGTCCCCGTCCTACTCGCGCTGGTGAACGTCGCGTTGCGGATGCGCCCGTGGTTTGCGGATTTCGAGGCGTCTAAGCCGACATCGCTCTACAGTGCCTGAGGCCGGTTCGATCAGTCGGCCATTCCTTGCCGCAACGCGACCACTGCGGCCTGAGTCCGCGCGGTCACATGCAGTTTTGAAAATATTCTGCTCACGTGATTCTTGACGGTCTTTTCGCTCAGCACGAGCGCGGATGAGATCTCTTTGTTCGACATTCCGTCGACGATCAGCCTGATCACTTCGGATTCGCGTTTAGACAGATCGGTTCGGGCGCCGGTCCTGTCTGAGTGTTGGCGGCGATCGCTCGATTGAGCCAAGCGCTCTCCAACACCTCGCTCGCCGCGCGCCACCGATATGACCGACGTTATGACCTCGGCTGGCGTCGCATGTACGCTCGCAAATCCATCCGAGCACAAGACGCGCGCGATTTCGAACGATCGTTCGTTCCCCGGCATGACGAGCGCGCAGATTCGCATGCGCGGGTTCTCGGCGCGGATACTGACGAGCGCTTCGGCGGAGCGGAGTTCGAGCACGGCCGTACCGACGAGCGCCACATCGACGGCCGCCTCGCGGACATCCGCCTTCACTTCTATCTCCGCCGACCGGCGGAAGACGTGAGTGAGGCCTTCCTTATACAGCGCTTGCGGTTCGACGATGGCAACGCGAACGGGAGCCGTCATGGCTTTAGCGCTTTCCGGCGCGATGTCACGCCGAGCTCTGCTTTGGGAGAGGACCCCGCGCTATGCCGCCGCCCCCTCGTGAACGAACGTCACTGCGCGGGACCCACTTGTGTCGTCGTGCG
>Ga0208849_1000460_pt1 | contig 38164 bp, 29 predicted proteins | sample NGESurdeep072012_10_FD_184470 | JGI IMG/M metagenome (GOLD analysis project Ga0208849, IMG submission 184470) | Arctic peat soil microbial communities from Barrow, Alaska - NGEE Surface sample 53-3 deep-072012 (SPAdes) | ecosystem: Environmental > Terrestrial > Soil > Wetlands > Peat ... | reverse complement strand
CTCCTGTCCTCCATCGTGATGGAAGGCCGGCTGACTCACGACAAGCTCGTCGATAACCGTGAACTTATCGGGTACCGACATCATCGCTGGGATGTCCGCCCGGCGAGCATCGCGTCTACGGCTCCTTTTACAATGCCCGCTGTTAGATCACGCTGCGTGGACGTCAGCCGACCACGTTGCTTGAGAACCTGCCAGCCAAGGGTCAGCAGGCCACGCACGGATCCTTCTCCGATCGAGCGAAGCCACAGCGCTGTGCTCAAGTCGGCAAATCGCGAGGCCTCGAGACGACCATAAGCTTCCCCCCTCTCGCTGTCGCGGTACGTGGGGACTTCAAGCCCACGCACGCTGCGATGACCGATCACCCAGCCATCATCCAGCGCGCAAGTAACAAGACTCATGATCGGCCCCAACATATCCCCGGTGGATCGCAGCCCAGTTGCCAGTTGACGACGCGCAACCAAGTAAGCGGGACCATCGCCGTTCATGAGCAGTGCGGTATTGGTCGACTCCCGATCGTGCAAATAGAGCGGTTCAACCGGATCATCCCTGTTCAGACGTCCGCCGAACACCAATCCCACTCGCTCTCCGTCAAACGCCGAGAGCGACTCCGATAGCCACTCCGGCCCAGGCGATGTACCAGGCAGTGGAATGGCCACCAGCGGCCGGCTGCTGGCTCGTGCAGCCTCAGATACAGCACTCCAGTGCTCCTCCGGATCGCCGTCTACAATCCGGACTACCGCGCCGAGCTTCTCTAATTCTTGGCAGTGAATCAGATCGGACTGCTGGTTGGCGGGTCCAAAAATTACCTCGACCTCACCGTAGTGGGTGTGGGACTCTGGGCACTCCGTCAGCCATCCGCCCCATGCTGCGGCCCGGGAAACCGCCTCCGGCGGAACGGCATCGGCGATCTGCTCCGCGAGCCCAGGACCCCAGATGCCCTCGCTTGCGAATACCCGTGCAACCTCGATCCCCCGAAGCGTAACGCGCACCAGCGGAGCTGCCACAGTAGGGGCAGGAATGCGCTCGCCCGAAAGCAACTCCAAGTCAAGCATCTTTGCAGCTTTCTCAACACCTTCCCCAACGACGTCTCGCGAGAGCGTCTCCGCTCTCAACTCGGCAGCAGAGCCGGATCCCCAGCCGCCTTCGCGCACTCCATGAGCATATGCGGCACTTTGAGCGAGCCTGAACACCCGCACCCAGACCTCACGGAGATTGCCCAGCTCAAGCAGATCCAGTGTCCATACCACCATCCTCCGTACCGCCGACAGCCTCCATAGGCCGAATCCAACCCAGCGCACGGGTTCGCGCAGAGTCGGAGGCCGATGGTACATGAGTGGCAAACTGGGCAGAGCCACCGGGTACTGCCCACCAATAAGAGTATCTCCCATCCCCTCTCGCTGAGCGTCTAGGAGTCGCTGAGAAGTACTGAGCGTAAACTCATGCCGAGCCGAGGCTGTGGGCTCGAAGGCCAGCGGCACGCCCGACTCCAACATCCGCAGACCCCACTCCCAATCCTCCCGCCGTTGGCGTGAGAACTTCGCCGAAAAGCCACCAATCTGGTGAAAGACAGTCCGTGAAATCGAGACGTTGGCAGTCAGCGCAGCAACGAACGTCGTGCCACGCGAGTCTTGCAGGAGATGAAACATGTCTTGCCACCAAAGTCGCGCGACGACAGCCGCCAGATTGTTGTGTAAAGGACGGGGTCGGTAGGGCCCCACCAGAACCGCCGACTCGCGATGTCGATCATGCCATTGCAGATGACTACGCACCAGCCAAGGATCGGGCACTACGTCGTCGTCCAGGAACAGCAACATGGAAGCCTTGGCGTGGCGGACCCCCTCGTTGCGTGCACCCGCCGCTCCTACCCCCCCGCTGCACACACGTTGCAACGCAAAGGGGTAGAAGGCGTTCAGAGAAGACGGCGAACGGTGATAGTCAGCATCGTCGTCGACAACGATCACCTCGAAGCTAGCGGAAGACACATCCTGCTGAGCCAGCGCCTCCAGACAGCGCCTCAGTGCCGGCTCGCGCTTGAAGGTCGGGATAATCACAGAGACCTGGAGGCCGTCTCGCTCATGGATCTCCATCGAGACTGGCGGGCAAATCAGCTGCGCCTCTGTCATATCGTCGCTAACGACGGCCGCGCTCTTGGCGATCATTCCACTCTGAGTGCGGAGTGCCTCACGCCATCGTCCAGCTCCAAGGAACCCTCCGCGCAGATAATCCCACGACAAGCGAGTCTCGACCGCGTCCGCGCGTCCCACGATGCGTCGCCGTTGCGTCTGCCAGTACTGTTTCACCAGCCAAGCCCAGGCCCGCGGTACGGTGAGCTCATGGTCCTCAACGAGCAGCTTAGTCAGGGCGGCCGACAGCCCAACTCCATACCCGAGCAGCGCGCGGCGAACAGCAGGCCCGTCGGGACGGTGCTGATGGAAGGTGAACATCTCGGGCTCGTAAATCACCCGATCTCCTCGCGCCAAGAGTCTGCTGAGGACATAGGTGTCCCCACCAGATTCGGTCTCGGTGCCCGCATCCAGCTCGGGAGGAAACGGCTCGGCGCCAAGTGCAAGAAGACTCGTGCGCTTGATGGCCATATTGGCTCCCACACCCATGGCGGCGGCGTGCAATGGCGAAATGACCTGCCAATCGAACGTAACTCGCTGAAGACCTCTAGCGAGACTCGCTTGGTGCTCCATCCGCACACGGGCCGGGGTGTCCAAGACATAGGGGAAAGCAGGTCCCGTCACCGCCGCCACGCCTTCATGATAGAAGGCTCGCTCGAGCTGCGTCAGCCAGCCTCTGGGAGGAATACAGTCGTCGTCGGTAAAGAGGATCACATCGCCTCTTGCGGCTCTGAGCCCGGCGTTGCGCGCGTTGTCGAGACCTCGCCGGTCTTCTCGGAGATATCGAAGCCCGGCCTGCTCAACCTCGGCGCGGCAATCTTCCAGCCCAGGATCGTTATCTACCACAAGGATCTCAAAGGGTCTTGGAGATAGCTGACGCAAACTCGCAAACAGATCGGGTAGGTAGCGTCGGCGCCGATGGGTGCAGACGACGACGGACACCGAGACGCTCTTCAGCGACCTAGAAGGACTGCCACCAATGCGAGCGCGGAGGCGGTCAATTAGCTCCATCCGAGCCCGCTCGGCGTCCGCCCTGCGCACTAGCGTAGCCTCCGCGAGGGCATTCCCGCTAGTCGCCCCCGGGGTGGGAAGATCCACGCGCGCACTCGGCATCGAGCCGCACAGCACGAGCACGTGCCAGCGCGGCGCAGTCGTGAAATCGAAGCCATCAGGCTTCCGCTCGGCGTCTATGACGGCCGTGCCGATCATTCGTTCAGCTTGGCGACGAAGTCTGTGAGCGTATCGGTCCCACGCATCTCCAGACGGGGGAGGCTCAGAAGGTCGTCGCCAAAAGAAGCCTGCCACTCATTAGTGGTGACTCCATAGTGAAAACCGCACCCTCCGGCCATCGAAAGAACGGTAGCGTCGTGCAGGCCAAATGGATAACACACCGATCTGACCGTCATCTCAAGGTTTTCGTGGAAACTCAACCGGCTCCTACAGAGGTCTCGTGTAAGGTCGGCGGCAGATAGCGAGACTAGAGGAAGGTGGCGGGAGGTATGAGACCCAAGCTCGAGACCGCGAGAGCGAAGCTCGCGAATCGTTGGCCAGTCCATCAAAGCTATAGATTCATCTAAGCCTTCGTCCCATACGTTGCTTGCGCCGATCAGGTCGGTGACGATGAACATCGTTGCGTGAAAGCCATACTTGCTCAACAACGGCATCGCGTAGTCGGGGAAATCCTGATAGCCATCGTCGAACGTCAGCATCACAGATCGACTGGCCAGCGGCTGACGTCGATCCGAGGCAACCCGCCACTGCTCGAACGTGAGCGAGTGGTATTTGTGATCGCGTAGATATCGTAACTGGGCCTCAAAATCTTCGGGATGCAACCGCCACCGCTTCGTGGCAGCCCTACCGTCAGGGGCAACGCGATGGTACATAAGTATCGGTAGGCGGGTTGTCATCGGCGTTTCCGGTGCAGGGGGCTCTCGACGGACCTGGCCGCCGCCGAGGAGAAAACGTGAGGCATGTTCGGGAACCAGTGGGCCGGCCTGTCCCATGGTTCTCTTGGCACCTGATCGTGTCGGCCGAATTCGCCGCCGCGACCGGCGACGAGAGTACAGTTGAACACGATAGGCTGGCGTTCTGATCTCTCTCTTTAAATCGAGTACCTTGGTAGCAAGCAAGGCACGCTCGATGGCGGCCGCGCCGAAAGGGACATCCCAGTCGAACCCAGGCGCTTGCGGATCGTCGGCTACCACATGAGCATGGGCGGCGAGCAGATGCCCATCTGGCCTGAGCGCTTCGACCATGGCGTGCGCCGTCCGCTTGAGTGCACTACTGCTGTCGGCGTAGTAGAGCAGCTCACTACAGACAATCAGATCGTACTCGCCCCCAATCGAGCTATCTAAGACATCCATCTGCTTGAAAACCACGTTGGGGCGCTCAGCGCAATGGCGAGCGGCACGCGCAAGCGCCAGCAGGGAGATGTCCACCGCGGTAACTGTGCCGACCCGCTCCGAGAGCTGGCGCGTGAACACTCCCTCAGCACAGCCGAGCTCTAGGACCTGATCTGCCCGATCGGGCAGAAGTTCAAGGGTTTGTTCGTACTTGGTCTGCTCGTAGGGGGAGTCATAGGCCCAGGGATCGTGTCGCGAACCGAAAATGTGCTCGAACTCCATAGATCTCAGTAGAGAGTCATCCGACAGGCGGTCTTTGCGGCCGTCGAGGTCCAGTGCCAAGGGCACGCATAGAAGACGCTTTACAGGAGCGCTCCCGCTCGCGCCGTCAATTGGACTGCCATCCAGTCGAGCTAGCGCCAGGCGCTCTTCCGCTGCAGCTGCGGGAAGGACAGCCCAGCGAGAGGCCGCCGTTCCATCCGCACCCCCAGCACGACCAACCACGGTCACTTCCTCCAGCGCGGCAGTGCGATCAGCCTCATCGCGATTCGCCGCCAAAGCGCTAACGAGACGATCTCTGAGCGACCCTGATGCCTCTGCGGGGGCCAAGATGATGGCCTCCCTAACCACTGCACGACATAACTCATATCCTGTCTCCATGAGGATCGCTCGCCTCAGATGACGTGCGGATATGCGTCCGTGATTAGCCTTGCAACACACCACAGTCAGAGGTGCTCCCGCGACCTTTACGACAACCGCTACCTCAGCGCGACCATGCAACAAGATCGTCGGAAGATCCTCCGCAATGTCGACCTCGGTGCTTTCCTCCCTAACAGTGATCCTAGGACCTCTTTCCAGCCTTGGCACCCGTCCGCTGTCATAAAAGTCATCGCCGGACAGGGATGTCTCACCCCAAAGCTCTTGGAGGAAGACTGTCCATCCGACCCGGCCCTGCAACCCTTGCGTAGAGGTTCTCGAAGGATCTAGGTGACCTTCGAACAGGAGCCTCCCCTCTCTTGAGATACGAGCCACGTCATCTGTCGTCTCGATTTCCAAGGTTGGATACACGTGACGCTCGAGAAACGCCTGAAGAATCTCCCAGGCGAGAGGCGCCACCACAGCATCGGCAAGCACGCGAGCCGGAACCCAACCGTCCACGACCGGGATCTCCAGGTCCTCGAGGCGCTCTCCAGAATGACGAATCGTGCATAGCATCCGCTCCACGCTCGGCTCAAGTTGTAGATCCCTTGGAGCTGGCCCTTCCAACTCCAAATCGATCAGACGCCAACGGCCGACGGTCCGCGGACGCTCGTCTGAGGTCTCGGCGAGAAGCAGGCGCTCCGTGACTTTACGAGCGCCGAAGGCCAGCCAATGATCACCGAGACGGCGACCCAACTCTTCGATAAATAGCTGACACTGCTGATGCACTGGCTCAGGAAAGCTCGTCCACTCGCTTGGTCCGGCGGCACGGCCAACCGGAATCGAGAAGAAGAGCGTCTCCGCGACACCGTGCGGATCCACATCACCGGAAATGTGCTCACCCAAGGTCTCGATCATCGGACGGGCGTCGTGGCCGCCGGCAATCTCCAGACCAGCGGCATAACAGGCGAAGTAGGTCCTGGCGATATCTTGAGCCGCTCGCGACAGAGTCCGATTCCCGATTCGCGTAGTGTCGCTGAGGCCGTTCACTCCAAGGCGAGAATCCTCTCCATGCCCTCGACCAATCACCAAGAGCCCGTCGTGAAGCATGCGCCAGCCGCTTCCAGAAGCTGAGTCGGCCCGCATCCTGTAATAGGCGATGTAATCTGGAATGGCGGCGAATCGAGCTCCGATGCGAGCGATTCGCTGCCATAGATCCCAGTCCTCACAGGTGACCAGCGACTCATCAAAACCTCCACTTTGTCGCACGAACTCCGCCTTGACCAGACAGGTATGAATCGCTATTGCACAGGTCCTGGCAAATAGGGGAAACAAGTCCGTATCCGAAACCGGAAATCTCTCTGGCAGCTCTCTACCAGTCTGGTCGACACGGATATAGCCTCCGTAGACCGCGTCGATCTGGTCATCAGCAAGGCAAGCAGCGTGTAACCGCTCAAATGCATGCGATGCGATCCAGTCGTCGGCATCTAAGAAGAACAGCCATTCCGCCTGAGCCCGCTCGACAGCGGCGTTGCGAGCGCGACTAACCCCTCCGTTTGGCTGTCTGTGAACACTGATACGCCCGTCACGTGCCGCGTATTCTTTCGCCACCCTCACTGTTTCGTCTACGGAGCCATCGTCGATGACGATCGCCTCCCAAGCGCCATACGTCTGAGCCAGCAGCGACTCAAGGGTCGCGCCAAGCGTCTCCTGGCGGTTGTAGGCCGGAACGATTACCGAGATCGTGGGCTGGTCGGACTGGCGCATCATCTTAGCGATCCATTATCGATGACACGACGGCGCAGGAGCCAGACATGCCAAAGATGATGACCACGGCGTAGGGCGACGTTGGAGTAGACATTTGTTCAGAAAGAGGGCGTCTACGTCCGTTCCGATGGTCTTCTTGCACAGCAAATCATTACGGTCATGCAAGCCGAAGAGCTTGACGCCGATAATCAACAGCGACAGGCCCACGATGCTCAACCACGTGAGCTCTAACGGTCGCGGAAACATCCGCGTCATCAGCAGGAAGGCCTCGGCAATAGCGACGATGTCCGCCGCCGGCAGCACCGGGCGAAACAGCACATCTCGCCGCAGACTCGCTGCAGGTCTACGCATCTCCGTGATCACAGCGTCGGGTGGCATCTGATCCCAAACCCCAGGAAGCCGCAGGGCGCCTACCGATGTCGATGCGCAACCAAGACGAGCTTGCACCTCGGTTTCACCTGGCGTATCGCCACTCATAGCACCTCCCCAGCCTCCTTGCTTACCACCATCGCCCCCACCTGATGGGACTACCCATCTCAAACATATGTTGAGATCCAGCTACCAAGCTCAATGCGGGAATCTTGCACATATGACGCCTCGCCGCAAGCCCGGCCACAAATGATTTACCCGACCTTAGCCCTATAAGAGTTAGCCAGCATCCTTGATGGTGGCCCCCCTGAGACGCCGCCCACCATGTGCCTCGGGATGAGCCCATGTCGAAGCGCTCTACTCCAGCCGACCAGCTCCGCTACGGCGCTTCAGGCTTGCCACCGAACTGTGCTTGCGCCTCCTCCCCCGACATATCGCGCTGGACCGTGGTGGCCAACACCTACCCTGAAGCACACCAGCTCGCCGAAGAAGGCGTGCGCTTCGCGTTAGAGCGCGACGATCTGAAGCTCGAGCACTATGTGCCCGTCGGCGTCGCTGTCGCCGCATAAACACCGCGTGGCCGCTCTAGTGCTCTCGGGTCTGGGTGTGGACGACGACGTCAGCGATGTCGGGGACCTGTAGACGCAGCTCCTCCTCGGGCTCGCCGGCCAGCTGGTGAGCGTCGATCAGCGATGTCTCTGCTCCGACGCCGAGCGTGAGGAAGATGACACGGCCGGCCTCGGTGCGCAGCAGCCTTATCCCACGTGGCTCTGTGCCCGTCCGCTCCAGGACCGTGCGTTCGATCTCCCGCGCTGCGTCGAGGTCGGCTTTCGTGTCGGCCGGGCGGGCGGCCAGCGGCCGCTCCATAGGCTCGAGGTGCGTCTGCACCTCGCTCACGCCGGGGCGGGCGCGAATCGCCTGCTCGACGCGCTTAAGGGTGCGCTGGACCTGAAGGTGGGCGATAAGGTCGTCATGCGCATAGGCGGCGGCGAGCGACGTGGTGTCGTGATCGAGGACCGTGGCAAGCTTGGTAGGGGCGGCCGTCAGATCGTTGTGGTTCGCGTCGGTTCCGAAACCGAAGGCCGGCGATTTGAGGCTCGAGCCGAAGACCTCGAACGCGTAGCGGCATAGCCGGACGCCAGCCTAGAGTAAGACCCGACCGACTCTGGCTCGCCCACCACGCCCAACTCGCCGACAGCTTGCGCTCGCTGGCCGAGTGCCAGTTGCTGATGCAGACGGCGCGCTCCGCGGCGCTCGACGGCGGGGCGCTCGGCGTCATAGCGGTCGACGCGGGTGTCGCCGCGATCGTCATCGGCACCAGAGGTGCGTACGAGCTCTGGATCGTCGCGATGGTCCTGCTCGGGCTATCGCTCGGCTTGGCCGTGCGGACGCTGCGCCTGCCAGGAGCCGAGGAAACCGGCCCTTCCGTCGCTGACATGCGCGAGGCTCGCGAGGGGAATGACGAGCACGAGCTGGAAGAGTCGGTGCTCGAAGACCTTGCGCGAGACATCCAGATCAATGAACAAGCCCTGGCCCGCAAGGGACCGCTGTTCGACCGGGCGCTGACGTTTCTGGTGCTGGCGATCCTTGTGGAGCTGGCAGGACGGGTAGTACAACGAGCGCTATGGAGCCATCCACCACCAGCCAGCCGCCCGATTCCGAGTCCGCGCGCGCGGATGCCGGCGAGACCTTCTTCAAAACCCCAAACGCGCCCCCCGGCCGCCACTTCAAGCAGACGACTCTGCCCAGCCTTGGCGGAACGGGCCCGCTCCTTCCCGAGTGGCTGCGCAAGCTCTTCCGGCGCAAAGACACGCCCGCCGCGCGGTAGCCGCAAATCCTGACAACGGACTATCACCTCCCCCCGACGCGGGGCACGGAGGCTCCGCCACGGGACGCCGCATGTCCCTTGGGGACTAGCGCGAGACGCGGCCCACGCCTGGCCCCTGACCGGTACGAGCAGCACCTCGACTTCAACCGGCTGCAGTCGGTGACTCAGTTGGGACTGGGGTCGATCGAGAGCGCCGTCGCAAGGACAGCGACGGCGCAGGTCGAAGAAGAGTTGGACATTTGTCCGCAAAGACGGCAGTCCGCATCGACATCGCGCGTGTTTCGTCCGACGAGCGGGTAAAGATGGTCATACACACTTCGCCACATCTGGCTCAATCATGCTGATCACAGCTCTCGCCATCTGGCTCCTCCTTATCGTCTTCTTCGTGCTCCTCTGCCGCGGGGCGGCAGCCACCGACGGCAGAAACCTCGCCTCCGCCGAGCGCCATCCCCCCGACTCAGCCACTGGAAACCCCGTGAACGCTCCTGGACTCGTCTTCTGGGAGGAGCAGCCCGCGTCGAACGCGCCGGCTAGAGCCCGCGGCGACAGAGGACATGCGGGACGGTACGCAGCATGATCTTGACGTCCTTCCACAGCGACCAATTCGCTACGTACAGGTAGTCGATCGCCACCATCTCCCCGAGCGGCACGCGCGAGGGGCCGAGGATCTGCCAGTGGCCGGTCATCCCGGGCATCAGCTCCAGGCGCCGACGATGCCAGCCCTCCACCCGCTGATCCTCCTCGATCACCAGCGGACGCGGGCCGACGAGGCTCATCTCGCCCTTGAGGATGTTGAACAGCTGCGGCAGCTCATCCAGCGCGCTCTTCCTGAGGAAGCCGCCGACGCGCGTCACGCGCGGGTCCTCGGCGATCTTGAACAGGCCGCCGTGCGCCTCGTTACGGTGGCGTAAGGAGTCCTTCAGCGCCTCCGCGTCGGGGACCATCGTGCGGAACTTGAGCATGTAAAAACGCTCTCCGTGCTGGCCGACGCGCAGCTGGCGGAAGAACACCGGTCCGCGGCTGTCGAGCTTGATCGCCACCGCGATCGCCGCCAACAGCGGCGAGACCGCCAGCAGCCCGAGCGAGGCCCCGAGCAGGTCGAAGGCGCGCTTGACCACACGCGAGGAGCGCGTCAGTTCAAAGCGCCTGACGCCCATTATCGTCACGCCGTGCAGGTCGTCGAACTCGACCGAGGACCCCACGACCTCCAAGAGACGTGGGAGCACGCTCACACGCACGCCGACGGCCTTCAGCGTGCGCACCAGGTTGAGCATCTCCGCGGCCTCCGCGCTGCCGGGCGCGACGATCGCGCGGTGCACGTCGAGCGTCTGCGCCAGCTCGCGGATCTCCGCGAGCCTGCCCACCGAGAAGGCGTCCGTCGACCACGGAGCGGCCTTGTCGAGATCGAGCTGCGCGACCATCGTCGCCTTGACCCCGTGATGGCCGGTCAGCTTCGAGCGAATCGTCGCGGCCGACGCCTCGTCGCCGATGAACAGGCAGCGCTCGACCGGCGACACTCGCAGCGCGAGCGCGCGAGCCAACGCGCGCGCCAGCACCAGCCCAGCCAGCAGCGCCAGCCACAGGACGAGCGCTTCGGGGCGACGCAGAAAGCCGCCCTTTACGATCAGTTCACTCCCGAGCCACGCGACCAGCGCACAGAGGGTCGCCAGGTGAAACAGCTTCGGCACCTCGTCCAGGGTCGTCTTGCGCAGCAATGTCTCGTCGCGGTCGTACAGGCCGAACAGCTTGGCGCCGAGCAGCAAGAGCGGCAGGCCGGCGATGCTCAGCCATCGGAGTTGCAGCGGACGCGGAGAGAGCTGCGTCACCAGCAGGAAGACGCCGGCGATCGCGATTATGTCCGCCGCCAGCAGCATCCGACGAAACAGCGCGTCTCGGCGCATACTCGCCGCGGGCCCACGCGCCTCGGTGATCCGCTGCAGCGTCGGGCGGCGGCTGATACCCAGGCCCAGTCCGGCCGAACCAGCACCGTTTGATGCCGACCCGCGACCTAAACGAGTCTGAGGTTCGATCTTGCTACCAATCTCAGCACTCATACCGTCTCCTCGCCTCCTTGCGTTCCACCAACTAGCCCCTTCGTGGTGGACTACCCACTCGAACCACCAAGCGGGATCTCAAACATATGTCCAGATCCCACCGCCAAGTTCAAGGCGGCAATCTTGCACATCTGACGCCCTTTGGCAACCCCCGCGATCCGAACGAAGATTTTTCCATCTCGGCATTAACACTTGGGATTCCACCCTTCCGAAACATAATTCTATTTCTGTGAATAACGCTTCCCTCGGCCTGTCAGGTGGATTAGAAATCCCCGGCGCGAGTGGAACCTCGGGCCTGCAAAGTCACTAATTATTATCCTTTTTATGAGGAATATAGGTGCGCCGCGACCGTCAGTCCTCGACGTTTCGTAGAGCGGGCGCCGCCGCCCACCCGGTGCATCTGGGATGAGCCTGTGTCGAAAGCGCTCCGCTCTCACCGACCAGCTCCGCTCCGACGGCCCACGCCTCAGCGCCGCGCTCGCCGCCGCGCTCCCCGACTGTGTGATCCACTTCGCCGCCGGGCAACCCAGATCGCAGCGCCCGACCAGTCCGTCCAAACCGCCGAAACACGACGCCGCCACCTCCTCCAGATCCCCGCCCGCCTCACACGCACCAGCCGCCCAGCCGGGAGGTATCGACGAGGCCGGCGGCGGCACTCCCGCTGCCGGGACGGCGAGGCTGCCTCGACTATCCGTTCCCGCCCGTCTTCTCGACCTTACTGTGCAGATAATAGGTGCCTTATCTGCGTTACATTGCAGAAAAGCCATGGTATTTCCGCATCACTGCTAGGCTGGAAGCATGAACGAAGGTCAGTTGACGCGCGCCCTGGCGGCCGGGAACGCATGGTGGCGCGAGGCTCGGTGGGAGCGCGACGATCGCGATCTGCGTCCTCTGGCGGCGACGACGCTCGACTACGAGCCCTCGCCACTGTCCGACATCGTGCCCAACGGTCTCTACGTATTGCGCGGTCCGCGCCGGGTCGGCAAGAGCCTCGAGACCAAGCGGGCGATCTCGCGGCTGATACAGCAAGGGGTGGAGCCTCGCAGCATCATCCACTTTGCCTGCGATGAGCTCGGCCGCGGGGATCTGCAGCGCCTGACCAGAGCGGCACGCGAGGTGCTCACGCGAGGGCTGGAGGGAGCGCGCTACTGGTTCCTGGATGAGATCACCAGCGTCCCCGCCTGGCCCGAGGCGATCAAGTGGTTACGCGACAACACCGCCTTCGGAGAAGACTGCGTGGTCCTGACCGGGTCGTCGGCGGGCGACCTGTCCGATTCCCAAAAGCAACTGGCGGGCCGGCTCGGGAGCGCAGGGGATTCAGACCGCCTGCTGCTGCCGATGGGCTTTCGGCGATTCGCGCGGGGGATGGGCCTGGATGACCTGCCCCAACCGGAGACCGTCAGGGCTCGCGACTTCATGACGCCCGCGGTCGACGCGGCCTGCACGGAGTTGCTTCCCTGGCTGGACACGCTGCTGTCGAGGTGGGAGCTCTATCTGCGCGTCGGCGGCTTTCCCCGCGCCGTCGCCGACCAACTGGCACACGGGGATGTCCAGGAGGACTTCATGCGTGCGCTGTGGGACGTCAGCGCCGGCGAGGCGATCCGTGGTTCCCGCACCACACCCGCCCAGGTACAGGCCATGCTCGGTCGCTTGACCCGCAGCCTGACCAGCCCGCTGGCCATCGAGTCTCTGCGCAAGGACATGGGCGTCGATAGCCCCCATACCGCCAAGGCGCGGCTGGAAGACCTCCTCTTCGCCTACCTGGCATGGCCCTGCCACCAGCGTGACGGCAACGGACCAAAGCTCTCGGCGCAGTCCAAGTACTACTTCATCGATCCACTGATGGCACGCCTCGCGCCGCTGCGCAGTGCGGGCTCGATCGCCGAAGCCGACGCGTCGGCGATCAGCGAGCAACAGCTGGGGATCGAACTACTCCGGAGCATGGAGCGCGAGCAACCCGGCTCCTATGCGCATTTCAGCGACATCATGTACCAGAAGACCTCCGGCAAGGAGGTGGACTTCTGCGGCCCCCGTATCGGCAAGCTGGGCTTCGAGGGCAAGTACGTCGACTCCGGCTGGAAACGAGAGGCGCTCACGGTCCGCTCCGCCTTCGGCGCCGGCGTACTGGCCACCCGAGGCCTACTCGACACCAGCGGCGATGTATGGGCCATCCCGGCGCCCTTCATCGCCTGGATGCTCAACGACTGAAGCCGAGCTGCTCGAATCGCTCGACGACACACCCTGGGACTGAGCCCTTGACTACACCGAGGGCCCCGGCCGCTCAGCTCCGGCTCACACCACGCTCTGCATGCGGAGCACGGAGGCTCCGCGCCTGCGCGCGTTGAAGCCTCACCAACCTGCGCGGATGCGACCCAAAAAGGTGTGGCCCAGCGGATAGCATTGGTTGAGTTGCCCACCCAGCTCCACTTCACCGACTCCGAGGACGCCAACCGGCTGATCGCCGCCGACCCGATGGCGCTGCTGATCGGCTTTCTGCTCGACCAGCAGGTCTCCGTGCAGAAGGCCTTCTCCGGTCCGCTCGCCCTGCTCGAGCGGCTCGGCTCACTCGACCCGGGCAAGCTCGCCGCCGCTGAGCTCGAGCCGATCTTTCGCGCGAAGCCCGCGATTCATCGCTTTCCCGGATCGATGGCCGCGCGCGTGCACGACCTCGCCGTGCAGATCCGCGATGACTACGACGGCGACGCCGCGCGCGTCTGGACAGACGCCGCCGACAGCTCCGAGCTGCGCGCCAACATCGCCGCGCTGCCCGGCTTCGGCGAGATGAAGGTCAAGGCGCTCGGCGCAGTGCTCGCCAAGCGCTACAAAGTCAAGCTCGCCAAGGACCTCGTCCCGCCCCACCCCACGCTCGGCGACGTCGACTCCGCGCAAGCCCTCGCCGACTACCAGGCAGCCAAGCGGGAGCACAAGGCGGAGTGGACCAGGACGAAGGCATCCGCGTAACCGCCTCCGCTGACCGTCTCGGTGAGCCACGGGCGGCTCACGATGGGCAAGGACCAAGAACTGTGGCTCGCCACCACGCCCAGGATGGGTACGGTGCTCTGTGTGATGGATCCGGGACACATCGAGCTTGTTCCGGCAGGCGACGTCGGCGATCTCACTGCTAACGGCAGCGCAAATATCATGCGATCGGTAGCGTAGACAGACTGCAATCGGTAGCATAGATACCTGTCAGCGCACGACGTACATTGCGGGAGCCTGCCGGAGAGCAGCGCTACGCGCTCGCGGTCAACAGCGAGCTGATTCGGCTCTATTGGGAGATCGGGCACGAGATTCTCGAGCGCGAGCAGCGCGAGGGCTGGGGCGCCAAGATCATTGACCGACTGGCAGCAGACCTCCGGCGTGACTTCCCGGAGATGACCGGGCTCTCGCGCGCGAACCTCCACCACATGCGCCGCTTCGCCGATGCCCGGCCCGGAAGGAATGCCAATGCAATTGTCCAACAGCCCGTTAGACAATTGCCTTGGGGGCAGAACATCGCCCTGCTCACGAAGCTCAAAGACCGCGACGCTCGCCTCTGGTACGCCACCAAGGCTGTCCAGTATGGCTGGTCACGAAAGGTCCTCGAAGCCCAGATCGCGACCGATCTCAGAGGCCGAGAGGGAAATGCCCTCACGAGCTTCGAGCACGCCCTCCCAGCGGCGGACTCGGAGCTGGTTCGTGACGCGATCAAGGACCCCTACAACTTCGAGTTCCTCGGCCTGACCCAGCAAGCCCATGAGCGGGATCTCGAGCAGGCCCTGCTCAACGATGTCCAGTCATTCCTGATGGAGATGGGACGCGGCTTCGCACTCGTCGGACGACAGTGCTCGCCTACAAGAAGGGTCTAGGCATATCTAGCGACTTTGGCTAGACTATCCTAGACATTCGAGAGGACTGCGATGGGTCGAGGCAGCGGTACCTTCAATCCTTACACGCCGGATTCCGGCGCCCGACCGCCGGCACTGACCGGCCGCGAGCGCGAGCTCGCTCACCTGCAGAGCATCATCACCCAGCTGAGGGCAGGCGGGACCGAGCAGCACGTCCTCATCACCGGCTTGCGCGGCGTCGGCAAGACAGTCCTGCTCAACGAGTTCGAGAGTATGTGCGAGGAAGCCGGCTGGCCGGCTGAAGCCAAGGAGGTGGGGCGCAACTCGTCGGTCGCGACGCTCGTGGGCCGTGCCGCCCGCCGTGCGATGCTGCAGATGAGCGCACAGAAGCGCGCCGGTGAGCGATTGCGCCAGGCACTGCGGGTGCTGAAGTCCTTCGAGATCACGCTTCCAGGCAATGTGTCCTTCAAGCTCGACGTGGATGCGGCAATCGGTCAGGCAGACTCGGGCGACCTCGCCGAGGATCTGCGCGACGTGCTCAGCGCCGTCGGCCAGGCAGCCGCCGAGACGGGCGTCGGCTTCGCACTCATCCTCGACGAGGTGCAGAACCTCGATCGAGACGACTACGAGGCATTAATCATGGCCCTCCACCGCTCCAAGCAAAAGAATCTGCCCGTTTCCTTTGTCGGAGCCGGACTACCGCTGATTCCCTCACTAACCGCGGAAGCAAAGTCCTACGCCGAGCGCATGTTCATCTACCCCACCATCGGCGCGCTCGCCGGCGCAGACGCGCGCGACGCGCTCATCTTGCCAACGCGCAGCCAGGGAGTTGAATGGGAGGAGGCAGCGCTCACGCGAGCGCTTGACTACACCGAGGGCTACCCATACTTCCTGCAAGAGTACGGGCGGCGCGCATGGGCACAAGGCGACGGTGAGTACATCACCGCCGAGGACGCCGAGACCGCGCTCGCTCTCGTCGAGGATGACCTCGACGAGAACTTCTTCGAGGGCCGCATCGGGCGACTGACCGACGCCGAGAAGCTCTATGCCTCCGCGATGGCAGACCTCGGCGACGGTCCACAGCCAAGCGGCGCTGTCGCTGCTCGACTCGGACGCACGCCGAAGTCAGTCTCCCCGCAACGCGACGCGCTCATCACGGGTGCGGTCATCTACGCGCCACGTCACGGCCTCATCGACTTCACCGTCCCGCACTGCGGCGCGTTCATCCGCCGTCGCTACCCACTCGCCCCGCGCCACTGAGAGCTACGGCGCCTGCAGCACTCTCGCGGGGCCAGATCCTCGCCAAGAGCTACGGCCCGCTCAGCTCCGGCCGCACACCACGCTCTGAACGCGGAGCACGGAGGCTCCGCGCCGGCGCGCATTGAAGCCCACCAACCTGCGCGGATGCGACCCAAAAAACACCCGACTACCACTCCGGGCCAATTCCTCTGTCGATTACGAAACCAAGACCCCAGTGATTGAACAACTTGGGACTGCTAACGGCAGCACAATATCATGCGATCGGTAGCGTAGGTACCTGTGAGCGCTGCTCGGCCCTGACTATCCGCGCGATTGATGAGCGGCTCGGGACTGGGTGTGGACGACGACATCGGCGATGTCGGTGACCTGTAGACGCAGCTCCTCCTCGAGCTCGCCGGCCAGCTGGTGGGCGTCGATCAGCGATGTCTCCGCTCTGAGGCCGAGCGTCAGGAAGATGACCCGGCCGGCCTCGGTGCGCAGCAGCCTGATCCTCAGCGGTTCGGCGCCCGTCCGCGCGAGGACGATGCGCTTGATCTCGCGCGTAGCGTTGACGTCCGCATCAGTGTCGGCCGGGCCGGCGCGCAGCGGGCGCTCCAGCGGCTCGAGGTGCGTCTGTACCTCGCTCACGCCAGGGCGGGCGCGGATCGCCTGCTCGACCCGCTCAGCGACCGCGAGCGCCGCCTGCAGGTCGAGATCGGCGGGGAACTTCAGGTGCAGGGACACGCTGGCGGAGCGATCGTGCTCGAAGATCGTGATGTCATGCACTTCCTTGACCAGCGGCTCGGCCAGCGCGATCGCCAGCACCCGGTCGCGGAGATCCAGGCCGCTGCGACGCGGCTCGACATGGACGACGACATCGCTGCCCGGCAGCGCCGTCTCGATCGCCGCCTCGATCAGGTTCGCGGCCTGGTGACCCTCGACCACCGCCTGTCCGGGCGCCACGGCGACGATTACGTCCGCGAAGTAGCGTCCGGCGGACTCGCGCAGGCGCAGCCGCACCAGCTCGATGTCAGGTTCAAGGCGCGCGAGCGCGCGCTCGGCCGCCTCTCTCGCCTCGGCCGGCGTGCGGTCCATCAGCACATTCGCGTTCTCCACGATCAGCCCGATCGCGGTCGCGAGGATGATCGCGGCGATGACCAGAGCGGCGATCGCATCGCCCTGGACGAACCCGGCGCGCACGAGCAGCAAACCCACAAGGACCGCCACCGAGCCAGCCATGTCCCCGGCGAAGTGAAACCCGTTTGCGCGCAGGGCGGGGCTCCCATAGCGCCGGGCGGCGCGCAGGGAGATGCTCGTGCGCGTGAGATCCACCCCCAGCGCGATCGCGATGACCGCGAACACATACCACTGGGTGTCGGGCGTGCGGCCGGGACTGAGCAGGTGTCTGATCGCCTCGACCGCCACGACCACCGCGCCCGCCAGCAGGATGCCCGCCTCGCCCAACGCTCCAAGATTCTCGGCGCGGCCATGCCCGTACGGGTGCTCGGGGTCCGCCGGCAGCCTGCCCAAGCGCACGGCGAAGAAGGTCAGGATCGCCGCAATGACATCTCCGCTTGACTCGATCCCGGCCGAGATCAAACCCAGGCTGCCCGCGATCAAGCCCACCCCCAGCTTCAGGACCACCAACAGGCCGGCCGCCGCGATCGAGGCAAGGGTCGTCCGTCGCTGCACGGCCACCTCCTCGCTGTCCTCGGGCCGCACCATCCACAGAGACTAAGTCCCCTGGGTTCTCAGCAGGCAGGCCGGCACGGCGTTCTCCCGTCGACACGGGCTGGTTCGACGCGGAGGCCACCCGCCTGGGGGTGCCGGTGGGAGAGCTCATCACCTTCTCCGTCCTCTACTACCTCGCGGACGTCGACAGCGGCCGCATCGCGCGGCAGATCGCCATGAGCCCCTACCCGGGCGCCTCTCGCTGAGCGACCTAAGCGCAGCCCGCTTCTGGCCGCGCACAGCCTGACCGGGCGTCTGCCCACAGGCGTTTAGAGCCCGTCGCCGCCTGCGCCGGGCATGCCTGGGTCGAAAGACCTAATGGACATGCGCAAATGAGCCGACACATACCCCATGATCATCCTTGCAATGACCGCCGTCGGCTGGCTTGCGCTCATGGTGCTCATCGTCGCGGCATGCCATATGGCGCGCGTCGGAGACCATCGCGAGACGCGGCCCACGCCTCGCCCCTGAGCGGCCCCGAGCGGACATCCGTTTCTCAGAGGACATTTGTTCGGAAAAAGGGCGGTCCGTATCGGCTCCACGCGTATTTTATCCGACCGAAGAGTCAATATGCTCGCTAAGTCCTCGCCACATCTGCCTCAATGATCCTGATCGCGGCCCTCATAATCTGGTTGGTCCTAGTCCTCTTCGTCGTGGTCCTCTGCCGCGGAGCGGCAGCCGCGGACGGCCGGGAGCCAAACGGCCAAGAGCCAGTTGCGGGCCGCGAGCCGGTTGCAGGCCAGGAGCCGGCTGACGTGCGGGAACCGGCTGCTCCCGCACGGCGATCCCGCGGCTCCGCCCGCCGTCACACCTTCGCCCGACCGAAACACGCCGCGCGGTAGCCTCCGCGGGATGCGGACGCTTGTTACCGGCGCCAGCGGCTTCGTCGGCCAGGTTCTCTGCGCGCAGCTGCTCGCTCGCGGCCACGATGTCTCCGCGCTGGTGCGCCGTCCCGGCTCCGAGCCCGCGGGGACACGCGCGGTCGCGGGCGATCTCGCTGACGGCGCGCGCCTCGATCAGGCCCTGGCCGTCGCGCGTCCCGAGTGCGTGATCCACCTCGCCGCCGAGATCGCCTCACAGCGCGACGCGCGCAAGGTACACGCCGTCAACATTGATGGGACCGCGCGGCTGATCGAGGCCTGCAGAGGGTTTGCCGGCGCCGAGGCGAGCGCCGGCCCGCGGCTGGTGTTCGCCTCGACCGTCGTCACCGGCGACGCCCACGGCGCGCTGCTCACCGAGGACACGCCACTGCCGGTCGAGACGCCCTACGGACGCTCCAAGCAGGAGGGCGAGCGCCTGGTGCTCGACTGCGGACTGCCCGCCGTCGTGATTCGCCCCTCGCACGTCTACGGGCCGGGCGGCTGGTACGCCGAGGAGCTAATCCCCCGCCTGCGCCAGCCGGGGCGCTTCGCGGTGATCGGTAGCGGCGAGAACCTGTGGGACGTGGTGCGCGTCGAGGACGTCGCCGCCGCGCTGATCCTCGCCGCCGAGCAGGCGCCGGCCGGATCGATCTACCACGTGGTCGACGACGAGCCGATCGCCTTCTATGACTTCATGGCACTCACCGCCAAAGCGCTCGGCACCGGCCCCCCGCGGCGGATCCCCGCGGCGCTTGCGCGCGTGGTCGCCGGACGCGCCGCCGTCGCCGCCGTCGTCCGCTCCGCCCGCTCCTCCAACGCGAAGATCAAGCGCGACCTCGGCTGGACGCCGCGCTTCCCCAACGCGCGGGCGGGCGTGCCCGACGCCGTGGCGCGGCTCGGCGGCTGAGCTCAGTCGAGCGTGGGTGCGTCGACGCAGCAGCCGCTGATGATGCCGCTCCCGGCCCCGGTGTAGTGCCCGTCGGGTTGGACGACGACCCGGTAGTGCGCCAACGTGCCAGAGCGGTAGAGGATCGTGCACGACCAGGGGTTGCGGAGGGTCCCGCCTCCCCCCGGCCGGCAGCGCACCTGCGTGGGTCGCGTGCGCAGGGCGGGGGACACCGGCTCAGGGGCCTGATCCACGACCGCCGCAACATGAGCCGCGCTCAACACGGTCACCGGCGTGCCGGCGAGCGCGCGCGACTGCTCGTATTCAAGGACTTCCTCGCTCCCACGGCTGCGCAAACCGACGACGGTCCCCGCGACCCCGAGCAGCACGGCTCCCCAAACGATCACCGCGGTCAGCCTCGACATCACCGCACCATACGCAAAGGGGGCCCGCTTGCGCGAGCCCCCTCCACATCATCCTGCTGCATGGTCTGCTGACTCGACGTTATTAGCCGTGACGATGCCCGCCGTGACCAACGTGGCCACCATTCCCGCCGTGACCACCGTCACCACCGTGGCCGCCGCCACCGTGGCCGCCGCCGCCATTGCCGCCGTGGCCACCATCGCCACCGCCGCCGCCCTGGCCGCCGCCGCCTTTGCCGCCGCCACCGCCGCCGCCTTTGCCGCCGCCGCCACCGCCGCCACCACTACCGCCGCCGTGACTGTCCTTGTGGCAGCTTCCGTTTTCGTAGGTGTAGCCACGCTTACAGTGCGGAACCGGGACCGGGATGCAATTCCTGCCCCTTACTTCGAAGCCGGGCGGGCAGGTCGGAGGCGGAGGCGGAACGCATTTGCCTTCGCTGAATTCAAAGCCATGCCCGCATTTCGGGGGCGGGATTTTACGGCAGTGACGGCCGACGAATTCGTAGCCGGGGGGGCATTCGGGGCGGTACTGGTGGTAGCTGGCGCTACCTCCATGGTCGCCGATGCCAAGGCCTCCCCCGCCGAACATTGCCAGCGCACCGCCGGTGCCGACAGCGAGGAATCCAACCGTAAGGAACGTCGTCAGGCGTGACCTCATTAAAAATCCCTTCCTTGGGGAGGTAGATCTGCGCGCGCCGCTCATCGCTCGCAGCTTGATTCGATCAAGCTCGAGCGGCTCTAGCGCCGGACGTTGGTCGCGAAGCACGTCGGCGACCCCTTGCAGGTCATCCGAGAAGCTCTCTTTGTTGTGTGGACGGCTCATATCGACTTATACGCAGGAGCAGCCCGGTTCCTGACTGCAGCTCTCCGATTCGTCCAAAACGGTCTTCCGATCCGGCAAACCTGCCGATACCGAGTTGATGCGGTCGATGCGCGACGACACGTTTGAGCGGCTCTACGCTGAGCACGCCCAGGCGCTATTCGGGTTCCTCAGCTACCGCACCGGCGACCGCGTGCTGGCCGAAGACCTGCTCGCGGACACCTTCGAACGGGCGCTGCGCGCGCGGCGGCGATTCGACCCGCGCAAGGCGAGCGCGAAGACGTGGCTCTACACGATTGCGCTTAACTGCCTGCGCGACAACGTCCGGCGGCGCAGCACCGAGGAGCGCGTGCTCGAAAGCATCGCGAGCGGACCGAGCTACGGAGCGGGCGCCGAGCTGGATGCAATCGCCGACCGCGACCTGATCAGCCGCAGCCTGGCGGAGCTCAGCGAGGAGGAGCGCGAGGCGATCGCGCTGCGCTTCGGCGCCGACCTGACCGTCCCGGAGATCGCCAGGCTGACAGGGGAGCGGCTCACAACCGTCGAGGGTCGCGTCTACCGGGCGCTGCGCAAGCTGCGCGAGTCGATCGACTGAGCCTCAGGCCAAGGCGTTCGCCGTCCGGCCGGCCGTCGAGCCGGCTCATCCGGCGGGCTCGCAGCGGTTTCCCGCAGCGACCACGCAGCGACCCCTACCCCTCAGGAGGGGACGATCGACAGGCTGTTGTTGTGCAGCGCGGCGGCGCTCACGATCGCCGCTCGGCTGACCCATTCGGTCGGACTCGAGCTGCTGAGCTCCCTGAGCTCTCTCTGTGTGAGCGGCTCGTGGGGGTTCATTCGCAGCGCCCGCTCGGCGGCCGGCCGCGGGTCGATACCGGCCGCCCCCTGGGCGATCGCGAGCATGTAGTAGGTCTCCCAGCTGCCGGGGTCGCGGCGCACCGCCTGCTGCATCGCGGCGACCCCGAGCCTCGGCAGACCGCGTTTGACGTCACAGAGACCGAGAATCTCGTACGGCTCTGGACGAATGTCGAACCAACCGATCGACGACAGCGCCGCGGAGCCGGCCTTTGTGCAGTTGGAGGAGTACAGCGCGCTCTCGGCCTGATCGAGCCGGCTCTGCGAGCCGATGATCAGCACCGGCGTCACGATCGTGGCGAGACACAGCAGGCCAAGGATCATGCGGCTGTTATAGCCCGGCACCCAACCGGGCCCGGAGCCCTTGCGCGGGCTCAGGGCGGCGCCCGCGGCGGCGAAGAACCCGAGCGTGACGACGGGCATCTCCCAGTCCCAGTCCACGCCCGCCCGCAGCGCCCAGACCACGCCGGCGGCGAGCAGCGCGCCGTAGATCGAGCGCCGCGGCCCGCGCGCACGTGTGCCCAGCCCGTAGAGGACGACGAGGATCGCGATCAGCAGCAGCGCGAGGCCCACGAGCCCAAGCTCGGCCATCGCCTGCAGGTAGAGGCTGTGGGCGTTGATCGTGTAGACGAAGGCGGGCCGGTTGCGATCCCACAGGGTCTGGTACATCCCCGCCCCATAGCCGTGCAGCGGAGACGCGGAGAAGCCGTGCAGCGCGACCCGCCACAGATCGGTGCGCCCGTTGTTGGAGGGGTCGGTCAACCGCTGGCGCAGGTCGCTCGCGTTGCCGTGGGGAGTGGCGCCGCTGATGAACCGCTGCCAGTCGTGTTCGACGCTGCGGGGGGCGCCGAGCGCGAGGGCGAGGACCAGGACCGCCGCGACGGCGCCCGCGATCGCGGCGAGCCTCGCCCGGCGGCTCATCAGCGCCCTGCTCGTGGCGCCACGCAGACGGGGATCCAGGCCGAGCGCGAAGAGCAGGCGCAGACCGGCGCACACGGCCGCGCAGATGCCGGCGGCGAGCGCGACACGATGGCCCTGGGACACGGCCGCCGGCGTGGTCGGGTCGACCGTGTCCAGCAGGTTGGCGTGATAGGCGATGACGATCAGCACCGCGCTGGCCGGAGCCGTCGCGAGCACGCCGCTGAGCAGGCCGCTGGGACGGGCCAGGAGTATGTAGAGGACCAGGCCGACAGACCCCGCGGCGATCGCCCCGCGCGAGAAGGTGAAGAACAGCGTCGCGGCGAGCAGCGGCATGACGGCCGCGGCCAGGACGCGGGCCAGGCGCCGTTCGGTGAGCGAGCAGGTGAGATGAAACGCGAGCACGATGCCCAGGACGGCAAGCAGCCCGAGCGTGTTCCAGTAGGTGACCGGATAGCTCAGCCGCTCGTCGGACACGTTGGGCGCTGTGTGCCAGACGTTGGGCAGCACGCGGCTGGTCAGGCCCGCCAGGCAGACGACCGACGCGCCGATCACGAGGCCCCTGATCAGCCAGCGCAGATCCTGGGTGCTCGCGCGGACGGTCCCGAACAGGACGAGGACCAGCAGGTACAGCCACGCGCGGTCGAACTCGATCAGCGCCCGGCTCGTGGAGTGCGACCAAAACGCTGACGCGAGCGTCATCAGCGTGTACAGCCCGAGCGCCGCGATCGCGACGAGCGTGGCGGGCGCCAGCCCCTCAAACGGCCGGGGCGACTGCATGATCCGCACGAGCAGGACCTGCGCCAGCACCAGCGCGACAATCGCGGGCGTCGCCGGGAAGTAGCCGCCGGCGTTGAACCCCAGGAAGACGATCAGGGCGCCCGGCAGGAGCATCAGCGCCGTGACGGCGATCCCCGCCGCACGCGTGCGGGGAGCGTCCTTGAGCGCGGGCGCGGCGCCCGTGACGGGCGCGCCCGGCTCGATCGCAACGACGTCAGTCACCGGCGCGCTCATCATTGGCCTTGACGGACGCCCGGTGCAGCGCCGCTGCTGTCAGCTCTCCTGCGCGAGAAACTGCTCCAGCGAGGCGCGCGCACGTTCAAGCATTGGCGAGGGGGATCGGCTCCTCAGGCGAGACGGCGCCGTTGGACGAGGATGCCGTCGCCGCGCTCGGAGTTGGGGTCGTGGCTGGTGGCCGCGGGGCCCCGTTCGACGCATAGTCATACGCGTAGCCGTAGGCGCCGAGCCGGCCCGATTTGAAGCCGTTCGCGACCACTCCCAGCAACGGGGCGCCGGCGCCCGTGAGGGTTTCGTGCAGGCGCTCGGCAACGTCACGGCGGTTGCGCCCCACCCGGCCGACGATGATCACACCGTCGACCTTGCGCAGCAATGGGAAGGCGTCGGAGACAGCTGTCAGCGGCGGCGTGTCGATCACGACCAGGTCATACGTGGACTTCGCCCGCTCGAGCAGGGCCTCCATCGCGTGGCTCTCGATCAGCTCGCCCGGGTTCGGCGGCAACGCCGCGCCCGCTACGAGCACATCGAGCATCCGCCCCGCACCGCGCTCGACGGACTGCGAGTCCAGATCGACGATCTGCGTCGCCTCGCTCAACGACGTAGCGCCGATCAAGACATCCGACAGCCCCGGCCCCGAGCGGATATCGAGCTGTAGAGCGACCGTCGGGCGCCGCAGATCGGCCTCCAAGAGCAGCACCCGCGAGCCCATCCTCGCCGCCGCGCTCGCCAGATGACGAGCGACGGTCGTCTTCCCATCACCCGGCGCGGCCGAGGCGACCAGCAGCGTCCGCAGCTCGCGATCGACGTTGAAATAGCGCAGATGCGCGCGAATCAGATGAAACGCCTCGGCCTCGTTCGACGGCAGGGCATCCTTGGCGTTCTTCCTGCTCTTCACAGACCGAGAGAGCGCAGCGCTCTCAGGCACGACCCCGAGCAGCGGCAGACCGTAGATCGCCTCCAGATCCTTCGGCTCCCTGATGCGGCGGTCGAAGCGCTCCAATAGGAAGGCGACGACAAGCCCGAGCAGCAGACCCACGACAGCGCCGAGCAACGTATTGCGCGAAACCTGCGGCGCGGAAGGCGTGCTCGGAGCGGTCGCGGGCTGCGCGACCTGAACGTTGCCGTTGCGCAGTTCGGCGAGGGTCCCCAGCGACTGCGCGCGATTCTCCAGTGCCAGCCCGGCCGTTCCAGCCCGCTGCGCGCGGGAAAGCGCTGCCAACTGCCTGTTGACGAGTGCGAGCGCAGAGGCATAGTAGGCGTGGTTGCTGTTCTGCTGCTCTTTGACGAACAGTTCGCTGTAGGTATTCGCGATCTCGGCCGCGAGCGTCGGTGAGGTCGCGGTGGCCGAGACATCCACGATGTTCGATTCCCCCTGGGCGCTCACACTTAGATTCGCGCTGACGTCTTCTCTTGTCAGCCCGTGGCCGAGCAGGCCCGCAGTCCTCACAGCCATGTCGCCGAGCTGGACGAGCTTGACATTGGTGTTTTGCTGGGCCAGCTGGCTGTTGCTGGCAACGGCTGGAAGTCCGGCGACCTGCTGGCCCAGTTGGTTGTTGTTGAAGACGAGCGAGGCAATCGCGGTGTACTTCTTGGTCTGGTGCTTGGAGAAGCCGTAGGCGGCTGCCGAGACCAGCACAAAGCAGAGCAGGATCCACGGCGCGCGGCGGCGGAGAATGCCCAGAACCTGCTCGATGCTTAGGTTTGCCTGCTCAATATCCATTCAGTTGCCCTCTCCGCGGCTGACGATACATGTCTGATCGGAATCCACGGCGGATCCGTTACTTCCTCCAGCCATATCTGGCCGATTGGCGAGATAACTGGTCCGGAGCTCACCCTGTGCACGCCTTCCCCAGACGCGAGATGCGCTCGCGCACGTTGCGTAAGTAGTACATACGTCCATTGGCGATCGGCTCGACCGAAAGGAATGCCCAAGCCGCTGCCTACGATCAATCATGGGATAACACATCTGCCACCACCCTCTTCGCCTCGGCGCGCAACCCGTCAACCCTCTCAGCCAACGCGCCGCCGATTTGAGCCCGGTGATCAATAATATGCCTGATCAATTGCACCAATTTATCGGCCGTGACATCCTCGTAAAGGATGCCAAACTCAGCCATATCCAATAGCTCTAGCGTGCCACAACTCTTGGATGGCTCATTCACAACATGAACCGCCGGCACTCCCACAACGGCCGCCAGAATCACCGAATGTAGTCTCGCGCCCAGCAAGACATCCGAGCTCGCATACATTGCCAGCAACGCGTCTAGATCAGGCTGCATCTCAACTACATCCACCGCTTTGGGCCGCTTTATACGTGCGGCTATCTCGCGCGCCAGTGGCGCGTCCTCGTCCACCTGAGGCACAAAGAGGACCTTCGCCGCGTCTCCATCATCAAGAAGCCGCCGCAAGGCATCGGCTGTCGCACTTACATATCTATCTCGTGCCTGCGCCACGCCACCCTTTGCAAAGCTGTGAAGGCGCACGGTAACGCTTATCGTCACACCACCCTCTACCGTAGCCGTATCCGTAGTTACTTTGAGACCTTGAAAAGGCGTCAGGAAAGCGAGATCCGGGATCATCCGTACGCTACCATCGGGTACGTGTAGCTGCTTCCGAGCGCTGTCGAGTGACCACTGCTCTCGCACGTACAGCTCCACGCCTCGGCCGAGGACCGCCTGCGCTAGCCTCCTCGATCCGAATGACCGAAACTCGCCAATTGAAATACCCAGCAACACAACCCTTGGTCCAAGCATCTTTGCGACGCGTATCGGATATAACATTCTCCACAAGTACAGTAGCTCCCGCACGCCGCCCATCGCATAAAGATAAGACCCCCCCTTGGCAACCACCAAGTCGGCATCGTCAAGCGTTGTAATAAATGCCCTAGTGTCGCGTGGCAATAGTACGAACGTACGCCTTCCAAAGACTATTGCAAGGAGAGCCACAATCTCCGCCCACACAAGGCGCAAGATCCAGCGCCACGTCCTACCACGAAAGTATCTCTTGGAAGGCGTGGGCGTTCCTACTACTGAACATCCAAGCTTTTGAGTAAGCTCTGTCTCCTTGATATTATCGAGCCCCCGATCTTGCAACTCAACGGAAACTGCGGTAATCGATACACTGTTAGCCTGACCTCGCAACGCATCATGGGTGGCGGCCAGAATTGCGAAGTCGCCGCGGTTAACATCATGTGACATATGGGTCAGCGCTATTTTCATCATGTCACACTCACGCTACACGGCGGCATGTCCAACAGCCACTGCTCGTTGCCGCATCCTGACAATTTGGACTGTCCCCAACAGGTATCCCACAAACAGGACCCAATCCGCAGCAACCATGGCAACCGCCGCTCCATTGGCACCATATGACGGAATTAGTAAAAAATCGAGACCTACCATGGTACTGAGTGCCCCCACCGAGCTCCAGAGACGAGATCGCTGGCCACCCTGCGCCGTGACAAACGCTCCTAAGACGTAAGCAGCGCAGCGAGCCAGAAATGCGAGGGACAATATCTCCATAATCGTTCGCAGCTGCGAGACGATCGCCGTGCCATACCCAAATACGGGCACGATTGCCACAAAGACCAATGCTGCCCCAACGGCAATGACCGAGCCCACCGCAGTGCCTATGATCGCAGCCCGGGTCTGTCGTCCGGGTTCTTTGACAAAACGAGGCAGGAGTGCCGCACCGACCGCTTGCAGCGGCATCGGTGCTGCATAGTAGACGCGCATAGCAAGCGCATAAGCGGCTACGGTCCCCGCCGTGTTGCCGACCAAGAGCACAGAAAGTAAAATAGTGTCAAGTTGAGTCGATGCGATGGTCACCAGGCTCTGCATCCCATAGGAGTGCATTTGTCTCCACCAGCCAACGACATCGACGGTGCCAAAATCTGGGCAGCTCTTGCGTAGAAGGACTATGCAGCGGCCCGTCGCCCCGAGCGCATATGCCGCAGCCGTGTACAGAAGCGGCTGATCGCCCGGAAGTAGCCCGACATGATTGCCCGCAAGGAATAACAGGACAAGACAGCTCTCAGTGACCGCAAAGACCATCTCGCGCTCATGCATCATCTGACCCCAGAAGAGCCCCTGGCCCAGCAGACTGACCGCGATCGCCACGCTCATCACCACAATCGCAACCGTCTCAGGTACAGGGGCCGCGTCTGAAGCGATCGCGATCAGCGCCGCGATCAGTCCCAATGCAAGTAACGGTATACGAGCCATTACAAACGTCGACACAGGCCGGCGAAGCGCCACCTGTCTCGTCACCCAAGTTCCAGTTCCAAAGTCAAGCACCAGGCTCGCGAAGGTGGCTATCGTAAAGCCCAACGCGTAGCTGTCCAGCGCGTTGACCCCGTATGTCTTCACCACGATCGAAAACGCAAGCGCCTGTGCCAGCGTGCTGACGCCCCGCGCCACCAGGGTGGCAACGGCGTTTCCGCTCACCGATCGCATCTGCGCCGCGATCACAAGCTCCTGGGCCTATCTTTGGTAGCGGCCTCGGCCCATCCACTTAAGGCTGGTCCGGACAGCAGCGCAATCGTTGTCGCGGCAAACCAGTCAAAGAGGCTTGGTGCGCCAAGTGAATCGACCAAGAGAACAGCGATCGCGCATAGCAGCGCCAGCGTGATCGGCTCTCGATCGATTGGGCCTCTTCGAAACCGAGCATATGCAGCACATCCGAGAGCCATGATTCCACCAAAGAAGCACAGAAGACCAACCGCTCCGGTCTCACCAAGTACACTCGGCCATGATGTGTCTGAAATAAACTGCGGATGGGGTCGCGACAGCCCCCACACCCCACTTAGCCCATACTGGTCATACACTGTGCTGTATGGTTGACTGGAGGCAAAGCTGCCGAATCTCCCAAAGCCGACCCCGAAGGGGAAGTGCTGAACCGCTATCTTCTCGCTCGCCTGATATAGCAAGCCGCGGGCGTTTGCGTCAGACGCGCCGGCTGTGTAGGTATTAAACTGGCGAGAGATGACGTTGCCCTCAAAGGTAACAAGTCCGGCGCCCAAGATTACGAATAGCGCGACTAGGCCCGCAAAATTTCCTCGCCGGCGGCGGCTTTTGCACATCGTGACTACTGCCATTGCCGCCCCAATTGATAGTGCACCCTTCAACCTAAAAGAGAAAGCGACCGCGACAGCGAAGAGCAATGCCGCAGCTAGGTCTCGCCGCTGTCTCATGGTCGCGTAGGATGCCAAAGTGACGCCAAACATCAGGCTCATACATAGGCTGTACTCACCCGGCGTCGCAAAAATTGCGCTGATCGAGTCAGACCGGTAGGTTACGACTCCGTTTGTAAGCACATTGGTATGTAAAATCGCGGCGACTCCACCATGGGTGAAGTAATCGACAATACCAATCAGCGCCACACATATTCCAACTCGTCGGAATACCGAAAAGATTCGAGACACATCGGCGGGGCGCCATTGGATGCACAGCGCGATAGCGATAAGCGTCCACACCTTTAGGCCCAGCCAAGCACCCTCGGCAGTGACCGTAGCTCCGCCATGAGCCACCAAGGATGACGCCAGTCCACAAACGCCTACACCTATCCCTGCAACTACATAACGAAGGGGTCCAGGGAATCTACGATGTGAATAGAGACTCCAGGCGACCAATACAACGAGCGCACCCGTGATCACGTCGGTTCCCTGCCGGAGGGACTCTCCCAGCGGGGAAGTGTAACCAACGAGGGCCGAGGCGGGAACTAGAAAGAGCTGAAATATCCAGAATCCCAATAACGTACCTGTTGGGTCGCGTTGAAATGCCCACACAAGCCCGATAAGAATGACTACGCCGATGACCGCAGCGGCGACCAGCAATCCATTCGGCCCAGATATCGTCCAGCCTAGGAGTATTGAAAATGCCAGCAGGGCGCCTGTACCTAAGGCCAAGCGAGAATGATCCCCCGCTGGCCAGTGTTCAGCTTCGGTGCCCGAGCCGGAGCTCATCCCGTAGCCCACAGACATTTCATGTGGTTCTTTAGGCATCCCAACCAGCCATTACGCGATGATCTCTTTGCCGGCGCCAAAAGATCATTTCATACCTTTATGGCCGATAACGCGTCGGTAGACATCGAGGTGGCTTTCGGTAACCTTGTCCCAGTCGTACTCTTGGGTTGCCCGCTCTAGCGCGCGGTTGCGGTACTGCTCCACCAACGCGGGGTCGTCGAGCAGCATCTGAAGCTTTGCCGTCAGATCTCCTGCGTCGTTATGACGAAAATTGACAGCTGCATCACCAACCGCACTGAGCGTCTCCGGGATAGAGTTCACCACGATGCAGTTGCCGAAACCCATGGCCTGGAGCAACGCTGGCGACGTTCCATCGCTACGCAGCGGATGGACATAGATACCAGCATGCGCCACCAGCTCCCGATAGTGATCGCCGCGTACGTACCCGAGCATCCTAACTCTCGCGTCTCGAGCGGCCATCTCACGAACCTGAGCGCCATATGACGCTGCAAACGGAGAATCTCCCACCACGATCAACGGCAGGTCCGTGCGAAGCGCACGGTAGGCCTCGACCAGCAGGTCAGGCCCCTTATCCGGCACAAGTGCACCCACGAAGAGCACATATTGGCCGGGCACCAAGCCCAGCTCCTCCAAATAGCCTATTCCTTCGGGTCGCTTGCGATCGGCTCCGTAGGGGATATACGTGCCGGTGATCCCATATCGTTCTCGGAAATAGTCGATCGAAGGGAAGTTATCTATGATGATCTCGTCCGCCCATCGTACGCAGCAGAATGCGCCGAGACGCAGAGCCAGGCGAGCAAAGCGACCCCACTTGGGTCGAGTCCAATCTGGTCCGTCGATAGTCACTACAGTTCGCTTTCCGGAGCCCCATAGAAGCGGTAAGACCAAGCCATTTCCCAAACCGTGAAAGTGGATCACGTCCGCACTATTTCGAAATCGCATATGCAGCGCTGCCAAGGCTGAATGAGATATAGTGTCAAGCTGGAATGTATTCACGCTGGGCATCGTGATGCGGCGTATTCCCTTGTGAACCGGAGCGTCGATCGTGCTGTTGTGAGAGCGACAGTAAACTACGACATCCTCGCCGTGGTTCACCATACGTTCTCCGATCTCTTCCGTGGCGGTCTCGGATCCCCCAAAGTTCGCAGGTATGCCGCGAATCCCAGAGACGGCCACACGTACGGTCACGACATCACCGAGACTGGAGCGCTGATCTGTGCATCCGGCCTTAGCCCCAAGTCTGCGTAGATATCAAGTAGTCGCCGGACCGTGGTTGACTGATCCAGGTCCGCACTTTGCTCCCTACCATTTGAGCGCTGATTGGCCTTTAACACATCCACGAGCGCAGCACCGAGCTCTGATGAATCATGACGACACACGGCGGACGGCGAGACATCTTTAAGCATTTCCTTGATGTCACCGACGTCAGTTGCGACGACTGGGAGATTACACATTAACGCCTCCTTGACAACCATTGGGCTGCCCTCACTCATTGAAGTCAACAGCAGACAGTCAGCGGCATTCATCATCGTGGGCATGGAGTCTGGGGATATGTTCTCCGCGACAACAAGCCGTATCGATCCAAGCTCGGCCTCCGCGTGTGTCACCGCGGCTCGGGCGAGATCGAGTCTCTTGAGCGGACAATATGGCCGTGTTGCAGCGAATAGTACGACGTACTCGGAGTCATCCCAGGCCAATTGGCGACGTGCCCCGTGTCGGTCTTCTGGGTAGAACTGCGCCGCATCCACGCCACATCGAATCACTGTGTCACGGCGTTGGATACGCCGTGGGAGTCGACGATGCATCTCGCTCGACTGCGTGACGGTCGCCGCAAACAGGAAAGCTTGGCGCCTCACGATAAACGATCTCACCTTCCCCCGCAGAGGGATCGAGCCATCATCACCTCTATACCCCAACATATCGTCGCCATGGTAGGTCGCTATCATCGGTCGCGTAAAAAGAAACCGCGCCGCCAGAGCAGTCTCCCCGGCGTGAACGTGAGTCAACCGGTAGCGACCCCTTGCGGAGATGGTCAGCCACAGAAACCACGGCACCACAAGCAGATATATAAGCTTTGATAGATAGCCGCGGACATAGAGCACGTCACAACGAAGGCCCGCCGCTCGTAGGGCCTGCACTTGGCGCTCTACAAAGATTCCATACACCGGCCGGGTGTGCTCCGGCCACATATTCGTGATTACCAGGAAGTCTGGCTGCGGATCGCGATGCACATACTCAAAAATGCGAAACGGTTTGATCATATTACCTTGCCCCCCACGCTATGCGGCTTGTAGTTGACGGGTACGCACATACGTCGAAACCTGTCACCTTACGTAGTTGTTGCGTTACCTGTTTCATGACTTCCTAGTTCGCCCCGCTACGTTGCAGCACCACCGGCAACGTGCGCAGGATCAAGCGCACGTCACCCCACAGCGACCAGTTCGTCACATAGAGGTAGTCCAGCTTGACCATCTCCTCGAAGGGGATGCTCGTGCGGCCGAGGACCTGCCAGAGCCCGGTGATCCCCGGCGTCAGGTCGAGCCGCCCGCGCGCCCAGCCGTTGACCATCCGGTCCTCCTCGGCGACGAGCGGACGGGGTCCGACGAGGCTCATATCGCCGCGCAGCACGTTCCACAGCTGCGGCAGCTCATCGAGGCTGCTCAGCCGCAGCAGACGCCCGACGCGCGTGATGCGGGGGTCGTGCTCGAGGTGCAGCCAGCCGGGGTCCTTGCTCTGCGCCAGCAGCTCCGCCCGCCGCGCTTCGGCGTCGAGCGCCATCGTGCGCAGCTTCACCAGCCGGAAGCGCACGGCGCCCCGCCCGATGCGCTCCTGACGGAAGAACACGGGACCCGGTGAGTCGAGCTTGATCGCCACCGCCAGCACCAACAGGAGTGGGAGCGCGAGCACGCTCAGCAGCCCGGCTCCCACCAGGTCGAGGCCGCGCTTTGCAATCCGCGAGGAGCGCGAGAGCACCAGCGGGTTGATTGCCAGCACTGTGATCCCCTGGACATCGTCCACCTCGACGGCTGGACCGAGCGCGCTGAACGTCAAGGGCAGCAGGCAGACCTTGACCGACACGGTCCTGCAGTCGCGCACCACACCCAAGAGCCGCTCGCGCTCGAGCTCGACGTCCGCGACGACCACCCGCGTCACACGATGCTCGGCCATCAGGCTGGGCAGGTCGACCTCCTCCAGCCGGCCGAGCTGCGGCAGCGCAACCGCTGCACCCGCGCTCCCCTCGCAGCTGACCATCCCGATCGGCTGCAGCCGCAGGCTCGCCCTGGCGCGCATCTTCTCGATCAACGCGCCGCTGGCCTGACCCGTGCCGATCAAGAGCACCCGCTCGGGCGAGACCAAGCGCAGGAAGCCGGCGCGCGTAAGCACCCGACCGGCGAGCACCAGCGCCATCGCCAGCGCTCCGAACGTGAGGATCGCGGTGAACATCAGCTTCCCCGGCGCGACCACGACAAACCAGCACCACATCAGCAGACAGCCCAAGAGCAGACAATGAAACAGCGCAGGCAGATCGTCCAGGGTCGAGTGGCTCAGCCGCTTGGCGTCGCGCTCATATAACCCGTACAGCTTGAAGAGCACCACCCATGCGGGCAGCGTGATCAACCCAAAGAGCAGGTACCCCTGCCAGGGATGCCCGCGCGTGCCGCCGACCGCGACCATCGTCACGGCCATCCCCAGGGCCAGTGAGACGGCGTCACCGAGCGCCAGCAACCGCCGCAGCAACCAGTCCCGCCGCCCATACTCACGCGCGACCAGGGTCCTTCCCAGTGGCAGCCCGGTCGGCGCACGGCGCGACTGAAAGGCAGCGCGCCAGTTGCTTGTCAGTAGCCCGTCGCCGGTCATTCGAGTTATACGATCGTCTCGCATGCCGCTCGGCACGCCGCAGCCATTCGCTGCACCTCCGCGTCGCTCAGCTCGGCGAACATCGGCAGCGAGAGCTCCTCACCGGCCCACGCCTCCGCCTCTCCCAGCTCGACCGGGCGCGAGCTCGCGGGGAGCTGCGCGAAAGCCCGATGCCGGTGCGCCGCCGGGGTGTAGTGCAGACCAACCTGGATGCCCGCGGCGCGCAGCAGCTCCGCCAGCCGATCTCGCGCCGGGTGGCGCACGGGGAACAGGTGATACACGCACGGCGTCGCGGGGCGCTCGCCGAGGAGGACGAGCTCTTGCGGAAGGTCCGCGCGCAGCCTCGCCGCGTGGCGGCGGCGCGCCGCGTTCCAGCCGTCGAGGTGGGGGAGCTTGACCCGCAGCAGCGCCGCCTGCAGGCCGTCCAGCCGCTCGTTGTAGCCGACCAGCACGTGCTCGCCCTTGCCGCGCTGGCCGAGGTGGCGCAGCTCGCGCACGCGCGCCGCCAGCCGCGCGTCGCCGGTGCAGACCGCGCCCCCGTCTCCGAGCGCGCCGAGGTTCTTGCTCGGGTAGAACGAGAACGCCGCCGCGTGGGCAAGCGAGCCCGCCCGCCGGCCGTTGTAGGTGGCGCCGTGGGCCTGGGCGGCGTCCTCGAGCACGAACAGGCCGTGGCGCGCGGCGAGCGCGTTGATCGGATCCATCTCGCACACCTGCCCGTAGAGGTGAACGGCGATCACCGCCGCCGTGCGCGGGCCCACCAGCGCCGCGGCGCTGTCGGGGTCGATCAGCCCGCTGTCGCGCTGCACGTCGCAGAACATGGGGGTGGCGCCGGCGTGCAGCACCGCGAGCGCCGAGGCGATGAACGTGTGTCCCGGCACCAGCACCTCGTCGCCGGGCCCGATCCCGGCGGCGATCAGGATCAGCGCCAGCGCGGCCGTGCCGGAGGCCACCCCCACGCACTCCGGGGCCTCGCAGTAGGCGGCGAACTCCCGCTCGAAGGACTCGACCTCAGCGCCGAGGATGAAGCCGTCGGCGCCAACGACCCGGTCGAAGGCCGCCCGCAGCTCATCGCCGAGCGCCGCGTGCTGGCGGGCGAGGCCCACGAACGGCACGACCTCCTGAACCGTCTGCTCGTGTGTGGGTGCTATCGCGGGGGTCAAGCCAGCGCGCCCGCGTAGTTGGAGACCGCGACCGGGGCGCCACCGCCGGCGAGCGAGAGCTCGGCCGCCTCGGCCAGCATCACGACCTGGCGCGCGAGCTCGAGATCGCCGGAGGTCTCCCCCGTCGCGATCAGGCGCACGAACTCCGCCAGCTCGGTCACGAGCGGCTCCGTCGCCGCGATCTGGGGCGAGCGGATATCGCCGCTGCGGTAGGAGAGCTGGTACTCGCCGAAGGTCTCGGGGTCGCGATAGACGACCCCCCGGTCGAACACGCGCACCGGCTCCGGCGTGCCGTCCTCGTAGACGACCATCTTGTTGGACCCGACGATCGCCGTGCGGCGTAGCTTGCTCGGCGCGAGCCAGCTCAGCTCGACGTTCGCGACGAGCCCCGAGGGGAAGCGCAGGCTCATGAAGGCGACGTCGTAGACGCCCGGCACGATCGAGTCGCGCCCGGTGGCGGCGATCGACTCCGGCATCTCGTCCAGCCAGTGGAGCAGGATCGAGAAATCGTGCGGTCCGAGATCCCAGATCACGCTGACGTCGCGCTGGTGCAGGCCCAGGTTGACGCGGCTCGAGGAGATGAAGAAGATGTCGCCGAGCTCGTCCGTGTCGATCAGGCGCTTGACCTCTCTCACCGGGGGGCTGTAGAGGAACGTCTGCCCGCACATCAGGCGCAGATCGCGCTCGTCGGCGAGCTCGATCAGCTCGTTCACCTCGACCGTCGAGGGCGCCAGCGGCTTCTCGACGAACGTGTGCTTGCCGGCTCGCAGCGCTTCCGCGGCCAGCTCGAAGTGCGTGAAGACCGGTGTGGCGATCAGGATCGCGTCCAGCCGCGAATCCTCCAGCAGATCGGCGTAGCGGCTCGTGGCCGTGGCCCCCGGATAGCGCCGGGCGTAGGTGGCCAGACGCGCCTGATCGCGATCGCAGATGTAGGCGACGTCCACGCTCGGCTGCTCGATCAACCCGCGTAGGAGGTTGGGCCCCCAGTACCCCAAGCCGACGATTCCCACCCTGAGGCTCGATCCACCATCCGTGTCGTCCATGTCACATCCTTGGTTGTCATCCGTGACTTGTGCCGGGTATCGCGCTCGATCCAGGCGCCCCGACATATGCGTCCGATTCCTTACGGATCGCGTAGCGCGGCCACCCTAATCAGGTATCTCGACTCCAGTCAAGGTAAGTAGCCGAATAGGCCATTAGCGGGACTTAACTCGCTGCCCATAGTGTTCGGTAGCGATGATCGACCTGCACTGCCATCTGCTGCCGGGCATCGACGACGGCCCCGAGACGATCGCTGGCTCGCTCGAGCTCGCTCGCGCCGCGGTCGCCGCGGGCACGCGGATGATGGTGGCCACACCCCACGTCAGCTGGAGCTATCCCAACGACGCCGACACGATCGGCCCGCGGGTGGACGAACTGAGAGCGCGCCTGAGGGCCGAGGGAATCGCACTCGAGGTCCGCGCCGGCGCGGAGATCGCGATGACGCGCGTGGCTGACCTCGCGCCCGCGGAGCTCTCCCGCCTGAGCCTCGGCGGCGGAGAGTGGCTGCTGGTGGAGCCCCCCTTCGCGCCGACGGTCACCGGCCTTGACTCGATCCTGTTCGACCTCCAACGCCAGGGCCACCGGGTCCTGCTCGCCCACCCCGAGCGCTGCCAGGCCTTCCACCGCGATCCGCGGATGCTGCAATCGCTCGTCCGCGCCGGCGTCCTCACGTCGATCACCGCCGGCTCGCTCGTGGGGCGCTTCGGCGGCGAGGTCCGTCGCTTCGCGCTCTCGCTCGCGCGCGACGGCCTGATCCACAACGTCGCCTCCGACGCCCACGACACCCTGCGCCGCCCGCCGGGGACGGCCGTCGAGCTGCGGCAGGCCGGCCTGGAGCCGCTCGCCGCTTGGCTCACCGAGCAGGTGCCCGCCGCGATCCTCAGCGGCGAGGAGATCCCACCCCGCCCCGTGGAGGAGCTCCCCGAGCTCGAACGGTCGCGGCGGCTGTGGCGGCCGCGACGCCTTAGCCGGCGCTCCTAGGCGCGCGACACCGCGCGGCCGGTCGCGAAGCCCTGCGCCCGGACACCGCAGCCGCAGCGCGAAGCCCTGCGCCCGGACACCGCAGCCGCAGCGCGAAGCCCTGACCTCGGGCAGGCTCTCGATCACGAGCCGTCGAGCAGCTGTCAGGAAACCCGCCACTCGCTCGTACAAGTGGTCACAGGTTTTTCCTGGGCACAGGTTTTTCCGCCGAGCCATTTAGGAGGCAAGGAGACCGACATGGGGCACAAGAACAACACCGCTCGCCGACTCGCCTTGACAGGCCTGACCGTCGGCCTACTCGCCGCCGGCACTGGTGGCGTGCTCGCCGCCGTTGGCGGGGTGCGCCATTCCGGCAACGCCGCGGTCGCCCAGTACGGCACTCCACCCGTCCAGACGGTCTACGTCCCGGGCCCTCCCGCTCCTCCCCCAGCCAATACGACTCCCACACCGATTGTTACCCCTCCTCCTCCGGCCAAGGAAGAAACCAGCAATCCCATCAATATTCACATCAACGTTCCCCACAACGCGAAGCTCAAGAAGGTGACCGTGGAGGTCAACGGCAAGGTCATCTCCGTCTATAGGGGTAGGAAGGCCTCGGCAAACCTCCACCTGGGCAACCTGCCCTGCGGCAAAGGCACCATGACAGTGCTTGTGATCGCTGTGACTAAGAGCGGCAAGACCATCAGGCAGAGCCACAAGTACCACCACCTGTGTTAACAGGCTACTCCGGGAGCGACGTGCCGGGCCCGGAGAGCTCAAACGCGGAGTGCAAGGCCTGCACCGCGCGGGGCACGAGCGCGCGGTCGATCACGCAGGAGATCTTGATCGGCGAGGTGGAGATCATCTCGATGTTGACGCCCTCGGCGGCGAGCACCCTGAACACTCGCGCGGCGACGCCCGGATGCGAGCGCATGCCGGCGCCGACGATCGAGACCTTGCCCATCTCCTCCTGCGCGATCAGCTTTGAGAACGCCTCGCCGACGAGGGGCTCGAGCGCCGCGCGGGCCGCGCGCAGATCCTCGCGCGGAACCGTGAACGAGATCTCGGCAAGGCCACCGGCCGAGGTGGGCACGTTCTGGTCGATCATGTCCACGTCCACGTTCACCCCGGCCAGCGCCTCGAAGATATTCGCGGCCCCGCCCGGCTCGTCGGGCACGCCGATGAGGGTGATCCGCGCCTCGGACGTCGAATGGGTGACCGCGGTGATGAGTGGCTTCTCTAGATGGTCCATCTTCTCTCCTTCTGAGAGCACAACGGTACCGGGACAGTCGTCGAACGAGGAGCGGCAGTGGATGCGCACGCCGTGGTTGCGCGCGTACTCGAGGGCGCGCAGCTGCAGCACGCCCGCGCCGGAGGCCGCCATCTCGAGCATCTCCTCGAAGGAGATGCTCGCCAGCTTGCGCGCGTCGGGCACGATCCGCGGGTCGGCCGTGTAGACGCCCGAAACGTC
>Ga0208849_1000459_pt1 | contig 38173 bp, 32 predicted proteins | sample NGESurdeep072012_10_FD_184470 | JGI IMG/M metagenome (GOLD analysis project Ga0208849, IMG submission 184470) | Arctic peat soil microbial communities from Barrow, Alaska - NGEE Surface sample 53-3 deep-072012 (SPAdes) | ecosystem: Environmental > Terrestrial > Soil > Wetlands > Peat ... | reverse complement strand
GCGAGAATGTAATCGCGCGACAGCAACGTCGAACTCGAACCGATGCCCTCCAAGCCATAGACGTCGATGAGCTGGTACGGTGACCCACTAGACCCGTTGCCACCCCTCGCTCGCAGGAATGAGCCGCCGCTGAGAACGAAATTGTTGGCCGAAAACGCAGGTAGCGAGCCGACCTGTTGCCAATCGCCATCCTGTAGCGTGAAGGTCCCGACCGTGACATCGGCGGTTGCGAAAATTGAATTGGTGGCGCTCAGTGTGAAGGTCCTCACGCTGACATCGGCGTTCGTGAAAATCGAATTGTTGGCGTTCAGCATCAGCCCGCCGTTCGCGGCGGAGATTGCGTTGTTGATGACGATGTCGTGATACGCATCGAGCGTCAGCGTGTGGCTGCCGTTCCAGGAAATAGACGCATCAATATTGATGTCGCCCTGACCGTAAGATTTGTCGCCATAGCCGCTGGCGCCGGTTTCCAGAACCACGTTGTTGTGGCTGAGGGCGGTAACAATTTCCCGAGCATCACTCTGATCGACCGTGAGATCATTGGGATCAAGCAGCCACGTGCCGGTTTTGCCGTTCAGCGCGCTGGTATTGACCGCGCTGTTAAAGGAGAGCGTGCCGCCCGACGTTTCGACGAACCCGCCGTTGCCCGACTGCGCGCCGCCCTTGGCCATAATCGTGCCAAGGAACGTCGTGGCCTGATTGGCCCAGACGATGACCTTGCCGCCATTGCCGGTTTCAGTGGCCGAAGCGTCGATCGTGGTCGCGGCATCGATCGACACTGTGTTTGCATTCGGCACCGCGTAGGGCTGCAGCGCCGCGCTCGCATTGCCCGACACGAGGCCAGTATTGGGGTTGCCACCGCCCCAATCGCCGCCGATCAGCACGGTGCCGCCGCCGGCCAGACCCGAGGCGTCGATCGTGGCGTGCGCGACCTTGACGTTGTCTCCGGTGATCTGGATCGTGCCGCCGCTTGTGCCCGCGCGTTTGCCCGCGGCGGACAGACGGCCGGACACTTTCACCTTTTGATTCGGAACGCCGCCCGCGGCGCCGAGCACAATCATGCCCTTGTGGCTGCCGATTGTGTTTGCTTCGATCACGCCGGAATTGTTGATGACGGAATCGACAATCTTGCGGGCCGCCACCGCGGTGAGCACCACGGTGCCTCCATTCGCCTTGAGCTCGCCCTTGTTGCTGACCAGCGACTTCAGCGGCTTGCCGGTGGCGACGTCGACGACCTGTGAGGAGATCGAATCGGTCAGCCCGAGCGTGATCAGGTTGTCGCCGTACATGTCGAGTGTGAACTGATTCCCGGAGGCCAAAGCGATGGTGCCGAGTCTTGCGATGATCGTGCCGGTGTTGCGCACGCCGGGCGCCACCAGCGCGGCGAAGCCGCCGGTTTGCGCCGTGATCGTCCCCATGTTGACGATCGAGGCGTTCGGATTTCCCGGAATACTAAAATTGTAGCTCCCGGCCATGAAGTCGCTGTTGGTGATGTCGTTGGTTGTTGCCACCAGGCTGCCGACATTGATACGTGCGCCCATGCCGAACAGGATGCCGTCCGGATTGACCAGAAATACCTTGCCGTTCGAATACAGCGTGCCGAGGATTTGCGTAGGCGACCCGCCAATGACGCGATCGAGCTGGGTCGAATTCGAATTCGGCATGTAGATTTTGGTGGTTTCGCCGGCGCCGATGTTGAACGTCTGCCAGTTGATTATGGCGCTCTGGGTTGATTGATTGACGACAACGTTGGCGGTGCCCTGCCCCTGCACGGTCGCGGCGCCGCCCATTACCTGAGGGCCGTTCGGACCGGCAAGCACGGACGCAGCGGCGATCGGCAGGAGAGCCGAGGCCGTCAGAATAGTGCGGTGCCATTGCCGAGCCATCGCCTGCCTCAATTGTGCGCGCTCAGGATGAAGAAGAAGCGTTCGTCGTTGCGCGGGCCCTCGACGGCCTTGGCAACGGAAAAATCGGCATCGACATGCTCGAACCAGTTGAGCCGGATGCCCGCGCCGATGGATGCGGCATTCTGGTTCGCCGGCGTGCCCGGCGCCGCGTCGCGCGTGTAGAGCTCACCGAAGTCGGTGAAGGTATAAAGCTGCGCGGAATTGGCGAAGCGCGGGTGTGTGATGTCGTAGCGAAGCTCGGCGATGCCCTCGATGCAGGAGTCGCCGAGCAGTTGCGACGGGTCGAACGCGCGCCCGTAATAGCGTCCGCCGAACGCGCACTGCTCAGGGACGAGCAGCGGCGTGCCGGCATATTGGCCGTAGACCGATAGATAGGCCGAGAACTTATCGACCAGCGGCGCAATGCGGCTGCCGGTGAATTCGATCTTGTCGTAATCGACGCGCCCGGGGAGTCGCGACGCCAGCGGGTTGCCGTTCATGGTGCTGCCGAGGCCCTGGATGCCTTGGCTGACCGTGACGTTGAACTGATTGACCGCCTGCGTGGCGTCGGCGAAGTCGGCGTCCACCTTGACGCGGAAGCCGCGCAGCCGGTCGTCCGAAAGCGGCGCACCCAGCGCGTCGCCTTGGTTGTCGCTGCCGTAGAATAGGCCCGACAGCTTTAGATTCTTTTCGCGCGAGCGGACGAATGGATACGACAGGCCGACGTCGCCGTAGGGGCCGAGGGTGCGGTACTGCAGAATTTCCAGCGGCACTGTCCCCGGCGTTCCCCAGGCGTCGCTGGCGTCGGCGAAAAAAGTCAGCCCTTCGCTACTGAGCACTTTCTTGTAGCCGAAGGCGGCGTAGTTGAGTTCCTGGAACGGAATCGCGCCCGCATAGGTGAAGGTCAGCGCATCGTGCTGTCCGAACGGATTGTTGATTGTTGCCGAGCCGAGATACTCGAGCGGGCCGCGCGCCGACGTGCCGCGGTTGTCAAGTTGAGCATTTACGTCAACACGCTTTTCGGCCACTTCTACGACCAGCGTCGCGGCGCCAACGTTGTGTTTGGAGGGCCGCAAACTGGTTTTGAATTTCAACCCCGGCAGATCGCCGGCGAGCAACAGATAGCGCTCCATGGTGCGGATATTGGCCGGCCGCTGCGCCGTGATCTTCGCCGCGTAGCCCGTGAAGAAATCGTGGTAGCGGGAGAGCTGCGGTGGCCACTCGACTTTGTCGATATAGCCCTCGACGACCTCGATTTGGACGATGGCGCCTTTGGGGTCGAGCTGCTGCGGCGGCACTACCGCGCGCGACAGTACATAGCCGTCGTTGCCATACTTCGTCGTGATCGCCTGCGCCAGCGCGTAAACGGCCGCCAACGACACGCGCCGGCCGACCAAATCTTTGTAGAGCGGCGCAAGGTCCTTGGGCTGATAGACCGTCGAGCCAGTGATCTTCACGCCGCGCACAAGCAGGAAAACTTTTTCGGCGCCCTTGGGCGCGACTGTGCTCGGCAGCGTTACGGTGGGGCCTGCTGGCTGCGCCTGCGGGGAGGGCGGTTGAACAAAGCGCTGCCGTTCCCGCCCGGGCAGATCGCTCGGCGGAACGACTTGCGCCCTGGCCGCCGTTGTCATCAAAGACACCAGCGCCAGCGCTGCCAACAGCCATATGCGGGACCCCATCGCCCCCGTGCCCCCGGTGAGCCTTGTGCCCACTGCGCCTTTCCCATGAGGATTCAACGGCCTATACGGCCGAGAGTCAACAACGGAAAGCTCGCGCAATGCGTGAGTTTCAGGCGGAGAACGCGCTCCGCCTTTGCCTATCTGGCGGCCGCCAAGGACCGCTTCGCCAGCAATGCGTTGACGTGGCGCAGCACATGATCCGCAACGATAGCGTGCCCTTCCGCCGTCGGGTGGAAGGCACCGCTAATCAGGGCCGCGTAGGGCGGCTGCAGGTCATCGAAAGCCGAAATGCCTTCCTTGTGGGTATTGGCTGCCAGGAAGGAGTCGTTCGGATCGCGGACCAGGCGCCAGTGATGCGCATAGGGCGCGGCACCCGCCGGCGAATAAGGAACAAAATCCTGCGTCGCTGCCGACATTCGGGGCATCGCCATGTTGACCTGGTCGCTTATCGCCGCATGCGGGTCCCGGGCGCAGACGCCGCGGTGCGTGAATTCGGCGGTGTGGTCGGTGATGAACTGGAAGCCGGTGCCGCGGCCTGTGGCGAGACCTGCCGGACAGCCGGGCTTGCTGGCGTCGTCGATGCACGCCTGGCGAGCCTCCAATTGGGCGACGAACCGCGTGACTTCCTGCACCCGTCCGCTGTCGTAGCGGAATTTGGGGTACACATCGAGCCCGAGCGTCGGTATCCGGCCGCAAACGTTGCCGGTTTCGTCGAATTGAATCGGCTCATAGGCATTCTGCAGCACCCGCGAGGGGTCGACTCCGAACCCGTCCCGCAGCGCGTCCTTTACGGCCTCCATGCGGCGATCGAGTACCCGCAGATAAGCTTCCGAGACGCTCGGAGAATAGCGGATTTCGTGGCCGATCAGGCCCGCAACGGGTGCGATATCGGACGCGCTCGAGGTGATAGCGTAGGCGACCAATGCGCCGAAGCCGACGTCGTTGCCGCCGACCGAAAGCAGCATCACGTCGATCGGGCGCTTGCGGTCCTGCGGCGGACACCACCGCATCGTGATGGTGCGTTCGCTGATCGAGGTGCTGCCGGCCGAATACGCCGGCAACCGGTAATTCACGGCGTGGGTACGCTCGTTGTCACTGCGGCAGATCAGGCTGGCCAATTGATCGAGCTGCGCCGGTGTCTTCTTCTGGCCGTTGGCAAGTGCCATCTCATCGCGCGCGTCGCTCGGCGAGAACAAACCTTCAAGAATATCGGATCCGGAGCATGCCAAGCTTACGAAAGTGACGGCGCGGTGCCGATCCTCAAGCGCCAGCCCCATGCTGACGCGGAACGGATAACCGTACTGCGAGCGATGGCAATCCGGACTCAGCCACTGCGCGCGCGCCTTCTCGAAAGCATCGAGAAATTCCCGCGTGTTCGGGTCGTAGACCAGCTCTTTCTGCTCGTCTGCCATCAGGCGCTTCGGCAGCGCCTTGGGGTTGAACTGATCTTCCGCCGAGGCGACGTGGTAATCGGCGTTGCCGCGGCTGGCGAGATTCTGGTTGGCCTGCAAATTGACGGGGTCGTAGACCATCTGCCGGCTGGCGCTGAAAGTCACCGGACGGTCCGGATTGCTTTCGCCGGATGCGAAGCTGTCACCCATCGCGACGACAAACAAATCTTCGACGATGACGCTTGAATCGGCCAGTTCGGTGCCGTTGGGCAGTTTGACCTTGACGGACGCGCCCGAGAGATTGCGTTCGAGCGAATACGGCACGCGCTTGATCACGAACTTCGCCTTGCACGGCTGCTTGCGCGTCTCGACCGGTGAATTAGGCCGGCGCGCCTGCCAGCTCCACTCGCAGTCACCCGTACCTGCAGCCGCGATCTGTTCCGGCGACAGGAAGACGTCGACGGTGTGGGCGTCCGGCAGGATGTAGTCCTCCTTCGCGACACCCCACGAATATTGCCTGTCACAGGTTTTGAGGTAATGGCGCGGCCGGGCGTTGCGATCGAAGCAGGTGAAATCGAGCGTGCGCGAGGCCCAGCCCAGGCGGCTCTGCTCGAAATATTTTCCCGCCGTGTCGTAACAGGAGGTGGGCGTTGAGCGGTTTTTGCAATCGGGATCGTTCAGGCGGCGTTCCACGCGCCACAGAATGTTATTGGGCAACGCTTGGCCGGCTGCACCGCGCACCGCGTCGAACGCCTTTTCCTGCGCCTGGAACGACGCCTCGCGTTTGAAAAAACGATAGGGGTTCTCGACCTCCCATCGGAGATCGGCGGCGTGGCTCTTCGGAATCCCATAAAACAGTTGGGCCGTGATGAACAAAAACGTCGCTACAAACCAACGGCACCGCATCGCGGTTCTCCCTGTTTTTTTGAGGATAGCGATATTGGAACCCCGCTGTCTATCGCGACGCACGGAAGCTCGGCCGGACGCAAAACACGCAGAAAACCGGGATTTTTGTATGTTTGAGCCCACGCCTTCCCCTTCATTGAGACTGTATCCGGCGGCAAATGTTCCCGTGCTCGCCGGTAAAATCCCTATACGGCTAGCGCGGTTGCGGTGCCTCAGGCGCTTTTGCCGGCGGTTGCGGCATTCCGCCAATCGGTGACGAATCGGCGGCAAAACGGTCGTTAGATACCAGGACGGGAGGCCCGTCTGTTCGTTTGTCGTACCAGTACCAGGCGCCTTCGACGTCCCACCACCAACCGTCGCGGCCAAACCGCCGCTCATGACGCCAAACCCCGTGTTCCCAGGCGAAGCGCTCGCGCGCATTGAAGGTGTTGATGTCACGGCGGTTTTGGGCGCTGCGGAAATCATACCCTCGGGTTATCGCGATACTGCCGGTGATGCCGTCAGGCGCCGAGGACAGGTGATAGCCGGCGCCATTCGGCATCGGACTTCCCACGCCACCCGCTGCGGAATGAAATAAAGCGCTGTTGTCAGCCGGGTTTTTCACCCATTGCTGCCGCCCGGCGAATATCGCGAGCGCAACGGCGGCGGCCAATCCGAGGAGGCCGACGCCGAGCGCCGGCACGGGCCATCCAAACGACAATCGCAGACGCGGCCACGGCGTAGCCGCATGCTGTTTCATGGCGACGGCCTGGCGCATCGCCGCCTGGGTGACGGATGCCGGTGCGCGCGGCGCTCGCAACCCTCGCACGAGTGATGCGGTGTCCTGTAATGCACGTACGTGCTCGCCGCATGCGGGGCAGGTCTGCAAATGCGCGGCGATGCGGGCGCGATCTTCGGCGCTCAATTCGCCATCGATCCAGGCCGACAGCTCAGCGTGCAAGTCGTCGCACCCCATCAACGAAACTCCGCCAAGCGTTCTTTGAGTTTCTCGCGGGCGCGGTAGATGCGGGTCTTCACCGTGGCCACCGACGTCTCGGTAATCCGCGCAATGTCCTCGTAAGATTGATCTTCAATCTCCCGCAGCAGGATCACTTCGCGAAACGCCGGCTCGAGATCGCCGATGGCAAGTTCAATCGCATCGCGCAGTTCGGCGCTGGCCGACGAGCGGTCTGCCCCCGGCTCATCGCTGGCGAGGTCCGCGATCCAGCTGCGATCCGCCACATCCACGAGACTTTTTCTGGCCGAGGCGAGGCGGGTCACGCAGGCGTTGCGCGCGATCTGGTGTAGCCAGGTATTCAGCGACGCCTCGCCCCGAAATGCACCGATGGCCCGGACGGCGCGCAAGAACACCTCCTGGCTCGCGTCCTCGGCTTCCTCGCGATTGCGCATCATTCGCAGGCAAAATCCGTAAATACGGTCGCGATAGGCGCCAAAGACCTGCCCCCAGGCAGCTTCGTCGCCACGCGCCAGTTGTGAAAGAATTGTCCGCTCGGAACTGTCCCTAGTGTCCATTAGACCGTCGCCCGAGCCAAATGTTCCCGCGCGCAAGATGCTACGACGGCATTCTGCACCCGCAAAATGCCCTTCGCCGGCGCTGTGCGCCGACGCCGCGCTCATCTTCGCGATGTCGCCACTTCTGCTATAAGTCGGAGAAATGAGGGGGGAGGTTCAGCCGGTGCAGCCGGCGGATCGCGGATCCACCCCCGGAGGGAAATAGGATGTTGCTGCGCCTTCTTGTCATCGCCGCACTGGCGCTGCCCGCGGGACCGGCGCTGGCGCAGTTCTACAAGGATAAGACGCTGACGCTGTTGGTGAATTACGGCGTCGGCGGCAACGCCGATACCGAGGCGCGCGTCTACCAGCAGTATTTGGCCAAGTACATTCCCGGCCATCCGACCATCATCATCCGCAATCTGCCGGGCGCCGGCGGCGTCAGCGCCATGAATCAGCTCGGACTCAACATCGGCTCGCAACCCGACGGCTTGACGGTCGGCTATTTCACCATGAGTGCCACCGTTTTGATCACCGACGATCCGGTGCTCAAGATCAAAATGGACGACCTCATCCCAATAGCGGCTGCGCGCGGCTGGAATGTCGTTTACGCGCGCAAGGACATTGTCCCGGGCGGCTACACCAAGCCCGCGGATTTTGCCCGCGCGCGCAGCGTCTATGCGGGCGGCTATAGCCGCGCCTCGTCACAGGACACGCGGCTGCGGCTGGTGCTCGAAGTGATGAACCTGCCCTACAAAATGGTGACCGGGTTCGCCTCGACCGCGCAGCTCAACAAGGCAATGGTGCAGAGTGAGGTCAACTTCACCTCTAGCTCGCTGCCCGGTTATCAGACCGTCGTCATTCCGCAGCTCATCAATACCGGCATTGGCGTTCCGCTGTTTCAGTTCTCGATCGTCGGCGCCGACGGCAAGCCTACGGGAAATCCCGAATTGGAAAAGCGCGGTCTTCCCGTGTTCGACCAGTTCTATCGGGACGCCTTCGGCAAAGCGCCGTCGGGTGCAAAATACCAGGCGCTGCTCCTCACCAACGACATCGCCACCAAGATGCAGCGCGGAATGTTCCTGCCCAAGGGCTCGCCGCCCGAGGCGGTGGCGGCGCTGCGCAAGGCGTTTCTTGCGGTCGCGGCCGATCCGGATTTCATCGCCGGCTACAAGAAAATTACCGGTGAGGCGCCCGATCTTCTTGACGCGCAGGTCGTGCAGCAGATTTTCGACCGCATCCGCAGCGTCGATCCCAAGGTCAAGCAGATCCTCAAGGATTCCATTGCCGAGAATTGATCGCGTCTCGGCCGCTATGGGGCGAACTTCGGTTTCTCTTTGAGATAGTGCTGGGCCATCAGCGGCCGGAATTTATCCATCGTCGCGCGATTGAGCGTCAGCGGCGGCTTCTGACCGGGCGGTAACAGCGATCGGTATTCAGTCCCAGCAAGCTCTTCCTTGAAACTCCTCTTGGCTTCATCGACCACGGCAGGGTTGCTGAAGCATTCCACGATCGATGCGGCCATCACCTTGGCGCCGGCGACCGCGCCCTTGTGGGCGATCGACGTGGCGAGCGGAACGCCGGCCACCCAGTGATGAAAGCTGATGTTCGGCACCGTCGCGGGAAAGTAGAGCTTCACCATCGGGACTTTCCAGGAAATATCGCCGGCGTCATTGGCGGCGGCCTTCTGCACCGCCGGTCCTTGCATCGGCACGTAGCGGCGCGCGAGGCCCTCGACCGGCACGTTCACTTTCGCCTGTACGGCGCGCGCCAGCGCATCCTCTTGCTCGCTCCAGCTTGGCAGGCCGACCGTCTCGATCTCGCGCTCGACCAGTTCCGCCAGGGTGCGGTTGCCGCGCACCGGCCAGACCGCGCTCATGACGTCGACCTCGACCTTGGTGTTCGACATCAGCGCCGCGCCTTCGGCGATCCGCTTCGCCTGTTCGAACAATTTGCCGGCGCCTTCGGCGGTGGAGTCGCGAAAATACCACCACACCGCGGCGCGCCGCGGCACGACGTTGGGCTGATCGCCGCCTTCGGTGATGACGCGGTGCATGCGCATGGTCGGCGTCATGTGCTCGCGGTATTGCGCCAACCCCATGTCCATCAGCACCACGCCGTCGAGCGCATCGCGGCCGCGCCACGGCGCCATGCCGGCATGCGCGGTCTCGCCGTGAAACGTGAACGTCGCGGACACGAGGGCGGCCTGGATCAGGCCGTAGCCGACGCCGAAATTGCCGGCGATGTGATTGTGAAAGGCGAGATCGACGTCGTCGAACCAGCCGTCGCGCACAATATAGGGCCGACTGAGAAGCTGCTCTTCGGCTGGAGCGCCGAACACCTTGAGCGCGCCTTTCAGGCCGAATTTTTCCATCGCGGCTTTGGCCGCGAGCGCGCTGGCGATCAGCACCGCACCGTTGACATTGTGACCTTCGCAATGGCCGGGCGCGCCGTCGACGATCGCCTTCTGCTCGGCGACGCCCGAGGCCTGCGAGTTGTCGGGATTGGAATCGTATTCGGTGTGCATGGCGATGACCGGATGGCCGGAACCGAACGTGGCGCAGAATCCGGTCGGAAAGCCGCAGATGCCGCGCTCGACCTTGAAGCCGGCGTCTTCGAGCAGCGCCGTCATCAGCTTCGCGGTCTCGAATTCCTGCATGCCGAGTTCGGCGAAGTAGAAGATGTTGTCGCTGAGGCAGGCGATGGCCTTGGCGTTGCGATCGAGGTAGTCGAAGCAATGCGTCTTGGCGGCGCTGAGATTATTGGCTTGACTGGTCACGGCCTGTCACCTTTTCGGCATGTCGCGTACTGGCGATACATGGCGCGATCTCGTATTCGCAAACCCCGCTTCGCGTTTACTGCTATCATGCCGAACGGACACGCGTGAGGCACATAAGGCGTCCCCACCCATGAAATTCGCGCATTTTTCCCATATCTGGGCCAAGCCCGGCATGACGCCGCACCAGCGCTACGAGCAGCTCTGGCGTGAACTCGCGCTATGCGACGAGTTCGGTTTCGACCACTCGTTCTGCGTCGAGCATCATTTCCGCCCCGACGAAAGCTGGATGTCGTCGCCGTCGCTTTATGCGGTCGGCGCCGGCGCGCGCACCAAGCGGCTGCGCATCGGGCCGATGGGTTACATCGTGCCGCTTTATCATCCGCTGCGGCTTGCCGAGGAGATTGCGATCGTCGACCAGATGCTCGGCGGCCGCATGGAGCTTGGCCTGGTGCCGGGAATCAACCCGGATTATTTCCGCCCATTCGGGCTCGATTATGGGCAGCGCAAATCGCCGACGTTGGAGTTCGTCGATTATCTGCGTGCGGCGTTCGGCGATACGCAACCGTTCTCGTATCACGGCCAGGAATTCCACACCGACAATGCGCGGATTTCCGTTCCGCCGGTGCAGCGCCCGCATCCGCCGCTGTGGATGATGAGCCGCGATCCGCAGACGCTCGAATTCTGCGCCAGGAATGGCATCAGTCCCGGCTATTTTCTGGTCTACCCGCGCGCCGATGCGGCGCCGCGCTACCGCAAATTCCTGGCCGACTGGCAGGCGGCCGGTCGCGCCGCAAAGCCGAACATCTCCTACTGCACCGTCGTGTATGTAGACGAAACGGATGACAAGGCGATCGAGACTGCGGCATTCCGCGCGAGCCGCGCCTACGAGGGCTTTCTGGCGCCGGCAAAACGGGGCGAGACGTTCGAGCAACGTGCCGCCGACCACGCCAAAATGTTCGTCGGCCGCGGCGAGCCCGGCGCGTCCGAGATCATGCAGCATCTGTTCGATGCCGAGTATTTGTTGAAGCACGAGCTGGTATTCATCGGCTCGCCCGAGACAGTCGCGGCAAAAATCCGCGCCGCCGCGGCGAACGGCCTATTCAACGTCTTCATGGGCGAGTTTAATTTCTCGGACCTGCCCGAGGCGGACCTGATGCGCTCGATCCGCCTGTTCGGCGAGAAGGTGATTCCGGAGCTGCGTGGCTACCAGCCGTTTTAGTCTACCCGTCACCCTGGGTGCTTGGCGCTAAGCGCTAAGCCTCGAAGGGCGACGGCCCCAGCGCCCTCGGCCGGCATCCTCCGGGGCTCACTACGCCCGCACCTTAGACGACTGCTACTGCGCCTTTGCCAGTTCCGGACGCGCGCGCAGCCGCGCGCTGACCAGTGTATAGACGATGAAGGTCACGATGGCGCCGGCGGCGAATGGCAGCGCCGACCACATGTAGAGGCGCGTCACCGGGAGGCCGACGAACAACGCGCCGACGAGCGGACCCGCAATGGCGCCGAGCCGGCCGATGCCGAGCTGCCAGCCCGACCCGTTGGCGCGCAGCGATGTCGGATAGATCATCGCGCCGACCACGTTGATGCCCGACTGGATGCCGAGCACGATGAAGCCCGCGAAGAACGTCACGACAAGCAGAGCGGCGGTCGAACTCAATCCCGCATAGCCGATCGCGCTCACGATCGGCACAGCGATGACGAACATGATGGCGATGGCGAGAAACCTCGACCGCTGCAGCCACGACGACAGCAGCAGCGAACCGACCGTGCCGCCGACTTGGAGTCCGGCGCCGGCCAGCGCGGCAATCTGCGGCGGCACGTGCGCCGCGCCCATGAGCGTCGGCGTCCAGCTCAGCAGGAAGAAATAGCCCATCAGGTTGCAGGCGAAGATCAGCCAGGTCAGCGGCGTGATCAGCGCCAGCCCTTCGCGGAACAGATTGAGAGGATTGCTCGGCGCCTGCTTCTCGTCCTCGATGACGAAGCGCGCATTCGGCGGCACGACAAAATCGGGACGCATCTCCTTGAGCAGCGCCTCCATCTTGCGGCGCTGGCCCTCATGGAGGGCCATGAACTTGATCGATTCCGGCAGATAGAAGATCGCCCCCAGCGCGAACACGATCGGCGCGACGCCGCCGACGAAAAACAGAATCTGCCAGCCATGACTCGCCACAAAGCCGGCACTGACAAAGCCCGCGCAGGCGCCACCGAGGGGCACCATGCCGGTGGCAATGATGGCAAGCGTTGCGCGTTTGTCGCGCGGCGCCGATTCGGCGTTGATCGCGACGATGTTCGGAATGACGCCGCCGATGCCGAGCCCGGCGATGAAGCGCAGCCACGACATTTCAGTCAGATTGGTCGAATAGGCCGCGATGAAAGTGAAAATACCGAACAGCACGTTGGCGAGGATGAGCGCGTTCTTGCGGCCGTAGCGGTCGCCTATCCAGCCGAAGATCTGCGAGCCGAACAGCACGCCGAAATTGCTCGCCGACAGCAGGAGGCCCAGCGCCTTCGGCGCAATGTGCCATTCGCGGATCAAACTCGGGGCTGCGAAGGCCACGGCGCCGATGTCGTAGCCGTCGATCAACGCCATCAGAACGGTCCAGAACAACAGCTTGTAATGGAACGAGCCTACACCGTACTCATCCAGAAAATGCGAGACCTGAACTTCCGCTTGGCCGGCCATCGTTCCCACCCCGTCAGCATCGCTTTTTGTCGCGTTAAAACCGCGCGGCAAAAGCGTAGGGCAGAGAATGCCCAAAGGAAAGGGATATTCCGGCGCAGCGCCGGTGGAACGCGGCCCACTCCTTGGCTGTCAACGCCGCGCGGAGGCGCTCGGCTTTGCGGCCGCTGCAGGATCGAGGGCAACGGCGGCTTCCGTCGTCAGCAACAGGAAGGTGAAGGTCTCCTGCAGGTACAGACGAACGGCCGTCTCGGTATGGCTCAGATAACCGATGGAGAGGTCCTGCCCAATGTGCAGCGCGAAATCGCCGCCGCGAGTCGTGAGCACGAATGCGCCCGCAATCGCCGGCGCCCAGATGATCTCGCCGTCCACCAGACGCTTGACGTGATCGAGTACCGGATAGCCGTGATCGCTGGTTTCGCTGAGTCCGGTATAGGCGTCGGCGCCGAGCAGCACGGAGTAGGGACCATTGACGCCGACGAGGCGCAACTGAGTCAGCGCTTGCGCGATGGCGTCGGGATATTCGCGGAAGTCCGCCGGAAGCCTTAGCACCGGGTTGCTCGTGCCTTCGCGCACCCCGCCGATGCCGGCGGCAGCATAGCCGTCGAAGACCGCCCGGTCTTCGGCGAACGCGATGATTTTGGCGGCATCCTTGGCCGGCTGCCAGTCGGAGTCTTCGGCGCCGCGCTCGACGTCATCGATCTGCTGGCGATCGAGATCGAACGGCACCCTCAACTCGACCAGCGCGTTGACCGCGCGCTGCCGCGCGATGATGCCATCTGCCGGCGCTTTCAGGGTGTGCAGGTGGCCGGTGGTGGCCGCCCCGAGCGCCACGCCGCCGGGTCCGTGCACGTCGACCACCCGCCGCGCCGCGAGATAACGCTTCAACGTGCGCGATACCTCCTCCTCGATGTCGGCCCATGCCGCTTCTGAAATCGGGGCAAGTTCGCGATACAGGTTATTCATGAGCGCGGTCTCCTTTGAGCGAACCGATGCCGAGCGAACCGTCCGAAGCGGGCGCTGCCGGGAAAGGCGGCGCTGACGTTTCGGCTGTTATCGTTTCGGCGGGCACGGTGTCGCCAACGTTTTCGAGGAATGTCGCAGACGGTATGAAGAACAGACTGCCGGTTATGGCGCGGCTGAAATCCAGCAGCCTGTCGTAATTGCCCGGCGGACGGCCAATAAACATGTTGTTCAGCATCTGCTCGATGGTGCGGGGCGAGCGCGCGTAGCCGATGAAGTAGGTGCCGAATTCGCCGCGAGCAGCATTGCCGAACGGCATGTTGTCGCGGATGATCTTTATCTCTTTGCCGTTTTCGACGATCGTAGTCAGCGCATTGTGAGCGGACGTCGGTTTGACGGCATCGTCGAGTTCGATGTCGGACAGCTTGGTGCGGCCGATAATGCGCTCCTGCGCTTCGGTGGGGAGCGTATTCCAGGCGGCCAGATCGTGCAGATACTTTTGCACGATAACATAGCTGCCGCCGGCGAAGGCTTCGTCTTCGGCGCCGATATAGGCTGCATCGATCGCCGCCCGCGCGGTCGGATTCTCCGTCCCGTCGACAAAGCCGATCAGATCGCGGTCGTCGAAAAAGCGAAAGCCGTGCACCTCGTCGACGGGGGTAACGTCGTCGCCGAGCCGCGCCATGATTTGCGTCGCCAGTTCGAAGCAGAGATCCATGCGTTTGGCGCGAATGTGAAACAGAAGGTCGCCGGGGGTCGCGACGGCATGGCGTGGTCCCGCATCGATTTCGCGGAAAGGGTGCAACTCCGCCGGCCGCGGCGCGCCGAACAGCACGTCCCATGCGTCGGAGCCAATTCCCATGACGCAGGACAGGTTGCCTTCGATGTCGCGGAAGCCGACCGCGCGCAGCAACGCCGGCAAGTCGCCGCACAATGAAAGGACTGCGTCGCGGCTGGCGCTGCCGGACTTGATGGTGGCAATGATAAAGACCGCGGCGCGGGTGAGCTGCTGGGTCACCTCCTGCGGAACGGAAGGTGCCCCTTCATGCGGTCCGGGTGAGCTCAATGGACCGGCTCCTTGGTACTAACGCTTCGAACTGTGCGGCACATCTTGCGACAAAAGGCCTTCAGCAATGTGACCGGCAGGTTGTCGCGGTCAGCGATTAAGCGTCCGCTAGCGGCCGCCCTTCTTTCTCGCGCAGCGCGCGGAACACAGCCTCGGGCGTAAGCGGCAAGGCTGTCAATCGCACGCCGACCGCGTCGTCGATGGCGTTGGCTATCGCCGGCGACACCGGCATGGTCGAGGACTCGCCAACGCCTTTGGCGCCGAACGGTGCGTTGTGCTGAAAGGCGTCGATCGTCTCGTTGATCATCACGCCCGGCAAGTCGCCGATGCCGGTGATCTTGTAATCGGCGAGCGACGCGTTGGTCACCTGGCCGCCGTCGTAATTCATCTTCTCCGACATGGTGAAGCCGAGCTGCATCAGCGCGGCGCCCGAAATCTGCGTCTCGACGATGCGCGGATTGACCTTGGTACCGCAGTCCACCGCGTTGATGAGCCGCAAGATGCGCACACGCCCGGTCTCGGTGTCGACCTCGATCTCGGCGCCGGTAGCGGCCACCATCCAGAACGGCGTGATTTCGGGCGACAGACCGGTCTCGTGATCGGGCTCGACGTGTCCCGGGCGATAGCTGCCGCTGCCGACGATGTTGCCGGCCTTCATGCCGTATTTCTTGATGAACAGGCCGGAGACCGGTGTGTTGCTGCCTTCCGGTTCGCCGACCTCACGGCGCAGCTCGGCAATCTTTTGCCGCGCCTCCTCGGCGGCGAGGCGCACGGCGTGGCCCATGTGAAACATCGAACGCGAGCCGAGCGTGCCCATGTCGTAGGGCGTCACGTCGGTATCGCGGGCGACGACGCGAACGCTTTCGGCCGGCACGTTGAGCACTTCGCCCACAATCTGCGCCATGCCGGTGTCGGAGCCTTGCCCCATATCGACGGTGGAGATGTAAAGCGTCGGGCTGCCGTCGGCGCTGATATTGACGATAGCGACGGAGGTGGTCGGCGATACGCACGCCTTCAGCGCGAACGCGATGCCGCGCCCGCGTTTCACGGAGCCGCTGCCGCGATCGAATTTGTCCGACCAGCGCAGCCGGTCGGCGACGTGTTCGAGCACCGCCTCGAGCGCCGCATCCTTGAGGATCGTGCCGGTCGCCTGCGGCCGGCCGTTGCGCAGCACATTCTTGCGGCGGAACTCGAGCGGATCGATGTTCAGCGCGCGCGCCACCATGTCGGTGTGGCTCTCATAGGCGAAGGTGAGCTGCGGCATGCCGAAGCCGCGCAGCGCGCCGGCCGGCGTCACATTGGTGTACATCGCGCAGGAGTCGATCCAAATGTTGTCGATATCGTATGGACCGGCGGCGGTGAAGCCGGACTTGTGCGTGACGCGCGGGCCGATATCCGCGTAGGCGCCGCCATTCCAGTACACTTCGCATTTGCGCGCGGTGATGCGGCCGCTCTTGTCGACGCCGCTCTTGATGCGCACCGTCGCCGGGTGCTTGGTGATCTGATAGAACTGCTCCTCCATGGTGAGCGCGATCTTCACCGGGCGGCGGGCGATCATCGAGCAGGCCGTCACCAGCGCTTCGAGTTTGATGTAGAGCTTGCCGCCATAGCCGCCGCCGAGATACGGCACTTTGATGCGTACTTTGTTTTCCGGCCAGCCGAGCAGCCGCGCGATCTCCGTTCGCACGAACGACGGGCCCTGCGCGCCGCTATGGATGGTCAGGCCTGAGTCCTTGTAGTCGGCAATCGTGGCGAACGGCTCGAACGGCACGTGCAGGCATTTCTGCGTGCGGAATTCGTGTTCGAACACCTGTGCGGCAGCGGCGAATGCCTTGTCGACGTCGCCGCGCCGCAATTTGGCATTGAGTGCGAGATTGGTGTTCTTCTGGCCCTTGAGATGCTTGAGGTCGGCGAAGGTCGCGGCGGGCTTCAGTTCGTCATGCACGTAGGAGGAGGCGGTCATCGCCTCGACCTCGTCGAGCACCGGCGGCAGTTCCTCATATTCGGCAACGATTGCCTGTGTGGCCGCCTCGGCGACATGCGGATCGGCGGCGAGCACGACGGCGACCGGCTCGCCGACGAAGCGTACCTTCTCCATCGCCAGGATCGGCTGATCGTGGAAGGCCGGGCCGTAATAGGGATTGGGGATGACCTTGACGACGTCGTCGGCGGTAATGACGCGGAACACGCCCGGCATCTTTCGCGCGGCGCTGACATCGACGGATTTAATGCGGCCGTGCGCCACGGTGCTGCGAAACACTTTGCCGTAGAGCATGCCGGGCAGCCGCATCAGGTGCGTATATTCGGCGCGGCCGGTAACTTTTTCCCGCGCTTCGAGGCGCGGCACCGAGCGGCCGATCTGTCCGCCGCTCATTGGTTTTGTCGACATCGGCTTTGTCCTTCCCGGAACTCTTGTCTTTTTTGACGCCCCAACGTTCAGACGGCCCCTGCGTGGCAACGGGCTCGATATGTCCTCTCAGGCAAACTATGATGTTCCTAAGCCAGGTTGGCAGTGTAGGGAAGTGCCCATGGATATGAGTGTCCCCGTCGCTCCCGGGAAACGGGCCGTGCCGGACGAAGCCAAGACTGCAGCGCAGCCGCGCAGCCGTCCCAACTCCAGCGAGCTAGATGTCTGGCTGGAAAAGGCCGAGGCGATGGGCGAACTCAAGCGCATCACCGCCGAAGTGAGCCCCGATCTCGAAGCGGCCCACATCACCTATCTGGTCGGCCTTCAGAAGAGCCCGGCGTTGCTGTTCGAAAACATCAAGGGACATCCCGGCCATAAAGCGCTCTACAACATGATCGGCTGCAACCTGTCGCGCTTCTGCTTGATGATTGGCGAGGAGCCTGTGGATCACCCGCTCAAGGCGGTGCAGCTTCTGCAACAGAAATTCGGGCGCAAGATGAAGCCGGTCGAAGTCACGGCGGCCGAGGCGGTTTCAAGCCAGAACATCGTCGAAGGCGATGCGATCGACATCCGCATGTTTCCGGCGCAGCGCATGTGGCCGCTCGACGGCGGCATGTACCTCGGCACCAATGATGCCGTCATCACCATGGACCCCGAGACGAAGCGGGTGAACGTCGGCACCTACCGCATGATGATCAAAGGGCCGCGTGAGGTCGGCGTCTACACTTCACCAGGCAAAGACGCCGGCAATGACCGCGACAAGTGGTGGAAGATGGGTAAGCCGGCGCCGATTGCGGCCTGCTACGGTATCGATCCGCTGCTGTTTCTGGTCGGCGCCACGACGCTGCCCAAGACCGAAAGCGAGTATGAGTATTATTCGGGCATCAAGGGATCGCCGATTGAGCTGTTCACGTCCGATATTACCGGCCTGCCGCTGCCGGCACATGCCGAGATCATTCTCGAAGGCCATCTCTATCCGGACGAAACGTTTGCGGAAGGCCCGTTCGGCGAATTCACCGGGTATTACGGCCGGCCGACCGGCGCGACGCCGTACATGCGGGTCGAGCGGCTCAGCTATCGCAACAATCCGACGCTGACCTGCGCGCTGATGGCCGATGGGCCGTCCAACGAGTGCGGTCTATTCTGGGCCGCGGTGCGCTCCGCCGGCATCTGGGCCGATCTGCAGAAGCTCGGCATTCCGGGCATCCAGGGCGTGTGGTCGGTGCCGGAGGCCGCCGGATGGGGCATGACGATAGTCTCGATCAAACAAATGTATGCCGGCCACGCGTCGCAAGTGATGGCGCTCGCTGCTCAGTGCACTGCCGGCGCCTATTTCGGAAAATACGTCATCGTGGTCGACGATGACATCGACCCGAGCGACATCGGCCAGGTGCTGTGGGCGATGGCGACGCGCTCGCGCCCGGCGCAATCGATCGACATTTTGCGTGAGACCTGGAGCACGTTCCTCGATCCGAGCCTCAACCCGCCGGAAATCCGCCCGTGGGGCTCGAAGGCGCTGATCAACGCCTGCATGGATTTCAAATACATCAAAACGTTCTCGCCGCGCACCAAGCTCGACAAGAGTACCTACGATCGCGTCGTGGCGCGTTGGAATGAACTCGGCTTTGACGGCAAGCCGCCCGTCGTATCGGTGTTCGAGGACTCAGCGCCGGGGAGGATCGTCGAATAGTCCTCAGATAGCGGCGCGTCGTGGTCGCGCGCTTCGTGACACCGCAGGCCTATTCGTCAGGTTGGCATACATGCGGCGCAGGCAGCGCTTCACCACTGCCAGCTCTTCGGGCGAAATTCCCGCGTTGGCATCCGCTTCGATATCGCGGGCGGGCGGAATGAGGCGGGCGACGAGCGCGCCGCCTTTCGCCGACAGCGCCACGGCGACCTCGCGATTGCTGGTGACCGAACGTGTCCGCGTCACCAGGCCAAGATGCATCAGTCGCGAAACGATGCGTGACAATGTCGACGCGTCGATGCTGGTCAGTTCGGCAAGATCGATCTGACGCTGCCGGCCGTTGGCGGCGAGCACCGCCAGCACCCGCCACGTGGCGACGCTCAGCCGATGCGGCGCCAGCGTTTCGGCGCTGAATTGATCGGCGATAATGCAGCCGACCCGATTGACCAGATAGGGCAGGTAATCGGCGAGGCTGAGCTTGAGCGGGGCCTTCACGGCGGGGCATTCCTCAGGCGACGCTGCAGCAAGGGAGAGGCGACCTGCGAACAGATGCATTTACAACAATTGCATTATCAACTATTGTGCTGCCGCTTGCAAGCAAAATGCGGCCGCCCAGGGAGGATGTCATGGAGTTCGGCTATTTCACGCTGAGCGATAATAACTATCCAAACAATCCGCGCAGCGCCAATCAATATGTCGCCGACATCACCGCAGAGGCGATCTACGCCGACAAGATCGGCATGCGTTCTGCCTGGATCGGAGAGCATCATTTCAATTCGCTCGGCGTACTGTCGTGTCCCGACCTGGTGCTCACCTATGTGGCGGCGCAGACCAAGCGCATTCGCCTCGCGCCTGCCGTTACGGTGCTGCCGCTGCACAATCCGATCCGCGTTGCCGAACAATGGGCGACACTCGATCTGCTTTCCGGCGGCCGCGTCGATTTCGCTTCCGGCCGCGGCTACGATCGCCGCGAATACCTGCCGTTCCACGTTTCGTTCGAAGACAATCAGGGCATCTTCGAAGAGGGCATGGAAGTCGTGCGCAAGCTGTGGTCCGCGCCGGACCGCATCTCGCACCATGGCAAGCACTATCAGTTCGACGACGTGCGGATTACGCCGAAGCCGGTCCAGCAGCCGCTGCCCGCCTATATCGGCTCGTTCTCAAAGCCGTCGATCGAACTCGCGGCCCGGCTCGGCTGCGGCCTGATCGTGGCGCCATTCGCGGCGACCATGACTTTCGGCGGACTCAAACAGGTCGCCGACCTCTACCGCGAAACCTGCGTCAAGCACGGCCAGAAGCCGCACCGCCTGATGTGCAGCTATTTCGTCCATTTCGCCGATACGCCGCAGCAGGAGGCCGCCGTGAGGGCTCGGCAGATCTATTATTATAATGAGTGCGTGATTCCGGCGTTCCCCGGCGATCCAAAGAACGCGCCGCCGAGCTACCGCTATTTCATCGATATCGTCGACCGGCTCAAGAACCTGAAGCCCGAGCAGCTGACCGACAATTCGGTGCTGATCGGCAATTCCGCGCACATGACGGATGTGCTCAAGAAGGTGGAAGCGGCGGGGTTCGACGAAGTCATTCTTTACGTGAACGTCGGGCAAAAACCGCACCAGCAGGTCAAGGACGAGATGGCCCGCTTCATGACCGAAGTGGCGCCGGCTTTCGGCGGCGCGCACAAGGAAGCGGCGGCGTAGCGTTCGGGCGACAAGCTTTTACGGATCGAGCTCGGTATCCCAGTAGAGATAATCGAGCCAGCTATCGTGCAGATAATTCGGCGGGAACAGCCGGCCGTTGCGGTGCAGGTGCTGCACCGTCGGCTGGAACGGCCTCTGCGACGGCCACATGTCCGACTCCGCCGACGTGAGATTTCCCTTGCGCAGGTTGCACGGCGAACAGGCGGCGACGACGTTGTCCCAGGTGGTGTGGCCGCCACGCGAGCGCGGAACCAGATGATCGAAGGTGAGGTCGTCGCGTGCGCCGCAATACTGACAAGAGAAGCGGTCACGCAGAAACACGTTGAACCGCGTGAAGGCAGGATGCGTTACCGGTTTCACAAATGTCTTGAGCGACACCACGCTCGGCAGTTTCATTTCCAGGCTGGGGCTGTGCACCGCGCGGTCGTAATTGGCGACGATGTTCACCCGATCGAGGAAGACAGCCTTGATGGCATCCTGCCACGACCACAGCGACAGCGGGTAGTAACTCAACGGACGAAAATCAGCGTTGAGTACAAGCGCCGGGAAGCCGGACGGCGAAACTTGGACGTTCACGAGGGTGCTCCTCAACCTCGATTCGATATGCCGCAGTGCGGCGATGCTCCTACTTTATAGGCAGGCGTGACAGGATTGTGAAGGCCGTTCCGGGGCTTACAAGCCGCGCCCGATCGCATGGCGAGGCTTTCGGGCGGCGTCGGTGCGCTTTGCGGTAAGTAAGATCCCGGGCTTATCCGCCGTCTCTGCATGCGCCACCAGCCCTTGATTTGAATCAAAGCCGACGAGCGCTGCCTGAGCAAAGATGACTAATGGACGCCGCGCAACAGCCTACGCCCGTGTGCCCGAATTGCGGCAAGCCGATGCTATTCGTGCGCTCCGTCCCCAAAATTGGCGCGCTTCCCGAGCTACGCACCTACAATTGCGGGTCGTGCGGCGAAACGGTGACGGAAGCGGCCGAACCGTTGCAAATGTTGGGACGGCGATGATCGCGCCGGTCGCAGGCGGCGTGGGGCGGCAGGACCATGGCGGTTGGACTGGCGGCGTCACTTATGCTGGCGAAAACCACATGTGCGATATTGACAGCGAACTCGCCACTGCTGCGCGGTACGTCGCCGAGGCCCGCAGGATCGTTGCGTGGCAGCGTGCGCGCATTCTCAAGCTCAAGGCGGCGGACGGTGCAACGCCGGACCACGAATTGACACTGCAGGCTTCTGTCAGTGCGCTTGCCGAACTGGAAGGCCACGCACGAGCCCTCGCCGACATCGCGAAGAGGTTTCAACGCTCGCAGCGGCTGCTGTCGTAACGTTCACGCCGAATTGCTTCTGCTTACGATGCGCCGCGGACGGAGAACGAGGGCTGGGCCTCGCTCCGCTCCACCTTCCGGTGCGGACGAAGGGACTGCGGCGTGGGGCCGCTCTGGAGTGGAATTGGCTGACCCTGACTTTCGCAGCCCCAAAGAAACCGGCAAAGCCAGCGAGAATCGGCAATGCAGTCCGCCGCGGGCGAACTGCATATCGACCGATCCGCCGAACTGGCGAAGTCCCTTGCGTAGCAGCGTGGTGCCAAAGCCCTGCCGCCGCGATGCCGCAGGCTGCGGGCCGCCGCTCTCGACCCAGTCGAATTCGACGCGCCCGTCGCTGCTCCGCCACGCCAGCGCGATGGTGCCCTGCGGCGTGGACAGGGCGCCATATTTGGTCGCATTCGTCGTCAACTCGTGGAATATCAGTGCCAGCACGGTCGCGACTTCGGACGGACATTCGAAATCGTCACCGTCGAGGCAAAAGCGCGCCGGATCATAGGGCGCGAATTCGCCCGCCAGAATCTCCTCAAGGTAGGCGCCGCGCCATTCTGATTTGATCAGCAGATCGTTCGTTGTGGCTAGCGCGGCAATGCGAGCGGTGAGCTTGCCGAATGCCGCGGGCTGATCTCGCAGTGTCTGTCCGATCAGGGATTGGACGATGGAAAGCGTATTCCTGATGCGGTGCGCGAGCTCATGGGTCAGCAGCTGCCGCTGCTCCTCCTCGGTGCGCAAGCGCCACAACAGATCACGATAGCTTTTGGCCGCCCAGATGATCACCCCGGAGGAACCGGCAAACAGCAGCGCGCTGACCAATTGCTCCTGATCGAACACGTGCGATTTCCAGTCGGGGGGGACGAATAGCCAGAAACCGGCGGCGGCTCCCGACGCGGCGGCAAAGATGCCGGCCGGCACCCCGCCCACCAGGGCGGCCACAAGCGTGGCCGAATAGTACGACGCGAAAACGGTGCTTGCGGAGCTGAGTTCGCCCAGCGCGATGCGGATGGATGTCGCAATCGCAACACAAATCAGCGAGAACAGCAGCGACGACGCGGAACCCGGCCGCAGGCCGCCGATCCAGATCGTCCGCCACCAGCGAAATAGTTGCCGTGCCATCTGCCGCACCCGGAATTGCTGCGACCGGCGATCTTCCGTACTGCGTTGATACTGATGATCGCGAAAAATGCGTTGAAACGCTTGCGCCACGATGTGGCCCCCGGATCGCGGCGATTTGGCGGACGCGATTTCGCAAAGTTCTTCACGATTCCGCGACTGCGGCGGCAGTTGGGCGGGCCAAATCGCTGGATTCGTTGAATCAGAACAACGACGGCGAACCAAATGGCCGCGCGGCATTACGCCCAAGCTGCTCTTGCACTAACGGCGGAGGCTCGAAACCGGCCTTTGCGGGGCCCTGGCGTAACCTGTGTCTTAGACCGCCTCCAACAGTCCCACGTACGACGTCCTTATATAAAGTTTGCGGCGGTCGTCGATTTTGCACCCGCTACGCGTGGCTCGTCGTCGTTACCAACGCGCTGCTACTGACAGGATCGTCGTCGTTCTATGCGGCGGCGGCCGATAAAACTTGAACGGCTTTATCATCAAACGATAAAGCTTGTTTGATGCCAAGGCGTAATGCCTGCCGGCTGCAGGATTTTTGACAATGGCAAAAATACAACCGCAACGCGGCGTTAACGATGCAAACCCTTGCAGTTCTTCAATCAACACAACGGAAAATCAATGGCCGTCCCTTATCGCTGGACACGGCGAAGGGCATAAAAAATGCAATTCGGTCAGGGTTGGGTCATGCTTGTCGAGTTCCTGCGTCGTTTCGGTCGCGATCGCGGCGGCAACACCGCGATCGTTTTCGCATTGTCGCTCGTTCCCATCATCTTCTTGACGGGGCTCAGCCTCGATTTTTCCTCCGCGGCGCAGAAGCGCATTCAGTTAAACTCCGCCGCCGACGCAGCGGCTCTGTCGATGGTTACGCCCAGCGCGATGATGCAAAAGTGTGCCGCCGCGCAGCAGGCGGCGCAGAACATTTTTATGGGTCAGGCTTCACTTATGAACGGACTGAATTATTCGGTACCGACAATCAGCGGATGCCAGGACAACGCTTCGACGCGGACCATCACCGTTAGTTACGCCGCCTCGTCGATCAATACATTCCCCAATGTGCTAGCGCTTTTGACCAAAGCCTCGGAAGCGACCTGGACGATCACCGGTTCGTCGACCGCGACGGCGACCACCGCACCGAACATCAATTTCTATCTCTTGCTCGACAATTCGCCGTCGATGGATATTGCCGCGACGACCAGCGGCATCAACACGATGGTGGCCAATACCTCGGCGCAGGGCGGCTGTGCGCTTGCCTGCCACGAGACCAATCCCACCTCGGGCGATGTCGCGGGCAATCCCGGTGGTGAAGACGACTACACGCTGGCGAAAAACCTCGGCGTCGTGACGCGCGTCCAAAACATGGCGACGGCGACGTCATCGCTGATGAGCAGCGCGACGCAGATGATGACCACCAACAACGCGACCTGCCCGAACGGCCCGGGCTGCTACCAGATGGGGATCTTCACCTTCAACGTGCAAGGCACCACCAACAGCCAATGCACCAGCACTTCGATTCAAACGATCTACGCGCCGAGCTGTGAGCCTTCGACGAATTTGTCCGCCGCGCAGACCGCGGCCGCAGCCATCGACGTTCTGGAGGTCTGTTCAAATAATTATCTGACCTGCAGCAACAACAATAACGATGCGGATACCGACTTCGAGACGGCCATGAAGGCGATCAATAATGTCATGGTCACTCCGGGGACCGGCACATCGGGCAGCACGCCGCAGGAGGTGCTGTTTCTGGTCACGGACGGCGTCGACGACGAAATCAATTCCAGTTCGTGCTCGCAAACGCTCGACGGCACCCGCTGTCAGCAGCCGTTCAATACCGCCATGTGCACGACGGTGAAGAACCGTGGCATCCGCATCGCCGTGCTCTACACCGAGTACCTGCCGTTGCCGACCAATGCCTGGTACAATAGCTGGGTTTCGCCGTTTCAGAGCCAGATCGGCCCGAATATGGAGAGCTGTGCGTCGCCCGGGCTGTTTTTCCAGGTGACCACGGACGGCGACATCACGGCCGCCATGCAGGCGCTGTTTCAACAGGCGGTCAGCACTGCGCGCCTCTCCGAATAAGGTTCGTGGGCGCGTTCGCCTTAGCAACCTGGCGGGGTGGCGGTGCCGTTGACGGTGTACTGGACGCACGATGCGAGGCGCGGCGAGAACACGACATCCTCGTAAATATTGATCGTTCCGGTGATCGCATAGCCCATCGCCGGGGTGTACGGATATGCCACCTCGCCGAGGATCAAATAGACGGTGGGGTTGCTCGCCGTCGCCAGTGACTGCATTGCGGTCGGCAGCGGGAAAGTCGAATTGATGGCGCGGCCATTGCCGCTGCTGGACGCGCTCCAGACAACCGATCCCGTGGTGTTCCCGTTGAGCTTTAATTCCGAGACGGTCACGGTCATGTTCGCCGTCGCGTACGGGGTTGCGACCGTGGAAGCTGCCGCGAGTATTTGGTTCATAGTCGTGAGATCGGGGATGTTGGTGTATTGCGTCGCGAGATCGGCCACGGTCCGTGCGGCGAGCGTCGCCTTGAATTGTATCGCCATCCCGTCGCCGAGCTCACTGCCGCCGAGATAAAGCGTCAGCATGAACGGCAGGATGAGGGCAAACTCGACGGCGGAGACGCCATCGCGTTCGCGCACAAAACGCCGCAGCAAGCCACGCAGACCAGGATTGGCCATTGCGTTTCTCATCAGTACGGCTCGGTCTTGAACACGGCGGTCGAGACCAGGAGACGGTTGCCGTTCGCAAGATTGGACAGATTGAAATTGAGCGGGCCGAGGACGATCGGCCACTGGTACATGACCTGGACGACCACGATGCTGCCGGGGGTGCCCGGTGCATAATTCCAGGTGTTGCTGACCGTGCCGTTGGAATTGAAGGTCAGTGTCGGGCCCGTGGTGCTGGCTGAAGCAAAATCGCTGTAGTTCTGAACATTGACCATCAGCTTGCTGCAGTTGAACAGCGCGTTGACGAGCGCGGCGGTGTTCGAACTGGTGCAGACGTAGGTGAGAAACTGCGCCTGCGTCATGTTCGACTGCTGGGCCTGCCCGGTCAGGATGTAGCGGCTGGCTTCTTCGGTCACTTCGTCGAGCACGCGGCCGGCAAAGAATACCAGCGCCGTCTCGAACGTGGCGATGAGCAGCGCCAAAAACGGCGCGGCCACCAGCGCAAACTCGATCGCGGTGGCGCCCTTGCGGCAGAGCGCGAAATGTCTGGAAGACCGAAGCCGACCTGTGACTTCAGCCAGTCTTCGTCTCAAAGCCGCTAGCATGGCGCATGCGCTCCAACGCCCGGCTTCTACGGCGGATTTGCTAGGGAAACGTTACCCCTCGGCCAGCTTGTCGGTTAACGGGAGGCCGCAAAGCTGCGGGCCAGAAACTCACCGCCGTGACGCAACCCTTCGGCGTCGATGCCGTGGCCGACGCCGGGCGAGATGTGCCACTCGGCCGACAGCCCGAGCGCCGACAGGCCCTGCGCTGCCTGAAACACCGCCTGCACCGGGATCAGATCGTCGCTGTCGCCGTGCACGAGCAGAACCGGCGGTCGCGATTTGACCTCGGCCGCAAACGCTTCGATCTCGCGCTCAGGTGTCACCAGGAGTCCGGAATAACCGACAATTGCCGCCGGCGCCGTGGCGCGGCGCAGACCGACATGCAGCGCCATCATCGTGCCCTGGCTGAAGCCGACCAGCGCCAGTGCCGACGGCGGCAATTTGTGGCGGTTGAGTTCGGCATCGAGAAACCGCTCGAGCACCGGCGCCGCCTTTTTAACGCCGGTCCAACGCTCATTCGGATCGCGCATGGTAAGTGGAAACCATTGTCGGCCGACGGGAGCCTGCCCGCATGGCTCCGGCGCATGCGGCGAGGCGAATGCTGCCTGCGGCAGGATCTGTTGCCAGGCGCGGCCGATGTCGATGAGATCGTTGCCGTCGGCGCCGTAGCCGTGCAGAAAAACCACAAGCTGTCGTGCGGCGCCCGATTGCGGATTGAGCCGCGGACCGTCAAGTTCAGCGGCCATTCTTTCCTCTTTTCACTGCTTTCCTTGCCGGCGAGACGGGAGCGCCTTCCCGACCTTTGACCACTCGATAATAAGACCAGAGAACGCGCGCCGCTATGGACCGCCATGGCCGCCATTGATCTCCTAGCGGTGCCATCTCCTTGGTGGTCGGCCGCGCCTTCAGACCGAAAGCAAGTCGTGCCGCCTCCTGCAGGGCAAGGTCGCCGGCCGGCCAGGCGTCGGCATGCCCGAGGCAGGCGAGCAGATAGATGTCCGCAGTCCATGGACCGACACCGTGCAGGGCGGTAAGAGCGGCATGCGCCTCGTCCGCCGGTACGTCCATGAGCTTTGCAAGATCGATCTCGCCCTTGTCGATCGCGCGGGCGATGGCTTTAAGCGCGCGGATCTTGGCGCCCGACAGACCAAGCCGCGCCAGCCGCGCCGGCCGTGCGCGGAGGATCGCCGCCGGCTCGAACGGATCGAATGCCGCGTGAAGTCGCCCCCAGATCGCGCCGGCACTCGCGGTCGAGAGCTGCTGTGACACAATGATGGCGGCAAGCCCCGCATATCCATGGGCGCGCCGCCGCAACGGCGGCCGGCCCGTCTGGGCGATGATGGGGGCGAACCGCGGATCGATTGTGCCAAGGGCGGCGAGGCCGGTGTCGAGGTCGGCCTCGGTGTGAATATGGGGGAGATGATGTGGCGGAGATATTGCCGGATCGCTTGTTCGACTCTTGGCCATCGAGACCATCTGATTGATCATTCCGCTTCCGCCGGTCAATCCCGGTAACGGTCATCACCGCCGATGTATACCCGCATCTTTCGTTTTGCACCGAGCCCGAACGGCTATCTGCACCTGGGTCACGCCTATTCGGCATTGCTCAATGATGACATGGCGCGCGCGTGCGACGGACGTTTGCTGTTGCGCATCGAGAATATCGACGCGTCGCGTTGCCGCCCCGAATATGAGACCGCGATCTATGAGGATCTGCGCTGGCTCGGCATTTCCTGGAGCGAGCCGGTGCGGCGGCAGAGCGAGCATTTTGCCGACTACCGCGGGGCCGTCGCCAAGCTCGAAGCGGCGGGTCTGTTGTACCCGAGCTTTGAGAGCCGAAGCGAAATCGCCGCCATGGTTGCGGAGCGCGAGCGTGCCGGGCCTTGGCCGCGCGATCCCGACGGTGTGCCGCTCTATCCGGGCGTGGCGGGGATGATGCCGCCGGAGGAACGTGCATGCCGCCGTGCGGGACAGCCGTTCGCGCTGAGGCTCGAGACGGCGGCGGCCGCCGCACGCACTGGCCCGCTCAGTTGGTCGGAGCGCGGCAGCGGGCCGCAGCGGCAGACCGGCCGTGTGACGGCCGAGCCGCAGCGCTGGGGTGACGTCGTCCTGGCGCGCAAGGAATTGCCGACGAGCTACCACCTCGCTGTGGCGGTCGACGACGCGTTGCAAGGCGTCACCGACGTGGTGCGCGGGCAGGACTTGTTTTGGGCGACTGGCATTCATCGGCTGCTGCAGGTGCTGCTTGGGCTTCCGGAGCCGGCCTATCACCATCATCGGCTGATCCTCGATGACGAAGGCCGCAAGCTGTCCAAAGCCACGCAGGCAACGAGTCTCCGGCAGTTGCGCGCCGCGGGCACGAGCGCGGCGGATATCAGGCGAATGGTGGGGCTCGGACGTTAGTCGACTAAGGCGCATGATCGCGCATCGCGGTGTTATTTTGTTCCGGAGACCTATCGTGCCATTCTAGGCGCCGCGCCCGACGATCGGGCACGCCGTCTTTCGCGACTGGGAGCCGCTGTGGCGCGGACGAGTTCAAAACAAAAAAATAGAGCCGGGAAAAAGGCCAGCAAAAAGCCTGCGGCGCCGCCAAGGCGACGGCCGATGCGGCGGCGCGCGCCGGCGGTCAAAACCGGCCAAGCCGGCAAAGCCGGCGATCTGGCGCTGGCCGCGTTCGCGCATGACATCCGCACCGCGCTCACCGGTATTCTGGCGCTGGGCGAATTGCTCGCAAGCTCGAATATCGGCACGCGCGAGCGCGACTGGGCAGCTGCCATCAAGACCGGCGCCGAGCATCTGTCGGCGCTGACTGCGCTCATGGTCGACGCTGCCAGGGCCCATGCGGGCGCACTGATCCTGCAGCAGGAAGTTTTTCGTCCACGCCGAATGCTCGAGGCTTTGGCGGCATCGCTCGAGGCGCGCGCGCAGACCAAATCGCTGCGCACCGAAGTGACGATCGCCGACGGGCTGCCGGATCTGCTGGTCGGCGACCCGGTGCGGCTGCGCGCTGCGCTGGAAAATCTGCTCGACAATGCGGTGAAGTTCACCGCGCAAGGTGTCGTGCGGCTCGACGTGCGCGGCGCGCCGGCGAAAGCCGGTCGCGTCAAACTCACGCTGCGAGTGAGCGACAGCGGCATCGGACTGACGCGCGCTGAAATCAAGCGTCTGTTCCGGCCTTACGCGCAGGCGAGTGCCGACATCGCGCGCCGTTATGGCGGCGCGGGGCTCGGGCTCGCCGTGGTCAAGCGCCTGGCGAAGCTGATGGGCGGCGACCTGGCGGTGACCAGCACGCCCGGCGCTGGTTCAACTTTTTCGTTTACCGCCGTGCTGCCAAGCGCGGCGGTCGAGGCGCCCGGCGCGGCGAGCGCGAAGCAGATTATTGCCACGCCTGCGCGGCGGCTTTCGGTTCTGTGCGCCGAGGACAACCCTTACGGCCGGGTCATTCTCAACACCATTCTCACCGAGATCGGGCACCACGCCGACTTCGTCGGCTCTGGCGAGGAGGCGCTCGCGGCTCTGCCGCGCGGCTACGACGTCGTGCTGATGGACGTGACGCTGCCCGGCATCGGCGGCCTCGATGCGGCGCGGCGCATTCGCGCGCTGCCCGGCGCCGCCGGCGCAACGCCAATCATCGGTATTTCCGGCCGTAGCGAAACGGGCGACGAGGCTGCTGCTCGCGCGGCGGGAATGAATTTTTATTTGCGCAAGCCGATCAGCCCGAGTGCGCTGAGCGAGGCCATCGCGGCCGTTGTGCCGCACTGATCATTCCGCCGCATCCGCCTCTGCGGCCGAATTCTCCGCAATGCGGCAGAGATCGCTCATGATCCGATTGAGTTCAAAATCCTTCGGCGTGTAAACGCCGGCGACGCCGGCTTGTTTCAGAGCGGCCGCGTCCTGCGGCGGAATGATGCCGCCGACGACCACCGGAACGTCTTCGGCGCCGGCTTCTTTCAATCGGGCAATGACATCGGCCACCAGCGCCAGGTGCGAGCCCGACAGGATCGACAGCCCGACGATGTGCGCGCGCTTGTCCGCGGCCGCGGCGGCGATGCCTTCGGGCGTGAAGCGGATGCCGTCGTAAACCACCGCCATGCCGGCATCGCGGGCGCGCGAGGCGATCTGCTCGGCGCCGTTCGAATGGCCGTCGAGCCCCGGCTTGCCGACCAGCAATGTCAGCCGGCGGCCGAGCTTTTTCGACACGCGATCAACCTCGGCGCGGACATCGTCGAGGCCTTCGGCGTCATTGCGCATGGCGGTGCCGACGCCGGTCGGCGCGCGGTATTCGCCGAACGCCTGGCGCAACGCGAGACCCCATTCGCCCGTGGTGACGCCTGCTTTGGCGCAGGCGATCGAGGCCGGCATGATGTTGGCGCCGCTGCTTGCCGCCCTGCGCAAAGCTTCCAGTGCCGTGGCGACGGCGCCGGCATTGCGCGCTGAGCGCCACGCGGCAAGCCGCGCGACCTGGTCGGTCTCGGCCTGCGGCGACACGGTCACGACCGCTTCGGCGGCTTCGGCAAGGGGCGATGGCTCGGTTTCGACGAAACGGTTGACGCCGACGACGGTCTGCTCGGCGCGTTCGATAGCTTCGATGCGGCGCGCATTGGATTCGACGAGCTGCTGTTTCAGATAACCGGACTCGACGGCCGCGATGGTGCCGCCCATCTGCTCGATCTGAGTCAGTTCTTCCTTCGCGGCTTCTTTCAGCTCGGCGACCTTGGCGGCGATGACCGGCGAACCGGCAAAAACGTCGCCGTAGTCGAGCAGGTCGGTCTCATAGGCGAGAATCTGCTGCATGCGCAACGACCATTGCTGGTCCCAGGGCCGCGGCAATCCCAGCGCCTCGTTCCAGGCCGGCAGCTGCACGGCGCGCGCCCGCGCGTCCTTTGACAGCGTCACCGCCAGCATTTCCAGCAAAATGCGGGCAATGTTGTTTTCCGGCTGCGGCTCGGTCAGTCCAAGCGAATTGACCTGCACGCCGTAGCGGAACAGCCGCTGCTTGGCGTCGCGCACGCCATAGCGCTCGCGCGTGATCTCGTCCCACAGTTCGGTGAAGGCGCGCATCTTGCAGATTTCGGTAATGAAGCGCAGTCCGGCATTGACGAAGAACGAGATGCGGCCGACCACGTCGCCGAAGTCTTCATCGGGGCATTGGCGCGAGGCCTTCACCGTGTCGAGGACGCCGATGGCGGTGGCGAGCGCGAACGCCAGTTCCTGCACCGGCGTCGCGCCGGCTTCCTGCAGATGATAGGAACAGACATTCATCGGATTCCATTTCGGCATCTCCCCGGTCGTGAACAAAATCACGTCTGTGGTGAGCCGCATCGACGGTGCCGGCGGAAACACGTAGGTGCCGCGCGACAGATATTCCTTGATGATGTCGTTCTGTGTCGTGCCTTGCAGCGCCGCTCGCGGCGCGCCTTGCTCGTCGGCCAGCGCCACATAAAGTGCGAGCAGCCACGCCGCGGTGGCGTTGATCGTCATCGACGTGTTCATGGTGCCGAGCGGGATGCCGTCGAACAGCGTGCGCAAGTCGCCGAGATGGCAGATCGGCACGCCGACCCTGCCGACTTCGCCCTTTGCGAGCGGATGATCGCTGTCATAGCCGGTCTGGGTGGGCAGATCGAAAGCGACCGAGAGTCCGGTCTGGCCCTTGCTCAGGTTGTTGCGATAGAGCGCGTTGGAAGCCGCTGCGGTCGAATGCCCCGCATAGGTGCGGAAAATCCAAGGTTTGTCGCGCGATGCCTGATCGCGCCGCGGCCCGCTGCCCATTGATGTCCCGCGTCGTCGCATGACGTCCGATCCGGCTAATGTGGCGCGGGTTTTTGTGCATTGCAATATAAACTATCGCGGAAAATCCGCCACGCATCTTTAACCCTCGGAATTGGCCGCACCTTAACGGCTGCCAGCTAACACCTACGCGCATGTCCACACAGCTATGGAACGCTTCGGACGGGGACGTCGAAACCGCGTGGCGGCTTTTCCTCGCCAATTGGCTTGTCATCGGCGCGATGGGCGCGGCGCTTGGGCTGAGCCTGGTCGTTACCAGGTTCTCTCTCGATCTATCCGGCCTCGTCATCGCCGTCGGGTATGTCGGCCTCTATGGCTGCTTTGCCCACGCCAATGCGCGCTCGCCGGCGCGGCGAGATCCACAAGTCATGTTCGTGCTCGGCGGAACGGCTCAGATCGTCCTGATCACGGCGATCATGGCGCCGCTCACCTATGTGGCCGCGGCGATGAATTTCCCGATGCAGGACGCAACTTTGCTCGCCGCGGACCGGGCGCTCGGCTTCGATTGGGCTGCGTATGTCCGCTATGTCGACGCTCATCCGGCGCTGGCCGGCCTGTTGAATGCCGGCTACGGCATGATCCGGTGGCCGATTTTTGCCATTCCGGTAGTGCTGGCGGCGCTGCGGCAATATCGGCGCATTGATGAATTCACCTTCGCGTTCGGCATGGCGCTCGCCGTCACCACGATCATTTCCGGGCTCGTGCCGGCGATCGGCGTTTATCAGCAAATCGGGCTCGATCCTGGGACGCTAAAGCACATCAATGCGAACGCGTATCTGGCGCGACTCCGCGACCTGCCGCCGACGCGCGCCGGCGAACTGCGTCACCTCGATCTGCTCGGTCTTGGCGGCATCGTGACCTTCCCGAGCTTCCATGCGGCGTCCGCGGTGCTTTATGCCTGGGCACTATGGCCACTGCGGCGGCTGCGGCCACTCATTGGTGTGGTCGATGGTCTGATGCTGGCGGCGACGCCGGCCAATGGCGGCCATTATCTGGTCGACATCATTGCCGGCGTGGCGATCGCCATCGCAGCAATCGTCGCCGCGCGGGCGGTCGGCCGGTTCATTGTTGCACGGCAGGGCGCATCGGCTTTCCTGGATCCGGCACTCGCAATTTTGTCAATTCCTGTTACGCCAGCCGCCGTGCCGGCGCAGTGACGCGGAGCGCTGCGCGGGCGCGCTCCATAACCAGCGCCAGCACGATCAGCACGGCGGCGAGACCGGTCTGCGTCCTGACGTAGGGGAACACCAGAATGAGCGCGGCGCTTGCGGCGAGGCCGCATATTTCGGCGACGGTAAATCCTCGCTCCAGCGCGTAATGCAGCAAAAAGCCGACAGCGACCGCGAGCACGGTGACGTCGTACATGTAGACATAGGGCGTGGCGACGAGCGTTGCGGCGGCGAGCGCGGCAGCCTTGAGGTCGAAGGGCGCGCGGCTGCGCCACAGCCAGATCGTGCCGATGGCGGCCGCGATGCTGGCTGCGGCCTGTAGCGCAAACGCCAGCGTTTCGCCGCCGTCATGCGCGCGCACCAGGCCGTAGAGGCTTTGCAGCCGGTCGAAATCGGCAACGCCTTCGCCGAGAACGCGGTGGCTGGTGATCGGCAGCCAGTGAAAGAAAGCCTGCCAGCTGGCGGCGCCGAACACGAGCGCTGAGGCTGCGGCCATGCCGCTTGCCACCGCAGCGGCGACCGCGATGGTCAGCCAGCGACGGTCCGCGATCAGCGCCAGCGGAAACAGCAGGCCGAATTGCGGCTTGTAGGTGAGGAGCCCGAGCAGCACGCCGGCAAGGGCAGGGCGGCGTTCCAGCGCCGCCAACGTGCCGCCGATCAGCGCGGCGGTGAGAAAGCCGTTCTGTCCAGCCGTGACGTTCCAGATCGCGGCCGGAAAGCCGAGCGCAACAAAAACTCCGGCGCGATCCTGCAAGATGCAGCGCAGCGTCAGCACATAGGCGGCGAGCGTGCCCGCGAGCCAGACGAAAACCGCGCCGAGATACGGCAGCAGCGCCAGCACGGCGGCAACAAACAGAAACGGCGGCGGATAATGCCAGCCGTAATAGCCGGGAAAATCGTGGCCGAGCGCGCGCACTTCGGCGGTCTTGTGCAGCGGCCAGTCGTAGGCGGACGCCGCGGCGCCCGAGAGCGCCATGCCGCCTGCGGCGTAGACATCGACGAAATCGTTGGCGATCGGCCGGTTTTCGGCGTCGGACAGAAACTGGCCCTGCAGCCAAGTTCCCGACAGCATCACCAGATAGGCGAGTGCCAGAGTGAGCCCGATGACGCCGATCAGGCGCCGCGGCGCCAAAGGCGGCGCTGCGACAGGCGTCTCGATCTGGCTCGCATCCATAGCGCGGTCAAATAACAAGCGTTGCGCCAAGGCTTCGCGCCTTGGCGCCTCGCTTTACCGTGCATTCCTTTCTGCGGCCTTAGCGCGCTCAGGCGCGTTTGACGAGCCGCAGAATCAGCAGAAGGATGACGGCGCCGATGAACGCATCGATGACCGCGGCCACAAAGCCCGTGCCGATATTGATGCCGAGCCGCGGCAGCAGCCAGCCGGCGATCAGGCCGCCGATGATGCCGACAATAATATCGCCGATCAGTCCGAATCCGCCGCCTTTGACGACCATGCCGGCAAGCCAGCCGGCGAGTCCGCCGACGATCAGCCAAATGATAATGCTCATAATGTCTCCCCTTCACCCCGGTACCGGCACGGCCCGACGCCGCTGCCGCACCATCACGGAATATTGGAAGCTTACGGGGTCGGGTTCGAGCTGTCAGCCGAGCGGGTTCGTTTTTGGGAGCTTTTGCACCCATGCTTTTGCGCCCCGGCATTGCGTTCAAGTAATTGTTGCGACGCAGCATATTATGCTGCAGACTGCCCTCGCATTGCAGCAATGGCGCTCGCCCGTTGGAGACGGAGGCCATGATGGCCGTCGCGCAGCAAAAGCCCCTGAGCCCGCCGCTCAAAGACCTCTACGCCATTGGCGAGGTCCCGCCGCTCGGTCACGTCCCTGAAAAGATGCACGCCTGGGCGATCCGCAAGGACCGCCACGGACCGCCCGAGCAGGCGATGCAGCTCGAAGTCGTGCCGACCTGGCCGATCGCCGAAGACGAAGTGCTGGTCTATGTGATGGCCGGCGGCGTCAACTACAACGGCGTCTGGGCCGGACTCGGCGTTCCGGTCTCGCCGCTCGACGGACACAAGCATCCGTTTCACATCGCCGGCTCCGACGCGTCGGGCATTGTCTGGGCGGTCGGCTCCAAGGTTCGGCGCTGGAAGGTCGGCGACGAAGTTATCGTGCATTGTAATCAGGACGACGGCGACGACGAGGATTGCAACGGCGGCGATCCGCTGCTGTCGCCGTCGCAGCGCATCTGGGGTTACGAGACGCCGGACGGCTCGTTTGCCCAGTTCTGCCGGGTGCAGTCGCGCCAGCTGATGGCAAAGCCGCCGCATCTGACCTGGGAAGAATCCGCCTGCTACACGCTCACCTTGGCGACGGCCTATCGGATGCTGTTCGGCCATGCGCCGCACACGCTCAAACCCGGCGACAACGTGCTGGTGTGGGGCGCCTCGGGCGGGCTTGGCGTATTCGGCCTGCAGCTTGTGGCGGCGTCGGGCGCCAACGCGATCGGCGTTGTGTCGGATGCCGACAAGGCGCGCTATGTGCTCGACCTTGGCGCCAAGGGCGTCATCAATCGCAACGATTTCAAATGCTGGGGCCAGATGCCCAAGGTCGGCACCGGCGAATACGACACCTGGGTGAAGGAAGCGCGCAAGTTCGGCAAGGCGATCTGGGATATCACCGGCAAGCGCGACGTCGACATCGTGTTCGAGCATCCGGGCGAGGCGACGTTTCCGGTGTCGTGTCTCGTCGTCAAGCGCGGCGGCATGGTGGTGTTCTGCGCCGGCACGACGGGCTACAACATCACCTTCGATGCGCGTTACGTATGGATGCGGCAGAAACGGATTCAGGGCTCGCATTTCGCGCACCTCAAACAGGCCAGCGCCGCCAACCGTTTCGTCATGGACCGCCGTGTCGATCCGTGCATGAGCGACGTGTTTGCCTTCGACAAGATCCCCTACGCGCACGAACTGATGCGGACCAACAAGCACAAGCCCGGCAACATGGCGGTTCTGGTCAATGCGCCGCGGCCGGGCCTGCGCAATTTCGACGACGTGCTGGAAGCGACCTCATAGTTTGCTGCGCTTGATCTGCTTCGCCCGCGCGATCGCGGCGTTGAGCTCGCCGCCATAGATGAACAGACACGCGCAGAAATAAAGAAAGATCAGCGCCGTCATCGCCGACGCCAGCCCGCCGTAATAGCTCACGTAAGCGGACGAGAAATTGGCGAGGTAGCGGCCAAAGCCGAAGCCGCAGGCGAGCCACAACAGCAGCGTCGCCAGAATGCCGGGCCAGACTTCGGACAGCCGCCGGCGCCCGGCCGGCAGCCACAAATGCAAGATGAACAGCGCGATCGACAGCAACGCCGCCGCAACCGCGAGCCGGGTGAAATTGCTGTAGCCGGCCAGCGGATCGAGCCACGGCGCGTAGCTGACCGCACGGTGAAACACCAGCGGGCCGAGCACGACGAGAAAGGCCACCGCCAGAAAGCACACGGCGCTGACCAGCACGTAGCCGAACGCTTCCAGCCGCAACAGCCACCACGGTCGCGGCTCGCGCAGCCCATAGGCGCGGTTCAACCCGATACGCAGGCTTTCGACGCCGCTCGAGGAGAAATAGATCGCAAAGACCGCGCCGAGCGTGAGCACGTCGCCGCGCGCCGTGGTCAGCACGGTGTGAATCTGGTCGGCGATCGGGCCCGAGACCTCGCGCGGCCACGCCGCCACGATCAGGCGGGCGACTTCATCGGCCAAATCGCGCGAGCCGATGAAGCCGGCGATTGCCGTGACCAGAATCAGGAATGGAAACATCGCCATCAGGATGGACAGCGCGATGTGGCTCGCGATCGCCCAGCCGTCATCGGCGCTGAAGCGATAAAACGCATCGATGGCGATGCGGATGCTGGTGCGGATCGAACCCAATGGCTGCGGCCTCCGCCGGATGTCTGAGCGGGATGTAATGGAGGTCATGGGCGCCGCCAAGTTGCGAGGCAAGTCGTGAGGCAAGTCGTGAGGCAAGTCGTGAGGCAAGTCTTAGGGCAAGTTGTGCGGCAAGGGGTGAGGCAAGGCGTGCGGCAAGTCGTGCGGCAAGGCGTGGTTCTGGTTGTGGCCCGGCAATTCGTCCAGCCCGCCGGCCGACCGGTGCCAGCGCCGCGGCGTTCTGGCAATAAACCAAACAGCAAAATTGCCATTTGCCATCTTGTCATGAGGGCGAAATCATATCAGTGTTAAGGTCTGTCAACCCATGGGGGCATTGCCTATGAGCGTCGTAAAATCGGGCTTGGTCGCGATCGTGTTTGCCGTGGCGAGCCTGTTTGTCGCCTCGGCCGGAGCGCAGGCGCAGACATTCTCGTTTGTGGTCTGCAACCACAGCAGCGTTCAGGCTTCGGTTGCTACCGCCAGTCATGCTTCGCCCACGAACGCCAACTTTGTGGTCCAGGGCTGGTGGAGCGTGGCCCCCGGCGCCTGCTCGACACTCGGTTCTTTCCCGCAGGGCACGTTCTATTATTATGCGGAGCAGACAAACACCCAGGAACTGGTCTGGAAGGGCACCGCCGTCCAGGTTTGCGTGCAGTATCCGGGGCCGTTCGAGCGCACAAACTCGGCCAATTATACCTGCAAGTCCAACGAAGAGCTGAGAGGCTTCATCCTCGCCACGATCGCCCCCAATATCGGCACCTTCACCTGGACTTTGAATTGAGCCTGGCCGGTTTCTGATAGCAATCGGACTCGCGTGTCTCGTCATGGCCGGACTTGTTCCGGCCATGAACGCGCAAGTTATTCAATAACGGCTGGCGTTATGTGAGTTACGACCCTATCGGCGACCCTACTTTGGATAGTATTGGATCGATTAGATACGGCAGTAGACCGGCCCGGGCAATTCTGCTAGGAATAGGGCAACTTGAACCGCGCG
>Ga0208849_1000458_pt1 | contig 38243 bp, 37 predicted proteins | sample NGESurdeep072012_10_FD_184470 | JGI IMG/M metagenome (GOLD analysis project Ga0208849, IMG submission 184470) | Arctic peat soil microbial communities from Barrow, Alaska - NGEE Surface sample 53-3 deep-072012 (SPAdes) | ecosystem: Environmental > Terrestrial > Soil > Wetlands > Peat ... | reverse complement strand
GGGTGGCCGACATCGCCGGGAGCCTGGTGTGGGAGATCAACCCCAAGACCGCCGGCGTGATCGGCTCTCCCATCCCGGTGGCCGAGGGGCCGGTGTCCCTGGCTGCCGGGGATGGCGGCGTCTGGGTCGCCAGCCTCGTGGCCGGCACCGTGAGCCTCATCGATCCCCGGACCGGCAACGTGTTGGCGTCGGGGACACTGCCCGACGGCGCCGTGCGCCTGGCCATCGGGCCTGACGGCGTGTGGGTGAGTGGGCAGACCGATTCGCTCACCCGGGTCGACCCCCGGCCCGTCGACGGTTCGCTGCACTGGCGCACCGTCGACGTCGGGCAGGGCCCCTTCGGCGTCGGGGTGGGCGACGGGTCGGTGTGGGTGGCCAACGTGAAATCCGGGTCCGTGTCGCGCGTCGACCCCGACTCGATGCGGGTCACCGCCACCTACACCGTGGGTGGCGCCGGCGGAGGGGTCCCCTCCAACCCCGAGATGGTGGCCCTGTGGCACAACCGGCTGTGGGTCGCCGACGGACAACAGGGCGTCGTCGTGGCCCTCGATCCGACCACCGGGCACCAGACCGGCATGCCCGTGGAGGTTCCCGGCGTGATCCGTCAGCTCGACGTCGGCACCGGCGGCACGCTGTGGGGAACCACCGCCAATCCCGGCACGGTGGTGCGCTTCACCACCTGAGCCGGCACGCGGTGTGCCGGCCACTCCCGGTGGGTCAGCCGGGCTCCTGGACGAGCTCGATGAGCGTGCCGAAGGCGCCCTTGGGGTGCACGAAGGCCACCGTGGTCCCCCGTGAGCCCGGTCGCGGCGCCTCATCGATGAGCGTGCCCCCACCGGCGCGCACCGAGGCCAGGGCCACCGCACAGTCGTCGACGCGGTAGCCGACGTGGTGCAACCCTTCGCCCCGTCGCTCGAGGAACCGGGCCACCGGGGAGTCGGGCCGCGTCGGGCACAGGAGCTGGATGTAGGAGTCGGCCACGGCGATGAGGGCCTCCTCCACCCCGTCGAGCTCGATGCACTCGCGATGGCTCACCGTGGCGCCGAAGATGTCGCGGTAGTACTCGATCGCGGCGTCGAGATCCCGCACCGCGATCCCGACATGGTCGATCTCGGTCAGCAGTTGGCTCGCCCCGTGGGGCCCGTCGCCGCTCATGCGCCGTGTCTCCGGAACAAGGTGATCCGATCCTCCCCCACCCGGGCCCGCAGCTCGGGATCGTCGATGCCGAGGCCCTCCTCGGGCGCCAGGCACAACACCCCGATCTTGCCCTCGTGCAGGTTGTGGTGCACCTGGAACGCGGCATCCCCCACGTCGTCGAGAGGGTAGAGCGCCGAGAGCGGGGGGACCACCTTGCCGTCACACACGAGCTGGTTGGCGTCCCAGGCCTCGCGGTAGTTGGCGAAGTGCGATCCCTTGATGGTCTTGAGCTTCATCCACAGGTGGCGGTTGTCGTACTCGATCATGTAGCCCGACGTGGCCGCGCAGGTGACGATGGTCCCGGCCCGCTTGCACACGAACACCGACGCGCCCATGGTCTGGCGCCCGGGATGCTCGAACACGATGTCGGGCTCAGCGCCGACCAGGGCCCGGACGTCCTTGCCGAAGCGACGCCACTCCGACTCGTCCTGGGTGTGCTCGTCCTTCCAGAACCGGTACCCGGCCGCGGCCCGGTCGATCACCGCCTCCACCCCCAACTGGTGGAGGAGGTCCACCTTGTCCGGCGAAGACACGACCGCCACAGGGGTGCCGCCGCCGTTCATGACGTGCTGGACGGCGAAACTCCCGAGGCCCCCGCTCCCGCCCCACACGAGCACGCGGTCGCCCTGCTTCATGGGCGCTCCATTGTGGGACACGAGCATCCGGTACGCGGTCGAGTTGCACAAGGCGTTGATGGCGGCCTCCTCCCAACTCAGGTGGCGCGCCTTGGGCATGAGCTGGTTGGCCTTGACCACGGCCAGATCGGCGAGGCCCCCGAAGTTCGACTCGAACCCCCAGATGCGCTGATTGGCCGCCAGCATGGAGTCGTCGTGGGCCGACGGATCCTGGTCGTCGACGTAGTTGCAGTGCACCACGACCTTGTCGCCGGGCCGCCAATTCCGCACAGCCGAGCCCACCCGGAGGACCACGCCCGATGCGTCGGATCCCACCACGTGGTGGTCCAGGGCGTGGCGCGCCCCCCAGGCGCTCTCCTTGCCCAGACGGTCGAGGAACCCGAAGGTGGGCAGGGGCTCGAAGATCGAGGTCCACACGGTGTTGAAGTTGATCGACGACGCCATCACGGCCAGGTAGGCCTCGTCGGGGGCCAGTTCGGGGACCGGGACCTCGGACACGTGGAGGGACTTGCGGGGGTCCTTGTCGCCCGAGTCGACCCCGGCGAACATCTCCACCTCGTCGCGCCGGACGTGGGCGGCCCGGTAGGACTCGGGGAGCGGAATCGCTCCCAGCTCCTCGCCCTTCGCACCCGCCACAATGGCATCACGGATTGCCTGCATGGGGACGCACCCTACCCCCCTCCTCGAGACGGTTCCCAGGGTGGCGGGAACCCGGTGCGGCTCGGCGGACGAGGCCGTTCCTCCCGTAGAATGGGGCTCCGCCCACCATCCGGCCCGTCCGGTTGCCACGGTCCCTATCGGAGGTCACGTCCATGCCCGGTTCCGTCATCCTCTCGGGGGCCCGCACCCCCATCGGCAAGCTGTCGGGTGCCCTCAGCGGATTCAGCGCCATGGACCTCGGGGGCTTCGCCATCGCCGCGGCCCTCGAGCGGGCCGGGGTGGCACCCCAGGACGTCGACTACGTCTTCATGGGCCACGTCCTGCAGGCCGGCCAGGGCCAGATCACCGCTCGCCAGGCCGCCACCAAGGGCGGGATCCCCATGTCGGTGCCCGCCACCACCATCAACAAGGTGTGCCTGTCGGGGCTCAACAGCATCTACCTGGCCGACATGCTCATCGCCGCGGGCGAGGCCGACGTGGTGGTGGCCGGCGGCATGGAGTCGATGACCCGGGCCCCGTACCTGCTGCCCGGCGCCCGGGCCGGATACCGCGCCGGGGACGGCACGCTCGTCGACTCCATGATGTACGACGGCCTGTACTGCCAGTTCGACCACTGCGCCATGGGGCTCTCGACCGAGCAGTACAACCGGGAAGCCAAGATCTCGCGTGCGGCCCAGGACGGCTTCGCGGCCCTGTCGCACGAGCGGGCCGCCACCGCCATCAAGGACGGTCGCTTCGCCGACGAGATCGTCCCGGTGTCCGTACCCCAGCGCAAGGGCGACCCCATCGTGGTCGACACCGACGAGGGCGTGCGCCCCGAGACGACCACCGACTCGCTCGGCGCTCTCCGGCCCGCCTTCGACAAGGAGGGGACCATCACCGCCGGCAATGCCAGCCAGATCTCCGACGGCGGGGCGGCCGTGGTGGTCACGTCGCGGGCCCGGGCCGAGGCGCTCGGGGTTACTCCGCTCGGGGAGGTCGTCAGCTATGGGCAGGTGGCCGGACCCGACGCTTCGCTCCTCCTGCAGCCGGCCAACGCCACGGTCCAGGCGCTGGCCAAGGTGGGCAAGACTCCGGCGGACGTGGCACTGTTCGAGATCAACGAGGCCTTCGCCGTGGTGGGCCTGGCATCGATGGTGCAACTGGGTATCACCGACGAGGTCACCAACGTCAACGGCGGCGCCATCGCCCTGGGACACCCCATAGGCATGTCGGGCACCCGCCTGGCCCTGACCATGCTCTACGAGCTCCGCCGTCGCGGCGGGGGCCTCGGCGCCGCCAGCCTGTGCGGTGGCGGCGGCCAGGGCGACGCCCTCGTGGTGCGGTCGATCGCCTGACCCCATCGCCCGGGCGGGTCGTCTGACGCTGCGCGCGGTCCGCTGCCGGACCGTCACACCTCAGTACTATCAATGCACGCATGAGCGGTCGTCGGGTCTCCGCCAGCGCATATCGGGAGCCATGCCAGTGAGCCGTCGCCGCAGGCCCACATCGACCTCTGCTTTCGGCGTCGGGCGCCGTGAGAGCCACGACGCCAGCGGCTTCTACGACCGGTTCACCGCCCCGGTCCTGTCGGGCCACGACACCGTCAACAGCTCCCCCATCAAGGACAAGATCGTCACCGGGGACGCGCGGCACATGGACGAGGTCGAGGACGCCTCCGTTGCCCTGGTGGTGACATCCCCTCCGTACTTCGCCGGCAAGGAATACGAAGAGGCGCTGGGCGAAGGTCACATCCCGGCCAGCTATCTCGACTACCTGGCCATGCTCACCGACGTGTTCGCCGAGTGCGTGCGCACGCTCGAGCCCGGTGGTCGGATCGCCGTGAACGTGGCCAACCTGGGACGCAAGCCCTACCGGTCGCTGTCGGCCGATGTCATCACCATCCTCCAGGACCGCCTGGGGCTCCTCTTACGGGGAGAGGTCATCTGGCACAAGGCGCGCGGCGCCAGTGGTTCGTGCGCGTGGGGCTCGTTCCGCAGTCCGGCCAATCCGGTCCTGCGCGATCTCACCGAGCGGGTGGTCATCGCCAGCAAGGGCCGCTTCGACCGGGCGCTGTCGCGTCCCGAACGCCAAGCACGCGGCCTGCCGTCGGCGATCTCGTTGACCAAAGAGGAGTTCATCGAGGCCACCACCGACGTCTGGGAGCTCCCCAGTGAGCGGGCCACGCGGGTCGGCCATCCGGCCCCGTTCCCCGTCGAGCTCCCTTTGCGTCTGATCGAGCTCTATACCTACGAGGGGGATCTGGTCCTCGACCCCTTCATCGGGTCGGGCACCACGGCCGCCGCCGCGTTGCGCAGCCGCCGCCACTACGTCGGCTACGACACGGAGTCGGAGTACGTCCGCATCGCCGAGCAGCGGGTGAGCGAGGAGCGCGACCGCCTGATCGAACGCGAGGGGGACCCACTCGAGCAAGCCCGCCGCGATGGCATCGGCGCACGCGACGTGGCCGGCGAGATGCTCACCCGGTGCGGGTTCATCGACGTGGCGCCGGGCAAGCGCCCCGTGGCCGGCGTCGACGTGGCCTACACCGCCCGGGATCGCACCGGGCAGCAATGGCTCTTCGATTTCGCCGGCGCATTCACCACGACGAGCACGGGATTACGGCGCGCCGACACCCTGTGGAAGACGCTGGGCAAGGCGGCGGTCATCCATGCCGCATGGCCCGAGGTTCCCTTGGTGGTACTCACCACGGCGGCTCCGGTACGGGGAAGCGCGGGAGAGCAGGCCTGGCGCTCGCTCGGTGAGGCGGCACCACCGGGCGGGATCGGGGCCGTCTACGACGTGGTCGAGCTCGGCTGTGCGGAGGACGAGGCCCGCCTCGGTCGGTACGCGTCGCACGGTCTCGAATCCGACACGCATCCGGCACGCCGAGCGCGCCCCGACGCGTCCCCGAAACCGCGGCGCGCGCCCCGTGCCCGATGACCGCACGACGGTCACTGAGCTCGCCACCGCGCTCGGCACGCTCGGCATAGGAGACCTGCCCTCCACACTCACCCGGCGCCCCGAGCAACTCGATGTCGCCGAGGCGGTGTGGCCGCACCTCGACACCCTGTACGCCTCGGGAACCTTCGACGCCGAATTCGCCACCGCCTTCGCCAACGGGCGGGCGTTCCTCGACGCGCCGGACGCCCTGCGGGGTCGCCGTCCGCGCCTGATCGAGTGGACCGGGGGCCGGCGGCCACCGGGGGACGAGGTGGCGCCCGTCGATCTCCGGATCGACCACGTCTACCTGGTGAGCTGCAAGTACCTGTCGCGCAACATCGCCAATCCGTCCCCGGCCCGGCTGTTCGACGGATTGCTCGCCACGTCGGGGACCTGGGAGCAGACCGACTGGTACGAGGTGGTGGCTCCCGACGAACTGCGCGCCCTGTATGACGCCTGTCGCCGCGCCACGGGCCTCACAGATCTTGCCGAGGACCTCGGGGCGCTCGGGACCGATGACCGCCAGCGCCTCCGGCGCGCCCTGCCCGGCCGGTCGTATCCCCCCGAGGCGCGCCAGGCCTACCGGCAGCTGTGCGCACAGGTCAGCGCCGCCTCGGCCCAGCGCTGGAGCGCCAACGTCGAGCGCAGTCATGCGGCGGAGAAGCTGATGTGGCGATTGCTCCGGGTGGGCAACGCCGCCTACTTCCTGCTCGGCGCCGACCCCCGCCGTTCGCTTCGCCTGCGCGTGGCGAGCTCGTGGGACTGGCGCCAGGCGTACCGCTTCGTGGGCCTCGACATCACCGCCGCCGCCTCCGGTCAGCCCCAGGTGAACTGGACCATCACCTATGTCGAGCGCGCCACCCTGCGCCGGCGGTCGGTGCAGGGGCACGTGGAGGTGCGCTGGAGCCACGGCCGCTTCGCCCAACCGCCCGAGGCCAAGGTGTATCTCGACACCCCGACGGACGAGCTCCCGGGCTACTTCCCGCTCGAACGCGGGGCCGACCAGCCCGAGCTGTGGGACTGAGGGCGCACGGTCGGTCAGGCGTCGACTTGGCGGCGACCTTCCAGGGCACGCCCCAGCGTCAGCTCGTCGGCGTACTCGAGGTCCCCGCCGACAGGCAGGCCACTGGCGATCCGGGTGACGGTGAGCCCGATCGGCTTCAAGAGCCGGGCCAGGTACATGGCGGTGGCCTCACCCTCGAGGTTGGGGTTGGTGCACAGGATGATCTCGGTCACTGCATCGTCGTTCAGGCGACCGAGCAACTCCTTGATGCGCAATTGGTCGGGCCCGATCCCCTCGATCGGGTTGAGGGCGCCGTGCAACACGTGGTAGCGCCCGCGGAATTCCTGTGTCTTCTCCACCGCCACGATGTCGCGGGGGTCTTCGACCACGCACAGGACCGTGGCGTCACGCCGCGGGTCGCTGCAGATCTCGCACAGATCGCCTTCTGCCACGTTGAAGCATTGCGGGCACAACGTGATGCGCTCTTTCACCGCCACGATGGCATCGGCCAGGCGCATGGCGTCCTCGGGTGCCACCTTCAACAGGTGAAAGGCGATGCGCTGGGCGGACTTCGGCCCGACGCCGGGAAGGCGACCGAGCTCGTCCACCAGGGCCTGCAGCGGTCCGGCGAACACCCCTACACCTCTTGGGCGCCGGGGAAGGCCTGCTTGAGCCGCTGCTCGGGAGTGAGCCCGGCGCCGGCGAGCTCGGTCTCGGCGGCCAGGACAGCGGGATCGAGGAGGTCCGGGGCGTCCTCACGCTCGGGCGCGACGGATCGGGACGGCGTGGGGTCGGGGGTGGCGTCAGCGTCGGTGGGGGTTGCCGCGGCTCGCCGGGTCCGAGGCTTCGCCGTCGGCGCCGCCTGGGGGCCAGGGGACGGGGCAGCGGGCACCGGGCCGGGCTCGTCGACGGCCTCGACGTCGACCACCAGCCGGATGGGCACCGGCGTCCCGAAGCGCGTGGCCAGGGCGGCTTCGACGTCCAGACGGACCTCTTCGCAGTAGGAACGGTGCGTCTCGTTGGGCAGGGCGAAGACCGCCGTCGTCCCGTCGACGTCGAGGAACCGACCCACCCGGAAACGGGCCCTGGCCCGGTTGGGCAACTGCGCCAACAGCCCGTCGCCCCAGACCTGGACGAGCTCGTCGCGCGACGGCAGGGTGGCGAGCGCGCCGGCGGGCTCGACCCGGGCCGAAGACGCCACCGTCGATCCCGATGCCGGCTCGGGGCCAGGTGTGCCCGCACCCGGTGCATCAGGTCGGGGCGAACGACCGGTCGAACCGCTCTGACGCCTGACCGCCCCCAGTGTTCGGCGCGCCAGATCAGGCCCGCTCTCGTTGCCGGTCGCCCCCGACGTCGTCGGTGTGGACGGATCGGCCTTGTCCGGCGCGTCCGATGCTGCCGTCTCCGATGCTGCCGTCTCCGATGCTGCCGTCTCCGATGCGAAAGCTCGGGTCGGGGAAGGGCCACCCGCCGGAGGGGGAGGAACATCCAGGGTGCGCGCCGGGGCGACCTCAATCGAGGTCGGCGCGTCCACTGAGCCGCGTTCGGCCAGGGCGCGTTCCAGTCGCTCGACCCGCTCCAACAGGGCGATGGTGGAGTCGTCGGCCTGGGGGTGGGTGAGCTTGATCAGGGCGACCTCGAGATGCACGCGCTGGTCGGGGATGTCGCGCATTTCCACCTGGGCCCGTCCCAGTTCTTCGAGGGCGCGCACAAGCGCCGGGAGGCCCATACGACGAGCGGTGTCCTGTACCCGGGCACGGTCCGTGCCCGACAAGCTCACGAGCTCTCCTGCCACGGTGGCCAGGAACCCTTGGCGGAGGTACTCGGCCAGATCGGCGGCCAGGCGCTGGGGGTCGCGCCCTGCCTCCGACGCCTGTGCCACCGCCACCAGGGCCCGGGCGGGATCGCGCTCGGCCAGGGCCTCAGCCAACTCCGCCAGCACCTCGATGTCATCGTCGACCACGCCGCCGGCGGCGACCTGGTCCAACGCCGAGAGCGCATCACGGGCCGATCCCCGGCCCCGTCGCACGGCGGCGTCGAGCGCCTCGTCGGGGAGCACCAAACCGGCGGTGCTCCGCACCTGGTGGAGCAGGGCCGACAGCGTCTCGGATCCGAGGAGGCGGAACTCGAAATGCTGGGTTCGGCTCCGGATGGTGGGGAGCACTTTCTGGGCGTCGGTGGTGGCCAACACGAACACGACGTGGCCCGGGGGCTCCTCCAGTGTCTTGAGCAGCGCGTTCGACGCCGCGGTGGAGAGCATGTGCACTTCGTCGACGATGTAGACCTTCCACCGGCCCGGAGTGCCTAGGGCCGCATGGGACACGAGATCGCGCATGGCGTCGACACCGTTGTTCGACGCCGCGTCGAGCTCGTGCACGTCCAGGGACGCGCCACGGGCGATCTCCACACACGAGTCACAGTGCCCGCAGGGCTCGCCGTCCTCGAGAGCCGCGCAATTCAACGCCTTGGCGAGAATGCGGGCCGTGGAGGTCTTCCCCGTCCCGCGCGGGCCGCTGAAGAGATACGCGTGCCCGACCCGACCGTCGCGTACCGCGTTTCTCAACGCCAGGCTGACGTGCTCCTGGCCGAGCACCTCCGCGAAGCGCTGCGGGCGGAAACGACGGTACAGAGACTGGTAGGGAACGAAGTCCTTGTCGCCGGCGGCGGCCACGGCCGCAGCCTATCGGGGGGACCGGACACCCTCGTCCCCCTGGTCAGGGCGATGCGCCGCCATGTGGGGCGCCGGTGATCGGTGGTGACGGGTGCCGGTGTTCGGTGCGACGGCCAGGTTTGCTACGGCACACGACCGGACCCGCTGAGAGCTGCTGCCTTCCGGCCCTGACTCGGTTCACGGGAGATCGTTGCGCAGGACCCGGCCGTCGCACGGAGCACCGGACAATGCATCGCAGACGATAGCCTCCCTGCTGCTGCGCACCGGCAGCTCCGGAGGAGTGCGAGAGCGGCCGAATCGGCACGACTGGAAATCGTGTGTGGGGAAACTCACCGTGGGTTCAAATCCCACCTCCTCCGCGTCAAAGGCCGGCGGCGAGGCGGGAACTCCCGCCTGCCGTCTGGCCTACCGTGTGTCTCGTGGCCGAGGCACCGAGCGACCGGGGACGACGACTCGACGACCACGCCGCCATGCGCCTGGCGCTGGCCGAGGCGACCCGAGCCGCCAGCCACGGCGACGTGCCCGTGGGTGCGGTGGCCGTGGTGGACGGGCGTGTCGTGTCGGCACGTCACAACGAGCGCGAGATCGGGGGCGACCCCACCGCCCACGCCGAGATCCTGGCCCTACGCGATGCCGCCGCCGCCCTGGGCACCTGGAGGCTCGGGGACGTCACGCTGGTGGTAACGCTCGAGCCCTGCGTCATGTGCGCCGGTGCCCTGGTGGCGGCGCGGGTAGGGCGGCTCGTGTTCGGAGCCACCGATCCCAAGGCCGGGGCTTGTGGGTCGCTCTACCAGTTGTGCGCCGATCCCCGCCTCAACCACGAATTGCCGGTGACTGCCGACGTGCTCGCCGCCGAGTGTGGTGTGGTGCTGGCCGAGTTCTTCGCCGCCCGGCGGTGACAGAGCGAACACCGGGCCGAAAGCTGGCTCGACCGGGCACCCGGGCCCGGCGCTGGACGTCGTTCGTCGCCGACGAGCCGACACCCGGCAAGGCCGTGCGGGGACTGCACGAACAGGTCAATCCCGGACATCGCCTGCGCGTCGAGCACGATGCCCACACCCTGCTCATCCATCTCAGCGACGAGGATGCCGGAGGTTGGACCACCTTCGCCGTCGATCGGGTGACACGTCGATGGGCCGTAGCCCAGGCGCCACGACAAGTCGACGCCGCGTCGCAAGCGTATGACGGCCTCTACGAGGCCTAGCCCTTCAGCGCACCTGTGACGATCGCAGGCGCGCGCGACGGCGGACGGTGTGCACACCCAAAAGAACCGCTAATACGATCCCACACACCGCATGCCAGCGAATCCGGGTGGGATGGCCCAGTGACCAGTCCCAGAACCCCGACACCAACATGCCGGCGGTCACCAAGGCCAAGAAGGCATCGGCCAGGGCCAGCCTCCCACCCCGGCTCTGCAGCGTCCGAAACCGCCCCAGCCGAGCGGCCAGCATGACCGACGTCCGGCGGCGCTGGAACAGGTGCACAACCACGAGGGCGACAAAGACCAGGCCGACCACGATATGGATGGTCAGGACCGTCTCGAACACCAGGGACACCGACGCCGTGACGATCAGGCCGAGATGGACACACCACCGGGCCGCGGATCGTCGGGGACGGCGCGCGCGCTGCGACATGGTCGGCTCCATGCATCGAGTCTGCGACGCGGCGACGGTCCAGGACATCGGGCATGACCCTGATCGGACCCCGAGGCGAGACGTTCCGACCGCGCCCGTACCGAGGGCGGCCCGTCCCTCGCCGGTACTGTGGGGTGTCGCGGCGGCCGATCATCGATGACGGAGTGACCGATGGACGACTTGTCTGATGAGGACGCGTGGTTGGCTGAGCACCAACGACCCCACCCTGACGTAGTGCTCGACGAGTGGGCACAGCACGCGTTGGACGGGTACGACGCCGATCTTCCTCCCGGTTACTCGATCAGCGTCGAACCCGACGACGACGGATACCTCGAGTTCTTCCTCACCTGTGGCGGGGAAACGCACAGTGGCGGCAGCAGTGGCATCGACCGGGAGTCGGTTGGATGGAAGCTCAGAGAGCTCCAGGGAGAGCTGATCGAGCACGAGTTCGGGTATGGCTGGCCCCGTTGCCCTTCCCACGGGTCCCATCCCCTGCGGGCCGCCGAGGACGGTTGGCACTGCCCCGCGACGGGATCACACGATGTGTGGGAGTACGGCAGCCTGGCGCGAGTGCCGGTGGCACCCGAGCCGGACAGGGCTGACGGCGAGGTCCGGTGGTTCCTGGCCGATCTGGGATGGGGGGTCATCGCCCACTGCGATGGTGACCTGTGGGTCCACTTCAGCCAGATCGACGGCGTGGGCTACCGCAGCCTCGACGACGGCGAGCCGGTCACCTTCGACGTGGCCTCGCCGAGACAGGCGAAGTTCCGCCGGGCCGACAACGTGCGACGGATCTCCCGACTCGAGGGGCTGGTCTGACCCGAGGACCGGGACCGCGCCGAGATGGCACCGATGAGTTCGGCACGACGGTTCCGTCTGACAGGAGATGCCGGACATTTTGAGCGCCCCACCCTCGGTAACATGCGCTCCCGTGGCCGTGCGTGAAGCTCCTCTGGCTCTTTCGGACCTGGAGCCGTTCCGCCGGGAGCTGACCGGGTACTGCTACCGCATGCTGGGCTCGGGTTTCGAAGCCGAGGACGCCGTCCAAGAGGCGATGGTTCGGGCCTGGCGTCATGCCGAGACGTTCGAGGGACGCTCGAGCGTGCGCTCATGGCTGTATCGCATCGCCACCAATGTGTGCATCGACATGCACCGCCAGGTCCAGCGCCGGGCCCGACCCATGGAGATGGGCCCGGCTTCGCCGCCCGATGAGTCTTTCCTCGGACCCTTGCTGCCCGAAGCGACGTGGGTGACTCCGATCCCCGACTCCCGCGTCGCCCCCGAAGGCGCAGACCCGGCTGAGATCGCGCAGTACCGCGAATCGATTCGCCTCGCCTTCGTGACCGCTCTCCAGCACCTTCCGCCTCGCCAACGCGCCGCATTGATCCTGTGCGAGGTGCTGAGCTGGCAGGTGGCCGAGGTGGCCGAGCTTCTCGACGCCAGTGTTCCCGCCGTCAACAGCGCCTTGCAACGGGCCCGGGCCACGCTCCGAGCGCTCCCGGCCGAGACCCATCCTGGCGCACTGGACAGCGCCGATGCCGAGTTGCTGGAGCGCTATGTGAATGCCTTCGAGCGCTACGACATCGAGCGCCTGGTGACGCTGCTCCACGCCGATGCCGTGCAGTCGATGCCGCCGTTCGCCCTGTGGCTCAGGGGAGCGGCCGACATCGGGCACTGGATGGTGCTGCCCGGGCCCAGCGCATGCCGGGGATCGCGCCTGGTGCCCGCCTCGGCGAACGGCTGCCCCACGTTCGGGCAGTACCGACGAGACCCGGCCGGAGGGTATGCGCCGTGGGCATTGCAGGTGCTCGAGGTCTCAGGAGGGAAGATCGCCGGGATGAGTTTCTTCCTGGCTTTTTTGGAACCCGAACGGCTCTTCCCCGAGTTCGGCCTGCCCCTCCATCTCGACGCCTAGCCCGGCCAACGCCAGCAGCGCTCCCATGTCGGGCGACACCTCGCTGACAGTGATGTCACCTCCGATTCGTCGCGCCGCCAGCATCAGCCGAGCGATGGCGTCCACGGACCCCAGGTCCGGTGCACCTCGACCCCGGAGCACCACGCCGGCCAGCTCAGCCCCGTCTGCGCCCACGACCCGGACCCGGCACCACAGCTCGACGCCTGCCATCACCAGGTGGACGGGCGACGGCCGACGATCTCATCGAGACCTTTCGCGACACCGATGACTTCTGTGATGCTGGTCCGTCGAAGCAGTGAAATGATCCTCCTGAGCAAAGGAGCAGCTATGCCTACCCGTGACAGAGCCCCCCTCGGATCACCGTGCTGGACCGACCTGTGGACCTCCGACGTCGAGGGGAGCCGCAAGTTCTACAGCGACCTCTTCGGGTGGGAGGCCCAGGAGCCGAGCCCGGAATTCGGTGGCTACTTCATGTTCACCCGTGACGGGGTGCCCGTGGCCGGTGGTATGGGTGGCATGGGCGACATGCCCGCACAGGACATCTGGAGCATCTACCTGAACACCGACGACATCGCCAAGACCCTCCAGACGGCCGAGGCCGAGGGTGCGGAGATCGTGGCGCCCGCCATGGCCGTGGCCGACCTCGGCATCCAGGCCCTGCTCATCGACCCCACCGGGGCGCGTCACGGGACGTGGCAGGCGGGCACCTTCCCGGGGTTCACCGTCCTCAACGAGCACGGCGCCCCCAGTTGGTTCGAGCTGCACACCCGGGACCACGCCGCCGCGGTCTCCTTCTACCGCTCGGTGTACCACTGGGAGACCACCACGATCGGCGACAGCGACGAATTCCGGTACGCCGTCATGCGCAACCCCGATGGCGAAGACGAGCTGGCCGGGATCATGGACGCGGCCTCCTTCCTGCCCGAGGGAGTCCCGTCCCACTGGTCGGTCTACTGGGAAGTCGACGACGCCGACGCCGCCATCGCCAAGGTCAAGACCTTGGGCGGCTCGGTCGTTATGGACGCCGAAGACACCCCCTATGGTCGCCTGGCCACCGTCACGGACCCGGCCGGCGCGGTGTTCAAGCTCCGCACACCTCCCAGCGCGTAGCCACATCCGACGGCGCACGTGCCGTCATCGCTGTCCCATCGGATCGACCCCGGTCATCGACATGGCCGGGGTCGATTCATCGAGTGCGGGCCACCCAGAACCCGGGCGTCGTCTCGTGCCACACCACCCGTGGCGCCATGTCCTCGACGACCTGCTTGGCGTGCTGTATCGAATCGCAACTGAGAGAGAAGTCGACTCCCACGACGGTGCAGGTCTCGTCGACACACTCGATCACCACCGCGGTCATCCCCCGTTGGGCCGAAGAAGGCCCTCGGGCGACGCGCACATTGCGCGGTCGTGGCGTGTCGGTCGCGGGGCTGGACACACTTCCCATGTGTGGTTCGTCGGCACGGAATATCGGGGAACTTGACCGGCATCACTTCTCGTAGGACATCACTCCGACCAGTGGTCGTCTTCGGCACGCTGCGCCGCACCGGTCACGCAACTGTCACCCGCCGTTCACCAGGGTCGGGGACTCGGACAGCCCGTGTCGGCGGGCGGACGGACACGGGGCCAGGCCCCCAGAATTAGTGAAGTTCGACAAAGTTGACGATGTGCGCTCCTTCGGAACCTCGGTACCGTGAAGGGATCACCGGCACGAGCCGAGGCACCAAGAACCGTGAGTGACGCATCGCAGGGACCGGGATGGTGGCTTGCCTCCGATGGCAATTGGTACCCGCCGGAGCAGCACCCGGACCGGGAATCAACCCCAGGGCCCGACTGGTGGCTTGCTTCCGACGGCAATTGGTACCCACCGGAGCAGCACCCGGACTTCGTCTTTCCCGGTCCTGCACCGCACGCGCCAACGGAGCCCACAGGGCCCGCTCTGAGCCAGTCGGCGACGACCGACGCCGGGTCCGAGGACAGTCCCAACGCGCAGTGGCGTCCCGATCCGTCCGGGCGCTACGAGTACCGGCGGTTCTTCTTGGGCCAGCCGACGTCATTGGTACAGCGCGGGGGGATCATCGGCTACGACCCGGCCGACGAACTGACGGTGGCTCCCGACCCTGCAACACTGCAAACGGTCGTGGCCGCGACGCCCGCACTCGAGCCCTCCGCCGATATCCAGCACTCCGAGGACAACAGCGGTGGCGTCACGATGCGAACGCCGATCGCCAAGGACAAGAAGGCCTATCTCATTGGAGCGGCGCTCCTCATCTTCTTGGGCGGCCTGCTCGCTTTGGTCTTCGGACTTTCATCGTCACCGTCGCCACAAACCCTCCGCACCTCGACGACAACGCCGAACGCAGCGGTGGGCCCGTTACCGAAAACCGCAGCCCGAACGCCTCCCTCGGACCCCAGCAGCACAACGCCTGACACCACCTCCGGCTCGGTGCTGTCTCAATTGCGCCAGCTGGTGCTCCAATCCCAGGTGGGTCAGACCACGAGCCCGACCACGCCGGCCTCATCCCGGATCTCGGCTACCCGCGTCACATCTCCTCGGTCGACGTCGTCAGGGTCGTCCCCCACGAAGAAGCTGACGAAGAAGGTGATGAAGAAGCCCACTGCGACCACCTCGCCCGGGTCGAATGATCCGACACCGACCACGACAACCGAGACCACCGCGCCGACCCCCCCGACGACATCCCCGACGACGACCTCCACCACCCCAACGACCACAACCACGACGACGACGACAACGACGACGACCACAACCACGACGACGACAACAACCACCACCACCACCACAATCCCGACGACCACCACAACGACGGCACCGACGACGACCACCACGGCGCCGCCCTCCACCACGACCACCACGACACCACCCACGACCACCACGACGACAGCCTCGGGATGAGCACCGATCGGTGGCCGGCGGTATAACCGTCGGGCGGTCTTCTCGGAACGAGCTCTAAGTCTCTCTCAATGATCTTGAGCAGTTGCCTGTCGTAGCCGCACGGAGATCAGCTTCTCGACCAGTTCGGCGGGGAGAGGCTGATCAATCGGAAAATGCAACGACCCCGTGGACTTCTCGTACCCGGCCAGCTCTTCGCTCAATTCCGGGAACACCGACCCGCCTGGTGAGACGCCCAAGCACCCCCGCAGTTGCTTCGAGCAGGGGACAAATTTGGATGGCCGTTGGTTCGACACGACGGGGAGACGACACTGCAAGTGGACCGAAATTGGGACAACACCTAGGAAAGGATTGGCGAACCGTTTATCTGTTGTGGAGGCAGCCAATCACCGAAACCACCCGAGCGACTACGTCATCGCCAGCCAGAGTCGAGCGGCATGGGAACGGACTCCTTGATCTTCGGAGTAGCCCACAGCATCGAACCGCGCGTTATCGCATTTGCGATTCGGCTCTGTGAATCCAAGCTGCCCGCTCGTTCCGGCTTCTTTCTGGCAAATCTTCACGTTGTTGTCCGTCGCCGACGCCGCCATAAGGAGACCTCAGCAGCTTCGGAGGGTGCCCGTCGAGTTGTTCCCGTTAGTGGTGTCCGGACGCAGCCAGGAGGTACAGATCCAGAAATGCGAACGCGCTGGTGGCGGCCATGATGATTTGGACGATCCACTGCGATGCCCGATTGGGGGCGATCGGGCCACGCCTGCGGTTCACGGCCACACCGTTGGTGGTCACCAAGCTGACGGCGAGCGAGCCTCGCCCTTGTGCCGTCGCGCCATGCGACTTCCCGGAGATGACCTGGGGCTGGGCCATCTCAGCGGCCCGACAGCACGGGGTCGGTGTGCGGTTCCGTCAACGGGACCGACTCGTCAAACCGGTCACCGCCGTCACCAAGCCGCACGAGTGCAGCCCGTTCCCACAAGCTCAGCACATGACGACCGAGCACGAGAAGAGCCAAGGCGAACACCATGATCCAATCGACGCTCCCCAACCGGTGCCCGAGCAGCAACTCGACCGCGGTCACAGCCAACACGGCGAGCACCGGGACGTACGGCGCCACCAATGTCAGCGTCGTCACGCGGGGCTCCGCCGCCTCGGTGGTCGGCGCATAGACGGCCCGCAACGCTCCCAGACCGATCAGGAGATAACCGGCGACCCAGCCCGTGTCCAGGATCGTCCCGTTGCTGTAGTTGTTCAGTTCGGTCATGTAGGCGAAGGCGCTGTCGGCGATGGCGAAGGCGACGATTCCGGCCATGACCAATCCCAGACTCGCCCGACCTCGACGCCCGGCGCGGGCCAGGAGGATGACGACCAGCGACACCATGACGACGTCGCTGACCGGGTAGGCGAGGGACAACGTCTGTTTGAGCGCTCCGCCCTGGTGCTGGTTGTACAGGGGGCCGAGGACCGTCGCCCAACTGGCAAAAAGCATCGACCCGGCGATGATGCACCCGTCGAGGATCCCCTGGATGCGATCGGCGGCCCGGCGAGGTGAGCTGGGAAAGAGAAGTAGACCGGCCACGGCCAAGGGCACGGCGCCAAGGAACCCGACGTCGGCCAGTGACGGGAACGGCACTGACACGCCCCGGATGAGGTCGTAGTACGACCACACCGTCTCCCCGGCCGCCCAGGCGAAGCTCGACGCACCGAGGAGCACCCAACGTGACGGGCGTGATGACGTATGCATCGCCGCCACACCACAGGCGGCCGTGGCGGCCAGGGCGGCGGCGAGCTCACCGAGAACGTCCACCGCATCGGTGACACGCGGGCCACCGATGGCGGTGACCATCCACACGAGGAACGCCACGGTGACCAGCCCGGCCACGAGCGCTGAGGTGAGAAAGTGTCGTGTCTTGCTATCGAGCGAAGACATTCAAGCCGCAGAGGGCGGGTGCAAGTGCCCGCGAGACCGGCAACACATGCGTGACGACCCCAGGTAGGGACGCCGATTCGGGAATTGTCATCGGAGAGGGTGATGGAAGGGGCCGTGAACGGGCACGCCGTGATCCGGAAAGTGGACCAACACGGCGAACATCAGAATCACGATCAGCGCTGTCGTCACCGTCGCCCGGTGACGGTCGATGGCGCAGTGCGCCGTGAGCCCGGCGGAGCGAGTGAACGATGCGACGCCACGTGCCGGGGCAGGTGCCGGACTCAGTGGTTCCATTGAGCACCCATCGGCTTCAGCCTTTGTCGGCAATAGGGTCCTATTGCTCTAAACGGGCGAGGCACAAAGGCCAGGCGCATCACGCCACTGGGCCTTGCGTTGGTGATCCGCCCCGACGCTCTGCTCGGTTACAGCCCGCCCCGCTATTGGCCGATAGCCAAAAGAGGTGAAGTGAGCCAAGCGTGACACAAGCCTCCAACGGGGTCTGTTGCGGGGAAGATGTGCGGCCTCTGAGATGCAGACGTTTGCGTTCGATGAGTTGCTCGACCGCCGTAATCTCAAACCCCAATATCAGCCAATCTTCGATCTCGTCACCCATGAGCGGATCGCTGCTGAAGCGCTCGCCCGATGGCCAGACTTGGGCATCACCCCTGATTCGGCATTTCGGTGGGCTGCTCAGGAAGGGAGACTTGCCGAACTCGACGAAACATGTGCCGATGCAGCCATCGATGACGCAATCGCCCACGGCATGCCTCCCCGATTCCAGCTCTTCGTCAACCTTGAACCCTCCGTGCTCGATCCTGATACCGCCACGCATCTTCTGTCTCGGGCCGATGGTCAGGTTGGACTCGTGGCGGAGATCACAGAACGCGCCCTGCTCGACCAGCCCGCTGAGCTCCTTCGTGCGATCCACCACCTGAGAGTTGCGGGGTGTGGTATCGCCCTCGATGATGTTGGCGCACTACCTGAGACGCTGGCGTTACTCCCATTCGTCGCGCCGGATGTGGTCAAGCTCGATGTCTCTCTCGTGGATCGTTGGCCCAACGTGGATCAGGCGGCCATTTACACGACCGTCGCCGCCTACGCAGAGCGTGCTGGTGCCACCGTGCTCGCCGAGGGCATAGAGACGGACCTTCGCCTCCAGCGAGCTTTGGCCCTCGGTGCCACCCTCGGCCAAGGATGGGCTCTCGGCTCGCCCGGACCGCTTGGCGCCATCTTTCCTCCCGACCATGCTCTGCGTCTCCGCCAACCCGTGGCACCGACTCCCGCCAGCCCGTTTAGCCTTGTTGATCCATCGGCAGTCCGGATCGGACCTAAACGCCTCCTCCTGTGGATCTCTCAGCATCTCGAGCACCAAGGACTCGCCCTGGAAACACCACCGGTAGTGCTCGGTACCTTTCAACACGCCCGGAACTTCACCTCCGAGACGGCGCATCGCTACTCCCGGCTTGGCGCCCGTTGCCCCCTCGTCGCCGCCCTCGGAGCAGGTATGCCCTCTACACCGGTCCAAGGCGTCCGCGGCGCTTGTCTCTCAGCCCACGACCCACTGCGAAGCGAATGGGTGATTGCGGTCGTCGGTGCCCACTACGCCGGAGCGCTCATCGCCCACGACCTTGGGGACGCCGGACCCGACCGGGACCGGCGCTTCGCCTTCACCCTCACTCACGACTACGTCACCGTCCTGGCGGCGGCACGGAGTCTTCTCGAACGCGTCACCACCGTCGGTCGGCTTCCGGACCTCGCAATGCCCGGTAGGTACCAGCGGCCGCTGACCACAACTGACGAGCGTTCAGTTCAGACGCCGGCAGGCGAAACGCGGGCCACAACCTGACGCTGGTGGCGTGATCTACGAGACCTTCGGAGTATGCGAGACGTGTTCCACCGATTCCTTGCCGTGGGGATCATCCGTTGTGGACATTGCTGCGAGCAGCGATTTCACGTCCATGTCGCGGTGGAAGGGAAGTCTCAGGGGTAGATCGGTCTTGACGTGTAGACGTTTCGGCACCCATCCCGCTCGCGATCGAGGTACCTGGTGCTGGCCAGGTCGGCGACAATGCGCTGGCGGCGCGCTCGTTTATGTCCAGCAAGCTGGCGATGTCTCGGATGCGGATTCGCTGATCGCGGGAGATCAGGAGCAGCGTGTTGCGATCACCGCTCTTGCGCTTCTGGTTGCGAGGCGCAGGATTGGCGGCTTGGACCGCTCTGAGTACGCGGCCCCGTTCTCCCCAGATGGCTCGCAGCTCCCAGGTCATCGATCGCCGTCGACGTTCGTTCGGTCTTGGAAACCGGGGCGGGGGCAGCCCGTGGTCGGTTCGATGCCGGCAAAGCCTCCTGTAGCCAGCGGCCTGATCCACGCGGGCGCTCTCGCATCGTGCCTGTACGATGACAAGTTCGTGTGACCGGGGCCCAGCACACAGGACGAGGACAGAACCCCGGCTGACAAGGGGCTCACGGAGACACGAAAGTCCAGTTGGAGGAGTGCGAGAGTGGACGAATCGGACGGTCTCGAAAACCGTTGTGGTCGCAAGGTCACCGTGGGTTCGAATCCCACCTCCTCCGCTCTGTTCTGAATCCCTGAGTCACAGGGGGAAGGGCACGGCTTCAGCCTGCTCGACCAGCTCGGTGCGGTCCGACTCGAGCAGGAACCCCGCCGCGATGGCGGCCTCCAAGCTGCGCCGGTAGGCAGCCAGATATCCCGCCCGATCCCCGTACAGAGACAGCAGGGTCGAATCCTCGAACGGCACCGTGGACCCGAAGAGCGCGCACAGCCTGCTCGCTCCGGCCGGTGCTTCCCCGCTGAGCGTCGAGACGGGGACGTCGACGGCGGGGGTCCGCACCCCACCCCGCGCGTTGCCCAGCTCGTCGCGCGCCAGCCGGGGCGGAGCGGTCGTCGCCAACTCGAGGGGCGGGGCCGTGGGCGGAGGGACGTCGTCGGCGATCCACCGCTCCAGCGCCACCAGGGCGGCCTGGGCCACGAAGTGTTGGGGGCCCTCGTTGACCAGGAAGTCGCAACCCAGGTGAGAGGCGAAGGCGCCGACCACATAGGCATCGGCGTGCGCCGTCCCGGCCACCTCCCAGGTCCGGATCCGATCGACGTCGGGCTGGCGCGCCGGCCCGAAGTCGAGCATGGGCCCGAGATCCGTCTCGGTCTCGAAGATGAGCACGGGAACGCTGGTGTCGCTGCGAATCTGCAGGCCCCTCGGCACGTCCGGGCTGGCGAGGGGGGTCCCGGTCAGAGAGGCACCGCTCCCGCCCCGGCTGTGCACGAAGAACCCGTCATAGGCCTGCGCCGCCGGTTGGACGGCGTTGATGTAGGTGCTCAGGAAGAAGGCGGACTGGGACTCGCCCATAGCCATGATCCGCTCCGCACGCACCGGGCCGAGAGGGGCTCCCGGGACCCCCGCCCGGAGAGCGCGACCGATCTGCGAGAAGATGTCGAAGGCGTACCGGTCCCCGGGGTGACCGAGCGTTCCGTAGCGCTCGGGACCCGCGGCCACGAGGCCGCGTCCTTGCTCCATGCCCGGCACCCCGAGGAGGGCCTGACCCCCGTCCACGCCGAAGGCTTGGGCCGACACTCCGACATAGACGTACCCGTCGCGGACGATTTGTGGGCCCAGATGGGTCCAGTCCGGGCTGGCCTCGAGTCCCCCCGACACGTTGAACCACTCCACCACGACCGTGCCGTTGCAACGGCCGGGGTCCGCCGGCCGTCGCACCACGATCCTGGTTCGGTAGGCGGCGCTGTCCCCCTGCGCCACGGACCACCGGCCGTCATGTCCGAGGGGCCCCGCCGCCTCGTACGCCGATGCCGTCCCGGCCACGAAGAACTCCTCGCAGACGTAGCCCGCCGCGGCCAGGTCGATAGGGACCGTCGAGGCCGGCTCGATGAAACGGCCCGCGGTGACGGGCCCCGAAAGCTCGGATGCCGGGCCGGTCGGCTTCGGTGTCGTCATGGGTCAATCCGATCACACCGGACGCGCCCGGCGGTAGCGTCGAGCTCATGGACGGTGGCGTGGCACTGACCGTCTACGGCGTGACCGTCCTCACGTTCATGATGGTGATGTACGCCCTCGAAGGACGGGGCCGGTGGTACGTCCTGGCCTTCGCCCTCGGATGTGCCCTTTCGAGCAGCTACGGCTTCACCAGCGGGGCCTGGCCCTTCGGGGTGATCGAGGCCATCTGGTGTCTGATCGCCGTGGGGCGCTTCTCCCGGAGGGACCGTCCCACCCTGGCGGCCCCAGACGGGGAGGGGTAGACGCCGACCCCTTCGTCACAGCACCACGAAGCTCCTCGGGCTGGTCACGGTGCCCGCCGGCGTGGTCACCACCACGGGGCCGTTGGTGGCACCGACCGGTACCACCGCCACGATCTTGCCCGCCGCCGCCTTCTTGACGAAGGCCGGCACCCCGTTGAAGGTGACCTGCGTGGCACCTCCCAGCCTCCGCCCCGAGATCAGCACCCGCGATCCCACCGGACCGGCCCGGGGGGTCACCCGCACGATCTTGGCGCCCTTGCTCACCACGTGGTGGGGGTGACGGGCCGCGGGGGTGCCCGACGTGGTGGTCGCGGTGTTCCCCGACCCCGCCGAGGTGGTCGTCGTGGTTCCCCTGGCGTCCAGGGTCCCCGGTGTCACCGTCGTGGTCGTCGCCCCAGGGACCGCGGTCGTGGTCGTCCCTGACCCGCCGGTGAGAGGCACGGCCGGGGGGGCGGTGGCGGTCGGGACCGACGCCACGGGGGTGGGCGCCGTGCCGGGTTGGATGGCGGTGGCGGCGATGGTCCAGTCGGCCTCGGCCTTGCCCGAGATCTTGAGTTCCACCGGCGTGGACGCCGTCGGCAGCAGGAACACCACGCACCCGGTGGCGGACTGCCCCGCCGGCAGGGCGCCGAAGGGGGGATAGGCGGCGCAGGCGCTCACTTGGTACTTGGCCGCGCTCTTGCCGATGTGGGCCAGCTTCTTGGAATCAACGAGCTTGGAGTTGTGGTAGATGGCCGCGAATTTGGCGGCTGCGGTCGCCGGGCTGTGCACGGTCAGGACCACCGCCACCAACTTGTGGCCGTAGGGGGGGCCGACCGAGCCGTGCTGGACCGGGGCCGGCGACAGGACCTTGTCGAGGGTCACGGTGCCGCTCATTGCGGACAAGGTGGCTCCCACCTGGCCCACCGGGGGGGAGGACGAGCAGGCGGCGGCCAGCACCGCCACGGCGACGAACACCGGAGCCAGGCGAGCCGCACGCCGCATCGGCGCGTGGTCACAGCGGTCCTTCAGATCGCCACCCCGCACTGCCCCACACCCCCCACTTGGCGTTCTCATCATTGTCTCACCCCCGACCACCTCTTGGAAACCGCTGGTCACAGGAGATTTCGACGCCCCCACCGGGATGTGGTGGGCTTCTCCTCGTGGGGGAGCGCACACGAGGGTCACGCTGGACCGTCGTCTGCCTGGTCCTGGCGATGGTGGCCGGGGCCTGCTCCTCGCCCCGTGCCGCCGGCCCGAGCACCACCCGGGCCGGAGCGACGGGTGCCCCGGTGGCATCGGCCGGGTGCTCGGCCTCGTCTCTGGGAGGGGGGTCGGCGCCGGCGCCGGCGACAGGGTTGCGCCAGGACATCACCGTCGACGGCGTGGCCCGTTGGTACCTGCTCACCACACCCCCGACCCACAACGGCACCGGGCCCGTCCCCCTCGTCGTCGATCTGCACGGCCTGGCCGAGGGTGCGACCCTGCACGCGCAGACGAGCCAGTTCGGCCCCGAGGCACAGACAGACGGGTTCATCGTGGTCTTTCCCGAAGGCACCGGGGCACCGGTCTCGTGGGACATCGCGCCCGCCACCAGAGCGCACCCCAACCACGACATCGACTTCATGAACGCCATGCTCAACGCCGTCGAAGCACAGCAGTGCGTCGACACGTCACGGGTCTACGCCGACGGGTTCTCCGACGGTGCGCTCTTCACGTCCCTGCTGGCGTGCACCATGGCCAACCGCTTCGCGGCATTCGCTCCGGTGGCCGGCATCGTCATGCCGAAGCCGTGCACCCCCGGACGGGAGGTGCCCATCCTCGCCTTCCACGGCACCGCCGACCCGATCCTGTACTTCAACGGAGGCATCGGCACCGCCGTGCTCAATCACGACCTCGGAGGAGGGGGACCGGCCCCGACCACGACGGCCCCGCCTCCGATCGACCTCAAGGGCAAGGGCTATCCCGCCAACGTCAGGGCATGGGCGGCCAAAGACAGGTGCAACCTGCGCCCCACCGACACCAAGGTCAGCGCGCACGTCATCTTGCGCACCTACCGGTGCCCCCCGGGCGCGGCCGTCGAGTTCTATATCGTCCTGGGCGGTGGCCACGCCTGGCCGGGGAGCAAGGTCAGCGCCGAGCTGAAGTCGATCACGGGGCCGTCGACGTTCGAGATCAACGCCACCGCCATCATCTGGAAGTTCTTCCGCCAGCACCGCCGCGTCACCTGAGTCAGCGGCCCTGCCAGCGCGGCGGCCGGCGCTCGGCGGCGGCGCGCAGCCCTTCGGTGGCGTCGGCGGTGGAGGCGACGACGCTGCGCATGGTCTCGCCGAACCGGATGGCCTCGAGCGGCGGGAGGGCGGCGGCGCGCCCCGCCATCTCCTTCATGGCCCGCTGTGCCAGAGGCGCTCCCGCCACCAGGCGATCGGCCAGGGCCGTGGCCTCGTCGATGAGGTCGTCGTGCGCCACGACTCGCCACACCAGTCCTATCTGGCGCGCCCGCTCGGCGTCGATGGGCTCCCCCGTGAGCAACAGCTCCATGGCGTCGGCCCACCCCACGCGCTGGGGCAGCCGGATGGCCCCCACCATGGCGGGGATGCCGAGCCGGACCTCGGGATAGCCGAAGGTGGCCCGGTCACTGGCCAGGACGAAGTCGCACCACGTGACGAGGGTGAGCCCATAGCCGAGGCAGTGCCCGTTCACCGCGGCGATGACCGGCTTGTGGATCTCCCATCCGCTCTCGAAGGAATTGAGCGTGGGCTTCTCCCAGAAGGTGCCGGCGAACTCCCCCGTGGACCCCTGCCCCTGGCGGAGATCGGCGCCGGCGCAGAAGGCGCGCCCGGCTCCGGTGACGATGCCCACCCACGCCTCGTCTTCGTCTCTGAAGCGGGCGAAGGCGGCGTTGAGGTCGCGACGCAGTTCCCCGTTGACGGCGTTGAGGGCGTGGGGCCGGTTGTAGGTGATCGTGGCCACGTGCCCACGGCGCTCGTAGAGGACGGTGTCGGCCACGGCGTTACGACTCGGGAGGCTCGAGGACGCGGCGGGGATGACGGCCGTCGACATAGCCCATGAACGGCGGCCGGATGTTGTACCCGAGCAACTCCTGCAGACGCTCGGGAAGCTCCCCCACCACGGCCCGGGGCACCGCCAGGTAGTGGTTCTCCTGGGGCCGGAGCCACGACGCCACGTATTCGAGGATCACCCCCAGGCGGGGCCGGTCGGTGGTGTTGGCCCCGCCCCCGTGCCACACGCTGCCCAGGTAGAACAGCGCCGATCCCGCCGGCATCTCCGCCGCCATGGTGGGGGTCCGGTCGTCGGGTTGCTCGTGGACCCAGCGGTGGCTCCCGGCCACGATGCGCGTGGCCCCGTTGGCCTCGGTGAAATCGTCGAGCGCCCACATGGTGTTGAGCACCACCTCGTGGTGCGGACGCGGCAAGGGGTAGATGGCGTCGTCGTGATGGAGGATCTGGGCCGCTTCGCCGGGGCCGATCTCGATGCCGGTGGGGGCGCTCAGTTGGCAGTGGCCGAGCACGCCGTCGAGCACCCCCAGCACTAGAGCATGGGTGGCGGGACCGTCGAAGGCCCGGGTCTTGGCGAACAGGGCGTAGACACGTTTGGTGTGCGCACCCTCGAAGGGGTTGCGACCGCCGGGCGTCCCCGCCAGCACGCGTCGCATGTCGTGGCGCGCCGCGGCGAGCTCGGCGTCGGGGAGGAGGCCCTCCACCACCGCGTAGCCGTCGTGCTCGAGGGCGGAGACGACGTCGTCGACCGAGGTGGTGATGCTGCGCATGGCTCCGCAGTCTTCCAGAGTGGTCGGTGAAGGGCTCGAGCTCTGTGACGCCGGTCAGCCCGGGGCGGCGCCCTGAGCGCGGGTGTCGAGCCAACGGCGGAACCCGGCCGCGTTCGAGTGCACCCCGTTGAGCGTCTCGAGTTTCTCGCGGTGCACCTCGTCGACCGCCGAGAGCTCGGCCGCGAAGGCCGTATCGAGGGCCGCGGCGATGTCCTGGTCGTTGCGCCACGCCTGTTCGGCCACACTGGCCCAGCTCCGCAAGGTCTCCTCGGCCTCGGCCAGGATGGCGCCCGGATCGTCGATGAGGCCGTAGTGGGCGAGTGCCAGGCCCGAGGGGCGGCGCAGCGCGAACCGGTGCAGGGAGTGGACGGCGAGGTCGAGGTCGAAGTCCGGCGGCGGGGTCGAGGGCCGCAGCACCCCGGCGTCGGGCAGCCGAACCCCCACGGCGTCGCCGGCGAAGAGCACGCCGCTCAGCGAGTCGTGCAGCGCCAGGTGGTGCTTGGCGTGTCCGGGGGAGTCGACGGTGGTGAGCACCCGGTCGGCCGACACCCGGATCTCCTCGCCGTCGGCCAGCACGTGGATACGCGGCGCCGGGGTGGCGTCGAGCCGCCCGTAGAGCGAGTCGAGGAGCGGTCCGTACACGCGCGACGCCGACTCGATGAGCCGCGTGGGGTCGACCAGATGTCGTGCCCCTTTTTCGTGGACGTACACGGTGGCGGCGGGAAAGGCCCGTGCCACGTCGCCCACCCCACCGGCGTGGTCCAGATGGATGTGGGTGACCGCCACCCCGGCCAACTCGTCGGGGCTCACCCCGAGGGCGTCGAGGGCGTCGAGCAGGACGCCCACCGAGCTCTGGCTGCCGGTCTCCACCAGCACGGGCGCGTCCCCGTGTATCAGGTAGCCGGCCGTGACCTTCTCCCAGCCGCCCAGCAGGGTGTCGATCTCGGTGATCCCCGGGGCGATCTCGGTGGTCGTCACGTCCCCACCTCGATCACCACCTTCACGTCGTCGGGTTGTCGGGCCAGGGCGTCGTGCCAGTGCTCGAGCGGCACCCGCCGGGTGACGAGCTTGGAGATCCAGTCGCGGTCGGCTTGCACCAGGGCCTCGGCGGCAGCCAGGTAGTGGCGGTGGTTGGCGTTGACCGAGCCCACCACCGCTTGGTTCTCGAGCACCATCGACCGGTTGAGCATCGAGGCATCCACCTTGAGGGCGTGCTTGCCCGACGAGACGCCGGTGAGGCACGCCACCCCTCCGGCGTTGAGGTGCTCCATGGCGTCGAAGACGAGCGAAGCCACACCGGTGCACTCGATCACGATGTCGGGATGGGGACAGGAGCGCTCGATCCGACCGGTGTGGTAGGTGGCGCCCAGGGCGTGCACGAGGTCGGGCTTGGCCCCGGTGGTGACCTGGTCGAAGACGTGCACGTCGATCCCCCGCTGCACGCCGATCATGGCCGCCAGCAGCCCGATGGGGCCGGCCCCGGTGATGACGACGATCTGCGGGTCCCAGTGGGCCCGACCCCCGATGCGGTCGACCTGTTCCCAGGCTTTGGCCACCACGCTGGTCGGCTCCATGAGCACCCCCAATGCGCCGAGCCCCGGATCGATCTTCACGGCATACTCGGGATGCAGGCGGTAGCGCTCCGAGCAGTACCCGTCGTGGCTCTTGATGCCGTGCTCGGTGTACTGGCCGTTGTGGCAGAAATCCCATTCGCCCACGGCACAGTTCCCGCACGGCACCGGGTCGGGGAGCCGGACGATGCCCACCACCAGGTCCCCGGCGGCCACCGCCGCGCCCGCCGGCGCCTCGAGGACACGACCCAAGGACTCGTGGCCCAGCACCAGACGGTCGCGTCCGGGCGGCGCCCACCCGTAGGCGCCCGACACGATCTCCATGTCGGTCCCACACACCCCGACCGCCACTCCCTCGACGAGGACCGCACCATCGCTGGCGGGCGGTTCGTCGACGTCTTCGAGCCGGGCCGAGCCTGCGGTCAGGGGTTCGACGGTGAGCGCTTTCATCGTGCCCGCTTCCTCTTCGAGTTCTTCGCCTTGTCGTCCACCGGCGGCGCGTCCTGGGCCAGGGCGTCATCCCCGCGCCGAGCGGCCCGACTGCGGCGGGTGGTGACGAGCCCGTGCATGGAGCTCGAACGACGGGACCGTGTGGCGGCGCTCCGCACCAGATGCTCGTCCATCACCACCTGCTCCTCCATGGCGGGATGACCCGAGAGGTTGTACGCCGCGTTGACCAGCGACACATGCGAGAAGGCCTGGGGGAAGTTGCCCACCTGGCGCCCGGCCCGCACGTCGTACTCCTCGGCCAGGAGCCCGAGGTCGTTGCGCAGCCCGATGAGCCGGTCCAACATGGCATGGGCGTCGTCGTAGCGGCCGATCATGTAGAGGCAGTCGGCCATCCAGAACGAGCACGCCAGGAAGGCCCCTTCGTGACCGGTGAGCCCGTCCACGGCTCCGGTGTTCTGGGTCCGGTAGCGCAGCACGAAGCCGTCCTCGGTCAGCCCGCGCTCGATGACCTCCACCGTCGAGCGCACCCGCTCGTCTTCGGGTGTCAAGAAACCCACCAGGGGGATCATGAGGAGGCTGGCGTCGAGGGCGTCCGATCCGTAGTACTGCGTGAAGGCTCCGACATCCGCGTTGTACCCCTTGGCGCACACCTCCTCGTGGATCTGGTCGCGCAGCTGGCGCCACCGCTCGAGGGGCCCGTCGACCCCGAATTCCTCGATGGTGCGCACGGCGCGGTCGACGGCCACCCAGGCCATGACCTTGGAGTGGGTGAAGTGCCGGCGCGGGCCGCGCACCTCCCAGATCCCCTCGTCGGGTTCTTCCCAGTGGCCCGCGACGAACTCCACCAGCGCCTTCTGCAGGTCCCACGCCGAGTCGCTCAGGGTGCTGCCCACCCCGCACGCCTCGAACAATGCCGAGAGGACTTCGCCGTACACGTCGAGCTGGAATTGGCCCGAGGCGGCGTTGCCCACCCGCACCGGCGCCGACCCCTCGTACCCCGGCAGCCAGCCGACCTCCCACTCGTCGAGTCGCCGCTCCCCGGCCGGCCCGTACATGATCTGCAGCTGGGTGACGTCCCCGGCCACGGCGCGCAGCAACCAGTCACGCCATGCCAGGGCCTCTTCGTGGTAGCCGCCGCGCATGAGCGACTCGAGCGTGAGCGTGGCGTCGCGCAGCCAGCAGTAGCGGTAGTCCCAGTTGCGCTCGCCCCCGAGGGTCTCGGGCAGCGACGTGGTGGCAGCCGCCACGATCCCCCCGGTGGGCTGGTACGTGAGCGCCTTCAAGGTGATGAGCGAGCGCATGACGGGATCGCGCCACTCCCCGTCGAAGGTGCAGGTGGCGGCCCAGTCCTCCCACCACATCTGGGTGTCGTGCACGGCGAAGCTCACGTCGACGGGGCGCGGGGGCGACTGGTGCGACGGATACCAGGTGAGGACGAACGGGATGTGCTCGGTGCCCGTGACGGTGAAGTCGGCCACCGTCTTCATGTCCTCGCCCCGGGTGTCGATGGGCGTCCACAGGGCCAGGGCGTCGGGCCCGGCGACGGCACACAGCAGCCCGTCGGCGCGCCGGACCCAGGGCACCAGCGACCCGTAGCCGAAGCGGATGACGAGGTCCATGCGCATGGCGACCTGGCCCCGGACGGCTTCGACCATGCGCAGCACCTGGGGGTGGTCCTCGCGGATGGGCATGCAGTCGACCACCTTGGCGATGCCGTCGGCGGTCTCGAACTCGGTCTCGAGCACGAGGGTGTCGCCCCGGTAGCGGCGCCGCACCTCGTAGTCCGGCGTCGCCGGCGCGATGCGCCAGTAGCCGTGCTCGTCGGTGCCGAGGAGCGCGGCGAAGCACGCGTCGGAGTCGAAGCGGGGAAGACAGAGCCAGTCGATCGACCCGTTGCGGCCGACGAGCGCCGCGGTGTGGGTGTCGCCGATCAGCCCGTAGTCCTCGATCGGCAGCGCCACGGCGTCATTCTTACCCCCTGGTCCCCGGCGGCGGGGCCCAGCCCCCGGGCCACGCGCTAGGAGATGCAGCCGCCGGTGCCCACCGTCTGGCTGCCGGCCCGGGCGTGCGCCACATCGGCGCTGACGGCGGGCATGGCCAGCGCGTAGCCCACGTTGGCATTCGACGTCGAGCGCGCGAACACGACGCCGATGACCGTCCCGTCGGCGACCCCGGGGTCACCCGACGCCACCAGAGGACCACCCGAGTTGCCCGGCTGGACCACCGCGTCGAGCTGGTAGATCTCGCGTGTCGTCTGCGAGCTCCCGTAGATGTCGAGCCCGACGGCCTGAAAGGCCGCCGCCACCCCGGCCTTGCGGGGGGTGAGCGGTCCACCGCCGGGGTACCCGAGCACGACGCCGGTCGTGCCCCGGGCCACCACGGTGGCGTCGACGGGCAACACGGGATCGGTGAGCCCGTGCACCCGCAGGACGGCGATGTCGAGCCGGGGGTCGAACAGCGCCACCGATGTGGCGTGGCGACCGCTAGCGTCGATGACATAGGGCGAGGCGATCCCCGCCACGACGTGCGCGTTGGTGACGACGAGCCCGGGGGCGACGACGAATCCCGAGCCTTCTTGGATGACGCCGCATCCCGCCCCCGCCACTTGGACGGTGGACCCCTCGGCGCGCAGCACCGCCGTGCGTGCCGACGCGTCGGTGGGGAGGTTCACCGGTGCCGCCGTCTGCGGGGGCAGCCCGCTGAAGACGACGGGAAAGCCGCTCTGGGCCAGGAACCGCTCCATCCCGGCGAACACGGTGGGAATGGGGGGGAGCACGGCATCGAGGGCCCGCACGATGCGCGACTGTTGCAACGACCGGTCGAGAGCGGAGTACTGGCTGCCCTGCAACAGGATGGCCACGACCCAGGTGACGATGAGCGCCACCACCACGGCCACCGCCACACCGAACACCGAGTCGACGGGCCCGAGCTTCAGTCGCTGGAGCAGTCGGCCCGAATGCGCCCCGAGCAATCGGCCGAGGCCCCCCACGATGGTGGCCACGCCGATGAGGACGACGAGACCCACGAGCGTCTGAGCCGACCGTCCGTGCACCACCCTGGCCACGGGCGGGGCGAGGAGCGCCCCAAGGACAAGGCCGAGCAGGAGCCCACCGAAGGTGAGCACCTGCATGGCGGCGCCGAGTCGGAGCCCGTGGATGCCCGACAACGCCACGATGACGAGCAGCACGTAGTCGACCCAGTTCATCGTCGTAGATCCTTCCACCCACAGCCGCCCCCCCCGACGGCGTTCTAGGGTGACGACAGGTTCGAGCAGGAGGCAGGCGTGGCCGAGATCGTGGAGTTGCTCGCCGACGTCGTGGGAGCGGGCAACGTCCTGGCGGGCGAGGACGTCCCGCCCGACTACGCCCACGACGAAGCCCTCACCGCCACACCCAGTGTCCCGCTGGCCGTGGTCCGACCCACGTGCACCGCCGAGGTGGCGGCCGTGCTGCGGATCGCCGACGAGCTCGGTGTCCCGGTCACCGCCCGGGGCAGCGGGACGGGGCTCTCGGGTGCAGCAATCTCACCGGCGGAGGGGATCCTGGTCTCGTTCGAGCAGATGGACGCCATCGTGGAGATCGACCTCGACAACCACGTCGCCGTGGTCCAGCCCGGCGTGACCCTCGAGGCGCTCAACAGCGCCCTGGCCCAGCACGGGCTCGTGTACCCCGTGTTCCCCGGGGAGTCGAGCGCCTCGCTGGGAGGCAACGTGGCCACCAACGCCGGAGGAATGCGGGCCATCAAGTACGGTGTCACCCGCCACCACGTGCTCGGTCTCGAAGCGGTGCTCGCCAACGGCGACGTGATCCGCACCGGCGGCAAGTTCGTCAAGACCTCGACCGGCTACGACCTCACCCAGCTGCTCATCGGGTCCGAGGGCACGCTGGCGCTGATCACCGAGGCGACGCTGAAACTGCACCCCCGGCTGCCCCACGCCGCCACGGTGCTGGCCCCGTTCACCACCCTCGACGAGGTGACCGCGGCCGTGCCCCGGATCATGGCGCATGGCATCGGCCCCCTCATCCTGGAATACGTGGACATGATCACGATGACGGCCATCACCGCCAACGTCGGCCTCGACCTCGGCATCCCCGAGCCGGTGCGCGAGGCGGCGCTCGCCTACCTCGTCATCGTGCTGGAGAGCACCCACGAGGCGCGCCTCGACGACGACGTGGCGTCGTTGGGCGAGCTGCTCGAGGAGCTCGGCGCCATGGAGGTCTACGTCCTGCCCCCCCAGGCCGCCACCCAGCTCATCAGCGCCAGGGAGAAGGCGTTCTTCGTGGCCAAGGCGGCCGGGGCCGACGACATCGTCGACCTGGTGGTGCCCCGCGCCGCCATCCCCCGGTACATGGTGGCCGTGGCGGCCGTCGCCAAGGAGCACGGCGCGTTCATCACCGGCTGCGGCCACGTGGGCGACGGCAACGTGCACCTGTCGGTGTTCCAGCCCGACCCCGAGGTGCGCACCGAGGTCCTGCGATCGGTGTTCCGTGCCGGCATGGCGCTCGGTGGGGCCATCTCGGGCGAGCACGGCATCGGCACCGAGAAGAAGAAGTACTTCCTCGAGCTCGAGGACCCCGTGAAGGTGGAGCTCATGCGGGCCATCAAGCGGGCCTTCGACCCCCACGGGATCCTGGGGCCCGGCAATCTCCTCGACTGACCTGATCAACTACACAGCATGAACGGCGCCCAGGTACTCATCAGGACCTTCGTCGACAGCGGGGTCGACGTCTGTTTCGCCAACCCCGGGACCTCGGAGATGCATTTCGTGGCCGCGCTGGACGACGTCCCCGAGATGCGGGCCGTCCTCGGGCTCTTCGAGGGGGTGGTCACCGGCGCCGCCGACGGCTACGGCCGGATGGCGGGCCGGCCGGCGGCCACGTTGCTGCACCTGGGGCCGGGACTGGGCAACGGGATCGCCAACCTCCACAACGCCCGACGGGCGCGCACGCCCCTCGTGAACGTGGTGGGCGACCATGCCACCACCCACCTCGCCCACGACCCTCCCCTGGCCTCGGACATCGAGAGCCTGGCCCGGCCCGTGTCGCGCTGGTTCCGTTCCTCGGGGAGCACCGACGCCCTCGCCGCCGACGCCGTCGACGCCGTCCGGGGTGCCTTCGGGCCCCCCGGTGGCGTGGCCACCTTGGTGGTGCCCGCCGACCTGTCGTGGATGGAAGCCGGGAGCCCGGCGTCGAGCCGCCCCAGTGCGGTCCTCGCCACCGTCAACGACGACGCCGTGGTCGGTGCGGCCAAGGCCCTGCGCTCGGGCGAGCCGGTCGTGCTCCTGGTGGGTGGGAATGCCGTGCGCGAGCGAGGACTGGTGGCCGCCGGTCGCGTCGCCAACGCCACGGGGGCGAAGCTCTTGTGCGAGACGTTCCCGGCCCGCATGGAGCGCGGCGCCGGGATCCCCGCCGTCGAGCGGCTCGGCTACCTGGCCGAGTTCACCATCGCGCAGCTCCAGGGGGCCAGGCACCTGATCCTCGCCGACGCGCTGGCCCCGGTGTCGTTCTTCGCCTACCCGGGCATCCCGGGCTACCTGGTCCCCGACGGGTGCACGGTCCATACCCTTGCCACGGGGTCCGACGACGTGGCCGGCGCCCTCGAGGCACTGGCCGATGCCGTGGGTACTCCGAGCGGCATCGCCACCTCCGAACCTGCGTCGCGCCCCGACCGTCCCACCGGCGCGCTGAACGCCCAGACCCTGGCGGCGGCCATCGGGGCCCTGCTCCCCGAGGGGGCCGTGGTGAGCGACGAGGGCAACACGTCGGGGATCTTCGTGTCGGGCGCCACCGCCGGTGCGCCGCGCCACGACTGGCTGTGTCTCACCGGCGGCGCCATCGGCCAGGGCCTCCCCGTCGCCACGGGAGCAGCGGTGGCGTGCCCGGACCGCCCCGTGCTGTCCCTGGAAGCCGACGGCAGTGCCATGTACACGCTGCAGTCGCTGTGGACCCAGGTGCGCGAGAGCCTCGATGTCACCACGGTGGTGCTCAACAACGGCTCCTACGCCATCCTCGAGTTGGAGCTCAGCCGGGTAGGTGCCGGTGACCCCGGGCCGCGTGCCCGGGACATGCTGGACCTCAAGCATCCCGAGCTCGACTTCGTGGCCCTCGCCTCGGGCATGGGTGTCCCCGCGGCGCGCGCCACTACCGCCGAGGAGTTCACCACCCAGCTCGAACGGGCCCTGTCGACGCCGGGCCCCGCCCTCGTCGAGGCCGTCTTACGCTGAGTCGCCGTCATACTGGAACGGTGCCGTCGGTCGACCTGAACGCCGACGTGGGAGAAGACGTCGGGACCGGGAGCGACGACGTCCTCCTCGACGTGGTGACGAGCGCCTCGGTGGCGTGCGGGGTTCATGCCGGAGACCCCGCCACCATGCGTCGCACCGTCGAGGCGGCCACGTGGCGCGGAGTCGTCGTCGGGGCCCATCCCTCCTATCCCGACCGCGACGGATTCGGGCGCCGTCCGATGGACATCGCCCCGACGCGGATCACCGAGGAGGTCCTGGCCCAGCTGTCCGCGCTCGACACGATGGCACGCCAGTGTGGGACCCGGGTGCACTACGTGAAGCCCCACGGCGCGCTGTACCACCGCATGGCAGACGACCCGTCCTGTGCCGCGGCGGTCATCGAGGCGCTCCGAGCCGTGGGCGATCTCGTCCTGTTGGTCCCGGCCGGCTCGCCAGCCGTCGACGTCGCCGGGTCGATGGGGGCTCGCGTCGCCACCGAGGCCTTCGCCGATCGCGCCTACGAGCCCGACGGGCGGCTCGTCGCACGGGAGATGTCGGGCGCGGTGCTCACCGATCCGGCCCAGGTGGCGCGCCGCGCCGTCGGCATCGCCGTGGACCACCACGTCACCGCGGTGGACGGATCCGTCATCGACCTCACGGCGTCGTCGATCTGCGTGCACGGTGACACACCGGGCGCGGCCGACCTGGCGCGCCAGGTCCGCAGTGCCCTCCAAGACGCCGGGGTGACGCTCCTCCCCTTCGCCCCGTGACCCGAGCTCAGCGCAGTGTGCGACGCTTCGGGGACGGCGCGCTGATCGCCGAGGTGGCGTCGGTGGGCGAGGCCCATGGCATCGCGGCGGCGGTCGCCCGCGCCCCGGGTTGGCGGGGGACCGAAGACGTCGTGGTGGGATACCGCACGGTGGTGGTGATCGCCGATCCCTCCGTCGCCGATCTGGACGCCTTGGAGCACGAGCTCGCCCGGATCCCCGCCGACGGCGGCGGCCCGAGGTCGAAGCGGCGCGTGGAGATCCCCGTCGCCTTCGACGGCCCCGACCTCGACGAGGTGGCGCAGCTCGCCTCCACGACCCCTGACGGGGTGATCGACCAACTCCTCGGCTGCGAGCTGACCGTCGCCTTCATCGGGTTCCTGCCCGGTTTCGCCTACCTCGACGGCCTCCCTCGGGCCCTGGCCGCGATGGCGCGCCGGTCGTCGCCCCGCACGGCGGTCCCGGCCGGCTCGTTGGCCATCGGGGGTGGGTTCGCCGGGATCTATCCCCAGGTCTCCCCCGGCGGGTGGCAACTCCTGGGACGAACCGGGTTCGAGCTCTTCGACCCCGACACACCACCGTTCGCCGCGCTGCGCCCCGGGGACGTCGTCTCTCTGCACGCCGTCGAGGATCCCGGAGTGGCGACGGTGCGGAGGCGCCGACCACTGCGGACGACCGCGGCGCGCGTCATCCACGTCGAGACGCCCGGGATGTTGTCGACGGTGCAAGACCGGGGCCGCATCGGCGTGGCGAGCCTCGGTGTCCCTCGGGCGGGGGCGGCGGACCCCTACGCCTTGCGGGCGGCCAACCGACTCGTGGGCAACGAGCCCGGCGCCGGCGCCATCGAGGTCACCGCACTCGGGCCCCGTCTCCGCTTCTCGGGCCCGGCCCATGTGGCGGTGGTGGGACGCGCCGAGGTGCGGGTCGACGGTCGACCCGTCGAAGTCGACACCGTGGTTCCCGTGGCGGCGGGCCAAGAGCTCTCGGTGGGAAGGACCCTTCGGGATCTGCGGTGTTACGTCGCCGTGGCGGGAGGGATCGACCTCGACCCCGTCCTCGGAAGCCGGTCCAGCGATGTGCTCACCGGTCTGGGGCCGGGCCCGTTGTGCGCCGGGGACGTGCTCGACGTCGGCCCTCCCACGCGCCCGCGCGGTCAGATGGTGCGCCACAGGTCCGAGGCGAGTGTGGAGAGCCCGGGCCCGAGCCTGCGCCTGCTGCGCGTGGTGCCGGGCCCTGACGAGCTCGGGAGCGCCGGTGCCGACGGCCTCGCCACCGGCGTGTGGGAGGTGGGCCCGGCCAGTGACCGCATGGGGGTGCGGTTGTCGGGAGAAGCGCTCCGAACGACGGCACCGGGCATCGCCTCGCGAGCCACGGTGACCGGGGCGGTCCAGATCCCGCCCGACGGCCGGCCTGTGGTGCTCCTGTGCGATCACGCCACCGTGGGCGGGTACCCCGTGGCGGCCACCGTGGTGCACGCCGACCTCGGTGTGCTCGGGCAGCTCCGGCCCGGCGACCAGGTGCGGTTCGATTCGGTGAGCCTGGACGAGGCCGACCGGGCCCGGGCCCGCGCCGAGCGGGATCTCGAACGATCCGTGGTGGGGTGGTTCCCCGTGCGCAGCGACTGAACCCAGAGACTGGGCCCAGAGAATGGCTCCCGGGGCGAGAACCCCGGGAGAGAGATGGAAGGATGGACCGGCGCCGTCCCCGGCGAACTGAGGAGGTGGACGTGGCTCCGACGACGGACCGGCCCGTGAGCTCGAGCGGCACATGCATGTTCGGCGACCTGTCCGTGCACCGCTTGGCCTTCGGGGCCATGCGGATCACAGGGCCGGGGATCTGGGGCCCTCCGGAGGACCACGACGAGGCCATCAGGGTCCTGCGGCGCGCCGTCGAGCTCGGCGTCGACTTCATCGACACGGCCGACTCTTACGGTCCCTACGTGTCGGAGGAGCTCATCTGCGAGGCGCTGCATCCCTATCCCGAAGGGCTCGTGATCGGCACCAAGGCGGGGCTGACCCGTATCGGCCCCGACCCGGCCGAGTGGCCTCCGGTGGGCCGTCCCGAGTACCTGCGCCAGGAGTGCCTCATGAGCCTGCGCCGACTCCGACTGGAGTGCATAGACCTCTTCCAGCTGCATCGCATCGACGCCCTGGTCCCGGCGGCCGAGCAGTTCGGGGTGCTGAAGGAGCTGCGCGACGAGGGCAAGGTGCACCACGTCGGCCTGTCCGAGGTCACCGTGGCGCAGATCGAGGCGGCCCGCGCCGTCGTGCCCATCGTCTCGGTCCAGAACCTCTACAACCTGGCCAACCGTCGGTCCGAGGATGTGCTCGAGCACTGCGAGAGCCAGGGCATCGGGTTCATCCCCTGGTTCCCCATCGCCGACGGCACCTTGTCGGCCCGGCGCGGCACCCTGGCCACGGTGGCCGAGGCGGTCGGAGCCACGCCGGCCCAGGTCGCCCTGGCCTGGCTGTTGCGGCGCTCCCCGGTCATGGTGCCGATCCCCGGCACGTCGAAGGTCGACCATCTCGAGGAGAACTGCGCGGCGTCGTCGGTCGTGCTCTCCGACGAGCACTTCGACGCGCTGAGCCGCGGCGGCGCGTGACACCCAGGACGCGCGCCAGCACCGAGCTGACCGTCGGTGGCCTCCTCGTATTGGCGGTGATCGGGGCCGGGCTCTTTTTCAAAGTGCGCCCGGGCGCCACCGTGCTCGACCGGTGGGCGTTGGCCGCCATCCCCGCCGTGCACCACTCGGGGCTGCTGCTCGTCGTGACCCGCCTGGGATCGCCGTTCGTGGTGGTGGTGGCGGCGGTGGCCGGGTTCCTGGCCACGTGGCGACGCAACCGGCCCCGGGCCCTGGCGCTGCTCGTGGGTCCGGTGTTGGCGGTGGCCGTGTGCGACTGGGTGCTGAAGCCCGCCGTGGGCCGGACCTTCGAAGACGTCGTGAGCTTCCCCTCGGGCACGGTCACGGCTGTGGCCGCGGTCGCGACCGTCGGCCTCCTGGCCACGCCCGATCGGTGGCGCTCGCTCGTCGCCGCCTTAGGCGGCACCGTGACGGTGCTGGCCTGTGTGTCGGTGGTGGCCCTGCGGTGGCACTTCCCGACCGACGCCGTGGCCGGTCTGGCCGCCGGTGCAGGCGTGGTCCTGCTCAGCGACTGTGCGGCACGCGCCATGGGGGCTCGGCTCCAACCCGGCGCCGGTCGTCGGGGCAGCGGCGCTGCGACCGCCGAGCCGCGACCGGATGCGGAGCGGACCACCACGCACTAGAACCGCGCCATGCCGATGACCGAAGTCGACGTGGTTGTGGTGGGAGCAGGGTTCGCCGGGCTGGCCGCGGCGAGGGAGCTGGTGGCGGCGGGGCGGTCGGTGGCCGTGGTCGAAGCGCGCGACCGCGTGGGGGGACGGGTCCGCAACGAGTCCATCGGTGACGGCAAGGTGGTCGAGGTCGGGGGGCAGTGGGTGGGGCCCACCCAAGACCGGGTCCTGGCCCTGGCCAAGGACCTCGGGGTCGAGACGTTCCCCACCTACGACACCGGTGCCCGGGTCCTGCATTTCGGGGGCCGGCGGGGTACCTACAAGGGGACCATTCCCCGCATCAACCCCTTCGTGATCGCGGATGTGGGGCGCGCCCAGGCGCGCCTGGAGTCACTCGCCAAGAAGGTGCCACTGGACGCCCCGTGGACCGCGGCGCGGGCTGAGGCGTGGGACGCAGTGACCTTCGAGACCT
>Ga0208849_1000457_pt1 | contig 38311 bp, 37 predicted proteins | sample NGESurdeep072012_10_FD_184470 | JGI IMG/M metagenome (GOLD analysis project Ga0208849, IMG submission 184470) | Arctic peat soil microbial communities from Barrow, Alaska - NGEE Surface sample 53-3 deep-072012 (SPAdes) | ecosystem: Environmental > Terrestrial > Soil > Wetlands > Peat ... | reverse complement strand
CCAGAACGCCTCGACCGTCTGGCCCGAGAGGTTGCGGCCGCTGCGGTCGACCACCGTCATCGATACGAAGAGCGGCAGCTCCGGCGTCACCTCTTTCACCGCCGCGATCGCGGCCTTGCTGTTGAGCGTGTCGAAGACGGTCTCGATGAGGAGGAAGTCCACGCCGCCCTCGCGCAGCGCGCGCGCCGCCTCGGCGTATCCGTCTTTCAGCTCGTCGAAGGTGACGTCGCGATAGGACGGGTCGTCGACCCGAGGCGAAAGCGAGAGCGTGACGTTGGTCGGGCCCAACGAGCCCGCGACGAAGCGGTTCTCGAAGGCGTCTGCGGCCTTGCGCGCGAGTCGCGCCCCCTCGAGGTTCATCTCGTAGGCGACGTCCGCCAGGCCGTAGTCGGCCTGTGACACCCGCGTCGCGGTGAAGGTGTTGGTCGTGATGATGTCGGCGCCGGCCTCCAGGTACTCGCGGTGGACCTGCGTGACCAGAGCCGGCTGCGTCAAGCACAGGACGTCGCTGTTGTTCCGGAGCGGCTTGGGGTGGTGGCGAAAGCGCTCTCCGCGGAAGTCGTCGTCGCTGAGGCCTTTGTGCTGGAGCATCACGCCCATCGAGCCGTCGAAGATCACGATCCGCTGCTTGAACAGCCGATCGAGACGCTCTCGGGTGGAAGTTGCGACGGCCATTGGACCCCTAAGAGTACGAAACCGGCCTGGCCTCCCCACTTGTGGGGAGCTGGCGCGAAGCGCCGGAGGGGACTCAGTCTCCGACCGGGCTCCAGACCTGGAAGCGGCCGTCGTCGTAGAGCAGGCTCCGGCCGCTGCTGGGGAGCTGGTCGATCGCGGCCCCGCGCTTGACCGGGTCGGTCGGCCCGTCGATATACGCCTGGCGATCGATCACGACGTAGCAGGTGCCGTCAAGGTAGTCCGGGAAGTCGTTGATCGTGTGGCGGTTGGCGAGCCACACTGCCAGGGCATCGTCGGCGTTGACCGGCGCGTTGGCCGGGATCATCGCGGTGGCGGTCCGCAGCTCGGCGACGGCGTTGGGATGTGAAAAGAGACTCAAGCTCGCACCGAGCGCAGGTGGAAAGCGTCCCGCACCCCAGCCCAGGACCAGCGCGGGAAGGATGGCCACAAGGGCGGTGGCAGGCCTGATCGAACGCATCTCCAGGAACTTGCGGGCGCCAACTCCTCCCGCGACAACGAGGGGAAAGAGCAGCAGCAGCACGTAGTGGAGGTGCAGGATGTTCTGCGGGTCGTGGCCGCTCATGACGTTGGCCAGGTAGGGGGGGATCACCAGCAGCAGCCAGCGCGGCGCCAGCACCGGCAGCGCGAACATGCTCGCGATCACCCCGCCGACCGAGAGCAAAGCGGCGGGTCGCAGAATCGCTGCGATGACCGTGCCTGGCGACACCGGCAGCGTGGGGTCGAGCCCGACCAGCCAGCGGTAATAAACGAAATCGGTGTAGCCGCCGTCGCGGAAGTGCTGCTGAACGATCCCCGTGCCGACCAGGAACCACGCGCCGGCGAGGTACACGATGAACCGCCAGTGCTTGCGGATCTCCGGCGCTCCATAGGCCGACATCAGGAGACCGATCACGCCCACGGTGTAGACCTGGTCCTCCTTGCACATCAGGACCAGCACACACAGGACCCACATCGCCACGCGATGGCCGCGGATTCCCGCCCAAGCGGCGAGCAGCGCGAGCGCCAACGCCATGTTCTCTGGGTGGAAGAAATCGCGAGCAGCCTCCTGGATTGCGGCCCAGAACGGGATCGGGGCCGAGAGCGCCACCGCGAGCCAGGGCGACGCGGACCGGTCGGCCGGCAGCAGCGACCGAAAGAAGAGGTAAGCCGCCGGTGCGGTCGCCGCCAGTCCCGCCGACGAGAAGATCAACAGCACCGCCGGGTTCGGCCACAGCTTTTCGACCGCGGCGAGCACCACGAAAATGAGCTCGAAATGGATGCCCAGGAAGTTGGCGCGAGCGAAGCTCGAGTAGAAGCCCTGCCCGACCGAGATGTTCCAGATGACCTGCTGGTCGTACGCAAAGTCCCAGGACGGTCCGGTCATGCCGTAAAGGCGCAGCAGCATGACGTGAAGCGTCCAGCCGAAAGCGATCGCGGCCGCGGCCAGCGGGACGGTGGGAAACATCCACCAGGCCACAGGCCGGGCGCCGGCCCGATCGTGCCCGGTCAGGTTCACAGCGTCGACGGTCATCTTGATTTGAGATTAATTGATGGATTACGACGGCCGTTGCAAAGCCCATCCCCCCACCCGGGCGCCGCGAGCGGCGCCCGACCTCCCCACAAGGTGGGGAGGTGAAAGCTGGCTCCGTCCCCCCGCCTCAGCAAGGCGGGGAGGTGAGAGGGAGATGAAGAGCTCACCCTACAATCGCTGAAATGGCCACCCGGACTCGGCATGCCGCCACTGTCGCGCCGCGACTTTCTGTGATCGTGCTCGTCTACAACGAGGTCGAGAGCGTTGAGCCGCTGCACGAGGAGCTGATCGGGGTGCTTGATGCGCTCGACACCTCTTATGAGGTCCTATACATCGACGACGGCAGCCGCGACGGCAGCACCGAGCGGCTCGGCAAGTTCGCCTCGCGCGACGCGCACGTGCGCGTCGTGAGCTTTCGCCGGAACTTCGGGCAGACGGCGGCGGTGCAGGCCGGGATCGACAACAGCCGCGGCGAGATCCTGGTCTTCATGGATGGCGACATGCAGAACGATCCGCACGACATCCCGCGCCTCCTCGAGAAGGTCGACGAGGGATTCGACGTGGTCAGCGGCTGGCGCAAGGACCGGAAGGACGACGCCGTCAGAGTGCTGCCGTCGAAGATCGCCAACTGGATCATCGCCCGGGTCACCGGCGTGCCGCTCAACGACTTCGGCTGCACGCTGAAGGCCTACCAGCGCGAGGTGATCCAGGACGTGAAGCTCTACGGCGAGATGCACCGGTTCATCCCGGTGTACGCGTCGTGGGTCGGCGCGCGGATCACGGAGCTGCCAGTCAATCACCGGCCTCGATCGTTCGGCAAGTCGAAGTATTCCCTGGCGCGCACCTCGCGCGTGCTGCTCGACCTGATGACGGTCAAGCTGCTGGGAAGCTACTCGACAAAGCCGATCTACTTCTTCGGGTTCGCCGCCTTCGGGTTATGGGCCCTGGCCGTCGTCTTCGCCGCGATCGTGATCATCCAGAAGATCTTGCCGCCCCACCCGTACGCGCACGACAACCCGCTGCTGCTGCTCGCCGTCTTTCTCGCCATCGTCGGAGTGCAGTTCATCCTGATGGGGCTTTTGGCCGAGCTTTCGATTCGCACGTACCACGAGTCGCAGGCCAAGACGACCTACGTGGTGCGGGAGATCATCGAAAGACCTTCTCGCAACCACGGTCATGCAGGCTTAAGCCCCTCACCCCGACCCTCTCCCCGAGGGGGAGAGGGAGGAGATGGGAGGCCGACGGTCCGCCGGGTTCACTGATGTGTGGGATCTGCGGAGTCGCCGGCGGCGAGCCGGCCGGCGGCCGCGAGCTGGTTCACCGGATGTGCTCGGCGATGGTGCATCGGGGGCCGGACGACGAGGGGACGGTTCAGATCGCCGGGCGCGCGCAGGGCGCATCGGAGTTCAGCGTGACGCTCGGGATGCGCCGGCTGTCGATCATCGACCTGGCGGGCGGCCATCAACCTATGCACAACGAAGACTCGACCGTGTGGGTAGTCCAGAACGGCGAGATCTACAACCACGTCGAGCTGCGGAAGGTGCTCGCCGCGGCCGGACACTCCTTTAATACGCAGTCCGACACTGAGGTCCTGGTCCACGGTTACGAGGAGTGGGGCGAGGAGATGGTCGAGCGGCTGAACGGCATGTTCGCCTTCGCCCTCGTCGACCGCCGTAAGGACACGGTCTTGCTGGCTCGCGACCGGATGGGCATCAAGCCTCTGCACTACGCCATCGACGGCAAGCGCCTGGTTTTCGCGTCCGAGCTCAAAGCCCTGCTCCGCGACCCGGCGCTGCGTCGCGACATCGACCCCGTCGCGCTCGATCAGTACCTCGCCCACGAGTTCGTCCCTTCACCGAGCAGCATCGTGCGTGGCATCGTCAAGCTGTTGCCCGCGCACACAATGACGTGGTCGTTGTCGGATGGGACGCACCGGCTGAGACGCTACTGGTCGCCCGAGCTGGGCGGTCGCGATGAGGCGCCCCGGCGAGGCCTCGATGAGGAATGCGAGGAGCTGCGCATCGTGCTCCGCGAGTCGGTGCGCAAGGAGCTCATCAGCGACGTGCCACTGGGCGTCTTCCTCTCCGGCGGCATCGACTCGAGCGCGGTGACGGCGATGATGACCCAGCTCGGCGGAGACGTGAAGAGCTTCTCGGTCGGCTTCGCGGACCGATCGTTCGACGAGTCGGCTCACGCCCGCCTGGTGGCGAAGCATCTCGGCACCGAGCATCGCGAGCTCACGCTCGAGCCGAGCATGCTGCTCGACCTCGTGCCGCGACTCCCGAACCTCCTCGACGAGCCGCTGGGCGACGCCTCGATCATTCCGACGTACCTGCTTTCGGAGTTCACGCGCCGGCACGTCAAGGTGGCGCTCGGCGGCGATGGGGGAGACGAGCTGTTTGCGGGATATCCCACCCTGCAGGCGCACCGGCTCGCGGCTTACTACATGAAGGCCCCGCGCGCGCTGCGCGAGGGACTTGTCGAACCCGTCGTGCGCCGGCTGCCCGTTTCGCGCAGCAACCTGAGCTTCGACTTCCGAGCCAAGCGATTCGTCGGCGGCGCGGCGTTTCCGACGGCCGAGCGTCACCGGCGCTGGATGGGCTCGTTCGACCGGGAGGAGCGGACGGCACTGCTGTCAGCGGACGTGCGGCATCAGCTGTCCGCCAACGGCAGCCACGAGCCGGACGTCGGGCAGGGCGCCGGCGCGGACTCGCTGAACCAGGTGCTGCTCTTGGACATGCGCCTTTACCTCGAGAACGACATCCTGGTCAAACTGGATCGCGCCTCGATGATGGCCTCCCTCGAGGGGCGCGTGCCGCTGCTGAACAACGATTTCGTCGAATACGCGACGCACCTCCCGCTGAACATGAAGCTGCGCGGATTTCGCTCGAAGTTCCTGTTCAAGCGGGCGCTGCGCGGCATCCTGCCCGACAGCATCCTCAACCGGCCGAAAAAAGGCTTCGGGATTCCCGTCGCGCACTGGTTTCGGGGTCCGCTCAAAGAGCAGATGCTGTCGGTGCTGTCGCCGGAGCGGATCGCGGGCAAGGGATTCTTCGATCCGAAAAGCGTCAAGCGGCTGATCGACGATCACCTCGGGGGACGCCGCGACAACCGCAAGCAGCTGTGGACGCTGTTCGCGTTCGAGCTGTGGCACGACGGCTACCTCAAGAGCTGACCTTATGTCGGCCCGCACCCATCATTCCTCCAATCGACGCTCGACCAGCTGGCGGCTCTACAGGGCGAGCGCGTGGCCGCGGGCGTGCAGCGGCAGGCCGAACCGGCGGTTGCCTGGCCTCCGCGTTCACCGGTCCGAAGCGGACCAGATGCTTCTCGCCCGGCACTAGAAAGGCGAGCAGGCGCAGGCCCTCTTCTAGAACAGGCGCCTGGTCCTGGCGGCGGATCGGCTCGTCGAACGGAGTGATGACGAGGGTCGTTCCGTTTCGGTTCGCGATCGGCCTCCAGCCCGCCCGGACGAATCCGTCCACGAGGACTGAGCCTTTCATGATCCCGTTGCTGCTGAAGAGCCCCATGTGCTGCCCCGGGGCCATGATGCGGGTCCGGTCGGCGTGCGCGAGCAGGATGTTGTCGTAGTCGGGCAGGAAGCGGACCGGGACTGGGGTGTCGGGTTTGGGGCGGGGAGCGCGGGGCAGGTCGAACAGCTCGATCCCGTGCTCGTCGCGGAAGACTTCCAGGCGAGGGCGCAGACGTTCGAATGCCGGGCGGAACGTGAGGCCGGACCAGGCCCGCATGTCGGCGGCCGACGCTGGACCGAACGCGGCGAGGTAGCGAACGACCAGCTCGTCGGGCTCGATCGCTGGGCCGGTCGAGCGGCCCACCCACGCCTCCAGCGTCGTCAGCGTGACCGGGCCGCCGGCTTGCCAGATTCCGCGCGGGGTCGCAAAGACCATGGGCAGCAGATAGCGCACTCCGTAGGCGAGGGAGAGCGCGTCGTGGTTCGGAAATCGTGGTGCCAGCAGCCTGGCGAGCTCCGCGATCGTGCGCGGCCGCTCACCCATGATCTCGCGACCGGCTTCGAGGAGGGCGTCCGGGTTCATCGTCTTGAGGTCACGGCCCCACGGGCTGCCCCGAAAGAAACCTCGCTCGTGCAGGGGCTGGAACAGGGGCTTGAGACGCAGGGCGTCCCGGGTCGTCACCAGGTGGATCGTGTTCCGCATGATCGTGGTCCGGACCGCTCGTTTGGTGCGGACCAGGCGGGACAGCTCTTCGGGCTGGAAGCCCTGGAGCCGCGCCCACAGCCCGACGTACGGGAGGTTGGGCGCCTGCGCCTGCATGCCCACCAGGCGTTCGATCGTGGCGGATGGAGAGAGCCGGGCCGGGCGCAGCAGCATCTGGCGCGCCAGCAGGGCGCGATTGAGCGTGCGGCGGCCGAGGACCTCAGGAGAGCGAGCCACGGACCCATTGTCGGGGCCCCCGGCTGGTCGTCGCCCCAGGCGAGGTTGCCTTTTTGCCGATCCCTCCGCCGCTCTTCGGGTGCGGTGAGACCTACGCAGAACGGGCAATCAGAGCATCTGTACCCGAGCGCAGTTGCAAGGCCCATCCCCCACCCGGCCGGGCTCGCTCCGCGAGCCGCCATTGCCTGGCGATTCCCCCCACCCGGCGGTGCCCTTCGGGCAGCGCCGACCTCCCCTCAAGGCGGGGAGGTGAAAGGCTCTCCCCACGTGGTGGGGTGTTGAATGGAAGTCCGCGGTCAGATCACGGGTTACAGACGCAATGACTCGCCGGAGTCTTTTGCTTTTCATCGCCATGAGCGTGATCTGGGGACTTCCTTACCTGTTCATCCGGATCGCCGTGAGCGACCTCTCGCCGGTGGTGCTGGTGTTCGCGCGAACCGCGATCGGAGCCTTCATCCTGCTGCCCATCGTCCTCGTGCGCGGCGAGCTACGCGGCTTGATCAAGAGCTGGCTTCCGCTGCTGGCGTTTGCGACGGTCGAGATCGGGGTGCCCTGGGTCATGCTCGCGAGCGCCGAGCAGAAAATCACCAGCTCGCTCGCCGGCCTGCTCGTGTCGGCCGTTCCGCTGGTGGGCGTGGTGATCGCGACCTCTCTCGGCAACCGCGAGCACCTCGGCCTGGCGAGCCTTTCCGGCCTGCTGCTCGGCGTGGCCGGCGTGGCGGCGATCGTGGGCTTCGACCTGAGGGCGTCCGGCTGGCTCCCGCTCGTCGAGATGGCAGTTGTCGTGGTCGCGTACGCGGTGGGCCCCGTCATCGTGACGCGCTACCTCAGCAGGCTTCCGTCCATGGGCGTGATTGCGGTGTCGCTGGCGGCCTGCGCGGTCGCTTACGCGCCGGTGGCCGCCGTGCAGTGGCCGAGGTCTATCCCGCCGAGCGACGCGATCGTTTCGGTGGCGGTGCTGGCGGTCGTTTGCACGGCGGTCGCCTTCGTGCTGTTCTTCGCGCTCATCGCCGCCATCGGGCCGGTGCGGGCCACGGTCATCACTTACATCAACCCGGCGGTGGCCGCGTTGCTCGGGGTGGTCGTGCTGCACGAGGGCTTCACCGTCGGGATGGCGCTGGGCTTCGTGCTCGTCATTGCCGGCTCGGTCCTCGCAACGCGCCGCCCGCGGGAGAGCCCGGCCCCCACCGCTTTGAGCCGCGAGAGTCAATCAAGCGTTTGATTGGCCGCCGTGAATCAGGCTTTGGCGGCCGGTCGCGCCGTGAGCCAGCTGGCGGCCTTTTCGACGGTCGAGAAATAGCGCACGTCGATCCCGTTTTCCGACACCCTCGCCATATCATCGAGATTGGTCATCGTCAGCCCACTCGCGGGCTGGAACAGGGTCGCCGCCGGACAGCTCGCTCGCGGGAGCACTGACGCCATCAGCTTGCCGGTGTCTCCGAAACCCACTGCCTGGCAGCGGCCATGGAGTCGAAGGTCCGGGACTGGAGCCCGTTGTGATCGACCAGGCCGCTGACGTCCTCGATGGTCAGCTTGCCTAGCCCGGTGGGGGCGGTGACGAACGCCAGCCGCTTGAGGCCCGCCTGCTGCGCCAGCGGCATCCACTTCTCCTTGATCCACCTCTGGTCGTCGTGGACGATCACCTTCACCTTCCGGGCGTCGCTGATGTAGGCGGCGGCGTGGTTGTCACGGATCGCCTGGATGCCCTTGAGCAGGCCCGCCCGGAGCTCGGCGCTGTTGGCGAAAGCGTGCCACTCGGAGTAGACGTGGTGGTGGACGCCGTCCCAGCGAATCGAGAGGTATGGTTCGTCGACGTAAAGGCCGTTGGTCGGTTTGATGCTTAACGTATACGCGTTGCCCCCATGCGTAGCTACCGCAATTTGCCCGGTCCCTCCCCCTCCGAATCCATGGGCGGGAACGAGGTAAATCGGGCCGATGGAGACACGATTCTTCCGAGCTCCGGCCGAGTTCCGGGCCTGGCTCGTCGAGCACCACGCCACCGCGACCGAGGTCGGTGTCGTGCTTCATCTCAAGGCGTCCGGTAAAGGCGGCATGACGTGGTCGGAGGCGGTCGGCCAGGCCCTGTGCTTCGGCTGGATCGACAGCATCGCGCGCCGGATGGACGATACGGCGCGCGTGCAGCGCTTCACGCCGCGCAAACCAAAGAGCAACTGGAGCGCGGTCAACATCAACAAGGTGGCGGAGCTCACAGCGCAAGGGCTGATGATGCCGGCGGGGCTGGCCGCGTTCGCGCGGCGGGAGGAGGCACGATCGGGCGTTTACTCGTACGAGAATCGCCACCTGGCGTCGCTCGACGCGGAGCGCGAAGCGATGTTCAGGGCCGATCCTGACGCGTGGAAGTTCTTCAGCCGGCAGCCGCCGTCCTACCGGCAGACGTCGATCTACTGGGTGATGAATGCCCGGCGTGAGGAAACTCGCACGAGCCGGCTCGTTCGCTTGATCGAGGTCTCGGCTCAGGGCCGGCGGCGCTCTTAGGAGTGACGGACAAGTTCGGGATGAGCGGGCTGGTGAACATCGTGGAGAAGAAGCGCTAGGTCCGGCGAGGGCGTCGGCGTCTCTGGCCCAGCGCGGCGATCAGGAAGAGGACTGCTCCGACGAGCCCGACCCTGCTCACGTCCGGGGCTGAGCCCACGATCACGGGTGTCAGCAGCAACGCCCAGCCGAGCTGGTAGGCCGCACCCGCCCACAGCCACCACGAGCGTCGCCGTGCCGCGCCCAGTGCGATCGCAGCTGGCAAGGCGGCGTAGATCACGAAGACGGCGATCACAAGCGCGCCCTGGGTCAGCGCGTCCAACAAGGAGAGCTGGCGCTGCGCCGACGCCTGCCGCGAGGCCAGCTCGGCCGGCCAGTAGAAGGCGGCGATGGAGCCGAGCAGAAACGCAAAGAGAGCGGCAGCGGCAGCCTCGACCACGAGGAGCGTGATTGCCGCCCAGCGAACCACTGCCACGGGCGTGACTGTAGCCGTCCGGAAACGAGACCTACCCTGGGTTCGTGGTGACGCTTCACGACGTGCGGCTGTTTGCGATGAGGCTGCCGCGTACGACAGAGGCGCTCGTCGCCGGCCGCATGGCGGATGGTGGTTCCGAAGCGAGTTGCCGCCGCTTACGACCTCGGCTCGCACATGAAAAGTTAGCTGGTGGATCCGAGGGGATTCGAACCCCTTACCTCTTGAGTGCGATTCAAGCGCTCTCCCAATTGAGCTACGGACCCACGTGCTCGGCCAGCTAAGGGAAAGGCCAGTATAGCCCGGCCCCAAATGGTGTCTGAACCGGGAACAACCGGGCGCGGACGACCGGTTCCTATACTCGCCAGATGGCATTTCTGTTCAAGGGCAAGCGGGTTCCGGAGGGCGTCGACCCGGCGCGAATTCCGCCCGGCCAGACCCTCACCGCCCCGGACCGCTGGCCGCTGCTCCACTTCGGACCCGTGCCGAAAACAGAGATCGCGAAGTGGGATTTCAAGGTTTTCGGCGCGATCGAGCACGAGCTGACGCTGGACTATGGCGAGCTCCGTGCCCTTCCCTCGAAAGACGTGGTGGCGGACATTCATTGCGTCACCGGCTGGAGCCGCCTCGGCGACACGTGGACCGGCGTGCCGATTCGCGAGATTCTCGACCGCGTCAAGCCAAAGCCCGAAGCGAAGTACGTCAACGCGCACTCCGAGTACGGCTACACGACGTCCGTTCCGCTCAGCGTGCTTGACTCGGAGGAGAATCTCCTCTGCTACGCCTGGAACGGGCACGACCTGACACCCGACCATGGCTGGCCTCTGCGCCTGTTCGTGCCATCGAAATACTTCTGGAAATCGGCGAAGTGGCTGCGCGGGCTAGAGTTTATGGATCGCAACCGGCTTGGTTTCTGGGAGCAGCGTGGGTATCACGATGAGGCCGACCCCTGGAAGGAAACACGGTACTGGTAGTCAGGGCGCTCTAGCCCGGCCGCCCCTCGTCACCTTCACCACCGATTTCGGTTCCGGCTCGCCGCTGGTCGCCGCCATGAAAGCGATGGTGCTGGCGGGCTGCCCGAACGCTGTTCTGGTCGACGTGAGCCACGAGGTCCCGCGCTTCGACGTGTCGGCCGGCGCGTTCATGCTCTTTGCCGGCACGCGACATTTCGGCGCCGAGTCGGTGCATCTGGCGGTGGTCGACCCGGGTGTCGGCAGCTCGCGCCGCCGCCTGGCGATTCGCGCCGGAGGGCGATTTTATGTCGGGCCTGACAACGGCTTGTTCGCCATCGTCATCGACGAGGTCGGTCTGCAGGATGCGGTCGAGCTGGCTCCTCGACCTCACGGCGCGCCGACTTTCGAAGGCCGGGACGTCTTCGCGCCGGCCGCGGCGGCGCTGGCAGCAGGCATTCCGCTGTCGTCGCTCGGGCCGCCGACCGACCCTCCCAAGATGCTCGACGATGCTTCGCCGCGCGTGTTGTGGACGGACGGCTTCGGCAACCTGGTGACGAACCTGAAACCCCCGGTTCGGCGGATGCGGATTCACAACCACGACATCGTCGCGACGGCGACGACTTACGCGGAAGGGCGGCCTAACGAGCCGTTCGTCTATGTCGGGAGCATGGGGTACCTGGAGGTTGCGGTGCGCGACGCGCGTGCGGACAAGCTGCTGGGCGCTCGAGCGGGGATGAAGGTCGAGCTGATGTAGCTGCCTTAACAGGCAGGGTTTTGGTTTTGTTTTCCGTCCGGTAGTTTTCGCCCGCTGTGGTTCGAGTGGTCTGCGTTTGGGCAGTGCTCTTCTCCCTCTGTCTTGCGGGCTGCTCGAGCCCGGCCCATCCACTTCCCGCACTGGCCGCCGCTGGCGCGCCCGCGGGCCAGGGGGTGGCGCAGCCAGTGCGCCTCTGGCAGGACGCAAGCATCTTCCAGCTCGTGGGAGGCCTGATCGGATCGGCGCACGCCCGAGTGCTGGTGGAGATGTACGAGCTGGGGCGGGCGGACATTTTGCGAGAGCTGGGCGATGCGGTTGGACGAGGAGTCAGCGTGCGGGTGATCACCGACCCTACGGTCGTGGCCAGCCGCCGATCCGCGGCGGTGCTGGATTCGCTCCGCGTGACCGAGCGCGTGTATCCCATCGATGATGGCCGCCACCAGATCGACCACGTGAAGCTCCTGATCGTCGATGGCGAAGCCGCCATCGGCGGCATGAACTGGGGTCAGCACAGCGACCGCAACCACGACTACGTGCTGGAGACCCGCGTTGCGCTCGACGTGGATCGCCTGGCGCGGATCTTCGACCAGGACTGGAGCCTCGCGGGCGGGCACCCCTCGCCGCTCGGCGCGACTGCCGGCGAGATCGCGCAGACCGCACCGGGTGAGGAGATCCGTTCGATGCTGGAGGCGGCGCTGGTCCATGCCGTGCGGCGTGCGCACGCCGAGGTGTATACGCTGACCGACCCGGAGGTCATCGCTGAGCTGGTCGAGGCCCACCGCCGCGGGGCGGTCGTCCGCGTGCTGCTCGATCCCAACCAGCCTTACAACCTCCATGGCTATGCGGTGCTCAAATCCGGCGGCGTCGAGGTTCGGTGGTACCCGATACCGCGCGGCGCGCTGCTGCACGCCAAGATCGGGTTGTTTGACGGTGAGCTCGTGCTCGGATCGGCGAACTGGACCTTGAGCGGGCTCGGCGTCAATCACGAGCTGGACATCGAGACGGGCGATCCGGCGGCGGTCGCGGCTTACGAGGCGCGGTTTGCCGCGGACTGGGTGAAGTCGGGTGGTTAGCTCTGGGTCGGGGGGCCGGACGAGCCGCTGGCGGGAGGAGGCCCGGAAGACCCGAGCGTCGGCGGGTCTGAGGCCGCCGTGGGTCCGAAGTTGACCTGCGGCACGGCCCGGTCGGCCTCGTCCGCCTGGAAGAAGGCGAACTGCTTGAAGCCGAGGACCCCCGCGATAAGGGACGTCGGGAGGGTCTGCAGCTTGATGTTGTAGTCGCGCACGTTGCCGTTGTAGAACCGGCGCGAGAACTCGATCTTGTCCTCGGTGGCGGTCAGCGTCTCCTGGAGGTTGGTGAAGGCGGCGATCGCCTTCAGGTCGGGGTAGTTCTCAGAGACCGCGAACAGGCTGCGCAGGCTCTGACTGAGCATGTTCTCCGCCGGCCCGATCTTGGCCGGGTCGCCCGAGGCGCCCGCCGATACTGCGGCCGCGCGGGCGTTGGTGACCGCCTCGAGCGTGCCCCGCTCGTGGCCCATATAGCCCTGCACGGTGTTGACCAGGTTGGGGATGAGGTCGTGGCGTCGCTTGAGCTCGACGTCGATCTCAGACCAGGCTTCCTGGGTCCGGTTTCGGGCCGTGACCAGGCCGTTGTAGGTGAGGACCAGCCACCCAACCACGAGGATGACGACGACAACGACGATCCAGGTGCCCATCAGGCCGTCATCCTACGCGCGTGCTTACGCGTGGGCGCGCCGAGCCCAGCGGGTCTTCTTAAGCATCTTCTTGTGCTTGTGCTTGCGCATCTTCTTGCGCCGCTTCTTGATTACCGAGCCCAATCCAACTCCTCAGGGGTTCCCCCGCGAACTCAAGGTCGCATCCTGCGAGTTCGTGGGGCAGAGACAGGTTTCATTTACTAAGTGGGGACACCCGCCCAGCGCGGGGCCCGGGAATCATACCGCAAGCTGGCGGCCGCCCGTCCAGGCCTAAACTCACCCTCGATGTACTTCACCGACGCCCACGAGGAGCTGCGGCTGCACATCCGGAAGTTCCTCGAGAAAGAGGTCAAGCCCCACCTCGAGGAGTGGGAGGAGAAGACCTTTCCCGACTCGATCTTCCGACGCTTCGGCGAGCTCGGCTTCCTCGGGCTGCGCTACCCCCCCGAGTACGGCGGGCAGGGCGGGGACTACTTCTCGGCCGTCGTCCTGTCCGAGGAGCTGGCCAGGGTCGCGAGCGGCGGGCTCGGGATGGCGGTCGCGGTGCAGACGGAGATGGCCACGCCGCCGGTGTTCAAGTTCGGGACCGAGGAGCAGAGGCGCAAGTGGCTGGCGCCGGCCATCCGCGGCGAGCAGATCGCCGCCCTCGCCATCACGGAGCCGGATGCCGGCTCGGACGTGGCGGCGATCACCACCGTCGCGCGCCGGGACGGCGATCACTTCGTCGTCAACGGCCGCAAGATCTTCATCACGAACGGCGCGCGCTGTCACTGGGCGCTGGTGGTCGCGAAGGGCGATCGCGAGCGCGGCCACAGCGGGTTCAACCTGCTCTTGATCGAGAAGGGCACGCCAGGTTTCCAGGTCACCCGTACTCTGCAAAAGCTCGGCATGCACTCATCGGACACGGCTGAGCTGCTGTTCGAAGACTGCCGGGTGCCGGTCGCCAACCTCATCGGGGAAGAAGGGGAGGGCTTCAAGAACCTCATGTGGGAGCTCCAGGGCGAGCGCATGATCACAGCTGCGGGCGCGATCGCCGGCGCGGCTCGCGTGTTCGAATACACGATGGACTACGCGCGCAACCGCCAGGCGTTCGGCCAGCCGATCTCCCAATTCCAGGTGATCAAGCACAAGCTCGTCGACATGGGGACGAAAATCGCCGCGATCCAGGCGTTCGTCTACCAGACCGCCAAGCGCTGGGATGAGGGCGAATACCCGGTGCGCGAGGTCTCGCAAGCCAAGCTGCTCGCGACGCAGGTCGCGTGTGAGGTGGCGGACGAGGCGATCCAGATCCTCGGGGGACACGGCTACATGCGTGAGTTCCCGGTTGAGCGTGCGTGGCGCGACGCCCGCCTGGCGCGGATCGGCGCCGGGACGGACGAGATCATGAAGGAGATCATCGCCAAGACCTACGGCCTGTAGCGAGTGCGTCTTGGGAGGCTGCGCTGCGACCGGCCTCCAAACGGCTTACGGGGCCTGGTCGGCGCCGCGGGACGAGACGCTCATCAGACGGATCAAATTGCCAAGGAATATGCCCAGGGCGAACGAGAAGAGCCGATCCTCCAACGGGTTTGTGGCGCCGATGAACTGGTCGACCAGCAGCCAAATGGCAGTGATGCCCAGCAGCGCGGAGAAGGCAAGGGTTATGGCGTCTGCTTTGAACAATCGTGGTTTCATTTCACAGCCTCCGTGATGAGTTTCAGATCGAGGAACTGACCCGCATCCCGGGCCAAGAGTAGCTGAGTACAACGAGCGTTTCGAAGTTGGACCGTACCGTAGCGGGGGCCGGCTGCTGATAGGCACGCGGCGATGACCCCGGAAACGAGCGCCGCGGCCGCCGATGTCCCATTTATCGCGAGCTTACGCGCGGAAGCGCCCACCGGGACCGTGGTCTCGATTTGTTCACCAGGCGCCAACACGCCCCCGACGGTGGGCAGATTGGAATGGGCTCCAACCTGGCCAGAAGAGTCTTCCCCGTAGACGGCGATCACACCCGCCGCAGAGGCTGGAAACTCCGGCCCCGGACGCCCAAGGTCACCTGCTGCCGCAACGACTGCGATTCCAGCGCTGGTCGCGGCCCGAATCTCGTCCGTTACGTCCGGGCTCGCGACATCCGCCGCCAGGCTGATGTTGATGACCGCTGCACCGTGCGTTCGGGCGAAACGAATGCCTGAAGCGACCGCCCCCGGCGTGGCGTGGCCGTCCATGTCTGCCACCACCACTGGCAGCACCGTGGCAGCCGGGGCGGTTCCCCAGACTCCCTGATCGCCGCCTCCGGCGGCCAGGACAGCCATCTCAGTCCCGTGTCCGCTGACGTCAGCGTCGTCGACAGTGCCGGTGACCGCGTTCCAACCGCCCAGGACGCGGTGGGCAAACGCCGGCAGCGCGGTAGTCGTGAAGCCGGTGTCGATGAAAGCGATGATCACTCCCTCTCCCCGCCCCAGCGAGCGGTGAGGGTCCGCGTGCATCGCCGTCAAATGCCAGGCGAGCGCGACGGGCGCGCCCCCATCGTGTCCGCATGCGACCGCCAAGAGGACCGCGGCGGCGGTGGCGCACCAGCGCGCCGACCGCCCACCGCGAGTCCGATTCATACCTACTGTCCTGAGATCCAGATCCCGCCGGCCGGGAAGGGCGTCCAGGTCTCGGCGATGATGTCGCCGCCACCGTTGTCGGCCCACTGCAGCCAGCCCGCGCCGAACCAAAGTATTGCCGATGCGACGGCGCACAGAATTGCGATCGGAGCTGCCCCGTAGAGGGCTGCGATGAAAGCGCACAGGGCCCCTGCGGCCGCCCCCATGTTGGCCAGGCCCTCGAGCTTGGACGTCCAGTACTGGCTGAAGTAGTACTGCATGCCCCACCAGTTCGTGACGCGCTTTGTCTGGTTCCACTGAACGCTGAAATCAACAGCCTTCGGGTCGACCAATTGGTGCCCGGCGGTCGAGACGAGCTCGCCGGCCCCGATCTTCTGATTCACCGCGACCAGGCCATTGCGAAGGGTTGCCATGTCACCGGCATTCACCTGGCGCGATATCGACGCAGGAGGTGAGAGTGCCAACGTACCGTCGGCCCTGGTGACCACATATGGGTCGAGCAGCTTGATCTCTGCTCGCAACCGTGCGGCGCCAGCGGCCGCCGTTTGTATCCTTACCGACTGCTGCGACGGGGCTGCGGCCGCCACGGTGGCCGCCGTCGCGGGGGTTGTCCCTACGACGCCGGCGACAGCGAGCGCTACGGCGATGACGTTACGAACTCGCGAGTGCCAAGACATACGCCTTCCTCCCTTCTAGACCAGACCAACATCACCATGCAAATGCAATTAAGTCCAGTAATAAAGGGGCGGCGGGAGTCGATGTCAAGCGTTTGTTAGGCGCTACTTGACAAGTTAGTTGAGGTAGCGGCCGGGGCAGGAAGAACCTGGCCAAATGCCGCCTGAGTGGACGAGCTCCTCAACCGAGACGCCACTGATCGAAGCAGCCGCCAAAAGCACTGAGGCCGGCACGCGGGCCTGACCGGATTCCCACTGGTAGATCGACTGCCGGCTCAATGAGACACGGCCAAAGCCTGGAACGGAGGGCAAACGCAAATGCACGTCGCTGCGGGCGCGAAGGGGGCGAGGCCCGGCACATGTCCGCGTCTGAAGCTTCAACTGAGATCGTGGTCGACGTGCCTGCAGCGCGAGGGAGGAACGTTATGAGGCGAGACAGGCGCGATCTGCGAGGTCGTTACTGGTCAAGATTCGCAGTTGCAATGCAGACGGTTTTGTTCAGTGGGTGTGAGCCGGAGGTCGCGTGCGGCGTGGACGGGCGGATCCTGGCCGTCGGCGAGGGCGCACGCATGGCGGCCGGCCGTCGAGCTCGGGTCGTCCGCCTGCGCGGCCGCGCGTGGCCCGGGCTGATCGACTCGCACGTTCACCTGGAAGGCCTTGCCGACCGAAACCTGACGCTCGATCTCACGGGCGTGACGAGCTTCGACCTGACGCTGTCGCGGATCACCTCATGGTCGGAAAAGCTGCCGGCCGGAGGCTGGGTGACCGGAGCCGGCTGGTACAACGACGCGTGGCCCGACCCCGCGTTCCCGACCCGCACTCAGCTCGACAGGGCGGCGGGCGGCCGCCCGGCGTACCTGCGGCGCAAGGACGGTCACTCGGCGTGGGTCTCGAGTGCCGCGCTGAAGCTTGCGGGCATCGCTCGCACCACCCAGGACCCGCCCGGCGGCACCATCGACCGCGACAAGCGAGGCGAGGCGACGGGCATCCTCCGCGAGACCGCGATGCACCTGGTAGCCGTGCTGGTGCCGCACCCGAGCGACGCCCAGCTGGATGACGCGATGGCGCGTGCCCTCGTCGATCTGTCCGCTCTCGGGCTGACAGGCGTCCAGTCGATGGATTCGGCGCGAGGATTCGGCTCGTGGCAGAGGCTCCGCGCGCGCGGGCAGCTGCCGGTTCGGATCACCTACAACCTTCCGTTCACCGATCTGGCGCACGCGGAGCGCTTGGGCGTGCGGTCGGGCTGGGGCGACGAGTGGCTCCGGATCTGGGGCGTGAAGGCGTTCCTCGACGGTTCGCTCGGCAGCCGCACCGCGGAGATGCTCGACGGGTCGGGCACGGCGCGGCTCACGCAGTCGGACCTCGTCGATCTGGTTCAGCGCAGCGCGCGCGCAGAGCTCAACGTGTGCCTCCACGCGATCGGCGACGGAGCCGTGCGCCGCGCGCTCGACGCGCTCGCTCCGCACCGGGCGGCGTGGAGCGGCTGGCGCCCGCGCATCGAGCACACGCAATGCGTCAGCCCGAGGGACGTGAAGCGCTTCGCGCGCATCGGCGTGATCGCCTCCATGCAGCCCATCCACGCGGTCGAAGACCGCGAGCTTGCGGACCGCCACTGGCCGCGCGTCACCGCGCATTCGTACGCGTGGGGCGCGCTCCAGCGGGCAGGTGCGAGGCTGGCCTTCGGCTCTGACGCGCCGGTGGAGACCGCCGACCCCATTGCCGGCATCGAGGCCGCGACCGTTTGGCGACGCAAGGCGCGCTGGCATCCCGAGCTCGCCGTGTCGCGCGCGGTAGCGCTGCGCGCCTACACCTCCGGCGCCGCCTACGCCGTGGGCATGGAGAAGGACCTCGGCACGTTGAGACCGGGAAAGTTGTGCGACATCACGGTGGTCGACGAAGGCCACGTGGTCGCGACCATCGTCGGCGGCGCGGTCAGCTTTTTGCGAACGCCTCCCGGAGCTTCGCCGCGGTCTTCTCCAAAGCCTCGTTGACGACCTTGACATCGTCGATCACCGGCATGAAGTTGGTGTCGCCGTCCCAGCGCGGCACGACGTGAAGGTGCACATGGTCCGGGATGCCTGCGCCGGCCGCGCGCCCGATGTTCGCGCCGACGTTGAATCCTTCGGGATTCATCGTGCTTCGCAATACGTCGATCGTCCTGCGGAGCGCGCGCATCAGGAGCGTGGTCTCATCGTCGTCGAGATTCTCGAGCCCGGGGACGTGAGACACCGGAGCCACGATCGTGTGGCCAGGGTTGTAGGGGAACTTGTTCATGATCACGAGCGCGCCTTCGGGGCGCCAGACCACAAGCTCGGCGTCCTTGTCGTCCGGGTGCTCGATGACGCGGCAGAACAGGCAGCCCGGCCGCTGCTCGCCGCCGATGTACTCCATGCGCCACGGCGCCCACAGCCGCTTCATTGATCTACGTCCTCTTCTTGCTCATGGTCACGGCCGTCTGGGGCTGGACCTTCGTCCTGGTCAAGGACGCGCTCACACACTACCCGACCCTGCCGTTCCTCCAGCTCAGGTTCATCCTGGCGTTCCTCGTCATGGCGGTGCTGGTGCGTCGGTTGCCAACGCGCCGAGAGGTGAGGGTCGGCGTCATCGCGGGTGCCGTGCTCGCGGCCGGATACCTGACACAGACCGTCGGGCTGACCATGACCAGCCCCGGCAACTCTGGGTTGATCACCGGGCTTTTCGTGGTGTTCACGCCGCTCATCGATCGCATCTTCGGCGTGGCGCTGCGGTGGTACACGCTGGTCGCGGTCGCCGCGGCGCTCGGCGGCACCGTGCTGCTGGTCGGCGGCCCGTCCGGGTTCGGCCTGGGCGACATCCTCACGGTCGCATGCGCGTTCCTCTACGCGCTGCACATCGTGCTGCTCAGCCGCTGGTCGCCCGGCCTGCGCTCGGCGCCACTGGCGATGCTCCAGATGGGCACCGGCGCAGTGATCTTCAGCGCGGGAGGGTCCTGGTCGCTGCAGGCTCCGAGCGCTGACGTGTGGCTGGCGATCGCGATCACCGGGGTGTTCGCGTCGGCGCTTGCGTTCTACATCCAGACCTGGGCGCAGCAGCACCTGAGCGCGAGCCGCACCGCCCTCATCCTGACCACCGAGCCCGCGTGGGCGGTGGTGGCCGCGGTGGTGCTGGCCGGGCAGCGATTCGGCCCGCTGCAGGCCCTCGGCGCCGGGCTGATGCTGGCCGCGATCGTGGGCCATGAACTCGCCCATCTAAAATTCAAACCCCATGGAGACAAGGTCACGGCGTAGCGGATACATCCCACAGGAGATCGAGCCCAAGTGGCAGAAGGTTTGGGCCGAGCGCGGCGTGATGAAGGCCGACGACGCTTCTGCGAAACCGAAGTTCTACAACCTCGTGATGTTTCCCTACCCGTCCGGGCCCCTGCACATGGGCCACATGCGCAACTACGTGATCGGCGACCTGCTGTCTCGGTTCAAGCGAATGCAGGGTTTCGAGGTCCTGAACCCGATGGGGTGGGACGCCTTCGGCCTGCCGGCCGAGAACGATGCCATCAAGCGCGGCGGTGGCGTGCATCCCGAGGTCTGGACGCGCGGAAACATCGCGATCGCCAAGCGCCAGCTGGGAATCATGGGCGTCCTCTACGACTGGGATCGCGAGGTCACGACCTGCGACCCGTCCTACTACCGCTGGACCCAGGAGCTGTTCCTGCTGTTCTTCGAGCGCGGCCTGGCGCACCGGATGATGTCGCCGGTCAACTGGTGCCCGGTCGACAAGACGGTGCTCGCCAACGAGCAGGTGATCAACGGCCGGTGCTGGAGACACCCCGACGTCGAGGTCGAAAAGCGCGACCTGGAGCAGTGGTTCCTGCGCATCACGGAGTACGCGGACCGGCTGCTGGACGACCTGTCTCTGCTCGACCACTGGCCCGAGAAGGTGCGCGTGATGCAGGCGAACTGGATCGGCCGCAGCCACGGTGTGGAGGTCGAGTTTCCAATCGACGGACATCCAGGCGAGTCGATGAGGATCTACACGACGCGGCCCGACACCCTGTTCGGCGTCACGTTCATGGTCCTGGCGCCGGAGCACCCGCTCGTGGAAAAGCTGACCGTGGGGGCGCGCCGGGCGGCCGTGAGGGAGGCCGTCGAAAGCTCACGCAAGGCGCGTGAGATCGACCGGATGTCTAGCGAGGTGCCGCGGCTCGGCGCGTTCACCGGCGCCTATGCGATCAATCCGCTGAACGGCGAGAAGGTGGCGATCTGGGTTGGCGACTACGTGCTCATCACTTACGGCACCGGCGCGATCATGGCCGTCCCCGGCCATGACCAGCGTGACTTCGCATTCGCGCGCCAGTTCGGGCTGCCGATCCGGGAGGTGATCGCGCCTGCGGGCCAGGCGCAGGGCGAGCTGGAAGCTGCGTACACGGGACCCGGCTCGATGATCAACAGCGGGGAGTTCGACGGCCTGGACAGCAAGGCGGGCTTCGATCGGATCGCTGAATTCATCGAGGCGAAGGGGATCGGCAAGCGCTCGGTCAAGTACCGGTTGCGCGACTGGCTGATCTCGCGCCAGCGGTACTGGGGCTGCCCGATCCCGGTCGTGCACTGCGAGGTCGATGGGATCGTCGCCGTGCCGCACTCCGAGCTTCCTGTGCTTCTTCCGCACGAGTACAAACCGCTCGGCGACAACCCCGATTTCTGGCGCACCAAGTGCCCGAAGTGCGGGCGCGACGCACGTCGTGAAACCGACACGATGGACACATTCATCGATTCGTCCTGGTATTTCCTGCGCTACACGTCGGCCCACAACAACACGCAGCCGTTCGACTCGGAGCTCGCGAACCACTGGATGGCGGTCGACCAGTACACGGGCGGTATCGAGCACGCGATCCTTCACCTGCTTTACTCACGCTTCTTTCAAAAGGTCCTGCATGACGCGGGGCGCGCTGACACGACCGAGCCATTCGCGCGACTCTTCACCCAGGGGATGATCCGGCGCGGAGGCCTGGTCATGGCGAAGTCGAAGGGCAACGGTGTGGCGCCCGACGATCTCGTGGCGCGTGATGGCGCCGACGCAGCGCGGGTTTACGAGATGTTCATCGGGCCGCCCGACGAGGACGTCGAATGGTCGGACTCCGCAATCGCCGGGCCGGTGCGGTTCCTGCAGCACGTTTGGCGCCTGGTCGATGCGCCGGGTTCGTTCCAGGTCACCGGCTCAGATGCCTCGGCGGATGTGCTGCGGCGTCGCGTCCACCAGGCGATTCGAAAGGTGACCGAGGACTACGAAGGGTTTCACTTCAACACCGCCGTGGCCGCCTTGATGGAACTGGCCAATGCTCTGCAGGCATACCTGGCGGGCGGCGGGCGTCGGGATGACTCTGATTGGGGCTGGGCCCTTCGGTCGCTGATCCTGCTGCTGAACCCGATGGCGCCGCACGTCGGCGAAGAGCTGTGGTCTCGGCTCGGGGGGAAAGGTCTTGCGGCGGACGCGGCGTGGCCTCAATACGATCCCGCTTCGGCCGCGGAACCTGAGGTGACCCTCGTGATCCAGGTGGCGGGGAAGGTGCGAGACCGTGCGACCGTGCCGGCTGGCACGACCGAGGCGGCGGCGCTCGAGACCGCGATGCGAAGCGAGAAGGTGCGGGCCGCGCTGGCGGGCCTGGCGCCGTCGAAGATCGTCTACGTCCCGGATCGCCTGATCAACCTCGTTCCTTAACCGGCGGGGTTGACCCTGCCCGCCGACCGGCAGTACATTCCTTGCCGCACCCCCTCGGGTGGGGAGTGGATTTAGTTCGGACGCGAGCTATTGCTGCGGGACTGGGACTCGGATTCCTGAGTCGAGGACGTAGCTTGCGGTCACGGTCGAACCGGAAGGCACCGCCACTTGCGCTGGTCCGCTGACAACGCGCATGTGCGTGACAAGGTGAACGCTCCAGGTCGCGGGGGCGAGCGTCACCGCGTAGTGGCCGGTCGAGTCCGTCACGGCTTTCGCGCTGGCTTCCCCGTTTGCGAAGTCGATCTCCAGCCCGGCCACCGGCCTGCCCGCGCACTGTTGATCCGCCTGTTCGACGGGTGAGCACGGGACGGAGACCACGGCGCCGGTTACGGTTCCGGTGCTTGCAGGCGAGCTTCCCGGGAAGCGGTACGCGCCGCACGCAGCCGTCACCAAAACCAGCGCTCCCAGCAGAACGTTCTTCATCGCAAGACCTAACGCGGCCGCCCACCCGAAGGTCACGCCGCCGGAACCAACGGGCCGGGCCCTCCGCGCTAGTGTGTTGAGGCTTGATCCGGGATGGCCAAGTGGTAAGGCAGAGGACTTTGGATCCTCGACCGAAGGTTCGAATCCTTCTCCCGGAACCAATCCGAATCCATTAACAAGCTGGGTTCCCGTTTTCGATCGCCCAACCTAGCCTCGGGGCATGCGCTCCCACCTCCGTCTAATTCCCGGCTGGAAGCAAGTCCTCTTGCTCGCGGCGCCGATCACGCTGGCCGGTGGAGCCCTGGCCGGCGCCTACCTCTATGCCTCGTCGGTCTCTGCCGCCGGCGCAGCGGCTGCCAACCATCCTGTCCCCGCCAACCCTTCCCTCGACGTTCCCCCGCCCGCCGGGCTTCTCGTCGACGTCAGTGGCGCGGTCGCGAATCCCGGTCTGTACCGCGTGCCTCGCGGCGGTCGTGTCTACGACGCCATCGCGGCCGCCGGCGGTCTCAGCCCCGACGCCGACCTCACGAAGCTCCCCAACCTCGCCGGTCGGTTGACAGACGGCGAGCAGGTGAAGGTCGCATACGCAAAAACGACCTCGGGCACTGTCGTCACTCGCACCAATCTCAACACCGCGACCCTCGAGGAGCTGGTGACCGTGCCCGGCTTCACCGAGGCCTTCGCACAGGACGTGATCGACTACCGCACGAACTTCGGCGGCTTTCAAAACACCCGCGAGCTCGTCGACATCCTGGGCATGAGCGAAGCAGAGTACGTCATCGCCCGCCGCTACCTGACGCTGTGAGCCGGTATCCCGCCCTGGTCATTGCGACCTCCTGGTGCACTGCGCTGGCCGCCACCGTCGTGCTTGCGCCCTTCCAACCGAACCTCGGAGTCTTCGCGATCGCTTTGGCCATCCCATGTCTTGCGCTCGCCCTCGCACTGCGGCCCGCCATCCTGGCGGTGGCTCTTGCGTTCGCCCTCCTGGCCGTTGGCCGGGCCGAGCTGCCCCCCTCCGATCCCCAGATACCCCTCAGGGCCGCCGGCCTCGTCGGTCGCGTTGCGACGATCACCGGCACGGTCGCCGACGACAGCCGTCCATCGGCCGGCGGAGGCGAAGTCCTCGTCGAGCCCAACCAGCTCGTGATCGGCACCTCCCAGGTCAGCGCCATCGGCAACCTGATGGTCCGCTGGCGCGGCCCGACCATCGCGAGCTTCGGCCAGCAGGTCCAGGCGACGGGCAGACTGATGCCGCCTCGCGACCTTCCCACCTTCGACCGTCGCGCCTACCTGGCCCAGCGCCAGGTCTATCTCGAGCTCCAAACGACGAGCTTCGACATCCTCACCGATGGATCCGGCCCGGCCGCCTTTCCAGCGTGGCTCCGCGCCCGCTACACCACGGCGCTCGACGACGCACTACCGCCGCCACACGCTGCGGTGCTGCTTGGGGTCGTGCTAGGAATCCGCCAGGGCATCCCGCCGGGCCTGCAGAACGCCCTCATCGCCACGGGACTAGTTCACCTCCTCGTGCTCAGCGGCCTGAAGGTCGCGGTCTTCGCCCGCATCGTGCAGGGTGCGCTCCGGCCGCTAATCGGGCGGCTCGCCACGTGGCCGGCGCTCGCGTTGATCGCGATTTACGCCATGGTCGGCGGCGCGACCCCCGCCGCGGTGCGCGCCGCGGCGATGGGTGGACTCGCCATCGCGGCCTCCAGGCTCGGCCGCCCAACGCACGTCTGGACCTCCCTTGCGCTGACCGCCGCCGCGATGCTCGGCTGGCACCCGGAGCTCGCATGGGACGTCGGCTTTCAGCTGTCGTTCGCAGGCACGGCCGCGATCATCCTGCTGACGCCCGGGATCGAACGACGCCTGACCTTCATCCCCCGAGTCCTGCGCGAACCATTCGCCGTCACCTGCGCCGCGCAGGTCGGGACCCTGCCCATGATGGCAACCGACTTCCACGTCCTTTCGCCCGTCGCGCCGCTCGCCAACGCGCTGGTCATCCCCATCCTCCCCGCGCTCGTGAGCGCCGGCCTTCTGCTTGGCGCACTCGCGCTGCTACCCGAGGTGGCCCACCTGGCAGCCATCCCGATCACCGGGCTGCTGGCCTACCTCGAACAGGTCGCGTACGTCCTCGCCCGCGTTCCCGCCGCGGTCATTCCCATCCCAAAGTTCCCGACCTGGGCCGGACTCGCTTACTACTCCGGCCTCGCGCCTGGCATCGCCGCCGGCCACACATTCGGCAGGAAGCGTTCGGTGGCCATCGCGACCGCGATCCTCGCGCCCACGCTCATCGCCGCCGCCGCACTCGGGATGTGGGCGAACGCACCGCCCCAAGCCATCGTGATGGCCATCGGCGACGGCCAGGCCATCCTGTTTCGGGGACCGCACGGCGCGATCCTGATCGACGGCGGCCCGAGCCCCGCCCGTCTCAGGGACGAGCTTGGCGCCCAGCTGCCACCCTGGCAGGCGGCGCTCGACGCTCTCGCCATCACCGCCCCGACGCTCGGCCACGTCGGCGGCCTTGCCGGGTTCGACCGCCCCGCCCGCGCCCTCTTGATCCCCGACGCTCAGCTCACCGGCTCCGCCTGGCGGACCGCGGCGCTCGAAGCCACTTCTCGTGGTGCTTCGGTCAACAGGCTCACCGCCGGATCGACCCTGAGCATCGCCGGATTCGAACTAGAGGTCCTCGCGCCCGAACCGGGCGCCCCGGGTGACGAGGTCGGAGCAGCCTATCTTGCCATGCGCATCGTGGCACCCGGCGGCCGCAGCTTTTGCGACCTCAGCGACCTAGACCTCGATGCACAGACCATCGCCGCCGGCAGGTTTCGCGGACCCTGCACCTACCTTCTCCTGCCGGTCGGCGGCCGCAGCCAGCTCTCGCCGGACCTCGACAACGCCGCCATAACATCGTCCACCGAGCTCATCGCCTCGCGCACCGCGGGCAGGCTGGCGAACGGATACCCGCCCAACGTTCTGCGAACCGACCTGGAGGGCACGATCAACCTGCCGATGTAGGTGCGACGTCGCCTCTAGAGAAGGATTCCACGCCAGGTCGCCTGAGCAGCGAACACAGCAGCCGCTACGAAGACACCGATCGCACCAAAGCCGATCGCGATCGGGATGGCGACCGCACGCAAGCCCGTCCGGAAGGCGGGATAGCCCGCGGCAACCGCCGCGACTCCCCCGCCCGCAATTAGCGGGGTAAGAATGCCAACTCGATAGGCCCAGACCGGCGACCAGAAGGACGGATACGCATTGTGGGGGTTGAAAAAATGTGACATCGCCAGAAAGTAGTCAGTGCCCAGGTATGGCCAGGTCAGAGGGATCCCTTGAGTCACAGGCGCCGCGACCTGGATGCCAATGACCGCCACGGCTACCGCCGCTCCGGCAATGCTCACCGGGACACAAGCACGAGGGTGGCGCCAGAGCCCGACTGTCGGCGCCAACAGAACGCCCACGGCGACCATCCCGCTCGCGAACAGGACCATCGCGGCGACCCGCGCCACACCCATCCTGGCCGAAGCATAGGACGTACGATCCAGCCATGGCACGAGCGGCAACCACCCGAGCGACGACTCTGCTCATGCTTCACGGCGAGGAGCGATTCCTCATCGCCGAGTCGGCGCGCGCCACGCTCGACGCGTGGAAGGCCGATCTTGTCTCCGACTTCGGCTTCGATGCCCTCGAGGGCACTGGTCTCACACCAGCCCGCCTCCAGGATTCCATCCTCCAGGCCCCCTTCCTCGATCCCTACCGAGCCGTCCACGTCCGCATGCTGCCCGCCACCCGCGCAGAGTCGATGGCGCCCGCCCTGGGCGAGATCCCTCCCACGACGCGCCTCCTCATCACTGTCGCCGGCCGGCTCGGCCCCGGCAACAAGCTCGTCAAGGCCGTTTCCTCCGCGGGCGGAAACGCCCACGAGATGCAGCACCTCAAGGGTCGCGCCCTCAGCGAGTGGGCCGCTAAGCGCGCCACCGAAACCCACGGCCTCACGGCAGCGATCGCGGCCCAAGTCGTACGCGTCACCCCGCCCGACCTGAGCATCGTCGACTCCGAGCTCAGTAAGCTCGCCGCCTACAAGGCATCCGGCTCGAAGTTGACCAACGAAGCGGTCGCCGAGCTGCTCGCCGGCGGCCGGGAGGACGAGATCTTCAGGCTCACAGACAACCTCTTGCCCCGGCCGAGTCCGCAAGCCATGCAGATCGCTCGCAGCCTCACCCGTGGGGGCATGCAGCCGACCTCGGTCGCCTATCGCATGGCAAGACATGTCGCGCTTGTGCTCGAGGTTCACGCGCGCCAGGAACGCGGCGAGTCTTTGCAGCAGGTGCAGGACGCCATGGCCGAGCACCGCTTCGTGATCCAGAAGGCTTTTGAGGTAGCCCAGGGCGCCGACCCGGACCGCCTCGAGAACGCTCTGAAGGCGATCCGGGACTACGAGTGGGAGGTCAAGTCAGGCCAGATCGACGCCGAGCTAGGCCTGGACGTCCTGTTAACGCGCCTCTAGCAAGAATTTCACCTCCCCACCTTGTGGGGAGGCCGGGCGCTGCCCGCAGGGCACCGCCCGGTGCGGGGAACGTCTGGAACCCTTACTTTTTCTTCGAGGCGACGGGTTTCGAAGCCGCCGGCTTGGTAGCAGCAGGCGCCGCCGCCGCCGCTCCCTTCTTGCCCTTCCCGGCCGGAGCCACCGGCGCGATCGCCAGCTTGGCCATCTGCTTGGTGAGCCTCGCCTTGCGCCGGGCGGCGTTGTTCCGATGCAGGACGCCCTTTGACGCCGCCCGATCCAGTGCCCGGACCGCTTCCAGCGTCAGCGCGAAGCGCTCGGATTCCGCAACCGGAGGCCCAACCAGCGACTTCCGTGCCTTGACGACCAGCGTCTTGACCTCGGAACGCACGCCGCGGTTGCGCGCGGCACGCCGCACGCCAGATCGGGCCTGCTTTTTCGCAGACGCGGTTCGCTTAGCCATGAGCCATCACCAGGTTGGAAGTACGCACGAACTTAGGATTATAGGGACCAGTGGAGTTTGAGCTCGGCGGCAAGCGCCCCAACGTGCATCACGACGCGTACATCGCGCCGACCGCGGTTCTCATCGGAGACGTCGTGGTCGAAGCGGGCGCGAGCGTGTGGTTTGGCGCGGTCCTGCGCGGCGACGAGGCTCAGATCAGGATCGGTCGAGGCGCAAACGTCCAGGACAACGCCGTCCTCCACTGCGCCGAGCACCTCCCGACCGTCCTCGAGCCAAACGCCAGCGTCGGCCACTCCGCGCAGCTGGAAGGCTGCGTGGTCGAGCAGGGCGCGGTCGTGGGCATGGGCGCGACCATGCTCCAGCGGAGCCGCCTCGGCGCTGGATCGATGCTCGCGGCAGGCGCCGTGCTTCAAGAAGGCATGGAGGTGCCTCCCGGCCACATGGCCGCCGGCGTCCCGGCCACCGTCAAGAAAGCGCTCGACGGCTCATCGAACAACTGGGTGGGCACCACCGCGAAGCACTACCAGGACCGCGCCATCATGTACCGCGCAAAGCTCAAGCCAATCGAAGAGCGTTGAGCATCGCGCTGCCGGCGCGCGCCAAGCTCAACCTCGACCTCGCCGTGCTCGGCCGCCGTACCGACGGCTTTCATGACGTCCGCACCACCCTGCAGGCGATCGACCTGCACGACCTGGTCACGGTCGCTCTGGCGCCAGAGACGGCGCTCACCATGACGGGCCTGCCGGTCACCAACCCCAACCCCAACTCCGTCCTCAAGGCGCTTGCCGCGCTCGAAAAAGCCACCAACCGACAGCTGCCGACACGCATCCACCTCCACAAGCAAATTCCGCCCGGCTCCGGTCTGGGCGGCGCGAGCTCGGATGCCGCCACCGCACTCAGAGCCCTCGCCGCCCTTCACCACGTCACCGCCGATCTTCCCGCCATCGCCCAAACCCTGGGCGCCGACGTCCCCTTCTTCCTCACCGGCGGCACCGCCGTCGCCGATCAGCGGGGCGACCACCTCGCACCCATCCCGACGCACCCCATGTGGTTCGCCATCGCCTGGCCCGGAGTCGAACTCCAGACTCCAGACGTTTACCGTGCGTGGGACGAAATGGAAAACACCCCCCTAGCAGGCCTGAACCACCTCACCGAAGCCGCCATGCGCATTGAACCGCGCCTGAAAGAGTTTGCCAACGCCCTTAACAGCCGCCAACACGGCTGGCAGATGACCGGCAGCGGATCGGCCTTCTTCCAACGCTGCGCCGGCGAGCAGGCCGCGCTTGAGAGTGCGGCGGAACTGAAGTCACTGAAATGCTGGACGGCAATCGCCCAGACTGTCAGCGCCTGGGCTTGATCCGCAAAATAACACCCCGCACGAGCCAGATTCGCAAGACCGCCGCCGTCTTGGCCGGCAAGGCAACTGGCGCCCTCAGCCGCGTCACGCGGCGTGGCGGCGGCACCACCCTGCCTGGAGACGTGGCCAGGGCGATCGACCCCAACATCCTCACGAAGCTCGCGGCCGACCTCACAAAAGGATCGGTGGTCATCACGGGCACCAACGGGAAGACGACGACATCCAGACTTGTCAGCTATCTCCTCGAAGGCGCCGGAAACAAAATCGTCTCCAACCGTGCTGGCGCCAACCTCATCTTCGGCGCCACCGCCGCCGCCCTCAACAGGGCGGGACCCGGCGGAAAGCTGAAGGCCGATTGGGGCGTCTTCGAGATCGACGAGGCGAGCCTGCCCAAGGCGGTCGACGAGATCAGACCCAAAGCGACCCTCGTCCTCAACCTCTTCAGGGACCAGCTCGACCGCTACGGCGAGCTCGAAGCGATCGCGAAAAAGATCGAGCACGCCCTCAGCCGCATGCCCGACCAGAGCATCGCCATCCTCAATGCGGACGATCCGAGAGTTGCCGAGATCGGCCTCGGCCTCCCGACCCCGCCCCTCTGGTTCGGCCTCGACGACACGAGCGTTGCGGCGCACGAGCTGCCTCACGCCGCCGACGCACGCACGTGCCCGAAATGCGGCGCAAGCCTCATCTTCGACGCCGTCTACGTCGGCCACGACGGCGTCTACAGGTGCCCCAACAACGATTTCGAAAGACCCACGCCGGCCATCACGGCCAGGAACATCAAGCTCGACGGCTTCGATCGTTTCTCCGCAACCATCGACGACACGCGCATCGACATTCAGCTCGGCGGCCTCTACAACACCTACAACGTGCTCGCCGCCTTCGCGGTCGCGAAAACGCTCGGCCTAGAACCGGCCTACATCGCCGAAAGACTGAAAAGCTTCAGCGCCGCCTTCGGCCGCCAGGAGCGACTCGAGTTTCGTGGAAGACACCTCAACCTCGTCCTCTCGAAAAACCCAGCCGGTTTCAACGAGACGCTCAGGACCGCTGTGGATCTCGCCAAGGGCACCAGCTTCCTGATCGCCCTCAACGACCGCAAGGCCGACGGCACCGACGTCTCGTGGATCTGGGACGTGGACTTCGAGCATCTGAAAGGCAATGCGACGGTCGTCGTGCCCGCGGGCGATCGCGCGCACGACCTCGCCGTGCGGCTCAAGTACGCAGGCGTTCCGGCCGCGCCCCCGGAAACTGATCCCGGCAAAGCCCTCGACCTCCTCATCAAGCTGACCAACGAAGGCGACACCGCTCACCTGCTCTGCACCTACACGGCCATGCTCGATCTAAGGGCAGAGCTCGTGCGCCGCGGCTGGGCCAAGCCGTACTGGGAGACATAAGACAGATGCCACGGACCAACAACATCTTCACCGTCGGCTGGCTCTATCCCGACCTCATGAATATCTACGGCGACCGCGGCAACATCCTCACGCTGCTCAAGCGCGCGGAGTGGCGTGGATACGAGGCGAGGTTGATCGAGCTCGGCCGCGGCACCGTCACGCAGATGGACGAGGTCGACATCTTCTTCTTCGGAGGCGGCCAGGATCGCGAGCAGGCGCTCGTCTACGAAGACCTCCTCGAGTTCAAGCAGCCACCACTCGAGAAAGCAGTGAACAGCGGCGCCGGCGTGCTCGCGGTGTGCGGCGGCTACCAGCTCCTCGGCCACTACTACCAGACCGGCGAGGGCGAGCGATTCCCAGGTATCGGCATGATCGACGTCCGGACCGAGGCGGGGAAGAAGCGCTTCATCGGCGATGTCGTCGTGGACACGGAAATCGAAACCCTGACCCCAAAAACGCTGGTCGGTTTCGAGAACCACAGCGGCCGCACCTACCTCGGGCCCAAAGCAAGACCGCTGGGCAAGACCCGAATCGGCTATGGCAACAACGGCTCAGACAAGACCGAAGGCTGCCTGCAGGGAACCGTCCTCGGCACTTATCTGCACGGCTCGCTGCTGCCGAAGAATCCGCACCTCGCGGACTACCTCATCCGCAGCGCCCTCATCAGGCGCGGCGTCGACGAGCTTTCGCCGCTTGACGACTCGGTGGAGCTGGCCGCGCACGAGCGGATTTTGCAGCGCGCCCAGCACCCGCACCGCTAGCGCCAGCACCGACCCCGTTCGACGAAACCGCGACCAGCCGCGGCGTCAGCGCCTCTCGCAGCACTTCGTCGATCGACTCGATCAACACCAGCTGCATCTCCTTGCGCAGGTCGGCCGGGATGTCGTCGAGGTCGGCCTCGTTCCGCCGCGGCAGCAGCACGCGCCGCAACCCCGCGCGATGCGCGCCGAGCACCTTCTCCTTGATCCCACCGATCGGCAGCACCCGCCCGCGCAGCGTGATCTCGCCAGTCATCGCGACGTCGTCCCGTACCGGCCGGCCGGTCAGCAGCGACGCCATCGCGGTCAGCACCGTCACGCCCGCCGACGGTCCTTCCTTCGGCTGCGCGCCCGCGGGCACGTGTATGTGAATGTCGTTTTTATCGAACAGTGAGGGGTCGATGTTCAGAGAGGCGGCGTGCGATTTCAAATACGACAGCGCCGCCGCAGCCGACTCCTTCATCACCTCGCCCAGCTGGCCCGTCAGCTTGAGCTCGCCCTTGCCCGGCGTCAGCGCGGCCTCGACGAAGATGATCTCGCCGCCGGTCGGAGTCCACACCAGGCCGGTGGCCACGCCGGGGTGGTCGATCCGCTCGCGGACGTCGTCGTAGTAGCGGCGTTTTCCCAGCGCCGCGCGGACGCGCTTCGCGTCGTCGACCGCGGCGCGACCCCGCTTTCGCACCGCCATGTCCGCCACGTCGCGCCTCATCACCGACGCGATCTCGCGCTCGAGGTTGCGCACGCCCGCCTCGCGCGTGTAGTGGCGGATGATCAGTCGCACGGCCTCTTCGGAGATCGTGACCTCGTCCTCGCGCAGCCCATGCGCCGTGAGCTGCTTCGGGATCAGGAACATCTCCGCGATCTTCACCTTCTCCTCTTCGGTGTAGCCCGAGAGGTTCAGCACCTCCATCCGGTCGCGCAGCGCGGGCGGGATGGTGTCGAGTGCGTTGGCGGTCGTGATGAACATCACCTTCGACAGGTCGAACGGAACGTCCAGGTAGTTGTCGCGGAAATCTTTGTTCTGCTCCGGGTCGAGCACCTCGAGCAAAGCAGACGACGGGTCGCCCCGCCAGTCCGCCCCGATCTTGTCCACCTCGTCGAGCATGAACACCGGGTCGTTCGACTCCGCCCTCCGGATCGCCTGCAGCACGCGGCCCGGCATCGCACCGATGTAGGTACGCCGGTGCCCGCGAATTTCCGCCTCGTCGTGCACGCCACCCAGAGACGCCCGTGCGAATTTGCGACCCATCGCTCGCGCGATCGACTGTCCCAGCGAGGTCTTGCCCACGCCCGGCGGCCCGACGAAGCACAGGATCGGCTCGCGTCCGCGGTCGGTCGATCCGCGCTGCTGCTTCAGCCGCCGCACCGCGAGGTGCTCCACGATGCGCTGCTTCACCTTGTCGAGGTCGTAGTGATCCGCGTCGAGGATCGAGCGCGCCTTCTTCACGTCCACTTCGCCGCCCGTCGAGACGTTCCACGGCAGCGACACGATCAATTCCAAATAGGTTCGAATCACCGACGACTCGGGTGATGCCGACGGAATGCGTTCCAGCCGCGTGATCTCGCGGTCCGCCTCGCGCTTCGCCTCGGGCGGCAGGCCCGCCTTCTCGATCCGCTCGCGCAGCTCGACCAGCTCCCCGTGCTCGGTGTCCAGCTCGCCCAGCTCGCGCTGGATCGCTTTCAGCTGCTCGCGCAGGAAATACTCGCGCTGGGCCTTGCCCATCTGCTCTTCGGCCTGCGACTGGATCTTCCGCCCGAGCTCCAGCACCTCCAGCTCGTGCGCCATGTGGCCGAGCAGCCGCTCGAGCTTCTCCTTGGCCGAGCTCAGCTCGAGGATCTCCTGCCGCTGCTCGGTGGTCAGGCGGATGTGGTTGGCGATGTAGTACGCCAGGTGCAGCGGATCGTCGATCGCGCCCGCCGCGCTCGCCAGCTCTGCGGGCAGGTGCGGCGCCAGCGTCACGAGCTGCTGGAAGGACGAGATCGCCCGCCGCATCAGCGCCTCGCGCTCGAGCGAGAGGATGCCTTCCGACGACTCCGGCAGCATCTCCACCGCGCACACGAGGTATGGGTCCTCCTGCAGCGCCTCGGTCAGCCGGATGCGCCGGAGGCCCAGCACGGCGAGCTGCACGGTCCCGTCGGGAAGCTTCAGCAGGTGCTGCACGCGCACCATCGCGCCGACGTGGTGGATGTCGTTGAACCCGACATCTTCCGCCGACTCGTCGAGCTGCGTCGCGACCGCGATGTGCCGCTCGACTCCCGCCAGGTCCTCGAGCAGCTGCAGGGAGCGCTTGCGCCCGACCGAGAGCGGGATGAAGATCCGCGGAAAGACGACCGTCGACTTGAGCGGCAGCACGGGAAGCCGAGAAGGTACAGCCCCCTCGACGTTCAGCGCCGGCACCTCGCTCACGTTCCGATTATCCCTCTCCCCGCTCAATTCCCCTCCGCCGTTCAGGGGGAGAGTCCGGGAGAGGGGCTTAAACTTGCAACCAGCGTTGAGCCAATCGCTAACGGCCGTCATACTCGCCGCCGGTCACGGCACCAGGATGCGGTCGCGTACTCCCAAGGTCCTCCACCCGATCTGCGGCCGCCCCATGCTCGACTACGTGCTCGACGCCGTCACGGAGGCCGGCGCGAAGGACATCAAGGTGATCGTCAACCCGCACCACGCCGAGGTCGCGGCGCACCTCGACGAGCGGGGAATCGCGCCGACCTTCCAGCGCGAGCCGAAGGGTACGGCGCACGCGCTCCAGCAGATTCCCGAGCACGAGCTCGAGGGCAAAGAGGTGCTCGTGGTCAACGGCGACTCGCCCCTGTTGACCGCGCAAACCATCAAGAAAGTCATCGACGCCCACCGCGCGGAAAAGGCGCCTGCAACCCTCGCCAGCGTCAAGGACCCAACTCGCAACGACGGCCGCATCATCCGGGCGGCCGACGGCTCCCTGGAGAAGATCGTCGAGCGAAAGGACGCGACCGAGGAGATGCGCAAGCACGTCCACGAGTTCAACGTGGGCGTCTACTGCTTCGATGGGACCGAGCTCACCAAGGCACTTAAAGAGATCAAGGACGACAACAAGGCCGGCGAGTACTACCTCACCGACGTGTTTCTCCACCTGAAGCCGGTGACAGTCGTCGAGCTGGACGACCCGCAGGAGGCCATGGGCGTCAAGGACCGCACCAGGCTTGCCGCCGCCACCGCGATCATCCAGGGCCGCATCCTCGACAGGCTCATGCTCGCGGGCGTGACGATCGTCGACCCGAAATCCACCTTCGTGGAAGCCACCGTCACCATCGGCCAGGACACTGTCATCGAACCCTTCACGGTGCTCAAGGCGCACACCAGCATCGGCTCCGACTGCCGCATCGGCCCGCACGCGCATATAGAAGACGCGAGGATCGGCGACCGGTCGGACTGCGGACCCTTCGTCAAGCTGCGCCCGGGGACCGAGATCGCCGACGACGTCCACATCGGCAGCTTCGCCGAGCTCGTGCGCACGAGGGTGGGGAGGGGCAGCAAGGTGCCGCACGTCTCCTACCTCGGCGACACCGATCTCGGCGAGGACGCCAACATCGGTGCCGGTACCATCACGGCCAACTTCGATGGAACAAACAAGAACCGGACCAAGATCGGCGATGGTGCCTTCGTCGGCGTGGACACGATGCTGGTCGCTCCGGTCAAACTTGGGAAAGGGTCGCGCACCGGGGCCGGTTCGGTCGTCACAAAGGACGTGCCGGATGGCGCGACAGTAGTGGGCGTTCCCGCTAGGGTGATAAAACCAATTCCCTCGCCCCGTTCAGGGGAGAGGGCTAGGGAGAGGGGCGAGGAAGAAGCCACATGATGGGCAGAATAAAGTGATAGGCAGACTGACAACAGCGGTCGAGTTCACCGGGGAGGAGGCGTCCCCCTGGGGCGCTCTCAAGCTCATCGGCGGCTCGGCCAACCCCGAGCTGTCCCAGCGCATCTCGGACAAGCTCGGCGTGCCGCTCACCGATCCCCGCCTGCGCCACTTTCCCGACGGTGAGATCAACGTCAAGATCGAGGACTCGATGCGCGGGCACGACGTGTTCGTGATCCAGCCCACCTCGCCCCCCGTGAACGAGCACCTGATGGAGCTGTTCATCATCCTCGACGCCCTGCGCCGCGCCTCGGCCGGCCGCGTCACCGCGGTGATCCCCTACTACGGCTACGCCCGCAAGGAGCGCAAGACGCAGCCCCGCGAACCGATCTCCGCGAAGCTGGTCGCGAACTTCATCACGCTCGCGGGCGCCGACCGCCTCCTCCTGCTCGACCTCCACGCCGAAGCCATAGAGGGCTTCTTCGACGTGCCGACCGACCACCTCTCGCCGCACCGGATCATCGCCGACTACCTGAAGACCCGCGACCTGCACCACATCACGATCGTCGCGCCCGACGCCGGCGGCGGCCGGCGAGCCGAGGCGGTGGCGAACGACCTCAACGCGCCGATCGCGTTCGGCTACAAGCGCCGCTCGGGCGACGACGAGGTGGAGATGATCGCGGTGTCAGGTGACGTAAAGGGTCGCGACTGCGTGGTGGTCGAGGACATCATCACCACCGGAGGCACGATCTCCAAGCTGGTCCAGTCGCTGCACAGCCAGGGCGCCGGCAGGGTCCTCATCGCGGCCACGCACCCGGTCCTGACCGGCGACGCGGTCGAGCGTCTAAAGAAGGCCAACGTCGAAGAGGTGATCGTGACCGATTCGGTTCCGATCTCTCCTGAGAAGCTGGGGCCACCCCTCAAGATCCTTTCCGTCGCGCCTTTGCTCGCCGAGGCGATCATCCGGGTTCACGAAAACCGGAGCGTCAGCGAGCTCTTCAGATAGTCCGCTCGTCATGACAGGGCAGGAATGGATCGAGGTCATCGTGCTGGTCGTGTGCTTTTTCGTCGCCGCGCTGGCCAGCGGTACGGAGACGGCGCTCACCTCTGTCGGCCGCCTTCGCGTCCGCTTCCTCGCTGAGCAAGGCAGCCAGGCCGCCGGCATCCTTCAGAGGCTGCGCTCGGATCCGAACCGGTTCCTCTCGACCGTTCTCTTCGTCAACACCCTGGCGCTCATCGTCGCTTCGACCACGACCGCCCTCCTCAGCGACGACGTATTCACGGGCTTGGGCGTGCCCTCAGGATGGCGCCTGGGGCTCACGCTTCTGGTCTCGTTCGGGCTCTCTGTGATCCTGCTCATTGCCGCCGAGGTGACGCCGAAGACGCTGGCGATCGCGCACGCCGAGCGCGTCGCGCTGGCGGCCGCGGGCCCGGTCGACCGGCTCGCGAGCTTCCTCGGCCCGATCCTGTGGGCGGTCACGTTCATCTCGCGCGGCATCACCGGCGGCCGCGCTGCCCGGGCCCCGTACCTCACTGAGGAAGAGCTCATCAGCCTGCTTCACGTCTCGGAGGAGCAGGGGGTGATCGAGGAGCAGGAGCACCAGATGATCCACGGGATCATCGAGATCGGCGACAAGACGGTGCGCGAGATCATGGTCCCGCGCACGGACATCGTGGCCGTGGACCGGCACGCTGAGCTGCGCGCCGTCGTCAGGCTCTTCAAGGAGCACCGCCACACCAGGATGCCGGTGTTCGAAGGCGACATCGATCACGTGGTCGGCCTCATCCATACCAAGGACCTGCTCCTCTTCTACACGCTTTCGCCAACCCAGAAGTTCGACATGGACAAGCTGCTGCGGCATATCGAGTTCACCCCCGAGCAGAAGAAGGTCGACGAGCTCCTGCACGACATGCGCACCAAGAAGGTCCACATGATGATCGTGGTCGACGAGTACGGCGGCACCGCCGGCGTGGTCACGCTCGAGGACCTGCTCGAGGAGATCGTCGGCGAGATCCGCGACGAGTACGACTCGGCGGAGGAGGACCAGCTCATCATCCTCAACGACCACGAGGCGCGCGTCGACGCCGGTTTCCCATTGGAGGAGCTCAACTCACGGCTCGGGCTGGCGATCGAGGAGTCGGGCGACTACGACTCGGTCGGCGGATACGTCCATTCAGTGCTCGGCAAGATCGCCACACCGGGCGACACCTTCCGGGGCGGCCGGGCGCAGTGGATGGTGGAGAAGGTGAAGGGCCGGCGCATCGAGTCGGTCCGGCTCACCGCCGACAATCCGTGGCCGACCGACGAATTCAACTCCTCGAGCGTGGCGCATCCCGATGCCGGCAGTGCAGCACGGCCTTCAATGGAGAACGAGACTGGCCACCTATCGTGACCGGGCGGTCGTGCTGCGCAAGCTCGACTATGGAGAGGCCGACCGGATCTTCACGCTGCTGACCCGGACGCACGGCAAGGTCGGCGCGATCGCGAAAGGGGTGCGCCGACCTGAATCGAAGCTGGGCCCATCGCTGGAGCTGTACGGCCACGTGGACGTTTTGCTGGCGAAGGGGCGCGGCGACCTGGACGTGGTGGCACAGGTGCAGCGCATGCCGGGCCTGCGGATCGCGGGTGACGTGGAGGTCATGTCGCACGCTGCGCTCATCGCGGAGCTGGCGGAGCGGGTGTGCGAGGACCGCCACCCCGTCGACGGCGTGTACGAGCTCGCGGTGATGGCGCTGGACGAGCTGGCGCGCGAAACGGATCCGCGCCGCGCCTCTGCCTATTTCATGATGGCCGCGCTCGATCTGTTGGGCTACGCACCCCAGCTGGCGGCGTGCGCGACGTGCGACCGGCCACTGACCGCGCGGCCTGCGGCATTCAGCGCAGAGGCGGGCGGATTCCTGTGCGACCAGTGCGCGCTGCCGTCGATGTCGCTGGTTCCGCTGGCGGCGATCAAGGTGCTGCGCCTGATGGCCGCGGGCGACCTGGAGACCTACCGGCGCCTCAAGCTTGACCTGGCTTTGATGAACTCGATCGAAGGAGTGCTGACCACGCAGCTCGAGCACCACCTGGACCGGCGCCTGAAATCGCTAGCATTCCTGCACCAGATGAGAGGGGTATGAACATGATCAGTGAAGCGAACGCGTTCAGCGGTTTTTCGGTCAACGACCTTGACGCGGCCAAGAAGTTCTACGGCGAAACGCTTGGCGTGGCGTTCGAGGAGATCCCCGCCGGGGTGCGGTTGAAGATCGGCAACGGCATATTGGCTTACCCGAAACCGAATCACGAACCGGCGACCTACACCATGCTCAACTTCCGAGTCGACGACATCGACAAAGCCGTCAGCGAGCTGAAGGGCAAGGGCGTCGTGTTCGAGCACTACGCAGGCCTGACCGACGAAAAAGGCATCGCCCGAGGCATCGCCCACGACCGAGGCCCAGACATCGCCTGGTTCAAAGACCCAGCAGGCAACATCCTCGCAGTCCTAAAAGAAGGATGAGAGCTGGGAGCTGTTCACCTCCCCAGCGTGCGGGGAAGTTGACGCTAAATTCACCTCCCCACCCTGTG
>Ga0208849_1000456_pt1 | contig 38331 bp, 40 predicted proteins | sample NGESurdeep072012_10_FD_184470 | JGI IMG/M metagenome (GOLD analysis project Ga0208849, IMG submission 184470) | Arctic peat soil microbial communities from Barrow, Alaska - NGEE Surface sample 53-3 deep-072012 (SPAdes) | ecosystem: Environmental > Terrestrial > Soil > Wetlands > Peat ... | reverse complement strand
CTCCGCCACGCAAAGGCCGAATGGCGCTTCACAACAGACGCCGCGCGCATCAAGCTCAAACACCTATACCCCGTGCTTTAGATGAATCGGGCGACTAGGTCCGGTTGACAAAGGCTTCGGTCGCGCCCTCGCCACCGCAAATGGGGACATGATCGAATTCGCCTCTTTCTCGGCGAACTCGTTCGTGTCCCCATTTTGCGAGCGCCACTTCCTCGAAAAGCGAGCGCACTAAAGGATTGTCGCCCCGAACCCATGCAGCGTCGCCCCCTTGGCGCGCAGCCAGGCGCGGTGCGTCCTGGGATCGCCCACCAGCCTCCGCACCAGGACCCAAAAACGGGGGCCGTGGTTGGCTTCGATGAGGTGGGCGCATTCGTGGGCGACGACGTAGTCGGCCACCGGAAAGGGGGCCAGCGCCAGGCGCCAGGAGAGGCGGATCGTCGGGCCGCGGCCGGCGATGCCCGGCGAACAGGAGCCCCAGCGGGTGCGGGCGTCGATCAGCGAGAGCGGCGGCGTCTCCACGCCCAGGTGGGCGCAATGGATTCGCGCCCGGGCGGTGAACACGGCGAGCGCCTCGCGCTTGATCGCCCGCGCCGCCAGTTGCGGATCGACCACGCCGGCCCCGCAGCCGGTCAGCACCGCCTCCATCCGGCCGGGCGCCCAGAGCAGCTTCGGCCGCCGCCCATCGGGTTGAAGCCGGCACGGGGCGCCGAAGACGGCGACTGGCGCGGCGGGATCGAGGGCGGTCGGGGCCGGAAGCTCGGCCAGGCGGTCGGCCACCCATTGCCCGCGATGGCGCGCGAACTCAGCGGCCTCGGCCAGCCGCCGGGCCGAGGGAGCCGTGGCGACGATCTCCCGGCGCACCGGATCGACCTTCAGCGACACCCGCCGGGCGCGGACGCTGATCCGCAGGCGCACGGGCGCGCCGGCGATCTGAAGCCGTTGGCCGTCGGCATAGCGGGGTCGAAACAGACTCACGATCCGCTCAGGCATAGGCCGCGAATCGGCGGCTCACAAAGCCTCTTCGCAGCGACGGATGAAACCGCGCACGCGCGGATAGATCTCGGCCTCGAACCGCCGGCCGTTGAACACCCCGTAGTGGCCGACCCCCGGCTGGACATAGAGTTCGCGTAACGAGCGCGGCGCGCCGGGGACGAGGGCGTGGGCCGCCTGGGTCTGGCCGACGCCGGAGATGTCGTCCTTCTCGCCCTCGACGGTCATCAGGCCGATATCGACGATTGCCGCCGGATCGACCAGGCGGCCGCGATGGATCAGTTCGCCCTTGGGCAGCAGGTGGCGCTGGAACACCACATCGACGGTCTGGAGATAGAACTCTTCGGTGAGGTCCAGCACCGACATGTATTCGTCGTAGAATTCCCGGTGCTTTTCCGCCGAATCCCCGTCGCCGGCCACCAGCTGATCGAAATACCGCCGGTGAGCTTCCTGGTGCGCGTCGGCGTTCATCGACATGAAGCTGTAGAGCTGCACGAACCCCGGATAGACCTTGCGCATCACCCCCACGTAGGGCGGCGGCACCGAATAGATCATGTTCGATTCGAACCACGCGAACGGACGCTCGCCGGCCAGCTTGTTGGTCGCCGTGGGCGAGAGCCGGGCGTCGATGGGCGATCCCATGAAAGTCATGCCGGCCGGACGCAGGGGGTCGGCGTCGGCCGCCATCAGCGCGGCGGCGGCCAGCACCGGGGGTCCGGGCTGGCAGACCGCGACCACATGGGCGCGGCGGCCCACGGCGTGGAGGATGTCGATCACCCGGTCGATGTAGTCGTGGAAATCGAACCGGCCCTCGATGATCGAGACGTCCCGGGCGTTGGCCCATTCGGCCACATGCACGTCGTGGTCGGTAAGGAAGGTCCGCACCGTGCCGCGCAGCAGGGTGGCGTGATGGCCCGACAGCGGCGGCACGATCACCACCGCCGCCCCATCTCCCGGCGTCCCAGCCGCCGCGCCGCCGGCCCGCTCGAGGTCCGCCGGGTCGCGTCGGAAGCGCCGCAGCCGGACCCACGGCGACGCCCAGACGATTTCGCTGTCGACCGCCACCGCCTGGCCGTTGATGGTCACCGCGTCGATACCCCACGCGGGCTTGAAGTAGCGGCGGGTCAGGTTGGCGATCAGGTCGGCCGAGGCGTAGAGGGTCCGCCCGCAGCGCCAGGAGGCGGCCGGATTGACCGGCGAGCCCCAGAAATCCCGCGCCATCTCGGCGGCCATGCGCAGCGGCGCGGCGGACCGATAGGCGGCTTCGTGAACGGCGTAGAGCATCGAGCCCCTTCGTTTGTGCGCCGCAACACTACGTCGCCGCGCCCGCGAACGCCACGGCCCAAATGACGCCCATGGCGCAAATGGGGCGCAAATGGGGACTTGATCGAATTCGCCCTCTCGCGAATTTCGTTCATGTTCCCCAATTTGCGGGCGCCGGCGGCAGGGGGCGCCCGCTGGCAGCGGTTGTTCCGTTAGTCGGCGAACGTCTGCCTGCTGAGTTGCATTGCAGGAAACACGAGGCCGGGCGATATCCAGCCGAGCAGGAGTTCGTTGCGCGCCTGCCTGCCCGCAAACCTACGGAGGCGACGATGCGATGGCTGGCGATGGGAATGCTGTTGGTGGCGGGCTCGGCGAGGGCCGACGTGCGACCGCCGGCCGCCCCGCCGGCGCCCGCGCCCCCGGTCAGCGTCTTCCGTGGCCACCAGGCGGGAACGTTGGAACACCTCCAATCGGGTCTCGTCTGTCCGGCCAGAATAGGCGAATACCGCCGCATCGAGGCCACGGTTTTCGACAAATTCGGTCTTGATGTGAGTTGCGGCTACCACACCGGGACGGTCGTCATCACGCTCTACCTGACGCGGCGGACGGGGACCGGCGTCGATGCCGCGCTGGCCGAAGCCAAGCGCGAACTGCTGCAATTCGGCGCTGACCGTCATCCGCAATCAATATCAGAGCTGCGATCGACCAACGGTGGCCGGGATTGGGTCACCGTCCTTTACGGCGAGGATGGAGATATTCATTCAGCCATCTGGCTTGCCGACCTGGACGGTTGGACCCTCGAGTACCGCGCGACCTACCCTGCGGTGGACGAAACCCGGGTCACTGCCGACATCGCAAAGATCACCGCGATCGTCGAGGAGTCCGCCGGCGCCCGACTTGCGCTCTGTTCCGCATCCCCGCCGCCGGCGCGCCGAGCGTTACCGATCTTGGACAGAAGGAATCTACAGCAGTCCTCGATGATGACCAGCATCCTGGGTGGCGCGGTTCTGGCCGAGGCGCGGGACGGCAAGGCTACGGCGACCGCGCCGTTGATGTGGTGCCTGGAGGGGCCGATTCTAAAGAACAACCATCACATGCTCTTTTGGCGCGCCGTCGATCCGAAAGGGACCGATGCGCGATCAGACCGCATCACCCTGGCGACCGACGGCCCCCCTCCGACCTTGGATATCGCCCCGGACAGCTTGGCGAGCCTCGTCGAGGGGCTTGCGAAGGCTTCGGACAAGCCCCCGCGCTGGATAGCCACGCTGCGGCAGGGCGACGAAACCCTCATCTTCGGCTATTTCGACGGTCGCCCTTCGTCGGATTCCGTCGCGGACCTGTTCGAGAACATCCTCGCGGGAAAAGCCAAGCCGGCAGGCGGGTTCGGCGCCGAGGGTAAGAACATCACCATTGTCGTGCCACCCGCGCCGCGAGTCTCGGGCGCCCGCCGCCACCGCTCACCCCCCCCGCATGGCCTCTGATATCTGCCGCGCGGTTTCCTCCGGTGAGATGCCTTCGGCGATCGGCCGGCTGAACCGCCCCTGGGGGTCCATCAGATAGATGATCGCGGTGTGATCGACGCTGTAGTCGGGGCCGGTCCCGGCCTTCTTGTAATAGACGTGGTAGGCCAGAGCCGCCGCCGCGACCTCGGCCGGCGTGCCGGTGAGGCCGATGGTTGCCTTGGGAAACGCCGGGCTGGAGAGGTAGGTCGCCAGTTGCGCCGGCGTGTCCCGCTCGGGGTCCACCGAGACGAACACCACCTGGACCTGGGCGGCCTTGGGTCCCAGCCGGTCGATCGCCTGGGCCAGGGTCGTCAGGGTCATCGGGCAGACGTCCGGACAGAAGGTGTAGCCGAAGAACACCGCGCTCCACTTGCCGGCCAGGATCCGCTGGTCGGCGGGCGCCCCGCGCTGATCGACGAGGTGGAACGGGCCGCCCACCGCCGCGGCGCCGCGGCGCGGCGCGCCGCAGCCGGCGAGGATCGCGGCCAGGGCGCCGGCCAGCAGCGCGCGGCGCGGCGGTGCGCAAACTTCCGCTCGCGTGGAGCCGGTTTCCGGGCGATCCTTCACGGCGATGACATCCATTCCCGCCCCAGGCACAGCCGACCCGACGGCGGGCGAGCCGGCGAGGGCGCGTCTGGGTAGCCCGGCCACCGACGGCCAGCAAGGCCGCGATGCGGCGGCCGGGCGCCTGCGCACCCGCACGCTGATCCTGCTGCGCTGGCTGGCCATCGCCGGCCAGACCGCCGCTCTGCTGGCCGTCGGCTTCGGCCTGCGCTTTCCGGTTCCATGGCTTCCCTGCCTGGTGCTGATCGGCGTCGCCGCCGCGCTCAATCTCGCCCTGACCCTGTCCCCGGCCGGCCGGCGCACGGCCACCTCAGCCGAGGCCACGGCCCAACTGGCCTTCGACATCATCCAGCTCTCCGGCCTGTTGTTTCTCACCGGCGGGGTGGTCAATCCCTTCTGCCTGTTGCTGATCGCCCCGGTCACCGTCGGCGCCGCCACCCTGCCGGCCCGCTACGCCCTGGGGCTGTGGATTCTGGCGGTGATCGCCGGGCTGACCGTGGCCACCGTCTCCCTGCCCATGCCCTGGGCCGGCGGCGAGACCCTGCCGCTGCCGGCGATCTATCGCGCCGGCTGCGCCCTGGCCCTCACCGTGGGGGTCAGCTTCACCGCCGGCTACGCTTTCCGCGCCGCCAGCGAATCGGCCCGCATGGAGCTGGCCCTGCACGTCACCGAGACGGTGCTGGCCCGCGAACAGCGCCTCTCGGCCCTGGGGGCCCTGGCCGCCGCCGCCGCCCATGAACTGGGAACCCCCCTGGCGACCATCTCGGTGGTCGCCAGGGAGCTGGCCCGCGAAACCCCCGAGGGTCCCTTGCGCGAGGACGCCTGGCTGCTCGTCGAGCAGGCTCAGCGCTGCCGCGACATCCTCAAGCGCCTCGCCGAGACTCCCGACACCGGCGACGCCCTGCACGAGCGCATGAGCCTCTTGCAGTTTGTCCGCGAGGTGGTCGAACCCTACGCCGGCAGGGTCGAGATCCGGGTCGAGGCGGTGGTCACTGGTCCCGCCGGCATGGCCGCCCCCGACCTCTGGCGCCGGCCGGAGGTCCTCCACGCCATGACCTCGATCGTCGAGAACGCCTTCGATTTCGCCCGCTCGGAGATCCTGGTCACCGCCCGCTTCGACGCCCAGGCCGTGGTCATCGAGGTTCGCGACGACGGACCGGGCTTTTCCCCCGAAGTCCTGGCCAGGCTGGGCGAGCCCTACGTCACCAGCCGCCCGGGCGCCGAGGGCTCGCGCACCGGCCACGTCGGCATGGGCCTGGGCTTCTTCATCGCCAAGACCCTGCTCGAGCGGACCGGCGCGCGGGTCGAGTTTCGCAACGGCCGCCGCGCCGGCGGGGCGACCGTCACCGCCCGCTGGCCGAGGTCGCGGATCGAGGCGCAGGTCGCGGAAGGACTTGAAGTCGGCGCCCAATCAGCGACATGATGTCGCATGATTGGTGTTGCGTCGGATCGGGGGTGCTTAGGGAGACTGCCTCGATGACCACTCTGGAAGCGGCCGTGGCCGGCCTCGCCGACGCCAGTCTGCTGGTGCTCGACGACGACGCGCCTCTGCGCACGCGGCTGGGGCGGGCGCTCGAGGCGCGCGGCTTCAAGGCCACCCTGGTCGAGTCGGTGGAACAGGCCCTGGAGTCGGTGGCCGCCGCCCCCCCCGCCTTCGCGGTCCTCGACATGCGCCTCGAGGACGGCTCCGGCCTTCGCGTCGTCGAGGCCCTGCGCGCGGCCCGCCCCGACGCGCGGATCATCATGCTCACCGGCTACGGCAACATCGCCACCGCCGTGGCCGCGGTGAAGGCCGGCGCCGTCGATTATCTTTCCAAGCCCGCCGACGCCGACGATGTCGCCAAGGCCCTCCTCGCCGCCGCCACCGGCCAGTCCCCGGCGCCGCCCGACAACCCGATGAGCGCCGACCGCGTCCGCTGGGAACACATCCAGCGCGTCTACGAACTCTGCAACCACAACGTCTCCGAAACCGCCCGGCGCCTGGCCATGCACCGGCGCACCCTCCAGCGCATCCTTGCCAAGCGAGCGCCCCGGTAGGGCCTTCCCTCCCTCCCCCTCATGGGGAGGGACAGACGGCGAAGCCGTCAGGATGGGGCTGTGGTGATCATCCCAGACATCGGTGAGGCGTCACACCGCCCCACCCCGGCCTTCGGCCGACCCTCCCCATGAAGGGGAGGGAGGTTTCATCACGCCCGCCGCGCACCGCATCGCCGCCAGCCTCGCGAAGGCCACGGTCAGCGCCTTGCGCCGAGCGCCCGACAGCGGGGCGACCGGCGCCGCGCGCAGCACCGCGCCGTCGAAGGCGTCGGCGACGATCAGGCCCGGCGCCTGTGGGAGAATGTCCCGCGGAAACTCCGGGGCGACGGCGAAGTAGAAGGCGTCGCACCAGGCCAGGTACTCGCCCCATTTGCGATCGGTGCGGAAGTCCTCCGGCCCCGACTTGACCTCGGCGATGGCGAGGTCCCCGCGCGGCCCCAGAGCCATGATGTCGGCCCGCCGCCCGTTGGGCAGGCACACCTCGATGAGCGGCGCATAGCCCATGTCCACCAACAGCTTCGCCGCCCCGCGCGTCACCGCGCTGGTGGTTTCGGGCCGGGCGAAGGAAAGGACGAGGGGTTCCACGCGAGATAACCGTTCTTGTTTGGTTCTGCTTCGGTGTTCTATAGAAACTTCGATCGAGAGCGTCATCCGCTTATCCCGGCGACGGCGGTGGCTTTCCGCCGCGAACCGACTTAGGGGGATTCAAAGGGCGTCCTCGGAGCGTTTGGCAAGGGCCGCGATGAGCCGCGCGGCCACTACGATGGGTCGCGAAGTCGGGGCCATGAACGATTTCATTTCGCTGTTCTCCGGGGCCGGAGGTCTCGACGTCGGTCTGGAGGCGGCCGGCTGGGATTGCGTGCTGGCGACCGATGCCGATCCCGTCGCGGTTCGGACCCTGGAAGCGAACAGGGGCGCGCGAATCGGCCGGGGGCGACGGGCCTTCTCCGGAACGGTCATTCTGCAAGCGGACATCCGCAAGCTGAAGGGGCCAGACATTCTGGCGCGGACCGGCGCCGTCAGGGGCTCGATCCCCCTGCTGGCGGGCGGGCCGCCCTGCCAGTCGTGGAGCAGCGCCGGCCACCAGAAGGGCTTCGACGATCCGCGTGGACTCCTTGTCGGCGACTATCTGCGCATAGCGTCCGAAATCGACGCCCGATGGCTGGTCTTCGAGAACGTCCGCGGCCTCCTGACGGCTCGCGGCCCGGACCGCGTTCCGGGAAGCGCGCTGAACTTCGTGCGCCGCAGGCTGTTGGACCTTGGCTGGCAGACGCGGGTGGATTTGTTGAACGCCGCCGATTTTGGTGTCCCGCAACGCCGGGTGCGGATCATCCTGGTCGGCTTCCGCACGGGGGATCCGCCCGGCGCGCCAAGGCGGACGCACGCCGAGGGCGGACGCGCTGGAATGGCGCCGTGGATCACGCTTTCCGAATGCCTCGTGAGGGTCGGGGCTTTGGACGCATCGGATGTCATCAGGCCATCGGGAAAGATGGCCGACGAGCTTGCGATCCTGCCCGCGGGAACTGGAGCGAAAAGCCCAGGCAAGCGCGAGTCCACCAGGCCGGGCGGCCATTGGGGCTATAAACAGGGAGCGTTCATCGCCGACCTCGCCCTTCCGGCGCGGACGGTCACCGCGAGCGCTCAACAGGATTGGATTCGCGACCCGAACCTGGGATTGCGGCGCCTCTGTCCCCGGGAATGCGCGGCGATTCAGTCCTTTCCGGCGTCCTGGGGTTTCGAAGGCCGGCGCTCGGACCAGTATCGCCTGATCGGCAACGCCGTCCCGCCCCGGCTTGCGACGCACCTCGGCCTGGCGCTTCGACAAGACATCGACCGACCGCTCCCGGCGCGACAGGAGCAATGGAGCGATCTGCAACCGTTGCCCGAGCGCCTGCAATCGGCGATCCGCTATACTGTCCGCGAGGAGCTGCGCAACGGCGAGTCGCGCCGAGCCGGAGCGGAGCGCGGTCTTGGGACGCGGCGCACAGCTTGAGCGTTTCGGCGGCTCTCTCGGCGTATCACGCGCGCGAGGCGAAGATCGCGGCGGCAAAATATGTCGAGGGACTGACCTCGAACGAGGCCGCGAACGATTGGAAATTGGCCAATTCGGAGGCGCGGCGAGTGGTCGTCGAAACGCTCCGCGCCTCTCGCAACCTGACCGATGTCGCGGGCGCGCTCCGCCAGAGCGGCGCTCATCTGCGGGTGCTGCGGCACATCCTCGCCCCACCGATCAGCCAGGACCAGTTCAAGCTTCGCTGTCCGTCATATCCAAAGACGGCGGAGAAGACGGGCGCGCCTGTGGCGGAGGAACGATCCGAGGTGATCGCCAGAGCGGTCGGCGCCTGGAGAGATCGGCGCCTCACCCGATGGCTCGACCGGGACGAAGCTCCGCGCCGTGTCGAGATCCGGTTCCTTCTTCACGCCGTATCCCCTCTTCTCGCCCAGCAGATCGTGGCGACCGTGCGCCGACATCGCCTGTCGGCGCGGCAAGAGGGCGCGGTCATCGAGCTTCTCACGGAGAAAGGCTGGTCTCCGCTGCGAAGCGGCCTGATCAAGACCCTCTCCGACGTCCCGGTCAGGCATTTCATGCACAAGACGCTGTTCGCGACGAAGACCCAGGCCCAGGAGGTCGATATTGCCTGCGGTCTCGGTCAGACGGTCGTTCTGGCGATGGAATGCAAGGTCACCAATGACGAGACCAATTCGGTAAAGCGCATCAACGACGTGCTGAAGAAGGCCAAGGCCTGGCAAGACCATTGGGGCTCATTCGTGCGAACCGCCGCGCTGCTTCAGGGCGTCGTCGGCTACAAGGATGTCCATCGACTCCTGGCGGACAACGTGGAGGTGTTCTGGTCGCACAAGCTGGACGACTTCGGCGCGTGGATCGACGCCAACGCCATCCGGTAGTCGCCGCTCACGTTTGGCGCGGTCCCGTGTCCCCCGCCTCAACGCGGCTCGAGGCGACCCACATCATACCCCAGCGCCGAGATCCGTCGCAGGGCGACCGCGCGTGTAGCCGCCTCCAGGGCCGGGACCCGCGACAGCAGCCAGACGTAGTGGCCGCCGGGCGTGGCCATGATCGCCCAGCGGCCGTCCGGGGCATGGTCGAGGATCCAGTATTCCTGGCTGATCAGGCCGCCGAGGAAGGCGATCCTGAACCGGGCGTTGGCGCTGCCGGCGACAATCCGGCCCCTGGCCCGGAACACTTCGGCCGGTCCGTTCGCCGACCCCTTGTGGCAGGTCTGGACGATCGAAAAGGTCGCGCCGCTACCGCCGGTGAAGTCGCTGGTCGGGGCGTGGCAATCCCTCTGACGGCTGTTGGGGGTATGGGCGATGTCCCACCAGCGCCCGGAATAGAGGCTCGCCGCCACCGGCCGCGCCGGGGCCGGCGCACCGGCCGGCGCCGGCGCCGCCAGCGTCCAGGCGGCGAGGCCGGATACCCACGATCTCAATCCCGCGCCCTCTTTGCGGGCGGCAAGGCGCGCCCGACGGCGCCGCCGATCAGGCCCGCGATCAGCGAGGAGATCGTCCCCAGAGCGAGCAGCGACACCGGCACGTCCTTCAGGACCGCGGAAAGGGCGATGCCGACAAAGGCGCAGACGCCGCCGGCGATCGCCCCGCCGGCCAGCGCCGGACCCCACCGCCCCCGGGCCATCCGCGGGTAGATCCAGCCGGCGATGAGGGAAAATCCCATGCCGCCGATGGCGTAGGCCGCCTTGACCGCCGGGTCGAGGTGGCCGCCGATCACCATGGCCACCTGAAGGACGATGCCGATCGCCGTGGCCACGGCCAGCGCCCGACGGTTCATCGCCTCGCCGCCTCGTAGATCGTCTTCATCTTTTCCAGCAGCTCGGCATTGTCGGCCTCGAAGAACCTGTAGAGCCGGTCAGAGGCCGGATCGGAGGCCCAGCCGGTCGAGGACAGCACCACCCGCGTCCGGCCCGGGCCGGCGGGGATATACTCCACCACCGTCACCGTCCTTTGAAAGGCCGCGGCGCCTGGCAGTTGGTGGGGAGCCTGGATGTTCTGGAACACGATCAGCCGCTCCGGCACGAAGGTGATGATCCGGTGCTTGATGTTGTCCGGGTCGCCGAGCCTCGCCTTGGGGTCGTAGCTAGCCTCCAGCGACCCGCCGACCCGTAGGTCGATGGCCGCCACCGGCGAGTTCCAGCGCTCGAATTCTTCGGTGTCGGTGAAGGCTCGCCACAGGATCGTCGGGGGCGCCGCGATGACCACCGATTCCTGGAGCGTCCGGGCGCCGTCGGCCATGGCATAGGAGGTGTTCTCCACGTCCGGCGTCTTGCCCGTCTGGGCCGCCGCGCCGTCGGCCAGGCCGGCGCCGATCGCCGCGAGCGTGATGATCCGGTGTCTCTTCATGTCCTCTCCCCTCTGGCCGCCTCTCGCAGCCGCTCGAAATGGTCGCGCAGAACCGCGACCCCGGAATCGAAGGCCTCCGGCGTGCGGTGGGTGCGCGACTGCATCACCCCGCCCTCCATCACCGTCAGCACGAACTGGGCGAGGCGCCGGATGTCGGCGTCCCTGGGGAGCTCCTCGCGCGCCGCCTCGAGGCACACCTCGATGGCCGCCACCCACCCCCGGAAATTCACGCTCAGCAGTTCGCGCACCGCCGGATCGGGCTCGTGCAGCTCGAGCGCCAGGCTGCCGATCGGGCAGCCGTAGACGCAGCCGTTGTCGGTGAGCATGGCCCGGTAGCTCGCCAGCAGGGCGAAGATGCGCTCGATGGGATCGGCGACCCCCTGCCAGGCGGGCTTGAGCAGCATCGGCCAGATGCCGTCGCGATAGCGCCGCAGCACCTCCAGCAACAGGTCCTGCTTGGTCGGGAAGGCGTGGTACAGGCTCCCCGAATTGGCTCCCGCCTCGCGCAGGATGTCGGCCACGCTCGTCGAGCCATAGCCTTTCTCGGAAAACAGTCGCATGGCGGCATACACCAGCCGATCGGACGTCGCTTGATTGATCACTCAATCAGGATGGCATGGGTTGAATGGACGATCAAGGTCTACCTCCCTCCCTCCCCTTCATGGGGAGGGTCGGCCGAAGGCCGGGGTGGGGAAGTGTGAAGCCGCCAAGGTGCGGTGGTGGCCAAAACAGCCCCACCCGTCTCCGCTTCGCGGGTCCACCCTCCCCACGAAGGGGAGGGAGGAAGGCGGGAGTCTACTCCGCCGCCAGGCTGGTGAGCGGCGCGCGATCGCGGAAGTTGATCGTCTTCAGGTAGGCGATGCCGTCCTCGGCGATGTCGTCGCCGACCATCCGGTCGCCCTCGTTCCTGAGTTCATCCATATCGACGTACATTCCGTAGAAGGCGCGGGTGCGGTCGGTGATGATGCCGGCGTTGAGCAGGGTCTTGATCAGCACCCGGAAGATGTTGGTGGCTTCCTTCATGTCCTCGCGCCGGGCTTCGTCGGTGGCGATCTCGGCGAACTCGGCGATCACCCGGTCGGGGTCGAGGCCGAACATCTCGTAGAGGTCGCGCTGCTCGGAGGGCGCGACGAGGTTGAACAACAGGGTCTGGAAGCAGTGCGCCGCCCAGTCCTCGATCACATTGTGCTCCTCTTCCGAGAGGTGCGGCACCGTGCGGTCGGCCCAGATCTTGCCGAACTTGTGGTGGAACGCCTCGTCGGTCATCACCAGCTGCATCAGCTTGCGGCCGAGCGGGTCGCGGGTCTTCTGAAAGAACGTCGCGAAGGCGCCCATGGCCAAACCCTCGACCAGCATCTGCATGCCGACGATCTTCTTATAGACCTCCGGCGAGGAGATGATCTCGACAAGGAGGTTCTGGAGAACCGGGCTGCACGGGGCCGGGCGGCCCCAGCGGGCCTTGATGTATTTGGCGAAGGCGGTGACGTGCCGGGCTTCCTCGCGGGTCTGGTTGGCGGCGTATTCCTGCGCCCCCTGGTCGTAGAGCACGTGGCACAGCGAGGCCGAAAGATTGAGCGCCCCCTGCTCGCCATGCAGGATCGAGGAATAGCTGCGAAGCGTCTGTTCGTTGATGAACCGGATGCGCTCCTTGGGGTCCGACAGCGCGTCGGAGACGTACCTGGTCTGCAGAGCCCCGATCATCTCCTCGGGCAGCAGCGCCTCGTTCTCCATGTCGAAGGGCTCGTCGAAATCGATGTATTTCTTGTCGAGCGGATCCCAGAAATGGTCGTGGGTGGCGCTGATGATCTTGTCGAACGCCGTCGAGCGGGCGCCGTAGCGGTCCAGATTGAGCAGCGACTCGAAATCGTCGGGGGAAACCGCCTCGTACATGGCGTCCTTGGTGATGTTGCCGTCGGCCATGGCCGGATCTCCTCGCGAGCTTCCTTCGGGTCTTGCCATCTTGCCTCCAATGGGGTCTCTGTCAAGAAAAATGACGGGGGCGTCACGAATCTGTGGGCTGGAGTTCCGGAAAGAATCGCCTTCAGGTTTTTGGCTCGCCGGGGGATTCACACCATGGATACCGCGCCTTGTCCCTCCGCCGAGCCGGCGGGTCCCGGGGGCGCCCCCTCGGCGGCCGTCCCCCAGCCGCGCGCGGCCGCGAGAGCGACGACCGAGTACTTCCTCCGCCAGGTGGAAACCATCGGCGCCATCGTCGATGGCGACCTGATCCTGGGTCTCGTGGTCACCGCCATGGGATCGGCCAACGTCCGGCGCGTCGCCCGGTCACCCGAATTCGCCACCTTCCGGGCCGGGACCGACCGGGCCATCCCGGACGAGATGAAGACGCCGATTTCGGTTCTGGCGCTGGCGGCGTCCCTGGGTCTGCCCTACGAGACCGCCCGCCGCTATGTCGGCCGGCTCCAGAAGATGGGCCTGTGCGTGAAGCGGGGACCCGGCTGGATCGTGCCGGCCGAGGTCCTGGCCGGCGACACCGCCCGGGCCATCCTGGTGCGCGGGGCCGCCAATCTGCGCCAGTTCATCATCGCCCTGCGCGCCGCCGGCGTGGACATCGACGCCATCCGCTGAGCGTCTCGGCGCGCCGGCCCCAACGGAATGAAGCAAGCCTGCGGCTCGCCCGGGTCGGGTAAATGCCAAAAGCCGCGAAGGCGAGGGTGGCTCCGTCGCTCACCGCTCTCACATGGTTCTCCAGTCGGACTCCGAGCGCCCCGTCCCGCCCCAGTTGCGGTCCCAGTCGTACCGGTCGCTGGGATTGCGCGCCGGTTCCGGCGGCCGGGCGGTCAGCGGTCGCGACAGGCAGGCGTAGCGCGCCTCGTCGGCGATGTGGTCCTCGGTCCCGGTATCGAGATCCTCGGCCCTGGCCGGATCGTGCTGCAGCACCGGCACGGTGCGGATGAAGTCGCGGCAGGTGTCGAAGACATAGAGCATCGGCCGCGCCCCATCGCCGGTGATCCGCGCCCGCAGCTGATCCCAGCCCGACAGCGCGCCGGCGGCCCCGACCCGGGTGTTGTCGGCGCGGCGGAAGCGCACTCCCACCCGCGCCATCCGCTCGGCGTGCGAGGCGCCGCCGTCCTGGCGGAAGATCGATGGGTCGGCGACGCCATTGGCGATGATCTCCCCCGCCTCCCGCTCGCGGATGCCGAGCGCTATGCTCTCGGCCTCCAGCCTCAGGCCCACGCCGGGCCGCTCGCCGACCCCGTACCACTCCCGGTAGCGCACCAGCGCCCCGCGCGGGATGAACCCCGAGGGCGAGGGGTAGTCGTCGCTGGCCACCGCCCACCAGCCGACCGAGAACGGCGAGGCGTATCCCCAGTCGAAGGATCGGAACCGCGTCCAGAAGCCCGGGATCTCGAACGGCGCGACGATGTTGCGCGCCGACCACTTGTCGAAGAACGCCCCCTCGATGGTGTTCCAGTCGCCCTCCAGCCACGCCTTGACCAGAGGCGCCGAGCCTGATTGCGCCAGCCTCGCCACATAGTCCGGATCCCGCGCCAGCAGTCTGGGATTGTCGGTCAGCCGGGCGGGGATGAACATCCGGTCCAGGGTCCGCGTCGATCCGTCGAAGGGGCTGGTGAACACCTCGCTCCTCGGGTCATACGGTCCGGCGTCGATGTACCGCGCCTTGACCCAGTTGTGCCCCGCGCCGCCCGGATTGCAGGTGGCCCGGTAGCCGACGCTGGCGCCGCCGGCGCTGCGCAGGGTCGCCTTCAGCTTGTCCAGCGGCCGGGGATCGGCGAACTGCGTCAGCTCCTCGACATAGAGGCGCGAATAGTCGTGGCCCTGATAGCCGTCGGCGTCGGCGTCCCGGTCGAGGTGGCGAAAGGCCAGCCGGGCTCCGCTGGGCCATTCGAACGCCGACCGGCTCGCGCTCCACACCGCCCCCTCCGGTCCAAAGATCGCCCGCGCCCGGGCGATGGTCGGCTCCAGCGCCACCCGCGTGCGCCGCACCAGCAGGCCCTTGGCGTCGGCTCCGAAGGTCACCGCGTGCATGGCGAAGTCGCCCAGCGACGCGTCGGTCTTGCCGCCGCCCCGCGCCCCGCCATAGACCACCTCGAAGACCTTGCTGGAAACGAAGGCCGCCTGCGGCCCGCGTTGCGGCGACCAGGCCGTCACCCTGGCCTCACGAGCGCTGCGGCGCGAAGGCCGCGAGCCATTCTTCCTTGGTAAGATCGGGCGCCGGCCGCACGCCTTGAAGCGCGGCGCCGTGGCCCGCGCCCGGCAGATGCTCCCGCAGCCGCGCCGCCTCCGCCAGCAGTCCCCGCGCCGCCGTCAGCGCCGCTCCGGTCTTCAGTTCCGACGCCGACGAGGCCAGGTCGAAGAGCTTCTCGAACACCCGCTTGAGGTCTTGCTGACCGCGCCACCGCGCCTCCTCCTTGAGTTCCTCGACCCGCGCGACCACCGCCGCCGTCGCCGCCCGCGCCTGCATCCGCTTGGGAAAATACTTCAGCCCCGACGCCGCCGTCGCCTCGCGCAGAGAAACGCCCCTGGCCAGCGCCCGCGCGAACGCCTCGTGCCGCGTATTGCACAATGCCGCCATCTCTTCCCCGCATTATTCGAGGTAGCTTAGCACGAACATTGCGTTTTGTCAACCTCTGGTGCGAAATGGGGACTTGATCGAAATTCGTCTCCCCCGAATTTCGTTCATGTCCCCGTTTTCGCGGGCGCTGCGACGCCGGCAAATCCGGGATGAAACGGGCAGGCCTGCCGCCGCCGCCTTTGGCGACCTCAATACCGCTCGAAAACCCACTCGTACGTCCGCCCGACCTTGTCGTTCCAGATCGCGTCCTCGTAGGCCTTGGGCAAGGCGTCGAGGGATTCCTGGATCGTCCGGCGCACGGCGGCCTTGGCGCGCTCCTTCAGCCGCCAGTCGAGAATCAGCCTTTCTGACTTCAGCTTTTCCAGCATCTCGCGCGCGATGCGCTTGACCGTCTCGCGCTCCTCCGCGTCCAGCTCGGGGTCGGGCTGGGTGAGGATGTCGAAGATCGCCAGCTCTTCTTCCGACAGGTTCTCGCGAATCGCCCGTCTGTCCTCGTCGTCGAGGTCATCGACCAGCGCCAGCAGCAGTTCGAGGAACGCCTCGGCCTGGACGCTGCCGGAGTTGTACTGGTCGATCAGGCTCTGAAAGCGCTGGACGAGCCGGCGGCGCATCGGATTTTCCGAGACCATGTCGCCCAGCTTCTTCGCCACCGCCCGGCGCAGCGCCTGGGCGCGGGTTCTTGGATGTCCCGAACCGGCGAGCACCCCGCGCAGGCGCTCCAAATCGACCCGCGAAAGGTCGAACAGTCCCTCGGTGTCGCCGTCTTCGCGGATCGGCGCGGTGATCTCCACCCCGGCGATGGATTCGTCCAGCAACGCCTCGATCCGCGCCTGCGCGTCGGCCACGTCGGGCCGTCCGGTGATCGCCCGGATGCGCTCGGCGATCACCTGCATGGCGGCGGCGCGGCCCCGATAGGCGTCGGCCCTCGGGTCCGGCATCGCCGCCTTGAACAGGCCCCAGACGGAACCGGTGAGAGCAAGATAGGCGCGCTGCTCACCGTCCGTCCCGGTCAGGGCCTCGACCATGTCTCCCAGCCGCGCCAGCCGCGCGAACCCCTCGACTTCGAACAGGGCCTCCGGGACCACCCCGCGCCGCTCGCAGAACGCGGCCGCCTCCACCGTCGCCTGCTCGAGTTCGGCGACCAGCTCGGCCTTGTCCCGCGCCGGCGAGCCGCCGCCCGCCGCGCCGACCGTGTAGATCGCCAGCGCCCGCTGAAGATTGCGGAACACGCCGACATAGTCGACGATCAGCCCGGCCCGCTTGCCCGGCGCGTTGCGGTTGGCCCGGGCGATGGTCTGCATCAGGGTGTGGTTCTTCATCGGCTTGTCGAGATAGACGGTCGAACAGGTCGGCACGTCGAAGCCGGTGATCCACATGGCGCAGACGAACACCAGGCGCAGCCGGTCGGCGCCCTTCTTGAACTTCGCGTCGAGCGGCTCGGCATTCATCCGTGCACGGTGCGGCCGGATGTCGAGGCCCTTGGCGGCCATGTCGGCGATCTCGTTCTGGCCCTGGCTCACCACCACCGCCATATCGGTTTCGCGCATCCAGGCGACCAGCGCCGCCAACCCCTCCCGGATGTCCTCCGGCCGGCGCGCGATCTCGGCCTCACGACGCGCGATCTCCCGCGCCCAGGCGAGGCGGACCTTGTCGTACATCCGCACCGCCGTCGCCTTGTCGATGGCCACGAACATCGCCTTGCCGCGATAGCCGCGGGCGACGAAATGCCTGACCAGGTCGTCGGCCACCCGATCCAGCCGGTCGTCGCGGGTGAGCAGGTGGTATTGCCGCCCCAGCCGCCGCTCCAGCTCCCGCTCCTGGTCCTCGTCGAGGTCCGCCTCGTCGATGATCTCGGCGACCTCGTCCTCGAACGCCTCGTTGGAAAGCTGCAGCTCGGGGATGCGGTTCTCGTAGTAGAGGGGCACCGTCGCCCCATCGTCCGTGGACTGCTGGTAGGTGTAGGTCGAGACGTATTGGCCGAAGACCTCGCGGGTCTTCTCCTCCCCGGCCATCAGCGGCGTGCCGGTGAAGCCGATGAAAGCGGCGTTCGGCAGCGCCCGGCGCATGTTGGCCGCCAGGATGTCGTATTGCGAGCGGTGCGCCTCATCGACCATGACGATGATGTCCGAGCGCTCCGAAAGCAGCGGGAAGCGCTCGCCCCGCGCCGTGCCGAACTTCTGGATCAAGGTGAAAACGAACCGGTCGGCGCCTTGCAGGAGCGCCTTCAGATGCTCGCGCGATCCGGCCTGGATCTCGTCGAGCGGCCGGTTCAGCGCCCCGCAGGCGGCGAAGGTGCGGGCGATCTGGTCGTCCAGCTCATCCCGGTCGGTGACCACCACAAAGGTCCAGGCGCCCGGCAGGGTGCGCAGCACCTTGCGCGCGAAGGTCACCATCGAGAGACTCTTGCCGGAGCCTTGCGTGTGCCAGAACACCCCCAGCCGCCCCTCGTTGGCGGCGACGTCGCGCACCGCCTCCACGGCGCGGTTGACGCCGATGAACTGGTGGTTCTGGGCCACCTTCTTGATGAGGCCCTCGGCGGTCTCCTCGAAGATCAGGAAGTTTTCGATCAGGTCCAGCAGCCGGTCGGGCGCGCAGGCGGCGCGCAGGGCGACGTCCAGCGACACCACACCCTGGGCCGTCTCGTCATCGATCCGCTTCCACTCCTTGAACCCCTCCTCCCACGGGGACTGCGGGCTGGGTCCGATGCGGGTGTCCAGGCCATTGGAGACCAGCACCACGCCGACCGGATCGAAGACGTGCGGGATGGTGTCGCGATAGTCGCGCAGGTTCTCGTCATACCCCTGCCGCGCGGTCCGGTAGCCGGCCTTCAACTCGACGAAGAGCAAAGGGACGCCGTTGACGAATCCCACCAGGTCGGCCCGCCGCTCGTGCAGCTCGCCCTTGAACCAGACCTGTGAGGCCAGCACGAAGTCGTTGGCCCCCGCGTCGCGCCAGTCGACGAACCGCACCGTCTCGGTCCGCTCGCCGCCATGGTCGGGATCGCGGAAGGTGACCTTCACCCCGTCCCGAACCGCCTCCATGACCTCGCGGTTGGCCGACACCGGAACCATCGACGAGCGGTCGTGGGTCAGTGCGTCGGCGGCCAGCTCCAGCGCCTCGCCCGGCAACTCCGGATTGAGCTTTTCCAGCGCCATCCGCAGCCGCTTGGTCAGGAACGCGTCCCGCCGGCTCTGCCGCCACGCCGACCCGTCGATCCCGTACGCCTCATGCTGGAGATCGACCGTCTCCCAGCCGAGTTCACCCAGGAGCGCGATCGCCGGCCGCTCGACCAGCTCGTCCTCCGAAAACCCCGCCAGCCCGCCACTCGCCGCCGGCGGACTCACGTCACCTCCCTCCCCTTCATGGGGAGGGACAGGCGGCGCAGCCGCCAGGGTGGGGCTGTGGGACGAAATCCGCCCGGCCAGCGGGTGATCCAAACTGCCCCACCCGGCCCTCCGGGCCACCCTCCCCATGAAGGGGAGGGAGGCAGATCGCCAGGCAACGTCACGGCGCCTCGGCCCGCTCCGCATGCTCCGAAAGCCACTGCTCCAGCGCCGCGTTGATCCGCGTCTGCCATCCGGGCCCGCCGGCGCGGAAGCCCGTGATCACCCGCTCCGACAGCCTGAGGTTCACCGCCTTCTTGGGACTCTCCGATTTTGGACGTCCGCGCCGCACCGGCTTGCCGCCTTCGTGCACCTCCGCGCGAGCGAACCATTCCTCGGTCAGCTCGGGAATCTCTTCGTAGTCGGCGGCGATCAGTTCATAGGCGTCAACCGCCTCCAAGTCGCTGCCGATAGTGCGTGCGGGCGTGGTCATTTGACCTCCCCATCGAGATCGAGCGCCGCGATGCATGCCGATCAAGGTTGGATCACATCCGAACGAATAGACGGCTCAGGTCGCGAAGTCGTCAACCTCCTGGTCCGCGACACGCTCGATGAGGATGAGCGGGGTCTCCCGCACCTCGTCGGTGTGGCGGATCAGGACTTCCCTCTTGCCATAGTGCTCGTCGCGTACCGGGCGGCGGCGGAAAATTCTGGGAACGTGGCCACCAGCTCGCCGTCGGCCACCATGACCCAGCCCGATCCGTGATCCCGCCTGAGTTGCGGAAGCATTCTCTTGTAGGATGCAATCTCGTCTCCAAGCGTGACCATGGGAGCCCATTCGCCGAGCGCTACCGAGTTTGTATGGCGCCGTTCGGCGACTGTGTCTCTGCGGCGATAAACTGCGCCCGATGCCCGACCCGCCGAGCCAGGGCGTCACCGGGGACACCACCACGGGCGGAGCGCGGTCGCGGTGTATGGGCCGTGGATGACCGCACAAAACGCCGTGGAGAACGGGGCTTGAAACTTGACTCCGGTGGATTCATCCTGGCGTAGGAACGAATCATGGCCCGCGCGATCAACACCATTGCGCGGGCGCCTGGATTCGAGGGGGCGTGGATGACGGTCGTGCAGCTTCGATCAGCCAGGAATGAGTCCGGTCGGCATGACGAACTGTTCGAGATCATTCGCAACCGTTCATTCCGGCGGGGTCATTTCAAGCTCGCCTCCGGTATCGAGAGTGACCTTTATTTCAATATGAAAGCCACGATCATGGATCCCCGGGGGGGCTACCTGGTGGCGCTGGAGGTTCTCGATTTTGCCCACAAATGCGGCGCGGAGTTCGTCGGGGGACTGGCGCTCGGGGCGGTGCCGACCCTGGGAGCGGTCGCGGCCATCAGCTTCGCCGAAGATCGACCTCTGCGCACGTTCTTCGTCCGTCAGGAGGCCAAGGCGCACGGCACGGGAGAGCGAATCGAAGGATTGTCGCTGGGCGAATCGTTTGAGGGCAAGACCGTCGTCGTCGTGGACGACGTGGCCACGAAGGGCGGTTCGATCATGCAGGCCATTGAGGCGGCGCGTGAGTTGGGCGCCACCATCGGCACCGCTTTGGTCATAGTTGACCGCGAAAAGGGAGCGGAGGACTATCTTCTCAGCAAGAATGTGAAGCTTTTCTCGCTGTTCCAAGAGCATCAATTCGTTTGAACACGATCGCGGCCAGGATAACCGATTCAATTCGAAGCGCCGTTGAATCCCGACGCCATTTTTCAAAGCATACCTACGAAAGCGTGCGCAGCGAGTGCAATGCCGCCGCCGCGGGGGCCTCGCCTCTTGACCGCGTAATTTTCCTGGAGTGCGCACGCCTGAGCTCGTTGCTGGCTGACGAACTGGAAGCCGGCGCGATCCATTCCCAATACGAACCCTTCTGGGATGGGTATGCCGCCGAACTCGAAGCCACCATTCGTCTCGCAGGCGCCGGGCTGCCGGCCGAGGACGTTCTGATGAAATTGAAGGCTCACGCCGACGCCATTCACACGCCGACCGGCTCCGCGGCCAGGCCGCCCCTCGCCGCGAATACCCCTTACACCGACCGCTGACGTTTGGCCGCGGCGGACTTCTGTCGCGCCGTTCAGGCTATGGCGCCGACCTCAATCTCTCCCGAGATCAGCTTCGGCAGGAGCAGGTCGCGGGCGGCTCGGAGGCGGGTGTTTTGGTCGGTCAGACATCTGACGGCCTTGAACATGGGTGCAACGACTTGGTCGAATTGGTCGATCAAAGGCTTGGGCGGCGCCGCCAACTCGAACTTCTCAAGGGCTTCGGCGCGAGCCCGCTGGCGACCGTCGGACCCGCCCATTGAACCTATGGCCGCGGCCCTGAACCGCTCGGAGCGAGCCAGGAGCTGCACGAACGTCGCCGGCACGGACCGACCTCTCATCACGATGTACTCGGTCGATCCGAACGCGGTTTCGTTCGCCCCCAAGAAATCCACATAGCCGGTTTTTCCGTTTTCGAGGCAGGGCGTGATCCGCGCCAGCAGGGTGTCGCCGTTCTGGAATTTCGCCCCTGAATTTCCGCTCCGCGTTTCCCACTCGGAAATGGCGATGGATGTGGTCGAGAGCGATCCCATCGGAACGAAGGTTTTCACGCCCTCCTTTTCCACACGTGTCCGCGGGTCGAACTCTATGAGCTCCCCAGCGGCCGTCCGATTCCAGCCTTCCGGTGTGCTCCCAAGATCGGTCTCGACGAGCGTCTCAGAATCATGCCCCGGATACCGGAAGCGGACGAACCACTCCTCGAACAGCCGCCGCGCCATCTCCTCCAGGATCGCGTTCCGCCGCTGGTTCGTCTCGATCAGGTCGGAGTACGACTTGATGATCGAGCCGATTGCCTGCTGTTCCGGAAACGGCGGCAGCCTGACTCTCATCGCCTTCGCCGCACCGACGTTGAAGTGCTGCTGCGCGACCCCCACAAGGACGCCGCCGACTTGGCCCTTACCCCACGCCGAATTGAACAATGCGGCGGCATACCAGGGGTCCAGATGCGCGCCGGGCGTCAGGATCACGAGATCGGCGCAGTTTGCGCCATCCAGTTCCCGAGGAACGACGGCGGCCGTTCCAGGGTACCCAGTGCGGACGATCGCCACGTCGCCGGCTCGAAGACGGGACTTTCTGAGCTTCGTGTCGAACGCCGCCCCGATGAATTTGACGCCGTCGGTCGCGATCGAAAACGGATTAATGTCTTGCGACCTGAGGAACGGCACGCCGGCGCTGAGGTACTGGTCGGCCATCGGCCCGACATGGCCGACCGTGACGCGCTCGCAGTGCGTCCCCAGCACGGTCTCCGGCCAACGGGTGGCCGTCACCCCAACACCTCGGCCAGGTTCCCCGCGATCACCCCCTGCAACCGAGCCGCCTCGACGTTGAGCACTTCCAGCTCCTCGTGCAGGGCCTCCAGCCTCTCCCGGAAATCCTCGTCGTCGGCTTCGCCGGGGGCGACGCCGACGTAGCGGCCGGGGTTGAGGGACCAGCCCTGGGCTTCGATCTCGGCGCGGGTGGCGACGCGGCAGAGGCCGGGGACGTCGCGCCAGGCGAAGTCGGGGAACCGCTCGCGCAGCCAGGGCTCCGACCCGAAGAAGAGTTCGGCCGGCTCGCCGCGCCACATCCGCACGATGTTGCCGATCGCCTCGATCTGGGCGTCGGTGAATTCCCGCCGCGCCCGATCGACCTGGCGGAAGATGTGGCGGGCGTCGATGAACAGGGTCTGGTCGCCACGCGGCCCTTTCGCCTTGCCGCGGTCGAGGAACCACAGAGTGCAGGGGAGGGTCACGGTCATGAACAGATTTGGGCTGGTGGCGAGGATCACATCGACGCAGCCGCTCTCGATCAGCCCCCGCCGGATCGCCAGTTCGCTGCCGCGCGCGTCGCCGGCCGAATTGGCCATGACGAAGCCGGCCCGGCCGCCGGCGTTCAGCTTGGCGTGGAAGAGGCTGATCCAGACGTAGTTGGCGTTGTCCACGGTGGGCACGCCGAAGGGGTAGCGGCCGTCGCGGTCGTAGAGCTTGGACTTGTCGAGTTCGGAGACGTTGAACGGCGGATTGGCCATCACGAAATCGAAGCCCGGCACCTCCTCGAAGATCGGCTCGCGATAGGCGTCGGCGTCGAGGATGCGGCCGGAGAGGCCGTGGATGGCGAGGTTCATCCGCGCCATCCGCCAGGTCTCGCGGGTGCGCTCGACGCCGAAAATGGAGAGCTCCTGGTCCGGCGACTTCTTGTGGCGGCGGACGAACTCCGCCGAATGGACGAACATGCCGCCCGAGCCGCAGGCCGGATCGAGGATGCGGCCGTGATAGGGCTCGAGGATCTCGACGATCAGCTTGACCACCGAGGCGGGGGTGTAGAACTCGCCGCCCTTCTGCATGGTCTCCTTGGCGAAGGCCCCCATGAAATACTCATAGACTTGGCCGAAGGCGTCGCCGGCGAAATCGAGCGGATGGAGGATGCGCAGCAGCTCGACGATCACCTCGTCGGGGATCGACTGATAGTCCTTGGGAAGGACATCGGCGAGGTCCGGATTGTGCTACTCGATGTCGCGCATGGCGCCCGCGAGCGCCCGGCCGAGGTTGGCGTCTTCCGGCAGGCGCAGCAGGTGGGAGAACCGCGCCTCGGCCGGCAGGAAGATCGCCCCTTCGGCCTTGTAGTCGTCCGGCCCCGGCTTGATCCGGCTGCCGGCCCGCGGCGCGAGGCGCTTTTCGATCGCGCTGAACCGCTCGTCGGCGTAGCGCAGGAAGAGCAGGCCCAGAACCGGCCGCGCATACTGCGACGGCAACAGCCCGGCGTTGGCCCGCAACTGATCCGCCGCCCGCCACAGGTGGTTCTCGATCACCGAAAGGTCGGACGCCATGCTTGGTCCCCTTCCCGATCCTTCAAGCTGGGCAATCGGCGACGACACCCAACGCCAGCGCCGCCGCGGCCAGCCGCCGGTCGAGCGTGACCAGGGTGTTGTCGATTCGCCGGCAGAGAGCGACGTGCAGCGCGTCCGGTGTTCGCAGGCCCAGATCGAAGCGGCGGACGAAGACGTTGGCCAGGCGGACGTCGGAGGCCTGAAGATCGAGATCTTCCGTGAAGGCCGCGCGCCAGGCGTCGAAGTCCGCGAGATGCCCGGCCGCCGCCTCGGAACTCAGCGCGCCCATGCGCGTCAGCCGCGACAGGGCCGACGCCACTTCGGCCGCGGCGAATTCGCCGACCACCAGGGCCTCGTCCGCCTGGCTCAGATATCGTGACACCGCCCCGCTCGATGGCTCGGCCACGAAAGCCGGCAGGATGGCGCTGGCGTCCAGATAGAGGCTCAAGCCCGGGGTTCGTCGTGGATCAGGTTCAACAATTCGACGGACGTGATGGGCGACCCTTTGAGGGTGGATCGGCGGCCGGCCAGCCAGTCATAGAACGCCGCGCGCGCCGCCGGACCGCGAACCGGAGCCGGCCTGATCTCGGCCACCGGCTTGCCGTGCCGGGTGATGATCACCTCCTCGCCCGCCATCGCCCGGTTGATCAGCCTGGGCAGTCCCGCCTTGGCGTCGGCGACGCTGTAGCTGCTCATCGAACCCTCCAGAGGTTATGGACATGGATATGGTCATTTGCCACCCGTGTCCAGCGGTGGGCATTCGGACGTGGCCGAGCCGGCCGCGTCCATGCGTGGGCGAGGAGGTCCACGGTCCAGAAGCCCGTCTAACTACCCGCCCGCGCGTCCCGCCGCGCCTTCACCCTGAGCCTCAGCGCATTGAGCTTGATGAAACCCGCCGCGTCGCGGTGGTCGTAGGCGCTCGCTCCTTCCTCGAAGGTCACCAGATCCTGGTCATAGAGCGAGAAGGGGCTGGATCGTCCGATCACGGAGGCATTGCCCTTATAGAGCTTCACCCGCACCTCGCCGGCGACCATCGCCTGCGAGTGGTCGATCGCCGCCTGCAGCATCTCCCGCTCGGGCGAGAACCACAGGCCATTGTAGATCAACTCGGCGTACCTCGGCATCAGCTCGTCCTTGAGATGCGCCGCGCCGCGGTCGAGGGTGATCGATTCGATGCCGCGGTGGGCGGCCAGGAGGATCGTCCCGCCCGGCGTCTCATAGACCCCCCGCGACTTCATGCCGACGAAGCGGCCCTCGACCAGGTCGAGGCGGCCGACGCCGTTGTCGTGGCCGAGCTGGTTGAGCCGGGTCAGCAGCGCCGCCGGCGACAGCGCCTCGCCGTCGATGGCGACCGGGTCGCCGCGCTCGAAAGCCAATGTGAATTCGGCGGCGCGGTCCGGCGCGTCCTCCGGGGCGATCGTCCGCATATGGACGAACTCCGGCGCCGGGACGGCCGGGTCCTCCAGCACCTTCCCCTCCGAGGAGGAATGCAACAGATTGGCGTCGACGCTGAACGGGGCCTCGCCGCGCTTGTCCCTGGCGATCGGGATCTGGTGGTCCTCGGCGAAGGCCAGCAGCGCCTCGCGGCTCCTGAACGCCCACTCCCGCCACGGCGCGATCACCTGGATGTCCGGCTCGAGGGCATAGTAGGCCAGTTCGAAGCGGACCTGGTCGTTGCCCTTGCCGGTGGCCCCGTGACAGACCGCGTCGGCCCCGACCTTGCGGGCGATGTCGATCTGGGTCTTGGCGATCAGCGGGCGGGCGATCGAGGTCCCGAGCAGATAGGCGCCCTCATAGACCGTATTGGCCCGGAACATCGGGAACACATAGTCGCGGACGAATTCCTCGCGCAGGTCTTCCACGAAGATGTTTTCCTCGCGGATGCCCAGCAGCAGCGCCTTTTCCCGCGCCGGCCCCAGTTCCTCGCCCTGGCCGAGATCGGCGGTGAACGTCACCACCTCGCACCCATAGGTGGTCCGCAGCCACGTCAGGATGATCGAGGTGTCCAGCCCGCCGGAATAGGCGAGAACGACTTTCTTCGGTGATCTGTCGGCGGTCATTCGGACAATCCCCCTGCGATGCGGTTTTGGCCTTGCGCCCCCTCCACCGCTTCGCGGTCCCCCTCCCCCGCAAGAGAGCGGGGGAGGATGAAGCGTGCTCTATCCTCCCCCGCCTCTACGCGGGGGAGGTGGCGCGGCGCTCTTTCTCGCGCCGTGACGGAGGGGGCGCAAAGCCGCGCGCTCGATTCGGCAAATTCGAGCGGCGAAACCCTCACACCGTCACCTGCGCGCCCAGTTCGACCACGCGTCCGGGCGGTATCCTGAAGAAGTCGGTGGGATTGGCGGCGTTCTTCATCAGGAAGATGAACAGCCGGTCCTGCCACAGCGGCATGCCCGAATGCGCGTCGGGCACGATCGAGCGGCGGCCGAGGAAGAAGCTGGTGGCCATGATGTCGAACTTCACGCCCTGCTTGCGGATGGCGGCGAGGCTCTTGGGAACGTTGGGGGTTTCCATGAAGCCATAGGACAGCACCACCGACTTGAAGTCCTCGTTGATCGGCGAGATCCGCACCCGGTCTTCCGGCCGCACCCGGGGGGTCTCGGTGGAGCGCACGGTGAGGATCACGTTGCGCTCGTGCAGCACCTTGTTGTGCTTGAGATTGTGCAGCAGGGCGACCGGGGCCATTTCCGGATCGGAGGTCAGGAAGATCGCCGTGCCCGGCGCCCGCCGGGGCGGCCGGGCGGCGAGCGTGGCGATCAGGTCGGCCAGCGGCACGCTGTCGCGCCGGGTGTTGTCGGAAAGGATCCGCACCCCCCGCGACCAGGTCCACATCACCACCACCAGTCCCGCCCCGAAGGCCAGCGGGATCCACGCCCCTTGCGGAATCTTGAGCAGGTTCGAGGTGATGAAGGCGATGTCGCCGATCACGAAGGGGATGAACAGCGGGGCGATCTGCAGCCAGCTCCACTTCCACATGTGGCGGGCGACCACGAAGGCCAGCAGGGTGCTGATGAACATCGTGCCGGTGACCGCGATGCCGTAGGCCGAGGCCAGGTGGTGCGAACTCTGGAACACCACCAGCAGGACCAGCACGCCGGCCATCAGGAACCCGTTCACCGCCGGCACATAGACCTGGCCGGCCTGGGTCTCGCTGGTCCGCTTGATGTCCATCCTGGGCAACAGGCCCAGCTGCACCGCCTGCTGGGTCATCGAAAAGGCGCCGGTGATCACCGCCTGGCTGGCGATCACCGCGGCGAGGGTCGCCAGGCCCAGCACCGGCCAGTAGGCGAAGGCCGGGATCATCGAGAAGAACGGGCTGTGCCGCGCCTCGGGGTGGTGAAGCACCAGCGCCCCCTGGCCGAGGTAGTTCAGCGCCAGGCAGGGAAACACCAGGCACCCCCAGGCCCAGCGGATCGGGACCTTCCCGAAGTGGCCCATGTCGGCGTAGAGCGCCTCGGCCCCGGTCACCGCCAGGAACACGCTGCCCAGGATCACGAAGCCGATGAGGCCGTTCTCGTAAAGGAAGCGCAGGCCGTAATAGGGGCTGAAGGCCCTAAGGACCGAGAGGTCGTCCTTCAGGTGATAGAGTCCCAGCGCCGCCAGGGTCAGGAACCACAGGGTCGTCGCCGGCCCGAACAGCGAACCCATGCGGTGGGTCCCGCGGGCCTGGAACAGGAAGATGGCGACCAGGATGACGCCGGCCGAGGGCAGCACGAACGGCGTGAACAGGCGTCCGAAATGGGGCGCCAGCTTGAGGCCCTCCACCGCGCTCATCACCGAGATCGCCGGGGTGATCACCCCGTCGCCATAGAACAGCGCCGCCCCGACCACTCCCAGCAGGAAGACCGCCGTCGATCGCCGCCCCAGGGCCCGCTGGGCCAGCGCCATCAGCGCCAGAGTGCCGCCCTCGCCCTTGTTGTCGGCGGAAAGCAGGAACAGCACATATTTGACCGTGACCACCAGGGTCAGGGTCCACAGCACCAGCGAGACCACCCCCAGGACCGCCATCTCGGGCCGCCCGACGTGATGGGCGTGGGCCAGGGCCTCGCGCATGGCGTAGAGCGGGCTGGTGCCGATGTCGCCGAACACCACCCCCACCGAACCCAGCGCCAGGGCGGCGAGACCGCGCCGGCGGCGCGGCTGCTTCTCCATCGGACTCCCATCGGCCGGCGGCGCAACAAAGGCTTCCACGGCCGGTTCAGTCCCCTCAGAGGGTCGAGGCGCGGGCGGTACACCCAATCGCCAAAGCGTTCAACGCGCCCTTTTTCGGAGCGCGGGCTTCCAGCCCGCTCCTTTTGCCTTCTCGCCGCTCGCCGATTGCGGGCTGGAAGCCCGCGCTCCGAAGGCAGCGGTTCTGCTCAGCGCCGGCCGGCCTGGTAGGGCGCCGCCGTGTCGTGGCGGACCAGGCCGATGGTCGAGGCGGCGAGGCCCGCCAGCACGAACTGCACCGCCATGGCGCAGAGGATCAGGCCCAGCACCCGCACGACGATGACCATGCCGATCTTGCCGAGCAGCCGCGAGATCAGGCCGGTCAGCCAGAACGCCGCGACGATCGAAAGGCACACCGCCGCGATCACCGCCAGGCCCACCGCCAGGCCGTTGAGGCCGAAGCGCCGGCCTTCCTCGGCATAGATCACCGCCGAGGAGATCGCCCCCGGCCCGATCAAGAGCGGCATGCCGAAGGGCACCACCAGGCCCTCGAACCGCTTGGCGGCGTAGAGCCGGGTGGAGAGCGCGTCGGTCGCCTCCCCCGCCCCGGCGAAGGACTTGACGAGATCACCGCGCGCCATCTCCAGGCCCATCAGCAGCAGGAGTATGCCGCCGGCGATGCGGAACGCGGCCATCGAGATGCCGAAGAACTGCAGCAGCGAGAGCCCGGTCAGATAGAAGAAGCTCAGAAACACGAAGGCGAAGAGGGCGATATACAGAGCGGTCAGGCGCCTCGCCGCCGGCGCCGCGCCGACCGTCGCGGCGGCGTAGAGGGGCACGTTGCCGATCGGATCGATCAAGGCGAACAGCGCGACCAGGAAGTTGACGGCGAACACGGCGAGGGTCATTCTCGCCGCTTAGCCCAAATCGCCATTCGCCGCACGAAAGCCATGGTGGCCGATCCGCGCCTCATCGTCGCCCTCGACCTGAACGGTCGCGCCCAGGCCGAGGCCGTCGTGGAGCGTCTCGGCGACGCCGTCTCGTTCTACAAGATCGGCCTGCAGCTCCTGACCGGCGGCGGCATGGATCTCGCCCGGACGCTGAAGGCCGGTGGTCGCAAGGTGTTCCTCGACTGGAAGCTGCACGACATCGGGGCCACGGTGGAAAAGGCCGCCGCCGCCATCGTCGCCTCGGGGGCCTGCGACTTCCTCACCGTCCACGCCGAGCCCCAGGTTCTCGCCGCCGCCGTCAGGGGCCGGGTCGGCGACACAAAGCTGAAGATTCTCGGCGTCACCGTGCTCACCAGTCTCTCCGACGCCGACCTGCTCGACATCGGCTACCAGGCCTCGGTCGCTGACCTCATCGAACGGCGCGTCGGCCAGGTGATCGACGCTGGCGCCGACGGCGTCATCGTCAGCCCGCACGAGGCGCACCTCGCCCGCCGCATGGGCGGACCGGATTTCCTCGTCGTCACCCCCGGCGTGCGTCCCGCCGGCGCCCCGCTCGACGATCAGGTCCGCGCCGCCACCCCCGCCGCCGCCCTTGCCGCCGGCGCCAGCCACCTGGTCATCGGCCGCCCGATCACCGCCGCCCCCGACCCCGCCGCCGCCGCCCGCGCGGTAGTCGAGGAGATGGCGTGACGCCCCGCGCCCCCTCCACCACCCGGCCTTCGGACCGGGTGGTCCCCCTCCCCCGCGAAGAGGCGCGGGGGAGGAAAAGATCCATCCTCCCCCGCCTCTACGCGGGGGAGGTGGCGCGGCGCCCTCTCACGCCGTGACGGAGGGGGCGCAAGCCGACCCCCTGGCCGCCCGCAAGGCGGCCCTCGGGTTGCTCCAGGCGGCGCTCTCCCGGCGCGGCGGCCTGGAACAGGCGCTGGAGACCCCCGCCGCCCGCCCTCTGTCGGCCCAGGACCGCGCTTTCGCCCGCGCCCTGGCCATGGCGACGCTCCGTCACCTCGGCCCCATCGACCGCGCCCTCGGGTCCCGCCTGCGACGCGAGCCGCCGCCGCCCAGCCGCGACCTCATGCGCCTGGGCCTGGCCCAGGCGTTCTTTCTCGACACCCCCGAGTTCGCCGCCGTCGATACCACCGTCAGCCTGGCGCCCAAGCCCCTGCGACCGCTGGTCAACGCCGTCCTGCGCGCGGTGCTGCGCGGCGGCCCGCTGGAGACGACGCCGGAGAGCTTCGCCCCGCCCTGGCTCCATGCCCGCTGGCGCGCCGCTTACGGCGAGGCCGGCGCCGCCGCCATCGCTGGCCAGATCGCCGAGGAGCCCGCCACCGACCTGACCCCGCACGACCCGGACGACACGGAGATGGCCGTCCTTCTGGTCGCCGACCGCCTAGCCGGCGGGACCTTGCGGCTTCGCGGCCGGGGTGATGTGGCGCAGTGGCCCGGCTACGCCGAGGGTCGCTGGTGGGTGCAGGACGCCGCCGCCGCCCTGCCGGCCCGGCTCCTCGATGTCCACGCCGGCCAGAGTGTCCTCGATCTCTGCGCCGCGCCCGGCGGCAAGACCCTGCAGCTGGCCGCGCGCGGAGCCGCGGTGACCGCCCTCGACAAATCGGCCGGCCGTCTGCGCCGGGTGACGGCCGGCCTGGGGCGCACCGGCCTTGCCGCCGAGATCGTCGCCGCCGACGCCGCCGCCTGGGCCGACCCGCGGACCTTCGACGCCGTCCTCCTCGACGCCCCCTGCTCGGCGACCGGGACCTTCCGCCGCCACCCCGACGTGCTGTGGAACGCCCGCCCCAGCGACATCCCGGCCCTCGCCGACACCCAGCGCCGCCTCCTCGCCATCGCCGCCGCGCGGACGACGCCCGGCGGCCGGCTGATCTACAGCGTCTGTTCCCTGGAACCCGAGGAAGGAGAGGCCCAGGCCCGGAACTTCCTCGCCGCCCACCCCGCCTTCATGCTCGATCCCATCGCCCCGGGCGAAGCCGGCTCGCCCCCCGCCAGCCACGCCTCCCCCGGCTGGCTGCGCATCCTCCCCCACCACCTGGCCGGCGGCCTCGACGGCTTCTTCATCGCCCGGTTTCGGTCTAAGTCCCGGCCATGACCCCGCCCCGCCCGATCATCGCTCCCTCGATCCTCTCGGCCGACTTCGCGCGGCTGGGGGAGGAGGTCCGCGCCATCGAGGCGGCCGGGGCGGACTGGGTCCATGTCGATGTCATGGACGGCCACTTTGTTCCCAACCTCACCATCGGTCCCCAGGTGGTCAAAGCCCTTCGCCCGCACTCGTCACTGCCCTTCGACGTCCACCTGATGATCGCCCCCGCCGATCCCTATCTGGAGGCCTTCCGCGAGGCCGGCGCCGACCACATCCTGGTCCATCCCGAGGCCGGCCCGCACCTCGACCGCACGGTCAGGCGCATCCGCGAACTGGGCGCCAAGGCCGGCGTGGTCTTCGATCCCTCCACGTCACCCGACGTCATCGAATGGATGATGGACGAGATCGACCAGATCCTGGTGATGACCGTCAATCCCGGCTTCGGCGGCCAGAGCTTCATGCCCTCCCAGCTACCCAAGATTCGCCGCCTGCGCGCCATGATCGAGGCCAGCGGCCGCGACATTCCCCTGGAGGTCGATGGCGGCGTGACCCCCGAGACCGCCCGCCTCTGCCTGGCCGCCGGCGCCACGGCCCTCGTCGCCGGGGCCGCGGTCTTCACCGGCGGCCCCACCACCTACGCCGCCAACATCGCCGCCCTGAGGGGCTAGACGCGCACCGCCGACGCGTCGTCGTAGAGCCAGATCCGCGCGTCCGGGCGGAAGCGCAGCAACAGGTCCATGTCGCGCCGGTTCCGGCTGACCAGCACGGCGCCGGCCTCGGCCGCGCTGATCACCATCATGGCGTCGTTGAGCAACCGGCGACGGTCCATGCCCGCGAAGCCTTGGGTCCTCGCCAGGATGCCGCTCACCACCGCCGCCTCGATCCAGGCGTCCGGGCTGGGCGCGACGACGCTCTCCGGCTCGACTTCCCGCAGAGTCGCCTCGATCGCCGTCCGGATCGTGGGGGTGTTCGGATGTGCGGGATCGAGCAGGCCCAGAGCGGTCGCCAGCTCCGACAGCGCCACGGCGCTGTGCAGCACCCTGTCTCGCGAGATGCGGGCGGCGACAGCGGCCGGCACACGGCTGACCTTCCGAAGATCGATATAGACGGTGGTGTCGAGGACGAGCGGCAGCCCGGCCGGATAGGCTGAACCATCATAGGGAAGGACCGAGCGCGCGCGGTAGGCCAGGCCGCGCCTCCAGGAGGCGGGGTCATGGCGCTCGAATGCCGCCGTCACTTGAAGAATTCGAGTTCGAAATCCTCCGGCAGGGTGTCGGCCTGGCTGACCAGCCAGGCGCCGAAGTCGTCCTGGCCGCCCAGGAGGGCGAGGGCCGCCGTCACCACCTCGGAGTCCGAGCCCGCCCCGAGCCGGGTCCGCGCCGCTTCCATCAGCCCCGGATCAACCCGCACGCTCAACCGAGCCGAGCGCTTGCCGGCCAGAACGCCCCGCCGCTTCAGCCGATCGATCGCCAAGTCCACCTGGGCCCGGGCGATATCGGCGTGACCGTTCTCGAAGGTCGCGCCGGCGCTCTCCGCGAAACCCGCCGTCGATGGGTCGGCCTTACTGGTCACGATCGAAATCCTTGGTCGCCCCATGCGTCACACACTCTCGTAATATATGTCGGACAGGCGGGGTTTGGCAAGGCGCTGGCCCGCCGTTGACACCCTCGCCCGCCGCCGTATCTTCCGCCCATCCCGCGTGACTGGCGATGAGGTGGGTGACCACCGGGGAGCGCGGGCTCGACCCGAATTGCCGCACGCCTGGGCGCCGCTCTCTCTTCACGAAAGACCGCCCATGATCGCGCCCGCCTTCCCGCCCGCCCCCGATCGCGCCCCCGTCCGCCGGGCGCTGATCTCGCTTTCCGACAAGACCGGCGTCATCGAGACCGCCCGCGCCCTGGCCGATCTCGGCGTCGAGCTGATCTCCACCGGCGGTACGGGAGCGGCCCTCGCCGCCGCCGGCCTGGCCGTCACCGACGTCGCCGACCTGACCGGATTTCCGGAGATGATGGACGGGCGGGTCAAGACCCTCCATCCCGCCGTTCATGGCGCCCTTTTGGGCGTCCGCGAAGCCCCGGAACACGCGCGGGCCATGGAGCGCAACGGAATCGAGGGGATCGATCTCTTGTGGGTCAACCTCTATCCCTTCGAGGCGACCCTCGCCTCGGGGGCGGACTTCGAGACCTGCGTCGAGAACATCGACATCGGCGGTCCGGCGATGATCCGCTCGGCGGCCAAGAACCACCCCTATGTCGCGGTCTGCACCTCCTCCGAAGACATGGCCCGGGTGCTGGCGGCCCTGGAGGAGCACGGCGTCACCACGCTCGCCCTGCGCCGCGACCTCGCCGCCCGCGCCTTTTCCCACACCGCGGACTATGACGGCGCCATCGCCGGCTGGTTCGCCGGGCGGACTGGAACCTCGTGGCCGGAGCGCAAGATCGTTACGGGCGTGCTGAAGTCCGCCATGCGCTACGGCGAAAATCCCCACCAGGCCGCCGCCCTCTATGTCTTTCCCCAGCCCCGGACCGGCGTCGCCACCGCCCGCCAGATCCAGGGCAAGGCGTTGGGATACAACAATATCGCCGACACCGACGCCGCCGTCGAACTGGTCGCCGAGTTCGACCCCGCCGCGTCCGCCGCCGTGGCCATCATCAAGCACGCCAATCCCTGTGGCGTCGCCTTGGCCGCGGATCTCGCCGGCGCCTGGGGCCGCGCCCTGCAATGCGATCCGGTGTCGGCCTTCGGCGGCGTCGTCGCCGCCAACCGCCGCCTCGACGCCGCCGCCGCCGCCGCCATCCTGGCGATCTTCACCGAGGTGGTCATCGCCCCGGAGGCGGACGATGACGCCATCGCCCTCTTCGCGGCCAGGAAGAACCTGCGCCTGCTGGTGACCGGCGCCTTGCCCGATCCGGCCGCGCCAGGCGAGACCTTCCGCTCGGTGGCCGGCGGCTTCCTGGTCCAGTCCCGCGACGCCGCCCGCATCACCGCCGCCGACCTGACCGTCGTCACCCGCCGGCGGCCGACCGAAGCTGAACTTGCCGACATGCTTTTCGCCTTCACCGTCGCCCGGCACGTCAAGTCCAACGCCGTCGTCTTCGCCAAGGGTGGCCAGACCGCCGGCATCGGCGCCGGCCAGATGAACCGCCGCGATTCGGTACGCATCGCCGCCCTCCGCGCCCGCGAAGCCGCCGAAATCGCCGGCCTCCCGGCCTCCCTCGCGGAGGGCTCCGCCTGCGCCTCCGACGCCTTCTTCCCCTTCGCCGACGGCCTGATCCAGGCCATCGAGGCCGGCGCCTCGTGCGTCATCCAGCCCGGCGGCTCGATCCGCGACGCCGAAGTCATCGCCGCCGCCGACGCGGCCGGCATCGCCATGGCCTTCACCGGAGTGCGCGTCTTCCGTCACTGACGGCGCGCTTGCCTTTCGACGCCGGCCGCCTTCATCTGACCCGCGCATCAAAGACCTTCCACGGAAAAGACACCCATGTCCTCGAAGCTCGCCGACGACCCCCGCATCGATCCGCGCATCAAGACCATGTTCGGCGCCATGCAGGCGACGGTGGCGGGCGATGTCGCCGACCGCGAACAGCTGTTGGCCGAGGAGACCGGCGAAGCGGCCGACGCCCGCTGGGCGGGTATGACCATGTTCCTCGACGCCTGCGACACCGAGGCGGTGGCACCCTCGGCGGGACTTGCCGTCACCACCCACGAGGTCGTCTCCGCCCCCGACGGAAACCAGATCAACATCCGCTTCACCCGCCCCGAGGGCGCCGAGAGCCTGCCGTGCGTCTACTACATCCACGGCGGAGGCATGCAGAGCATGTCGTGCTTCCTCGGCAACTACCGCGCCTGGGGCCGGATCATCGCCGCCGAGGGCGTCGCGGTGGCCATGATCGACTTCCGCAACGCGGTGCGCCCCTCTTCCGTCCCCGAGGTGGCGCCCTATCCCGCCGGCCTCGACGACTGCGTCTCCGGCCTGAAGTGGGTCCACGCCAACGCCGCCTCGCTGGCCATCGACCCGGCCCGCATCGTCGTCGCCGGAGAGAGCGGCGGCGGCAACCTGACCCTGGCCACCGGCCTGAAGCTGAATCGGGACGGCGACATCGGCCTGATCAAGGGCCTCTACGCGCTCTGCCCCTACATCCTCGGCCAGTGGCCGCATCCCGACAGCCCGTCCTCGACCGAAAACAACGGCATCCTCCTCGACCTGCACAACAACCGCGGCGCCATGGGCTACGGCATCGAGGCCCTGAACGCCCGCGATCCCCTGGCCTGGCCCAGCTTCGCCACCGCGAAGGACGTGCGCGGCCTGCCGCCCACCGTGATCAGCGTCAACGAGTGCGATCCGCTGCGCGACGAAGGGATCAACTTCTACCGCCTGCTGATCGCCAATGGCGTCAGCGCCCGCTGCCGCCAGGTGATGGGGACCATCCACGGCACGGAGATATTCCCCCTCGCCTGCCCCGAGATCAGCCGCGACACCGCCAGCGACCTGGCCAACTTCGCCAAACGCTGAGCCGGCGGCGGCGGCGGGAGTCACCCCTCGCCCCCATTCTTCATGGGGGAGAGGGAAGGGTGAAAGGGGTGGCGCCGCTAGGCGAGGCATCCGCCGAACATCGCGACTCCGCGCCCGGGATGACGCCGGCTAGGTCTGAGCGCTTCAACGCAATCGGAAGCCGCCCCAGAGGTCCGGCTTGGCCACCATCAGCCAGATGATGGCGAGCACGGCGGTAAATGCCGGGAAGCCGAACGCGAACCACACTCGCCACAGCAGCCGGTAGGCCGGCGGCGGCGGCTGGCCCACAGCCGCCGCCGCGCGCGCCAGGTCCCGCATCCGCGTCTGCATCCACACCACCGGCAGCCAGAACGCCCCGACGACGAGATAGAGGACGAGACTGGCGGCGATCCATCCATGGAACACCGGATAGCCGGCCTCGCGCGCCAGAATGAGGCCGGTGATCGGCTGCACGACGACGGCGGTCGCGGTGAAGATCACGTCGGCGACGACCACGATGCGGGCGGTGTGGGCGATCAGCTGCGCGTCGCCGGTCCGATGAGCCATCAGCATGAAGAAGGCGATGCCGGCGCCGGTCCCCAGCAACACCGTCGCGCCGACGACGTGCAGGAACATGATGAGCGTATGGGCCATCACCGCTCGTCCATCATGGCCAGGGCGGCCAGCGCCAGGACCGCGGCCGGCGCCACCTTGACGATGGGGCCGAGCGGGTCGGCCCACAGATCGGGCCGCCAGATCGTCGTCCCGAGGATGTAGATCGCCGAAACCAGCAGCATGCCGCCAAGCGCCGGGCGGGCCGTCCGGCGGAAACAGACCAATAGACCCAGGCCGATGTCGATGACGCCCCCACACAGAACCGACAGGCGAGCCGCTCCCCCATCCAGCCCGCCGCCCGTCAGTACCCGCGCCGCCGCGTCGAGGCGCGCGATCCCGATCAGGCCGGAAGCGAGCCAGAAGCCCGCCAGCGTCGCGAGCGTCAGGGGCTTGACGAAGTAGAGCCGCGCGAACCACCGCTCCTGCACGCCGGCCGGCCAGTCGGCGAGCATGGTTTCCAGGTCCCGCTGCGCGAAACCAAGTTCGCGGACGCACTGGCCGGCCTCACCGCGCACCCCGCGGGCGAGCTGGGCGATCGCGGTCGTGCGCAGAGGGCTCTGCCAGCCGAGCCACGCCAGCGCGTCGGCGACCCTCGCGCCCAGACCGACCAATGCCACCGGCATGGCCCAGACCGGCGCGGGCGCAAGGCCCAGCCACGCCCGCAGGCAGGCGACCAGCTCGCCCAGCGTCGTCGGGCGGGACGCGACGATATCGACGCTGATCCGCGCCGGACCATCCGGGCGCGCGGCGCGCGTCACGGCCTCCGCCACATCCTCCACCGAAACGACCTGGACGATGGCGCCCGGATGAACCAGGGGCGTCACCCACGGAAAGGCGGCGAGGGCGCGCAGCAGCGCGCTTCCCCCGTAGGCGGCCGGCGCCAGCACCAGGCCGGGACGCAGAATCACCCAGTCGAGATCGCTGCCCCGAAGGACCTCCTCCGCTTCACGTTTGGTCCGGCTGAACGCGCCCGGGCCGTCCTCGACGCCGACGGCTGAAACCTGGATGAACCGGCTCACGCCAGCGTGGACGCCGGCTTCGATGAGGGTCCGCAGACCCGCGACATGCGCCCCCTCAAGATGGTCGCGGGGGCCGTCCTGCAGCGCGCCGGCGCAATTGACCACCGCACCGGCGCCCGCGAGCACTGGGCGCCAAGTGTCGGAACCCGCCGCGGCGAGGTCGCCCTCGACCCACTCGACCCCCGGCGCCCGACGCCGCGCCGCACGCACGTCGCGGCCCACGCCGACCACCGTATGGCCGTCGCGGACGAGCCGGGCGGTCACATAGCCGCCGATCAGCCCATAGCCCCCGATCACCACGATCCGCATGCCCGCCAGTCTGCCGCGACGCCCCGCTGGAAAACAAGCTCTCGCGGCCGAGCCTTACTCCGCACCGAGACCGGTCCGTCGAGATTCAGTCCAGACATTCGACGGCGACGCCGACAGCTTCGGCGGCGGTGGCCAGACGCCTGTCGAGTGTCACCAGGCGGTGATCGTCGCGCCTGCACAGGGCCGCATGCAGGGCGTCGGGCGCCCGCAGCCCGAGATCGAAACGTCGTACGAAGACGCTGGCCAGTCGAAAATCCGGCTCTCGACACTCGAGCCCGATCGTCGTCGATAATCGCCAGGCGTCGAATTCGGCCAGCCGCTCGATCGCCGACCCGCTCGACACCTGCCGCATCCGGACGAGCCGCGAGATGGCGGATGCGACCTCGGCCGCCGCGAATTCACTGAGGATCAGCGGCTCGGTCGCGGCGCGAATAAAGCGGGCGACGGCGCCGCTGGCCACCTCTTCGATCACGGTCGCCACCGCCGTACTGGCGTCCAGATAAAGACTCACACGTCGGGGTCGTCGTAGATCATGTTTAGCAGCTCCACGGACGTGGGCGCCCCTTGCGGCAGCTTCAGGCGCCGCGACAGGTACCAGTCATGGGCGCCCGGCCTGGTCGCCCCCTTGAGCGTGGTCGCCGGGCGAATTTCGGCCACCGGCTTGCCATGGCGGGTGATCACCACATCCTCTCCCGCCATGGCCCGGTCGATCAGGCGAGGCAGGGTGGCCTTGGCGTCGGCGATGCTATGGCGGCTCATGATCGGCTCCGACTTTATGGACAGAATTTATGGTCATTTTCCCCGCCCGTCCAGTCTCGCCCTTGTTCAAGACTACGCCATCCAGCCGCTCCCTACCTAGCACCCGCCGGCCCGCCGCCCCCCCGTGGTAGAATGGGGCATGGCCGAGGCACAGCCGGCATCTCGCCCGCTCGCGGAGGATGACGCCGCTCTGGAGGAGGCTGTCGTCGCCGGCTCGGCGTCACTCGAAGCGGGCCGCGCGATCCCCTACGAGTCGGTGCGCCGCTGGCTGCTCTCATGGGGAGCCGATGAAGAGCTGATCCCGCTGGAATGCCGGTAGTCCTTTTGCCGGAGGCCATTGCCGATCTCGAGGCCGCGCTCCACCACCCAGCGCTTCCGCCTGTCGGATTCGAAGGCCTCGATGGTGACATCGACCATTTCGTTCCGGATCATCTCGACAGCA
>Ga0208849_1000455_pt1 | contig 38342 bp, 33 predicted proteins | sample NGESurdeep072012_10_FD_184470 | JGI IMG/M metagenome (GOLD analysis project Ga0208849, IMG submission 184470) | Arctic peat soil microbial communities from Barrow, Alaska - NGEE Surface sample 53-3 deep-072012 (SPAdes) | ecosystem: Environmental > Terrestrial > Soil > Wetlands > Peat ... | reverse complement strand
CGCGCTTTTCAATCGTCCCATGCCGGGGCGCGGCCGGCCGGATTGGCGATGCGGCCATCCGGCCGGCTGAGCGCGCCGATCCGGCGCATCTCGTCCTCGCTGAGTTCGAAATCGAACACGTCGATGTTTTCGGCAATGCGCGTCGCGTTCGATGACCGCGGGATCGCGGCAATGATGTCCTGTTGCATCAGCCAGCGCAGCGTGACCTGCGCGGCGGTCTTACCGTGGCGCTGTCCGATTTCGGTCAGCACGGCGTCACCCTGAATGCGGCCGCGAGCCAGCGGGCAATAGGCCGTCAGCACTACGCCGCGCGCGCGGCACGCCGCGATGACCTTGGACTGGTCGAGATAGGGATGGCACTCGACTTGTAGGGTCGCCAGTGGCTCCGGACAAAGCCGGATCGCCTCGTCAAGCATGGCGATGTTGAAATTGGCGACGCCGATGTGACGAGTGAGGCCGTCCCGCTTTGCCCTGGCGAGCGCGCCCATGGTTTCGGCAAGAGGGGTGTGCTTCTCCGGCCAATGAACGAGCAGCAGATCGACGTAGTCGACGCCAAGCGCGCGGAGGCTTTGCTCAACCGAGCGGGCGAAGTCGGCGGCATGAAGATTCTCGTGCGAGACCTTGGTGCAGACAAATATCTCGCTGCGCGGCACGCTGGACGCGCGCATGCCATCGCCGACGGCCGGCTCGGTGCCGTATTTTCTTGCTGTATCGATATGCCGGTAGCCGGCCCGCAATGCCGTGGCGATGTGTTCGCCGCGAACAGTGCCGAGCCCGGACGTGCCGATGCCAATGGCGGGAATTTGTGCGCCGTGGGCTGCGAGGTTCCGGGCAAAAGGCATGTGAGTACGGGCACTTTCTCAGATGGCGGGGAACCCAATATTAGCGCAAGCCTTTGCGGCCGGCCACGCCACGGCGCCAGGCCGGCGCGTGCGGCAGCCAATGCGGTTTATCGCTTGGGCCTTAAGGAACGAGCGCGCGGGGGCGCCGAGCCGGACGCGTCTTGATGACGGGAGGCGGACTTGGAACGCGCGCGGAGGTCGCCGATGCCGACTCTGCGCTTCTGATCTCGTCAGATTCGATTTGCAACATGTAGCGCAGGCCTGCCGGCGCGTAGCTCGCCTCGACTTTGCGGCTAAAGCTTCTGGCAAAAGTCCCAAGAATGCGGCTGCCGAAGCCGGAGGCCTCGGGTTCGGCTACGGGCGGTCCGCCGCGCTCCTGCCACGTGAAGGACAGCACGCCGTCGATCCAGTCGAACCGCAAACTCACCCGGCCCTGCGGGACCGACAGCGCTCCGTATTTGAGGGCATTGGTGACGAGTTCGTGCAGGATCAAGGAGAAATCCTGGGTGAGCCGTGCTCCGAGCAAAAGCCGGCCAGTGCCGCCGATCTCGAATTGCGCTTCGAAGCCGCGGATTTCGCCGCCGATGAGGTCGAGCAGGTGCACTCCATCGCCCATCGAATCGGTGATCGCCCGATTGGCGGCTGACATCGATTGCAGCCGGTCCATCAGCCGTTCCCTGACCGCTGCGGCGTGAACCATTCCGTCACCCGGCAGGCTGAAGCGGACGACGCCCTGGATCACCGTGAACAGGTTCTGGATGCGGTGGTGCAGCTCCTTCGCCAATATGGCTTGATGTTGCTTGGCCTGCTTCTCGCGATCGATGTGCGCAAGCAGGAGATCGAGCGTTCGGTTGATGTAATCGATCAACATGACGCAGATGGTGGCGTCGAGTGCGTAGGAGGCAACGGCGAGCCAGTGCAGCGCAGGGATGAACAGCGTCCACTGCGATCCGCCGGCCAAAATCGCGGCGAGAAATCCCGGGCCGCGGCCGCCGATCAGCGCGACGACAATAATGGCGAGAAATATGGTCAGAAACGGCGTATTTTCGTAGAGGCTTCCTGCCGCCCGCTGCAGAAGCGTGGCGAGCCCGACGAATACAAAGGCCATCGTGTAACCGAACAACGGATGACACCGCAGTTCTTTGGTGGCCTGCAGAACCCGAACGGCAACCGCGGCTCCGGTCTTGTTGAACGGCGATTTCAAAGGCGATGGTTGCATCTGTCGTCTGTCCCACGATCGAGATGCCGGCTCCGTCTACATCGGGAACCCAGCCTGCCCGGGGATGACGATCGCGCGTGTCGGCAATGGAACTTTCGCCATATCGCCCAAACCGGCAGATGGTGCCCACAATAAACTGCGAGGAGATTAATAAGAAACGGGCGATGCGATGCACAGAGGTGTTGTCGTCATGTGTTTACAACCCATACGAGTGCGTACTTGCTGCGTCGCCTTCGGCCAGTGACGTGCCGGCCATTCCCGAACTATAGTCGTGCTGTCGTGAGGACCGACCGGCCTCAGTCGCGGCAGATTTGCCGCTCGCCGGGGTCAGGGAGGATTTGACAATGTTGACGCTTTATTACGCTCCAGGCGCCTGTTCATTAGCGGCGCATATCGTGCTCGAAGAAAGCGGCGAGAAATACGAGGCCAAGAAGGTCGACCTCGCGGGTGGCGAGCAGCGCACCGACGCCTACCTCAAGATTCATCCGCTGGGACGGGTGCCGGCGTTGCGTCTCGACGACGGGGAGGCGCTGACCGAGAACACGGCCATCTTGCCCTATCTCGGCAAACGCTTCGATCTGTGGCCGAAGGATACGGTCGCCGAGGCCAAGGCGCTGTCGCTGATCGGCTTCTTCGCTTCGAGTGTGCATCCGGCGAATGCCCATGTGGGTCGTCCAGAACGCTACACGGCCGACACCACGGCATTTCCAGGCATCAAGGAAGCCGGCCTGAAAACCTTTCACAGCTACCTGAAGCAAATCGACGGCATGCTGGCGAACCGCGAATGGTTCTTCGACCGCTACAGCGTGCTCGATCCTTACGGTTTCGTATTCTATGTCTGGGGCTCACGCCGCGATCTGCCGGTGGGCGAGCTGAAAAACTACACCGCATTCAAGGATCGGATGCTCAAGCGCGCCGCAGTCGGCCGCGTCACGGACGACGAAAAAATCAAGGTGTGAAAAAATAGCTTCGGTAAAAGGGGAGAGAATTCATGGCCAACATTAGCTGGGATCACATTCATCTGCGCACCACCAATCCGGAAGGAATGGCGCAGTGGTTCGAGAAAATGCTGGGCGCCGAGATTATGCGGAGCACGCAGGGGGGCCAGCCCCGCATCGATTTGAAGCTCGGCGGCGGCAATATCTTCATTGCGCCGGTGAAGGATGGCGACGGCACCAACGTGGCGCCGTCCATCCCGTACCGCGGCCTCGACCATTTCGGGCTGTCGGTCAGCGGCATTGACGCGATTGCGGCCGACCTGAAAGCCAAGGGTGTCGAATTCACCCGCGAACCGACGACAGTGCGGCCGGGCGTGCGCGTCTGTTTTATTCGCGCGCCCGAGGGCGTGTCGATCGAGTTGCTCGATCGCGACCCCAAATACACGAGTGCGGCGTAGCGCGCCGCGCGATTGCGCTATTCGAGATATTTGCTCGGCGGGTAATCGCGCGAGAACGGCGGCCGGGTGACGAATTCGGCAGGCTTGTAGGTCCAAAACTGGCCGACCTGCGGATAAGTCTTGAGGATCGTGTTCTCAAGCTTGCCGTTCAGGCGCGCGACCTTGCGGATGTAGATGTCGAGGATCGGCGTGCCGTATTCGTCGAGCCGCACCGGCCCGATCGGCCCGTGCGCCAGGCGAACGTCGTGTAGCGCCTTGAGGAACGCCGCGGCGTCGGTCGTATTGCCGCCGGTCGTTTTGAGCGCTTCCTCAATGATGAGCAGCGCCGTGTAGGGTCCTGCAGTATAAAATCCCGGATCGTGGTGATTGGCGCCATTGATGTCGGCGACGAATTTCTTGTTGTCCGGCGTGTCGAGGCCGGCCGCGTACCAGCCGGCCGTATAAACGCCGACCGCCTCGTCGCCCATCAGCTTGAGAATGCCCTCGTCGGTACTCGTGGTGTTGCCGAGCACGCCGAGCTTGCCCTTCAGGCCGTATTCATTGAACTGCTTGAGGAAGCGCAGCGGATTGATGCCGGCAAATCCCATATAGATGCCGTCAATGTTGCTTTTGATCTGCGCCAGATACGGCGCATATTCCGGGGCATTGAGTGGTGGCCAGAGCTTTTGCACGATCTTGCCGCCGGCGGCTTCGAACGCGAGCTGAAATCCGCCGGCGCCCTCGTAACCGTAGGTGAAATCCTCGGCGACAATCGCCATGCGCTTATAACCAAGCGTCTTGGCTGCATAATCGCCGAGCGGGAAAGTCACCTGCGGCGCGGTGCCGAAGGCGTGCAGCACCCACGGATTGACCGGGTGCGCTTTCAGATCGACAGTTGCGGCCGAAGTCGTCGTGAGCAGCGGGACCTTTGTGTCGCGGATATAGCTGTCCATCGCCAGCGCTTCGTTGGTCGCCAGCGGGCCGATCATCACCGGCACTTTGTAGCGTTCGACAAGCTCCTGCGTCTTGGTCCTTGCCAGTGACGGATTGCCGGCCGTGTCCTGTTTGATCAGCTCGATCTTGCGGCCGGCGATCATGCCGCCGCGTTCCTGCAAAAATAGCGCGGCGCCTTCTTCCTGCTGCTTGCCGCCGGCGGCGAGCGGGCCAGTATCGACGGTTAGAAAGCCAATCTTGAGCGGCTCAGCCATTTGCGCTCGCGCACGCCGCGTCGGCAATGCGCTGATTGCAGCCGCGCCCGCGAGCAGCGCGCGGCGCGTGAGCTCTTGTCTCCCTTTACGATGCGGCATCCTCCCACTCCCCAATTCATTTTGGTGTTAGCACAAAGTTTTAGGGCGGAGCCTATTCACTCCCGCCAACCCGCACAAGGATAGCTAGCCGCAGAGCTGTACCGGCGCAGCCGCGGTTACTTGCGAGAGCGCGGCGGTCGCAATTCAGTGCCGCCTGATGAAGTCCAGAACTTTGTCGTTGAACGTGCCCGGTTGCTCCCACGCCATGGCGTGGCCGGCATCATGGATCTCGGCCCACTCGTGATTTTGCAGATGGCGCGCCCATAGGCGCATCAGGGCCGGCGGTGCCAGCAGATCGGCGTCGGCGGCGATGATCAGTGTCGGCGCCGGGATGGTGGTGATCTTGGCGAGTGTGTTCGGCGTGCGCAGCGGCGGCTGGAAGCCCGCGCCCGGCTGGCGCGCGTGCTCATCAATCTCGATCCAGCGTTTGGTTCCTTCGGGATTAGCGCCGCGATACGACGCGCCGATTTCGCGATAATGCGCGGATTGCTTCCTGATGTCGGGAATGCCGATGCGGGCGATAAAGTCGGCCACATCCTTGTCCTCAATGGCGCCGGTGCTGGCGCCGACGATGAGGCTGCGCACCCGCTCCGGATACCAGGCCGCGTAGTCGAGCGCGATGAAACCGCCGCCGGCGACGCCCACCAGATGAAAGGCGTCGAGCCGCAGATGCTCGGCCAGCGCGTGCAGATCGGCGGCGATGCCGCCTGATTCCGAGCTTGCCGCAGGATCTGGCGTGCTCTTGCCCCAGCCTCTGCGGTCAAACGCGATGACGCGATAGCCGGCCTGCGCAAACGCTGAAATCTGCGGCTGCCAGATCGCGACCGTGCCGGTGTTCGGATGCAGCAGCACGATAGGCACGCCGGCACCGCCGCTGTCGATGAACCACAGCTTCACGCCTGGCAGATCGGCATACGCGCCGCTGCGCGTGGCTTCGTTATTCATGATTCGGTCCGCAGTTGGCTACACGGCAGGCGATACATGTTCGAGCACTTTTCCGCGAGTCTCGATGGCGAAGAAGAAGGCTGTGACCGCGCCCAGCAACGCAAACAGCCCGAACATCACGAAGACGGCGTTGATACCATAATACGGCAGCACCCATCCGACTAGGGTCGTACCCACCACCGATGCGCCGCGCTGAAACGAGCTGGCGACGCCGCCGCCAAGCGCGCGCAGCTGCGTCGGATAGATCTCGGCCGTATAGGTGGCGAGCGACAGCAATGTGGAACTGAGGAAGAAAAATCCGCAGGACGCCAGCGCGAGCGTTCCGGTGGCGCTGAGCTGCGGCACGAACGCGAACGCGATGAGCGAGATGGCGCAGCCGCCGAGACTGAGAACGAACAGGCGGCGCCGTCCGATCGCCTCGATCAGATAAAGCGCCATGAACGCCCCGCACAGCCCGAACACGTTGTTGATCAGACCGTAGTTCAGCGATTGCTGGACGCTAAGATGATAAACGGTACGGAATAGCGTCGGCATCCACGCGGTGATGCCGTACGACACGAAATAAGCGCCGATCCAGATGAACCACACCGAGATGGTGCGGCGCAGATAGATGCCTTTGAACAGATCAGCGACCTTCGGCCGCGCCTCGGCTACCGGCGGAATCTCGGCCGGCAGCGGCGCGGCGACGAGCCCCTCGTGGGCGGCGATGGCTTCGATTCGCGAAATCGCCTGGTCCGCTTCGTCGTAGCGCCCTTGGCTGGCAAGCCAGCGCGGTGATTCCGGTAGCACCATGCGCATCGGAATTGCGATCAGTCCGGGCACGGCGCCGATGATGAACATCCACTGCCAGCCCCAGTGTGGCACGACATAGACGCCGACCAACGCGACAGCCAGCAAACCGGCCGAGAACAGAACCTGGATCGAAACCGAAAACCGGCCGCGGTTCTTGGCATGAGCGAATTCGTTGACGTAGGCGGCCATCAGCGGAATCTCGCCGCCCAGGCCGATGCCTTGAACGAAGCGCAGCCAGAACAGCATGGTGTAGCTCGTCGCCGCAGCGCAAGCCAACGCGCCCAGCGAGAAAATCAGCAGCGTCGCCAGCATCGAAGAGCGGCGTCCCCATTTCTCGGCGATCCAGCCGAACGTGATCGCGCCGACCAGCTGGCCGAGGAAGCCGATACCGATCAGCGGACCGATCTGCTGCGGCACGAGATGCCACATCCCGATCAGCGGCGGCAGCACGACCGCGATGGCGATCGAGTCGAAGGCGTCGAAAAACCATGCGGTGCAGATGATCAGCCGCATCTTCAGATGCCACGAGCAGTACGGCAGGCGCTCGAGCCGCGCCACGACGTGGCCCATGTCGCCGCGGTCGTTCGACGCCGTGGCGCCGGTCATAGTTGCAACATTGGTCATGGCGATCCTCCCGTCCCCGTTCGTTCGGAGGCGCCGCATGGCCGCGATCTTGCCGCCGCGTGGTGCGCGTTGCCCCGTTTGTCCCTGACCTTACTCCAGAAGCGCCGGGAGGCCCACCAACGATTTGTCGCGGGGTTGCGGGCGCTTCTCCTTCTCCCCGCGTGCGGGGAAAAGCGGACGTCGGGTCCGCGCGCGATCCCAATTGTCCAACAATTCGGCTCGGTGCCGTGCCGCCCAGTCGCGGACAAGGCGGTGCACGGCCGGCGGCAGCGTTCCCGCAAGAATGATGCCGCGCCCCACACCCGCCTCTTTCTGTCTCGCTTCGGTACCCTCTCATGCGGCGCGCCGGGCGCGGCAAATCTGCGCACAGCCCGGGTGTGGCTTTGAACGTCGTTCGCGCGCCGCCAGGGGAGCACAAAGACATGCACAAAGGTATGGCGCCGATGCCAATGCCGGCTTACGACATGTTGAACAACCGCCCCGCGCTTAAAGTCACACCCAGAAAAGTTCTCCCATGCCAACGCTCGACGAGGCGCGCGCACAGGTCGCGCTTGCTAACCGCATTCTCGCCCATGAGGGCGTGCTCGACGCGTTCGGTCACGTCAGCGTGCGGCATCCATCCGATCCAGCGCGCTATCTGTTGGCGCGCTCGCGCAGCCCGGAGCTGATCGAGCCGGATGACGTTCTCGAGTTCACGCTCGACTCGCAGTCGGCGGCGCCGACCAGCGCAGTGCTTTACGGCGAACGCGTAATCCACGGCGAGATCTACCGCAGCCGGCTTGACGTGCATGCGGTGTGCCATCATCACGCGCGCGCGGTGATGCCGTTCTGCATTTCTGGTGTGCCGCTGCAGCCGGTCGATCATCTCGGTGCCACCATGGGGGCCGAAATTCCGTTCTGGGATCAGCGCGACGAATTTGGCGACACCGATCTGATCGTCGCCAAGCCGGAGGAGGGCCGCTCGCTGGCGCGCGCGCTCGGGCCGCACTGGATCGTGCTGATGCGCCGGCACGGCGCGACCGTGGCCGGAACGACACTCGAGGAACTGGTGTTCCGCTCGGTGTTCTCCTGCCGCAACGCCGAGATGCAGCGCGAGGCGCAGATGCTCGGCGGCGTCAGTCCGTTGACGAAGGTGGAAATCGCCAAGGCCGGCGCTTTCAATCTCGAGCCGCGCCCGATCGGACGGGCATGGGAGTATTGGACCACTCGGCTGAAGAAGGCGGGCGAAGCGGTGTTTTGAAAAACGATGGCCGAGACGATGCAGAATCTTCCCGTCGTTGAAACACCGGTGCTGATTGTCGGCGGCGGTCCGATCGGGCTTGCGCTCGCTGCCAATCTTGGATACCGCGGCGTCAACACGTTGTTGATCGAACAGCGCGAGAACAAGCTCAACCCCGCCAAGATGCTGGAGGTGAGCGTCCGCACCATGGAGTTTTGTCGGCAGCTCGGCATCGTCGACAAGGTTCGCAACTGGGGCTTTCCGCCGGATTGGCCACTCGACAGCGTGTTCGTTACCGATATGCGCGGCTACGAACTCGGCCGCATCCGTACGCCGGCGCTTGCCGAGCTCGGCAACATTGCGAGCAGCCCGGAGCGCGGCATGCCGTGCCCGCAGACGTGGTTCGATCCGATCCTGCAGGACAATGCGCGGTCATTCCCGCACGTCACGTTGCGCCATCGGGTCAGGCTCGAGAGCTTTGTGCAGAACCTTGACGGCGTCACCGCGACACTGAAGGATGAAAATACCGGCGCAACCGAAATTGTCCGCACCCAATATCTGATCGGCTGCGATGGCTTCTCCAGCACGGTGCGCGAGCTGCTTGGGATTGCGATCCGCGGCGCGCTGCACATCGACTGGGCGATGACCGTCTATCTGCGCATTCCCGATCTTCACCCGCAACACAACAAGGGGCGAGCCTTTCGCTACGTGTTCGTCGGGCCCGAAGGCACTTGGTCGTTTCTGTCGATTGTGGACGGCAAGGACCTCTGGCGGCTCCAGCTTGTCGATCTCGACGAGGAGCGCTTGCACAAAGCCGACATAGCCGCGCTGATGCGGCGCGGCATGGGCGGCGACGTCGCCTACACGATCGAGCACAAGGATCTGTGGACGCGAAAGTGTACGGTCGCCGACCGCTTCACGGACGGCCGCGTCTTTCTCGCCGGCGATTCGGCCCACGCCCATCCGCCGAATGGCGGGCTCGGCATGAATACCGGAATTCAGGACGCGTTCGATCTGGGTTGGAAGATTGCCGCCATGCTCGACGGCTGGGGTGGCGACAGTTTGTTGGAAAGCTACGACACAGAGCGGCGTCCGACCTCGGCGCGCGCCGCCGAGGTCTCGCTCAAGAACTATCGCCGCCTGATCAGCGCCAAACAGCGCGCGGAAATCTATTCGCCGACGCCTGAAGGCGACGCCGCGCGCCACGCGATCGGCGCGCAGATGGTCGAGGAGAACGAGAAGAGCTGGCACCCGGTCGGCATCCACCTCGGCTATATCTATCATCCGTCGCCGATAGTGGTGCCGGATGGAGCGCTGATACCCGCCGACGATACCGTCGGCTATGTGCCGACGACTTTCCCTGGCGCTCGCGCGCCGCATGTCTGGCTCGCGCCTGGCAAGTCGACGCTCGATCTGTTCGGCGACGGCTTTGCGCTGCTGAATTTTTCCGGTGCTCCGGTGGAAGCAATCGTGCAGGCGGCAGCTCGACGCGGCGTGCCGCTTGCCGTGCATCGCCTCGATCATCCAGAAGCAGCGGCGCTGTATGAGCGCGCCCTGGTGCTGGTGCGGCCAGACGGGCATGTGGCGTGGCGCGGCGACCGCGAGCCTGACGAAGCGCTCGCCATGATCGATACGGTGCGTGGTGCTGGGCCGCGTATCGCCGCTCGCCGTGCTGAGGGCATCGTCCACGGCATGCAGCAAGGCGTATGACGGGCGCCGCATCGGAGGCAAAGGCTTCAGGGCGCGACCAGATTTCAAGATTCAATCGGTCAAAACGTCGCCGTTGGCGGCGTGATCCGTGATGGAACGGGCGCGCCAAAGTGATATGCTGACAAAAAATTTGGGAGGGAAGTTCATGAAAAAGCATCATCGGCGGCATGCATTCGCGGCCGCGAGCGTGGCGATCGTCGCCTTAGCCGGCGTGCCGGCAGCCGCACAGCAATTTCCATCGCGCCCGATGGAAATGATCATTCCATTTGCTGCCGGCGGCCCGACCGATATCGTCGGGCGCGTCCTCGGCGGGAAAATGAGCGAACTGCTGGGACAGACCGTCGTGGTCGAAGACCGCGGCGGAGCTGGCGGCACGATTGGGGCCGCCGCTGTCGCCAAGGCGTCGCCTGACGGATACACCATGCTGATGGCAACGGTTTCGACCAATGCCATCAATCCCGCCCTCTACCGGCACCTGCCTTACAATCCTGATACTGCCTTTGCGCCTGTTGGGCGCATCGGAGTGACGCCGACGATCCTGATGGCGAACCTGTCGCTTCCGGTGACCGACGTCAAAAGTCTGATCGCGCTGATCAAGGCGAATCCGGGCAAATACTCTTATGGTTCCTCGGGCGTCGGCTCTATCCTGCATTTGTGTGGAGCGGAGTTCGCGGCGGATGCCGGCGGGCTGAAGATGATCCACGTGCCCTACAAGGGGTCCGCGCCGATGGACACCGACCTGCTCGGCGGCCAGATCTCGATGGCGTTCGACGCGACGCCGACCGCGATGCCGCTGGCGCTTGCCGGCAAAGTGCACGCGCTCGGTGCCGGAATGGCGACGCGCATTCCATCGATGCCCAACCTCCCGACGCTGCAGGAGCAAGGCATAAAAGGCTACGAGTGTTACACCTGGAACGCGATCCTCGCGCCGGCCGGCACGCCGAAGCCGATCGTCGACAAGCTCAACGCGGCCATAAACAAGGCGATGGCTGATCCCAAAGTGTCGGACGCGCTGGAAAAAGCCGGGATCAATCCGACGCCCGGCTCGACACCGGAGTCGACGCAGCAATTCATCGACGCCGAGCTGAAGAAATGGGCGCCGATCGTCAAGGCGTCCGGCGCGCGGGTGGATTGAGCTAAAACATCTCGCGCGGTGAGACAAACTCGCCGCGCCCGGGCAATAGCGGCGTGCTTGCGCTGGCAAGGCACGCCATGTCATTGGCGTTGCCAATTGTGCCCCGTGCGGTCAATGATGCGGATGCGCGTCAACCGCCGCTTTGCCAATTCGCACCGGAGAATTACTTGCCTTCGCCCAAACGTATTCCAGTTTTTGACGGCCATAATGACGCCCTGTTGCGCCTCAATCGGCGTGCCGGGGGAGACGCCGTTTCGGCGTTCCTGCAGGGCGAGGACAAGGGCCAGCTCGATTTGCCGAAGGCGCGCAAAGGTGGTTTCGCCGGCGGGCTGTTTGCGATCTTCGTGCCGTCGACCGAGAAGAAGGCTGCGACCAACCAAACGCCCGCCCCCAATTTCACCAGTACGCCCGAACCTCCCGGCGTCGATCTGGCTGAGGCGCAGCGCACCGTGCTTGCCATGGTGGCGCTGCTCTACCGCATCGAACGGCAGGCGAAGGGGCACCTGCGCGTTTGCCGCACTGCCGACGATATCGACGATTGTCTGGACAAAAATACGCTCGCCGCCGTGCTGCATATCGAGGGCGCGGAAGCCATCGATTCGAACTTCGAGATGCTCGATGTGTTGCACGCCGCTGGGCTGCGCTCGCTCGGGCCGGTGTGGAGCAGGCCCAATGCGTTTGGCCACGGTGTGCCGTTTCGTTGTCCGTCGTCGCCCGACACTGGCCCGGGTCTGACCGATCTCGGCAAGGCGCTGATCGGCGCCTGCAACCGCCTGAAAATCCTGATCGACCTGTCGCATCTCAACGAACGCGGGTTCTGGGACGTTGCCGCGCTGTCCGATGCGCCGCTCGTCGCGACGCACTCCAACGCGCACGCCATCAGTCCGCATTCGCGCAATTTGACCGACAAACAGCTCGCCGCCATCCGCGAATCCGGTGGCCTGGTTGGCGTCAACTTCGCAGTCAGCTTCCTTCGTCCCGATGGCGCGCGAGACAAGAACACGCCGCTTGACCTGATCGTGCAGCACGTCGAGCTTCTCATCGAACGCCTGGGCGAAGACGGCGTCGGCTTCGGCTCCGATTTCGACGGCGCGCTGGTGCCGGAGGAGCTTGGTAATGCTGCCGGCCTGCAAAAGCTTGTGCAGGCGCTGCGCCGGCGCGAATTCAGCGAAAAGCTGATCGAGAAATTGTGCTTTCGCAATTGGCTGCGCATTCTGCGGAAGACCTGGAAATAAGATTTAAGAAGGTTGCAGGTAAGATTTGGTATGCGGACAGCGACCGTGGCCCGTGAGGGAGTCGCCTTATTGGTTCCGCAAAGCGCGAGCAAACACCAAATTCAAGTCTGTACCGAGAGGATTCCCAAGTCTGTACCGAGAGGGTTACCAAGTCTGTACCGAGAGGGCTCCAATGGCAGCAAAGCGCCTTACCGCATTTTTCGCCGTTAATGCCGCGTTGCTCGCGGCTTTCATCGTTGCCGCCGGGCCGGCGCTCGCACAGCAGCCGCCGGGGTTGCCGCCGCCGTTGCCTCCAGCGCGGATTATCGTCGCCGGCAGCGGCAGCGTTACCGTGCCGCCGGACTACGCCGAGATCGCGAGCGGCGTGACGAGCCAAGCCAAGACCGCCAAGGACGCAAGCGACGCCAACGCCAAGGTGATGGCGGCGCTCAATGTCGCGCTCAAGACGGATGGCATCGCCGCCGACGACATCCAGACTTTGCGTTTCTCGGTGTCTCCTGTTTACGGCCCGCCACAGCAGAACGGTCCGCCGAAGCTCGTCGGCTTCTCGGTTTCCAACGAACTTGGTATCAAGGTTCGCCAGATCGGCAAGGTTGGCGAGATTCTTGATTCGCTGATCCAAGCCGGCGCGACCGATTCGGGCAGCGTGCAGTTTCTGCACTCCAACATGTCGCAAGTGCTCGATCGGGCGCGGCAGGCGGCGCTGGCGGATGCGCGGCGCAAAGCCGAGCTCTATGCTCAGAGCGCCGGTCTCAAGCTCGGCGGCGTGGCGTGGATCACGGAGCTGCCGGCCGGCAGCGCGCCGGTGCCGATGGCGCGCATGTACGCGGCGTCCGCCGCCGTGCCGATTTCCGCCGGGACTGACACGTTGAGCGTGCAGATCACCGCAGGATTCGAGGTCGCGCATTAAAAAAGCAGATCGCGCGGCGCCCGCAACTGCGGTGGAGTTAATGGCGGCTCGGCTTCGTCGCCTTGATAAACACCCAGCGATGGAAGAACACGACCTGTCCGTCTTTGATCGACAGGCCAATGCCGGCGCCGCGTCCGGATTCAGCGAGCGCGCGCACGACAATCCTCACTGGGTCTGAGCGGACGGGATCGCTCACGATCGCAAGCCACTCTTCAAGTTCGCGGTCCATGTCCCACGTCGCCGCCTGTAGATCCCGGAAGCCGGCTTGGCGCGCCGCGCCATCGAGCGCCAATGCCGGCAGCATGCGGGTATGAGACGGATCGCGCAGCCGCTCGATGGCATTGTGCAATTGTGACTCATCGGCATTCTCGGACGAGGTCACGTCGGCAATCACCGCAACTCCGCCGGGACGAAGCACGCGGAACATCTCGTTGAGCGCGTTTTGCGGCTCGGCGAAATGGTGCAAGGCAGCGCGGGTGACGGCACCGTCGAATTGTGCATCCGCAAACGGCAGATGCTCGGCGTCACCGCTTTTGAATTCGACGTTGCTCAGACCGGCCTTGGCGCAGCGGGCCTTGGCCTTTGCCAGCATCTCATCCGTCGCATCGAACGCCACCACGGAGGCCGCGTTCGGCGCCAGCGCGGCGGTGACGACGCCCGGTCCGCAGGCGATATCGATCAACCGGCCGCGGGCCGCTTCGCCAAGCGCGCCGCCGAAGCGCGCCCCAACGTCAGCATCGACCTTCTCGGCCCAGGTTGCGAATGTCTGTGCCTGCCGGGTGAATTCCTCTGTTACTCGCTTAAGATGATCCATCCGCAGCCTCACTTCTTCGGCAGCGCACTGACATCCGAGCCGTCCCGGTACGCCGGGTGCTTCCAGCCATCCTCATCGTAATCCGCCATGCAGCTTTCCGCGAGTCCGATCATTTGCTGGAATTCGCCGTTGAACTGCGCCTGCTGCAGCGGGAAGATGCGCACCAATTCGTGGCTGCCCGAATAATTCATCTCATAGAGTTCGTGGCGGGCGCCAAACTCGCTGCCGATGGCGTCCCACAATAGCTTCATGGTCTTGATGCGGTCCTTGTAATTGATGTCGTTCGACCCGCGCACGTATTTGGCCAGATATTTGTCGATGTCGGGATTTTTGAAATCACGCACATTCGACGGCAGATAGATCAGGCCGGACGCCACCACCTTCTCGATGATGTTGCGGATCGCCGGATAGGCCTCGGTCATAAACAGCCGGTAGGTACTGGACGCGCGCGAGTTCGGCAGCACGTAGCCGTTGACCCACGGTTCGGGGTTGTAGGCCATCGCGTCGCTGAGCGACCAGAACAGGTTGCGCCAGCCGACCACCTCGCCAATCTGCGCCTGTACGCCGCGGAATCCTTCGACGCCGGTCGCGCGCGCCGCCTTGTAGAGCAGGCCGATCAGGAAATCGAGCTTGACCGCGAGCCGCACGCAGCCCTGCATGGTGAAACCGTTGAAGAAGCCCGATTTCGGATAAAAATTCTTCAACCGGTCGACATCGCGGTGAATGAAAACGTTCTCCCAGGGGATGAACGCGTTGTCGAATACGAAGATGGCGTCGTTTTCATCGAAGCGCGACGACAGCGGATAATCCCACGGGCTGCCGGTTGCCGCTGCGGCGAATTCGTAGGACTGCCGGCAGATCAGCTTGATGCCGGGCGTGTTCATCGGCGCGATGAACATCACCACCATGGCGGGGTCGTTGATCTCCTGGCCCATGTTCTGGCCGAGAAAATTGTAGTGGGTGAGCGCCGAATTGGTCGCCACCACTTTGGCGCCCGACACGTAAATGCCGGCGTCGGTCTCTTTCTGAATGGTGATGTAGACGTCCTTGACGTCTTCGACCGCCTTGTTGCGGTCGATCGGCGGATTGACCAGCGCGTGATTGAGATAGAGCACGGCCTCCTGCGCGCGCTTGTGCCAGGCATGCGCGTTGCCGGCGAACTTGCCGTAGAAATCGGCATTGGCGCCCAGCGTGTTGAGAAACGCCGCCTTGTAGTCGGGGCTGCGGCCGAGCCAGCCGTAGGTGATGCGCGCCCAGGCGGCGATCGAGTCGCGCTGCGCCACCACCTCGTTGCTCGTGCGCGCCGCCTTGAAGAATTTCATGGTGTAGCCGCCGGAGCCGGTGTCGGTCGGGCCGGTGAGCGCGTCTTTGGTCTTGGCGTCGTGCAGCGCGTCGTAGAGCAGCGCGATCGTGGCCGCGGCATTGCGAAACGCCGGGTGCGTGGTGACGTCCTTGACCCGCTCGCCGTAGATGTAGACTTCGCGGCCGTCGCGCAGCGATTCCAGATATTCGGCGCCGGTGAAGGGCCGGTTCTTGCCAGCAAGAATATCTTCGGGATGCTGGGTCATGGTTGCTCTCCGTTTCAGTCAGGCGGCGCTTGCGTGCGGGCGAATTCATCAGCATACTGACAATATCGTTCAGTGTACCGATTATTTTGGGTGTCCGTCAACGCGAGAGCCGAGCATAAACCGCGATCCGATGTCCGACGACGACAGCCACCTCATCGAGATGCCCGGCCACTTGATTCGCCGGCTGCAGCAGATTGCGTCGGCGCTGTTCCTCGACCAGGCCAAGGCCTTCGACTTCACGCCGGTGCAGTATGCGGCGCTGGTCGCCATCAGCAAACATCCCGGCCTCGACCAGACCACGCTGTGCAACGAGATCGCGCTCGATCGCTCGACCGTCGGCGACGTCGTCGGCCGCCTCGAAAAGCGCGGACTGATCAAACGCACCAACGGGGCCGCCGACCGCCGCACCAAATCAACGCATATCACGGCGGCAGGCAGTCGCATGATCCGGGAGATCGAGCCCGCTGTTGAGGCCACGCAGCGACTGATTCTCGCGCCACTCAAGGCGAACGAGCGCTCTGCCTTCATGCAAATGCTCAAGCATCTCGTGCATCTCAACAACGAGCACAGCCGGGCGCCGCTGCGGCCACGGGAGGTGCGGCCTAAGACCGGCGTTCGCGAACAAGCGCCCAAAGCGCAAGCGCCACGACCACGCCGACGGCAACGAGCGCGCCGCTGACGCCAACGGCGACAAACGCGATCGCGCCGGCCGCGGCACCGATCAGAAAGCCGCCAGCGACCGAAAGCACGACCAGCAACTGATCGCGGACCGCGTGATAGTGGTGGATTGCCGCGGCGTCGTGAGTGCTTCGCGCGAAGCGCCTACTGGCGACCACGAGCTCGGTGATGGCGATACCGAGCTGCGTCATGTTGCCGGTCATGACGTTGGTCTGCGGGATGCCTTTCATCAACAGCCGTACCAGTACGCTTTGCGTACCCATGGCGCTGGCGGCGAACAGGCCGGCAACAATGCCGCGCCAGTCGGCGGCGCCGCGGATATCCGGGCCGAGCAGAACGATAGCGACAAAGACCGCGAGCAGCACGGCTTCGAGCGCCAGCATGCACGGCATCGGCGCGCGCCCACTGTCGCGGGCGAGCGTGATAAGGGCGGTGGTTACAGCAGCGGCGGCGATAAACGCCAGGATGGCAAGGAGTTTGCCGGTGACGCCGGCGTCATGGCGGACCAACTCGGCGCCGGCGATGACGAAGCTGCCAGTGACCTGCGCGGCGAACAGGCCGAACAGCGCCAGATACGTGTAGCTGTCGACATAGCCGGCGACGAAGCTGAGCAGCATCGGCATTGTCTTTTGCAGCGGTTCGTGGGGCTGCGGCCTGGCATCGGTCATGGCGGGTCTCCGCGCACCACACATCAATCGCGTCATTCCGGATCGACGCGCAGCGTCGAGTCCGGAATCCATATTCACAGGCGGTGGTTATGGATTCCGGGCTCGCGGGCGTTCCGCCCGCGCCCCGGAATGACACCCGTCTAATCCAGCGGCTCGACTTTGACGATCGAGGCGCCGTGATTGCTGCCGACCCAGAGCACCGGCCGCGGCGCGCGATCGTCGATGAAGACGCGGCGGATATTGGTTGACCGCGGCAGCTGATATTCGGTGATGCTGTCGGTTTTCGGATCGAGCCGCGCCACGCGGTCGGTCAGCATCGAGGCGGTCCAGATTTCGCCGTCCTTGGCCTTGACCACGTCGTAGGGTTCGTCCCAGTGCGTCGGCAATTGCCATTCCTTGATGGCGCCGGTCTTCGGATCGAAACGGCCGATGCCATTGGCGCCGTATTCGGCGAACCACAGGATGTTGTCGGAATCGACCCGGCCGCGGCGCGGCCGCGAGAACGGCAGCGGCGTCTTCCAGATCGTTACCTGCTTGGTCTTGGCGTCCATGCGGCCGATCGTGGTACCGCCGAAGTTGAGCTGATAGGCGTCGTTCTGCGCATCGGTCGGCATGCCGTAGGCGTTGATGTGCACGCCGTTCTTGTCGACTGCCTGGCCGAGGTCCTCGTATTTGCCGCTGGCGACGTCGACTCGGTAAACTAGGTGCGTATCCTGATTGTTGGTCCACACCTTGCCGTCGGCGTCGTCATGCTGCGGCGACACCATCGATTCCTGCGTGGTGGGGCCGAGCCACTCCTTTGGCACCGGATAAACCCTGATCTCCTTGGTCTTCGGATCGAATCTCAGAATGCCGCCTTGATACATCATCGAGAGCCACAGATTGCCCTGCGGATCGAATTCCAGCGCGAGCGAGCCCTTCGGTTCGTCCGGGCGCAGCGTCGGTATCGGGTGGTCCGTCACCTTGCCGGTCGCTGGGTCAAGCTCGCCGAGCATCTGGTGACTGAAGTCCGAGTACCAAACGGTGCCGCCCGCATCCATCACCACGTCGTGTGGCTGCGCGCCTTGGCGCGGCAGGTCGTATTCGGTGATGATCACGTGGGTCGAGCGGCCCTTGAGCCGCGGAAACGGCTTGAGTGGAAAGTCGAGTGTTTCGGCGTTGCTCAGGTTCACGCTTGCCAGATAGTCGGCCATCTTCTGCTGGATCGGCTTCGGCATCGGCGAGCGGTTGGAATTGTTGCCGCCAGGAACGAGGCGTTGCGGGAACAGCGGCGTCGAGCCAGGCGCGTAGGTGCCCATGCGCTGGAACACCTGCATGAATTCGGCCGCGTCGTGCGTCGATTTCATGATGCGCTCGAGCGTGTGGCAGCCGACGCAATTGGTCAGCGCCGCTCTGGTGCGATCGGCGCCCGGCAGGCTGTTGAGCCATTCGCCGTTGGATAGCTGATCGGCAAGCCCGTGTGCGGTAATTTTGGTCAGGGTCAGATCGGCCGTCGCCGCGCCGACCGCCTTTACATCCGTCGCATGGGCTCCCTGCAGCGCGTAGCCGACGGCGCGAATTGACAGCGTGTAATGGCCGGCAGGCAGGCGCCCGGCCGGGAAACTGTAGATGCCTTCGGCATTGCTCACCACTGTGGTGGTGATCGAGGAGCCGTCGCGCCGGGCGCTGACCAGTACGCCTTCCATGACCGGCTCTTGCGCCGAGGTCACCTTGCCAGTCAGTGCGGCAGAGCCTTGCGCCTGGGCGGCGCTTGCCAGCGGCAGGCTTGCCAGCGACAGGATTGCCAAGAGACTCACCAACCCGGCGGCCAGTGCGAAGGAAGAAAATAATGAGCAGAGAAATTGGAGACGGCGCACGATCATCCCTCCCTCTCGTTGGGCGAATGGCCGCGTCTCAAATGCCAATGGCGGCCCCGCGCGGCGAGTAGTATCGGCCGCGTCAGAGCCGCCCGCAAGCCAAGATTGAGATCGAGCGTGCTACCTCGCAGCCACGCGCTGGTACGCTTGCCACAGTCGCGCGGCCGAAGCCGGCATGTCGAGATGAGCGGCGGCACCGCCCGGGATGGCGTCGGCCACAGCGTTCATCACCGCGGAGATCGCGGCGGTCGTTCCGGCTTCGCCGACGCCTTTGACCCCAAGCGGATTGGTCGTCGCCGGCACGTTGAGCATGGCGTCGCGCAGCGGCGGCATGTCATCGGCGCGTGGCATCGCGTAGTCCATGAACGAACCGGTGATGAGCTGACCGTTGCCGCCATCGTAAACGATGTTTTCCATCAGCGCCTGTCCGAGCCCGGCCGCGATCGAGCCGTGCAACTGGCCTTCGACGATGGTGTGGTCCAGCGCTCGGCCGCAATCGTCGATCGCCGTGTAGGTCACGATCGTCATGGCGCCGGTGTCGGGATCGATCTCGACCTCGGCGGTGTGGACGCCGTTGGGAAACGACAGCGGCGTCTCGGTCGTCGTCTTGGTGTCGAGATCTTCGGCGATTTCGCCGCCCTTTTTCATCTCCGCGGCGCGCTGGGCGACATCAAATAGCGATACCCGGCGGTCGGTGCCGACGACTTCAAAGCGTCCATCCTTGAAGACGATGTCGGCTTCGCCGGTTTCCAGCATGGCCGCGGCGATGGGCTTGCCTTTTTCGACGATCGCTTCCATGGCCTTGACCAGCGAATGTCCGACCGTCATCGCCGATCGCGAGCCGACCGACGCGTAGCCCTTGATCTCCATCGCCGAGTCGCCATGGCGATGTTCGATCTTATCGGCGGGGATGCCGAGATGTTCGGCGATTACCTTCGGAAAGACCGTGGCGTGGCCTTGCCCGGTATTCTGCACGCCGAGCCCCATCACCAGCGTGCCGTTTCCCGGAAACGTCAGCATGGCGCTCTCGGTCGGCGCGCCGCCCGCATGCTCGAGCAGACAGCAAATGCCGAAGCCGCGATGTTTGCCGCGTCGCGCCGCGTCGCGGCGGCGCTGCTTGAGACCGTCGTAGTCGGCAAGTTCCAGCGCCTTGTCGAGCAGCGGCTCGAAATCGCCGCTGTCATAGGTGGTGCCGACCGCCGTCTTGTACGGCATCTGCGATTTTTTGATCAGATTGCGCCGCCGCAGCTTCACCGGATCGATGCCGGTCGCGCGTGCCGCCTCATCGACCACACGCTCGAGCACGTAGCTTGCCTCGGGGCGCCCGGCGCCGCGATAAGGCGCGGTCGGCAGCGTGTTGGTGAAGACGCACTTGGTTGAGACGTCGATCAGCTTGATGTCGTACATGCCCGGCAGGCAGCGGGTAAAATTCCCCGTCGGAATATTGGCGCCGACCGCGCCCACGTAGGCGCCGAGATTGCCGACGTTGCGCACGCGCAGCGCCAGAAACCTTCCCTTCTCGTCGAGCGCGAGCTCAGCCTCGGAGTAAATGTCGCGCGCCTGGTTGTCCGATAGGAACGCCTCCGACCGCGTCGACATCCAGTGAATCGGCCGGCCGAATTTCTTGGCACCGACGAGAATCGCAATGTTTTCCGGATACGCTCCGGTCTTGAGCCCGAATGCGCCGCCGACGTCTTCGGTAACGACGTGGACGCGCTCCGCCGGCGTTTTCATGATGCCGACGATATTCTCGCGCATTGGGCCGGCGCCCTGGGAGCAGGTGCGCGTCGTGTAGGTATCGGTTGCCGGATCGTAGCTCGCGGTGGCGCCGCGCGGCTCCATCGAATTGGTCAGCATGCGCTGATTCATGAACGCCACTTTGGCGACATGCTTCGCCGCGGCAAAAGCTGTGTCGACCGCCGTGGTGTTGGCGTCGGGATTGGGATTCGGGCCGGCCCAATCGACCGCGATATTGCCGGGCGCCTGCGGCCACAATTGCGGTGCGCCGTCCTGAAGCGCCGCGCGCGCATCGGTGACCGGCGTGAGCTCGTCGTACTCCACGCCGACAAGCTCTGCGGCGTCCTGTGCCGCCGCCAGGGTCTCCGCGACGACCATCGCGACCGGTTCGCCGATATGCATCACGCGGTCGAGCGCGATTGCCGGCCGGTGCGGCATGACGAGCGTCGTACCGTTGCGTCCGGGGACGGGCGGGTGCCGGCCGATACTGCCGATGCCCTCGAAATCCTTGCCGGTCAGGATGCCGATGACTCCGGGCGCTTTGGCGGCCGCCGCGACGTCGAGGCGCGCGATCTTGGCGAAGGCGTGCGGTGAGCGGACGAAATACGCGTAGGCCTGGTTCGGCAGCGGCGCATCGGCGACGAAACGGCCGTGGCCGCGCACCAGCGCGTTGTCTTCAACGCGGCCTTTGAACGGCGCGTGCTTGTCGGTTTCCGAAGGCGTCTTGGCGTCCATGCTGCGTTCCGAATGTGCTGGGAAGGCGTTCTGTGAGGCTGTTTCGGGCCTCTTTATAGCCAAATCCGCCGCAAGCTAAAGGGGACATCGAGCCGCTTGCCGCCGGGACCGGGATCACTTGCGTGGCTGTGCCGGTTGCGTGCACAACACGCCGTCCAATGAGGGGAGGGGCCGTTGCCGCGCACCATCGACACCCATACGCATGTCCTTGACGACGAAACCATCAAGATCCTGCAGAAGGAAATTCCGCGCCTGGGGCTAAAGCTCGCGCCGCTCGATGCCGATAACTCGCTGATCGAAGTTGCGGGTGTACCGTACCGGCCGTTTCCCCGCGGCGGTCACAATGTCGAGCGCAGGCTCAAAGACATGGACGCGACCGATGTCGACATGCACGTCCTGTCCGGTGCGCCGCAGACTTGGCTCTATGGTCAGGAGGCGTCGGTTGGCGTCGCCGCGTCGATCATTCAGAACGATGGCATTGCCCGGCTCGTCAAAGAGAAGCCCGACCGCTTCTGCGGGATCGCTACCTTGCCGATGCAGGCGCCCGAAGAAGCCGCCAAGGAACTGCGCCGCGTGATGACGATGCTCGGTCTGCGCGGCGCCATGATCGGCTCCAATGTCGGCGGCAAGAATCTGGACGATCCGAGCTTTGAACCCCTGTGGGCGGCCGCCTCCGAGCTTGATGCGTTCTTTATGATTCATCCTGGTAACGTCGCCGGCGCCGATCGGCTGCGCTCCTATTATCTCCGCAATCTGATCGGCAACCCGCTCGACACCACGATTGCGGCGGCGTGTCTGATCTTCGGCGGCGTGCTGGAGCGCTATCCAAATTTCAAGCCCGTGATGGTGCACGGCGGCGGGTTCACGCCGTATCAGGGCGGGCGCTGGGTGCATGGCTGGCACGTGCGGCCGGAGCCGAAGGTGCATCTGAAACACTCGCCGGAAAAATACCTGGAGCGCTTTCGCTACGACACGATTTGCCACTCCAAGGCCTCGCTCGAATTCCTGATCGCTTCGACGGGCGCCGACCGTATATTCCTCGGCAGCGATTATCCCTACGACATGGGGATGATGGATTGCGTAAAGCATGTGCGTTCGCTCGGCATTCCGGCGGCGGATCGCGACACGATCCTGGGCAAGCACGCCGAAGCTCTTCTGGGCTTGTGAACAAAAACTAGCCCTGGGCGTTTCCATCCAGCCGGATGCGGTCATGTGCCCGGTCAATGAAGCCCAACGGAGCTGATTATGAGCACGAGCGGTTCGGAACGCATGTCACGTCGCATCGTGTTAAGGCACGCGGCGCTGGCACTTGGTGTCGCGGCAACCGGCGCGGTGACGACGCGTGCCGAAGCGCAGCAGAAAATCAGCCAGGCGGACGCCAAGTACCAGCCACAGCCGAAAGGCCAGCAGCGCTGCGATAATTGCGTGAATTTCCAGGCCCCGAATGCTTGTAAATTCGTTCAGGGTGACATCAGCCCGAGCGGCTGGTGCCAGCTCTATGCAGCCAAGACCTGAGCCAAGACCTGATGCAGTCAAGACCTGATGCAGCCAAGACGTGATGTAACAAGCCCTGAGCGCGCCGCGCGGCAGGGTTTCCAGCCGGCCGTCTTGCTTTAGCGCGGCCGTCTTGCTTTAGCGCGGCCGTCTTGCTTTAGCGCGGCCGTCTTGCTTTAGCGCGGCCGTCTTGCTTTAGCGCGGCCGTCTTGCTTTAGCGAAAGGCGTGTGCAGCAATGAGGTGATCGCCGTCATTGCGAGGAGCCAACGGGCCCGCGCGAAGTCGCGCGGCCCGATGACAGGCTCCGCGACGAAGCAATCCAGGTCCTTCCGCGTCCGCTGGATTGCTTCGCTTCGCTCGCAATGACGAGGCCTTAATGCTGCGTCCCAATACCTTTGCACTGACCCTGCTGTTGGCGTCGTTGACCGCGCTCGGGCCGATGTCGTCGGACATGTACGTGCCGTCGCTGCCCGATATCGGCCATTCGCTTCATGTGCCGATCGCGCAGGTGCAGCTGACAATCTCCAGCTACCTGATCGGCTTTGCGACCGGTCAGATTATTTACGGGCCGATCTCCGACCGCCTCGGCCGCAAGCCGGTCCTGCTGGCGGCGATTTGCGTTTACGGCCTCGGCAGCGTGCTATGCGCGACGACGCGGTCGATCGACGCGCTGATTGCAGCGCGCTTCGTGCAGGCGCTTGGTGGTGCCGGCGCCATCGTGCTGGCGCGTGCGGTGGTGCGCGACCTTTATTCCGGTGTGCGTGCCGGGCGTGAACTATCGCTGATGGGGTCGATCCAGGCCTTCGCGCCGATCGCTGCGCCGCTCATCGGCGGCGTCCTGCAGACCGTATTCGGCTGGCATGCGAGTTTCATCCTGCTGGTGATTGTCTCGATCGCCTCCGGCACGGTGACCGCGCGGCTTCTCCCTGAGACGCTGCACAAACGCGCCGTGGAGCCGCTTTCGTTGGCGACGATGGGCAGCCTCTATCGCTCGGTCCTCGCGCATCGCGGCTTTGTCGCGCATCTCGCCATTCTGACCACGACGTTCGTTGGCCTGTATGCCTGGGTTTCGGGCGCGTCGATCGTCATTCAGGGCGTGTACGGGCTTTCGCCGCTCGCGTTCGGCATGACCTACGCGGTTGGATCTCTGGGCTACCTGATCGGGACCAACATTGCGGTGCGTGTAGTGATGCGGCTTGGACTTGGTCCCATGATCGGCATCGGCACCGCGATCATGGCCGCGGGCGGCTTGATGATGGCGGGCGTGGTGGCCTTTGGCTTCACCGGTGTCACCTGGCTCGTTGGGTCGATGACGATCTATCTCGCCGGCATGGGGCTCGCGATGCCGCAGACCATGGCGGCGGCGCTGACGCCGTTCCCCGATCGCGCCGGCACGGCGTCATCGTTGCTCGGATTTTCGCAGCAGTCGTGTGGCGCGATCGCCGCGGCCGCCATCGGCGCCTATCTGGGCGGTTCGGCTTGGCCCGTCGCAGGCACCATCGCGGCGATGGGAGTGAGTGCGTTTTTGCTCTGGATCGTCACGTTCAAGGTGCGCGCCGAGGCGCACTGAAAACCTATTCCGACTGGATGTGGGCGAACTGGACGACCTTGGCCCACTTTGCGGTGTCGGCTGCGATAAACTTTCCAAACTCCGCGGCCGAGCCCGGCATCGGACTGCCGCCCATTTTGGCGAACCGATCCTTGATGGTCGCGTCCGCAAGAGCGGCGTTTATCTGCTTGTTGAGCGCGTCGACGATTGGCGTTGGTGTATTCTTCGGCGCGCACATGCCCCACCAGGCGCTCGCCTCGTAGCCCGGCACGAATTCACTGACGGCCGGCAGATCGGGCAGAGCCTGCGATCGCGCCGACGTCGTCACCGCCAGTGCCCGCAGCTTGCCCGCCCGGATATAGCCGATCGCATCCGGCACGGGACCGAACTCGACCTGCACGCGCCCGCCAAGCAGATCCGTCATCGCCGGCGCACCGCCGTGATACGGAACGTGCACCATGTTGACGCCGGTCATCATCTTGAATAGCTCGCCGGCAACGTGTCCCGCGGTTCCGATGCCTGGCGATGCCATGCTGAGCTTGCCCGGATTGGATTTGGCGTAGGCGATGAACTCCGGAACCGTCCTGGCCGGCACCGACGGATTGACCGCCATCACCAGCGGCACAAGGCTGATGCCCGCGACCGGCGTCATATCCGCGGGAAAATGAAAATTAGGATTTGGGCGCAGCGTGGCATTGATGGCATTGGCGACGCTGGCGATCAGCAGCGTGTAGCCGTCGGGGGCTGCCTGCACGAGAGCGGTGGCGGCGATGTCGCCGCCCGCGCCCGGCCGATTTTCGATGAGGAATGTTTGACCGAGCCCGGTGGAGAGCTGCGGGACCATCAGGCGAGCAAATATGTCCGCTGCCCCTCCCGGAGGAAATCCGACGATGACGTGAACGGGCCGCGTCGGGTAATCGCGCGCCGATGCGGCCCGCGAAAAGACCGTGAGCCCCGCGGTTGCGGTCGCGGCTTGCAGAAAAATCCTGCGGTGGATTCTCATCGTCGTACCTTCCATCGATCGCCATTCCGCCGCGCGAGTCACTCGAGCTTGATGCCCGAGAACTTGATGACCTTCGCCCATTTCGCGGTGGCGTCGGCGCACAGCGTGCCGAATTGCGCCGGCGTCATCGGATCGGCTTCGATGCCCAAGGTGATAAGGCGTGGCTTCATCTTGGGATCGACCACAATGGCGTTGACCTCCTTGTTGAGCCTGTCGATGACGGCGGCGGGTGTGTTCTTCGGCGCGCCGACGCCGAGCCAGCCGCTGCCCTCGTAGCCCGGCACGAATTCGGCAATCGCTGGAATATCCGGCAGGATGCTCATGCGGGCCGCGCTGGTGACGCCCAATCCGCGGAGCTTGCCGGCGCGCAAAAAGGGTATGCCAGGGGCGACAGCGACGAACGAGACCGGCACCTGTCCGCTGAGCACGTCGGCAAAATAATTGGTGCGGTAGCTGATCTGCACAAGATTGACGCCGGCCAGCATCTTGAACAATTCGCCGGCGAGATGCGGTGCAGTGCCGGCGCCGGCCGTCGCAACGTTGATCTTGCCGGGATTTGCCTTGGCGTAGGCAATGAATTCGGGAATCGTCTTTGCCGGAAAGGACGGGTGGACGGCAAGCACGAACGGCGTCACCCCGATGAAGGCAACTGGCGCGATGTCGTGCAGAAAATCGAACGTCAGCTTCGGATAGAGTGTGGCATTGACGGCGTTACCCGAAATCACCAGCAGCAGCGTGTAGCCGTCGGGCGCAGCCCGGACGACATATTCGGCGCCAATATTGCCGCCCGCGCCGGGCTTGTTCTCGACGACGACCGACTGGCCGAGGCGCTCGGCCAGCGGCGGTGCGATCAGTCGCGCGGCGACGTCGGGCGCCAGTCCGGCCGGTAGGTCGACGACGATCTGCACCGGCCGCGTCGGATAGGTATCGGCGCGCGCCCCTTCGGGCAGGCTGGCGGCGGCGGCAAGACCGGCTGCAAACTTGAAAAATGTCCGGCGCGGAAGCGTCATGACGGTCCCTCCCAGGGCTCTGCGGGTGTAGTAGTCATTGAACGGCGAGAAAATCCAGGGCGCGCGCTGACGCAGCCCAGCGGTCCGGAGCGCTGGCCGGATTTTGCTCCGCTCGATCTACGGTGCTGGTATCAAAGATGCCCCGACAAGGCATCGCAATGCATCTCGGCAACACCGGGGGGATCGATAAGGGTACCTGACCACGGCCAAAGCTGACGACGCCTTAACGCCCCTGATGGCCGTCGAGCCCGATGCCCTTCAGGCTGCCGAACAAAGCGACGAGCCTGGCGCGGTCGGCCTCCGGCAATGGCGGCTTGAGCAGCGAAGCGATGTTGCTGCGCAAATGCGCGGCATTGCCGGTACCGAACAGCACCACGTCGACGCCCGGCTGGTGACGCACGAACCGATAGGCGGCGTCGATCATGCTGGCGGCGCCGCCGTCGCGCACCAGAAAGCCGAGCGGATCGTCGGTCGCGGCGAGCGATTTATCCACCAGCCCCTTGGCGGCGAGCGCCTTGATCTCGCGCGCTACGCGCGGCGGGTCGGCGAAGATGCTGCGCACCGCGAACATGATGAGCGTGCCGATGCCGTTCTTCTGCGTCAGCGGAAACACATTCTGCATCGGGCCTTGATGCAACATGTGAAAGCCCACCATGAACACTTCCCAGATGGGATCGTTCAGCGCGCGCTTGAGCGTCTCGTTGGTGAAATCGACGATTGGGTTTTCGGTCAGGCCGATGTGGCGGATTTTGCCCTTGCGTTTCTCTTCGATCAGCGCCGGGGCGAGTACGTTGCGCGCATGGTCGTACATGTCGGGTTCGACGCCGTGCAGATTGAACACGTCGATATAGTCGGTGCCCAGGAGCCGCAGCGAATTGTCGAGGCTCGCCACCATGCGTTCCGGTGTCCACCATTGGCCGTCGCGGCGGACGGTCGATTTGGTAGCGACGACCACGCTGTCGCGTGTGACCTGTTTGAGCGCCTTGCCGACGACGCCCTCGGTGCCGTAGGGCGGCGCGGTGTCGATGAAATTGACGCCAAGATCGATGGCGTCGAGAACCAGCCGCGCCGACTGGTCCTCGTCCAGACCGGATTTGAGCCCCATACGGGAAAAGCCGCCGGTGCCGAGCCCGGCGACGCTGACCCGAAGCCCGGTTTTACCGAGAGTGGTGTATTGCATTGTATCCTTTACGCTGCGCGCAGCATGAGGTCGACGTGGATTGCTTCGAATGGAAAGACGATCCTGCCCTGGTCGGTCTTGTGCAAAATTCCAGCATTTAGCAATGCATGCACGTCGCCGTGCACGGCTTTGACATCGCGGCCGACCCTCCGCGCTGCTCCACGGATCGTCATTGGCCCCGCGCCTGCCATAGAGCGGATCAATTCCCAACGCTTTGCGGTTATTAGCCGAAACAACAGTTCGGGCGAGGCAAAGCTAATGCGTGAGCCTTGCTTGGCCCCCTTGAAAGTTTCGCGTGCGCGGCGCTTCACATCGTCGAGCGAAGCGAGTTGCAACGTTACGGTTTTCATTTCATTGGCTCCAAAGTCGCGATATCCCGCCAAAAATCCGCCAGCAAGGAATCAGCGTCCGTAAAGATATATCGCCGCTGTGCGTCGCCCAGGTGGCGATGATCGCCCTTGCCCGCTTCGTTGTCGTAGCGGAGTACACACGTGCCATCGCGAATGAGAGCAAGCCGGTACTTGAAACGATGGCGGGAGCCGCGCACCGGACGAGGGACCCGCCAGACCATGATTTCGGCGAAGTTGCTGTCATTCAACACATGCCGCTCGTCAATCAGCAGCTCCGCCCTCATATCGGCGCAACCAACAACATCGCGTGGGTGTTGTCAATAACTCCAACATAGTCCGGACGGGTGATGCTCGTGGCGCCTGCACGGGCTGCGTCGAAGGCACTGGCCTCCCGTCACTTTGAACGCTAAACACCGCCCATGCCCATCGAACGCTACAACGCCGCCGAGGCCGAATCCCGCTGGCAGAAAGTCTGGGACGAGCGCGGCATCTTTGCCACGCCGAACACCAATCTCAGCAAGAAATATTATGTGCTGGAGATGTTCCCCTATCCGTCGGGGCGCATCCATATGGGGCACGTGCGCAACTACGCGATGGGCGACGTGGTGGCCCGCTTCAAGCGCGCGACCGGCCATTCGGTGCTGCATCCGATGGGCTGGGACGCCTTCGGCATGCCGGCCGAGAACGCCGCCATGGAGCGCAAGGTCCATCCGAAGGCGTGGACCTACCAGAACATCGCGGCGATGAAAGCGCAGCTCAAGTCGATGGGGCTGTCGCTCGACTGGAGCCGCGAGCTCGCGACCTGCGATCCGTCCTATTACAAGCACCAGCAGAAAATGTTTCTCGATTTTCTCCGCGTCGGCCTCGTCGAGCGCAAGCAGTCGAAGGTGAACTGGGACCCGGTCGACCAGACTGTGCTTGCCAATGAGCAGGTGATCGACGGCCGCGGCTGGCGCTCGGGCGCGCCGGTCGAGCAGCGCGAACTGACGCAGTGGTTCTTCGCCATCACCAAATTCGCGCAGCCGCTGCTGGCGGCGCTGGAGACGCTCGACCGCTGGCCCGAAAAAGTCCGGCTGATGCAGAAAAACTGGATCGGCCGTTCCGAAGGGCTGCTGGTCCGCTTCGCGCTCGATCCCAAAACCACGCCGGACGGCGAGAGCGAGCTTGAGATTTTCACCACACGGCCCGACACGCTGTTCGGCGCCAAGTTCATGGCGCTGTCGCCCGATCATCCGCTGGCGCAAGCGGCGGCGAAGAAGAATCCGGCGCTCGCCGAATTCATCGCCGAGTGCAAGCGGCACGGCACCGCGCAGGAAATCATCGACAAGGCGGAGAAGCTGGGCTTTGACACCGGCATCAAGGCGGTGCATCCGTTCGATCCTTCCTGGACGCTGCCGGTCTATGTGGCGAATTTCATTTTGATGGACTACGGCACCGGCGCCATCTTCGGCTGTCCGGCCCACGATCAACGCGACCTTGACTTCGTCAACAAATATGGCCTCGGCGTCACGCCGGTCGTCTGCCCGCCCGAGCAGGCCCCGAGATCGTTCGTCATTACCAATACGGCCTACGAGGGTGACGGGCGCATGATCAACTCGCGCTTCCTCGACGGCATGACGCCGGCGCAGGCGCGCGAAGATGTCGCCCGGCGACTGGAAAATGAGAAGCGCGGCGATCGTCCGGTGGCCCAACGTCAAGTGAATTATCGCCTGCGCGACTGGGGAATTTCGCGGCAGCGTTATTGGGGCTGTCCGATTCCAGTCATTCATTGCGCCGCATGCGGTGTCGTGCCGGTGCTGGAAAAGGATTTGCCGGTGACGCTGCCGGAGGACGTGACGTTCGACCGGCCCGGCAATCCGCTCGACCATCATCCGACCTGGAAGAACGTGTCCTGCCCGCAATGCGGCGGGCCGGGGCGGCGCGAAACCGACACCATGGACACCTTCGTCGACTCGTCCTGGTATTTCGTGCGGTTCACCGACCCGAAGAACGCGGCCGAGCCTGACGATCCTAAAATCGCTGACGCCTGGATGCCAGTCGATCAATACATCGGCGGCATCGAGCACGCGATTCTGCATCTGCTCTACAGCCGGTTTTTCACACGCGCCATGAAACAGACCGGCCATGTCGGGATCGACGAGCCGTTCGCCGGCTTGTTCACGCAGGGCATGGTGGTGCACGAGACTTACAGCCGGCAGAACGGCGACTGGGTATCGCCGGCCGAGGTAACGATCGAACTTGAGGGCGAGACTCGTCGCGCCAGACTGAGCACAACGAACGAACCGATCGTCATCGGTCCGATCGAGAAGATGTCGAAGTCCAAGCGCAACACCGTCGACCCGGACGAAATCATCTCGGCTTACGGCGCCGATGTGGCACGTTGGTTCATGCTGTCGGACTCACCACCCGACCGCGATGTGGAATGGACCGAGCGCGGCGTACAGGGCGCTGCGCGCTTCGTGCAACGGCTGTGGCGGCTCGTCGGCGAGGCGGGCGAAATCGGCCACGGCGCGCCGGCCGCGCGGCCGGCGCAATTCTCGCCGCCGGCGCTGGCGCTGCGCAAGGCGACCCACAAAGCGCTGGCGAATGTCGGCGACGCCGTGGAGAAGCTGCATTTCAATGTGTGTGTCGCGCATATCTACGAGTTCGCCAATACGCTCAATGAGGTCATTGGCGACGCCGACTCCGAAGATGGCAGCGTCGCGACCGACTTCACTTGGGCGATGCGCGAAGCGGCGGACGTTCTGGTGCAGCTGTTCGCGCCGATGATGCCCCATCTCGCCGAGGAGTGCTGGGCCACTCTTGGGCACGACACGCTGGTGGCGCAGGCGCCCTGGCCGGCCGTTGAGCGCAATTTGCTGATCGAGGACACGATCACGCTGCCGGTGCAGGTCAACGGCCGCAAGCGCGCCGAAGTCATCGTTCCGCGCGATGCCGCCAACGCCCAAATCGAGGCGGCGGTGCTGGCGCTCGATGCAGTCCAGAAAGCGCTCGACGGCAAGTCGCCGAAAAAGGTGATCGTCGTGCCGCAGCGGATCGTCAACGTGGTGGCGTGACTCGAATCCGACTCCTCCCGCTTGCGCAGGGATGAACGAAATACGAATACTGACCCATGGTCGCGATCAAAGCCGCAGACGTCGATGCGTTTATTGTCCGCCCAGATCCGGCGCGGCCGGTCGTGCTGGTGTTCGGACCGGACTCCGGTCTGGTCAGCGAGCGCGTCAATGCGCTGATCAAGGCATCGGTCGACGATGTCAACGACCCGTTCGCGCTGGCGCGGCTCGAAAGCGATGACCTTGCGGCCGAGCCGTCGCGGCTCGTCGAAGAGGCGCAGACCATTCCGCTGTTCGGCGGACGGCGCGCCGTGTGGGTCAAGGCCGGCGGCCGCAACATCGCATCCGCGGTCGAGGCGCTGCTTGCCATCCGCGGCTCGGAATGCCGCGTCGTCATCGAGGCCGGTAATCTGGCCCGCAACGCGCCGCTGCGGGCGCTGGTCGAGCGCGCAAAAAATGCTGCGGCGCTGCCGTGCTATGCGGACGACGAGCGCGCCCGCGGGCGGCTTATCGACGACGAAATGCGCGAGGCCGGGCTGACGCTTGCGCCCGACGCGCGCGCGCTGCTGCTACCGCTGCTTGGCGGCGACCGTGCCGCCTCGCGCAGCGAGATCCGCAAGCTCGCACTTTACGCCCACGGCCAAGGCCGCGTCGGTGTCGACGATGTCACCGCCGTCGTATCCGACGCGTCGGCGCTGGCCCTCGACGACATCGTCGACGCGGCCTTTGCGGGCCAGACCGCAGAGCTTGAATTCCGGCTGGCAAAAGCCCGCACGGCAGGGACGGCGCCGGGCTCGATCTTTTTCGCCGCCCAGCGCCAGGTGGCACAACTGCACAAATGGCGCATGACGATCGAAGCCGGCACGGGCTTCTCGATCGACTCGGCGCTGCCTCCGGCGCAGTTTCGCCGTAAGCGGCTCGTCGAAGCGGCGCTCAAACTGTGGAATGCCACGCGGCTTGTCGCCGCCATGGCGGACCTCGCCGACGCCGTACTGGCATCGCGCCGCAACGCGGCGCTCGACGACATCATCGCCGAGCGCGCATTGCTGGCGATTGCAGTGAACGCGCGGCGCAGCGCCGCCTAAGCTCGCTCCGGCGCGACCGCCGTTACTGCGTCACCACCGCGGCGACCCGGCGTCGGCGCCAATCGGCAAGCGCCTGGCGTCCGGCGGTCGACATTTTCGCCGTGGCGCCGGCAACGGTCTCGTGCATCAGTTCGTAGAACCGATCCTTGGCCAAGCTGGTTTGCGCCATGGCTGCGCGCACCGCTGCGGGATCGAACGGCTGCGCGCGTAGGCTGTCGCGGACGGCCTGCTCGGTAAGCCGCACCTGCGTTTCGGCGGTCGCCAGCTTTATTGCCTGCGCGTGAAATTCGGCGAGCAGGATGTTGGCGTCGTTTGCCGGCAGCGCTGCGGCGATGTGATCGAAGCGCTGCTCCACACCGCGATTCATGCCGACGATGGGCTGCAGCGGTGGCAGCTTGGTGGCATGCTGCAAGGCCACGGCGCCGGCCGCGCCCGCAAATACCAGATTGAGTGTCAACGATCCGAGCAGCAGATAACGCGCACGTGTCCCGCTGAGAGCATCCTTAAAGATAGACATTGTCGCCTCCCTGTAACCCGGCCGGTGTCCCCGTTCGAGCAAGCTCGAAACACCAGCCGTCACAATCATACCCCGCGGGCAGAGCCGTACAAGCTCGCCCTACGACGGATTTTCCAGGCTGAAGGCGCCGGAATCGTCATCGTAGGCGTAGACCTCGGCGAAGCGGCCCCATGCGGTCACGGCCCGCAACGTGCCTTCCGCATCGTCGGTGCTCATATGATCCTCAAGTTCGTCGAGAAAACGGCTTTTCGGCGCCACATGGTTGGTGCGTTCCTGCAGCACACGCCGAACGTGCGCGGCCAGCGGCACATACGCCAGAAGCTGCCGCTGGAACAGCTTCTTGCGGTCGTCCATGCCGGATTCGGCGAACTGTTTTCCCGCATCCGTCAGTTTGATGTCGCCGCCCTCGATCTCGGCAAAGTGAAGAAGCTGCAGCGATTCGGACACCGGAAACAGTTCGTCGAGTTCCAGATGCAGCTCATCAGCCAGCACCGGCAAATCGGCCTTGCCGTTGAACGGCGCCACGGCGAGTGTTTCGATCAGACCCGACAGCAGGTTGGCGGATACGCGCGGCAACACGGTATCGATCGTCGCCGTCCGCTCGCCGGCGGTTCCGATCGCGACCGGCGAGGCCTTGCGGGCGGTCATCGCCACATAGATCTTCTCGACCAGATCGCGAAACAACGGATCGAGCCGGTTGCGCGGCTGCTTCAGGTCTACGGCGATCTCACTGATGATGCGGCCGGGATTGGTGGAGAACAAAAGGATGCGATCGCACATCAACACCGCCTCCTCAATATTATGCGTGACCAGGATCACGCCTTTGATCGGCAACTTGCCTTCGCCCCACAGTTCCAGAAAGTCGGTGCGCAGCGTCTCGGCGGTGAGAACGTCGAGCGCCGAGAACGGCTCGTCCATCAAAAGAATATTGGGATGCACGACGAGCGCGCGGGCAAAGCCGACGCGCTGGCGCATGCCGCCGGACAGCTCGCGCGGATAGGCAGACTCGTAACCGTCGAGCCCGATCAGATCGATGGCTGCCAGCGCCCGCTGGCGGATTTCCGTCTCGGGCAGGCCGAGCGCCTCGAGGCCGAGCTGCACGTTTTCCAGCACTGTCAGCCACGGGAACAGGGCGAATGACTGAAACACCATGGCGATGCCGGGCGCCGGCGCCAGCACCGGCTGACCAAGATACGTGACAGTTCCGCCGGAAGGCCGCGCCAGGCCGGCGATCAGCCGCAACAGCGTCGATTTACCGGATCCGGTCCGGCCCAAAAGTCCGACCATCTGGCCCTGCTGCAGCGCAAGTTCGACGCCGTCGAGCACAAGATGCTCGCCGCCGTCGGCGCGCGGAAACGACTGGCGCAGACCGTGGATGTCGAGGAGAGCGGGAGCGGCGGTCATCGTTATTTCTCCTCAGCCTAGCCGGAACTTGCGTTCCGCGTAAAAATACAACGGACGCCAGAACACGCGATTAATGAGGACCACATAGAGGCTCATGACGATGATGCCGAGCACGACGCGGTGAAAGTCGCCGGCTTCGGTCTCGTTTGCGATGTAGGCGCCGAGCCCGGCCGCCTGAAGGTGCTGGTTACCCCACGACGCCACCTCGGCGACGATGCTGGCGTTCCAGGAGCCACCGGACGCGGTGATCGCGCCGGTGACGTAATACGGAAACACGGCAGGCAGGGCGATGCGCCGCCACCACAGCCAGCCGCGCACCCGAAAGTTGACGCCGCAGGCGCGAAGCTCGGCCGGAATTGCCGACGCACCGGCGATGACATTGAACAGAATGTACCACTGGGTGCCCAGAATCATCAGCGGGCTTAGCCAGATATTGGGATCGAGCCGCCAGGCGACGATGACCGAAACGAAGATCGGAAACAGCAAATTCGCCGGAAAGGCGGCCAGGAATTGCGCGACCGGCTGGACCATGTTGGCGACACGCGGGCGCGTTCCGACATACACGCCAATCGGCACCCAGATAACGGTCGCGATGGCAATCAGCACGATGACGCGAATGAGTGTTGCCAGGCCGAGCAGCAGCGCGGTCCCGACATCGCCCAGCGTGATTGCGCCGATGAAAAATTCGGCGACGCGCCACAAGAGGTACGCGGCGACCGCGATCGCAAGAAAACCGAACAGGACGCCGATCCAGCCATTGCTGCGACGTGGCGCCGGCTTGGCCGGCAACGGCTTGTCGAGCCGGCGTGGTCGCAATGAGGCCCGCCACAGCTTGCCGAGGGGCTCCGTCAGCCGCTCGACGATGCGCGACCGGCGCAGCACGTCGAACACCCACGATTGCGGCGCGACTCCTCCCGGCTCCTGCTCGAAGCGGAAGCGGTCGGCCCATGCCACCAGCGGACGGAACAGAACCTGGTCGTAGATCAGGATCACCACCAGCATCGTGGCGATCGCCCAGGCCACTGCTTTCAGATCCTGATGTGCGATCGCCAGCGCGATATACGAGCCGACGCCGGGCAGCGTGACCGTGGTGTTGCCGACGCTAATCGCTTCCGACGCCACGACAAAGAACCAGCTGCCGGACATCGACATCATCATGTTCCAGATCAGCTGCGGCATGGCGAACGGCACGTCGAGCCGCCAAAAACTCATCCACGGGCTGAGCCGGAAGTTGCGCGACGCTTCTTCGAGTTCGGCCGGGACGGTACGCAGCGACTGATAGAACGAAAACGCCATATTCCAGGCTTGGCTGGTGAAGATCGCGAAGATGGCGGCGTATTCGGCGCCAAGCACCCGGCCGGGCGCCAGTTCCATGAAGAACACTACCGTCACCGAAATGAAGCCCAGGATCGGGACTGACTGCAGAATGTCGAGCAGCGGCACCAGGATACGCTCGGCGTATTTGTTCTTGGCCGCGAACGTCGCGTAGGTAAACGTGAAAATCAGCGAAAACACCATTGCGACCAGCATGCGCAGCGTGGTGCGCGCCGCATATTCGGGCAGGTGACGCGGGTCGAGCGATGGCGGCTGCTGCTGCAGTTCGGCCAGCGGTTCGAACAGATGACGGCTCGCCTCGCCGAGAAACACCAGCAAGCCGAGGATCAGCAGCACCGCCAGGATGTCCCAGCGGGTAAACAACCGGGCCCAGCCCCCGACCGAGATTGGGACATTCACGCGCATGCTCGATGTCCGGCTGTCACAGAACAGTCAAAGGAGGCGCAGCCTCGCCCCGTCGAGGCCGCATGCGATCGCGACCACATAACACCGACTTTATGTCATTCAAACCTCTTTCGGCTCCGACGGCGATTTGTCCCGATCTGGCCTCGACTCTCCGCACGCGGGGAAGGGCAAAGCAAAGCTCTCTCGTTCTCGCGGCGCGCTTTTTCCTTCGCACCCGCGCTATGCGGCACGCGATTCCCAAAACGACGCGCTACCCGACCTCGTCGGATGCCCCCGGCGGCGGATTGGCCGGAAGCGTCACAATCGGACGCGGCGCACTCCGCGGGGGGGGGAAGCCGAAAAAGCGGTCAGAGCGGGTGCAGCCTCCTGCGGTTGTCTGACGGCCGCTAACGGTCAGGATCGACATTTGGTGTAGCGGATTTTGATCCGCTGGAGGCCGCGCCTTGCTGCACTATTCCAACGCCGAAGACAATGTGCGCAGCTATCGCGATAATCCGGAATGGCGAAATTTTTTCTCGGAAAAGATGATGCACGCATTCGCATTCCGCGCTGAGTTTCTCCTCATTTGAATCGGCGACGATGCCTTGGGGCGCAGCCAGCGACGCGCTGACATTGCTTGAACGATCAAAGCGATAACAGCGCTTAGGAATCAAGCTCCTTTGCCCTCACCTGCTTCTGTAGCGGGCATTTATGCGCTGCGATTTTCCCTGCTTGGTCGACATCGATACCACGAGCTCGATTGCGCATTCCAACTCGTGAGCAACAGCGAAAAAAGCATTGCAAACGATACGTAGAGCCCGGCGCTGACGAACCATGCGTGGATAATCGTAAGATTTATAAGCTCGGCGAACCATACGAAGGGCAGCGCGCATATGATGACAAAAGAAGACAAATCCACCCACGGCCGATCCAAGGTCTTTACGAAGCGAACGAGCGGCACGAGGCTCGTAATAAAGCACACGACGGCAAAAATCGCGGTGGCCTGAGTTTCGCGCAGCACACTGATGAAACTCTTGGCCAAGGTCATCGCAATCTCGCCGGACGCTCCGTTCAGTCTAAACTTTGCGGCTCCTAATACGTTGGCAAAAACGTCATCGATAAAGAATGTCGCGAGCAACCACTTCGTCGACCAGATCGCTGCGTAACCGATGGACCAGAAGCATGTCGCGGCCAACACAAGTACCAAGCTGTCGACCATGCGTTTTTCCCTTTGGAAGCCGGCCGCCCAGAACACCCCGAACAGGGGGATCGTCAGGCTCAGCAACGGATAGCAGAACTGGCTAAAGAACGCGTCCAGCGAACCGATAAGGAAAAAAGCACAGCTAAATCGGTTTGCGGATATCGGGGCGTTGCCTTTGAGCGCGGTTACGGCCCAACCGCAGGCCACGAAACCGATCACCCAGTCCATTGCATGAGGCAAAAGGAATAATGCCGACTGCAAATGGACACAAAACAGGCCTGCGAATAGTCCAAGGCCAGCAAGATTGAGGCCGTATCGATACAAAGATAGAAAAGCGAACATGAAGGACGACACGAACAGGAACAACGTTAGAGCGCGCACATTGAGAAGGGACGTCAAGGCCAGCGCGGGACGCATGATGATTTGCGCGCCGTTCCAATAGAACCATTGGTTGTCGGCGGCGTTGCTTGTTCCCGTCTTCAGGAATTGCCATGCTTGGTCGCAGCTGCCCAGCGTCGGCGTTCGTATCGACCTCTCGATCAGTCCGAGCGCGGAATTGTTCGGGCTGATGCCCACCGTCGCCTCGGCGCACTCGGCAAATTGATCGGTCGGGGTTGAGCCGAACAGCACGGTGTAATTTTCAGTGGGAAGCGATTGACGAAGATGCCTTAAAATTGGATCGTTCGGGATCAGGTTGACTGCCACTATCGATAAAATCATCAATGAAACAGATGCTACATATATCAGTGCCAGCTTTGGAATGAGGTGGCGAAATGAAAACAACCGGCGGCTCTGCATCGGCGGTGCAATCTCGGTAAAATAGGCTATACGCAACATTAGCACGGCGAAGCGGAAGTCCCACGGCCAATTCGCGTCAGCGTTTTTGGAATAAACCTGCCACGCGTTGGAGAAACCGGCGTGTCCAAAGATAGGGTGCGCGAAGGGTCAGCGCGGTTTGTCCCACCCAGTCTGGCGCGCCGAGTTTGCGAAGAGCCTCGATCTGGTCCCTGTCGAAACGCTCGGCGAAGGTTGCATCCGTCCAAAAGTCCTGTTTGGCGTACGCAACCAGATTGCGCTCCGCCTGCTCCCGCACTTGCTCTCCATTCGGCAATTTCTTCGCAAATGCCAGCTCGCGGCGGAAACAAACCGCCTCGATCCGTGGCCGCAGCTTCTCCTCGTAATGGATGCCGCAGCCCTCGATTCGCGCGTGAGTGGCCTCGTGCACGATGGTGCTTGCAATCAATTCGGCCCTTGTCGTCTCAGCCAGCACGAAGTCCCTGTCGAGCGAACATGCCCGCAGTGTCCGACTAAAGGTTACTGCCCAGGTTGGCTGGATAGCTCACGAAAGGCGTAGGGATTTTGCCAAGTTTGAGGGCTCGCTGGTCACGGCGTCGATGATGTTCCAGC
>Ga0208849_1000454_pt1 | contig 38348 bp, 36 predicted proteins | sample NGESurdeep072012_10_FD_184470 | JGI IMG/M metagenome (GOLD analysis project Ga0208849, IMG submission 184470) | Arctic peat soil microbial communities from Barrow, Alaska - NGEE Surface sample 53-3 deep-072012 (SPAdes) | ecosystem: Environmental > Terrestrial > Soil > Wetlands > Peat ... | reverse complement strand
GCCGCATTTTTGTCCAGACCCATCGCCATCAGCACGTGGCTCGGTTCCGTCGATCCCGAGTGGCACGCCGACCCTCCGCTGACGGCCACGCCCTTCAGGTCCAATGCAATCACCAGCGCCTCTCCCTCAACCTGATCGAAATAAATATTCGTCGTGTTGGCCACCCGCGGCGCACCCGCGCCATTCACCCGCGTTCCCGGAATCGCAAGGAGATCCGCCTCCAATCGGTCGCGCAGCCGTTCGACCCGCTCCATCGCCCCATCGTCAAGGCTCTCCATCGCCACTTCCACGGTCTTGCCCAGGCCCACGATGCCCGGTACGTTCTCAGTCCCCGCCCGCTGCCGGCGCTCGTGGCTCCCGCCCACAATCAGCGGTTCCACGGGCGTTCCGCGCCGCACGTACATCGCTCCCACGCCCTTTGGACCATGCACCTTATGCGCGCTGATTGAGCACAAATGGCATCCGAACCGCCGCACGTCGAACGCAACCTTCCCCGCGCCTTGCACAGCGTCAATGTGAAAGAAGGCTCCAGCATCAGCGGCAATTTTGCCAATCTCCTCCACCGGCTGCACCACGCCCGTCTCGTTATTCGCCAGCATCACGCTGACTAGCCGCGTCCCGGGCCTGATCGCCCGCCGTATCTCTTCGGGATCGATCACACCGTTTGCCCGTGGCGCGACAAATGTGACTGCCGCTCCGCGTTCTGCTACTCGATCCGCGGCGCGCAATACAGCCGAGTGCTCGATAGACGTGGTAACAAAGTGATCGCCGGGGCGCAACAGCCCGAAAATTGCCGTGTTGTCGCCCTCCGTGCCTCCCGAGTTAAACACCACCTCAGCATTGCTGCAGCCGAAAAACCGCGCCAGCATCTCGCGCGCGTTGTCCACTGCTCTCCGCGCCTTTTGTCCCTGCAGATGGATCGACGAAGCGTTCCCGAAATCCTCCATCCAATACGGGCGCATCGCCTCCATCGCCTCTGGCAGCAAAGGCGTAGTGGCATTGGCATCGCAATAGACACGTCGCATCGGCGAAGCACTCCTCAGTAAATTGTACGGGGAAACGCGCTGTCGCGCGAACCGTGACGGTGAACGAGTTTGAAGGGTACGGGCTTCAGCCCGTACATAATCCACTCCAACTAGACGCGGGCTTTACAGGCTGCGGAAAAACTCCAAATGGAAGGCGAAAGAGCGAAATTTGGGGGATGCAAAACCATCGACCAACCCTCGCGGATCGTTCCTGGGGCATCTTGGCGCGTTTCATTTTTCACGCTTTTTGGGAAATTGAGTTTTTCCGCAGCCTGTTTAGCCCCCGAAGCAAGCCTTTTCCAAGATGACCCGATGCTCAAACTGCTGCCAACCAGGCCTATTAGAATGCGGGAAGTGGTCCCCCGCTTTTCACGGAGCTTTTTGCATGACGGATTCGCCCACCCAGCCCACAGAAAATCCATCGGAAAAACCGCGCATTCTTATCGTCGGCAATGCGGGCCAACTGGGCCGCGAGCTCGAGCGCATCTTCGCCGGCGTCGGACCCATCGTTGCCGTTAATCGCGAGTCCGTCGACCTGGCCGATCCCGATCAGCTTCGCGAAGTTGTCCGCCGCGCCGAGCCCGATCTGATTCTCAATGCAGCTGCCTACACCGCCGTCGATCGCGCCGAGTCGGAGATGGCTTTGGCCCACGCCATCAACGCCCTGGCTCCGCGCGTTCTCGCCGAAGAAGCCGCCGCGTGCAACGCCCTTCTCGTCCACTTTTCCACGGATTACGTTTTCGACGGAAGTAAGCAGGAGCCATGGACGGAAGACGATTCTCCGGCGCCGCTCAGCGTTTATGGCGCCAGCAAACTGGCCGGCGAGCAGGCCATTCAAAACTCCCGCGCCCGGCACTTGATCTTCCGCACAAGTTGGGTCTACGGCCCGCACGGCAAGAATTTCTTGCTGACCATGCGGCGCTTGGCTCGGGAGCGCGACCGGCTGTCCATAGTAAACGACCAGATCGGCGCGCCTACATCGTCGTTTGCTCTAGCCCGCGCTACAAATACGATCGTCACGGGCGTGTTGGCTGGCCGCTTTGGCGAGCCACGGGACTGGTCAGGCCTTTACCACATGACCTGCGCCGGGTCTGTCTCCTGGTTCGGATTTGCGCAGGCGATTTTCACTCGCGCCGCAAATCAGCTCGGCGCAAAATCGCCAGAACTCACGCCGATCGCCACCAAAGACTATCCCACCGCCGCTGCGCGTCCCCGCAACTCCGTTTTATCAAACGAAAAGCTTCGCGCCCGCTTCGGTGTCGAGCTTCCCTTGTGGCAATCCGCGCTCGATGAAGTGATCGTCAACCTTCAGCAGACTTCAGGATCGGAAACTTCAGGCTCGGAATAATTTGCGTTCAGCGTCCGCGCTGCGCGAAATAGTTTCCCTATCCATCGGCCCGCGCCGTCTTCCATAGCTTCTATGCGGTCGCCGTCAGCAGCGCGCCTACGAGAATCTCGTTCTTTTCCACAGCAACGTCCCGCACAGGCCCAGCGGAATGATCGTGCCAATCATCAGTACAATCATCCACGGAACATTCACAAAAATGTGCTGCGCGCGCGTGCCCACGGCAAGCCACAGGAAGATTCCACTCGCCACGCACACAATCAGAATCTCCCACCAGCGGCGCGGCTGCTTATTGTCAGCCAGCGGATCATTCCCGTCCACCACTGCCGCGACATTTTCCTTATCTAACCCGTAGCGGTCGCATTCGCGATGCATTGCGGCCTTCCAGTTCACCATCTCCGAGGGCGGCGGCGCCGCCATGCTGATCGAAACAGCGCCCGCGATCATGATGATCGACCCAGTGAGAATCAGAAACTTTCCGCCTGTAGTCATTCCCGCAAGTTCGCCGAACACCAGCGCGCCCCACGCCAACCCCCAAAGTTGATTCGTATTCGAAAGTGGAATACCGCGCCCAATACCGAGGTATTTCGCCGCGTACTGTTGGAACAGATCGCCGATCACCCAGCAGAATCCGCCTAAAAACGGCCAGAAAAGCATCGGTCGCGCGCGATTGAGCTCGGCCAGCAGCGGCGCAGTGCCTCCGTAAAAAATCCATCCCAGCAAAAAGACTGTTCCTAGTTCGCCAAAGGTAAAAATCGTCACAAACGACAGCGGATTCATGCCGCTGATGTAAGCCTTGCGGTATGGAATGTACATCGTGCCCAGCAGAACTCCCGCGCCCAGCGCGGCGATGATGCCGATCGCCGCCTTGCCCGGCGTGCCCGCATTCTGTTGCGCCGTAGCTACGGCCAGCACTGCCGCGCCAAACACAATCGCCGCCGCGCCGCCAATCACCTTAACCCAGTCTTTCGTCCGCGAGCCGCGCAGCTCCTTGAACAGCAGGCAGCCCCAGAAAAGTCCCACAAGACTATTCGTATTCCAAAGCGGAAACGCAATCGCCAAACCCACATTGCGCACTGCAAAAATTGTCAGCGTATTTGCCACCGCCCACAGCATTCCGCCTACCAGCGCCCACACCATCAGGTGTGGTTTTTCGCGCAGGTCGTCGAACACAAATCCCGTGCCCTTCAGCATCGTAGGAATCGTCCACCGCGCAACAAACGCGCCCATCACCATCCCCATCGAGATCAGGAACGGAGAGAAGCCCTCGTTCACCAGCTTCGTGGGCGCCTCGGCGCTTCCAAGCCACACCGCAGCCGACAGCCCGCAGAACACGCCTAGCTTGTTCAATGAGATAGTCGATCGTGCCGGCATGGCAATCGTCCGGTCGTTCATGCGTCCAGCCTTCCCAAGATCATCAGTAGCGTGGTTCCCAGAATCAGTACAACCACCGGAACCCAGAAATGCACATCGGTGATGATCGCGAGTAGGGTGAGAATGCGGCTCGATCGCTTCACTTTAATTCCTTCCTCATTCCGGGCTTCAATCGTTCCGCACCCGGCAACGGCGCCCTATTTGCGGCGAAACTCGGTCTCACACGAAAAGCGCTGATGGCTGAGGGCTGAAGGCTGACAGCTAGCGGCTGGAAGCTAGATGCTGTCCAATCGCACCGGCCGGTGCTCGTCAAACGATTTCTTTGCCGCCAAAGCCATCACCACCGGCACGCGGCCATCCGGGCCCGTGACAGGAGTCGGCTTGCCTTCGAGTACTGCCTCGACAAACATTTTGAGCTCCAGCGCAAAGCTCTCCGGGTAGCGGTCCATGAAAAACTCCAGCGGCCGGTCGCTGTAAATCGATTCGCCGGTGCTGACCACAACCTCGTTCGGGAATCGGTTCTCACTCGCGATCTTGCCTTTGGTGCCCAGAATCTCCACGCGCTGGTCGTAGCCAAACACCGCCTTACGGCTGTTATCGATCGTGCCGATCGCCCCGTTTTTGAAGCGCAGCGTCACGATCGCCATATCCAGGTCGCCAGCCTCGCCGATCTCCGGTTCGGCAAGCACGCCTGCCGTCGTGTACATCTCTTCAACCTCGTCGCCGATCAGGTACCGCGCCATATCGAAGTCGTGAATCATCATGTCGAGAAAAATTCCGCCCGATGTGCGGATATAAGAGATCGACGGCGGCGCGGGATCGCGGCTGATGATGTGCATTAGGCAGGGCTGGCCGATCTCGCCGCTCGCGACAGCCTGCTGCACGCGCCTGAAATTCGAGTCGAATCTCCGGTTGAACCCGATCTGTAATTTCACGCCGGCCTTCGCCACGGCCGCCAGAGCCATATCGATTTTGTCCAGAGTGAACGCAATCGGCTTTTCGCAGAAAATCTGCTTGCCTGCCTTCGCCGCCTGCACAATCAGGTCGGCATGAGTCCCCGTCGGCGTGCAGATCAGCACCGCCTCCACTTTCGGATCGCCGATTACTTCCTCAGCCGTTGCAGCGACCTTAGGAATGCCGCATCGCGTCGCGACCGCCTCCGCCGCATTACGATCCACATCGGCAATACAGACGATCTCCGCCTCCGGCAACCGGAACGCCAGCGTCTCCGCATGAACGCGCCCAATGCGTCCCGCCCCAATCAGCCCAAAATGCAGTTTCTTCCCGCTCATTCTGTCCTCAGAAAACGCCTCTAAGCTTCTATCCCTTGGAGCTAGTTAGGAAAATCGTGTTTTGAAAGGGCACGGCTTTAGCCGTGCCGCTAACAAGCGAATAAATGATGGGCTTTAGCCCCTGAGGGAATCTCCTCTCGCGTCCCAACGCACTCGATGCAAGCAGCTCTTAGCTCGTGCATCGGTCAATCCCGCGTCCCCGCCCGAAAACCAGCTGAAAGCTAGAAGCTAGAGGCTAGAAGCTGCCTCTCCGTGAAATTCGCCTCAATCGATCGCAGATACTCCCGGCTCCGCGCCGCGCTCTCCTTGGGTGTTCCCATTCCCGGCAAGATGTCTTGCTCCACCAGAGCATATCCTTTGTAGTCTTGCGCGGCCAGCCAGCGCAACAGGGCAGGGAAGTCGATGCACCCTTTTCCCAGCTCGGGGTACAGGCCATTCCGCATCGCCGTGAAATAATCCCCCTCCTCATCGCGGCTGCGGCGCGCAACATTCGGCTCCAGGTCCTTCAAATGGATGTACCAGATACGCTCCTTGAAACGATTCAGCGCGGGAATCACATCGCCGTCCTCGCCGCCCGTTCCATGCACATAATGGCCGGCGTCGAACACCAACCCAAGCCGGTCTGGGCTGGTCATGTCCAGCAGCGTCGCAATCTCGTCCGCCGTCTCCACATAGCCCCCGCAATGGTGGTGAAACACAGTCCGCAGTCCCGTCTCATCGAACACCGCGTGCGCAATTCGGTCCGCGCCGCTGGCAAAGGTCTTCCACTCGTCTTTCGTCAATCCATCTTTCGCCGTTATGCGCCCGGCCAACTTCGTGCGTAACGGATCAGTCCCCGCATCGTCAGCCAGCACCAGATAGGGCGCTTGCGTTGTGGCCACTGCAGCGAGCAGCTTCGCAGTCCGCACCGCAGTCACCACGCCTGCTGCGTGCGTTGCCGGATTCTTCATCGCCACCGGCACATACGCGCCCAGCATCACCACGTTGTTTCGCCGGGCCAGCTCCTCGCTCAGCCGCGCCGCGTCTGTGGCCATGTAGCCCCAGTCGCCCAATTCAGTTCCCGTGTAGCCCGTCTCCACCAGCTCGTTCAGCATCTGGTCAAACGGAATCGATTGGCTTTGATCCTGATGCTCCAGCGTGACCCACGAGCACGGCGCATTCCCCACCAGCAACTCTCTCATTCGTTCTCCTCAGTCCTGAGTCCCTCGGTCCCTAGTCCCCGCCTTTTAGAATTTTCTGCTCCACTCCTTCGGCCACCGTTCCACCACAACCTTGGTTTGCGTGAAAAACTCCACCGCATGTTGCGCCTGCGCGTGCAGATCGCCGAAAAAGCTTTCGCCCCATCCGCTGAACGGAAATGTCGACATCGGCGCCGCCACGCCCACGTTGATGCCCACATTGCCCGCATTCACTTCGTAACGGAAGCGCCGCGCATTCGCGCCGTCGGTGGTAAAAATGCACGCCATATTTCCGTAGCTGCGTCCATTCACCAGCGCGATGGCCTCTTCAATCGTCTGCGCGTGGATCAGACTCAACACCGGTCCGAAAATCTCCGTCCGCGCAGCCTCGGAATCCGGCTGAACATCGTCGAGTACCGTGGGCATCACGAAATATCCGTCCTCATATTCGGGAACCTTGCGCCCACGCCCATCCGCAATCACGCGTGCTCCGGCCTGCTCACCCCTGGCAATCATTCCTTCGATCCGCGTCTTGCTCTCCGCGGAAATCACCGGTCCCATCTCCACGCCTGGAGCGGCGCCATAGCCTGTCTTACGATTTTTCGCCGCCGCGGCAATCTGTTCCGTGAAATTTGGTCGCGCGCTGCCCACCGTAATCGCCACACTCGCAGCCAGGCAGCGCTGCCCCGCGCAACCAAACGCCGAGTCGGCCAGAATCCGTGTTGTCATCTCCATGTCCGCGTCCGGCATCACCACTACCGGATTCTTCGCGCCGCCCTGGCACTGCGCACGCTTTCCGTTCGCTGCCGCCCGGCTATAAACGTATTTCGCCGTCGGAGTCGATCCCACAAAGCTCACCGCGCGGATTCCCGGATGGTCGAGAATTGCATTCACCGTCTCGCGCCCACCGTTCACAAGCTGCATCACGCCCGGCGGAAAACCCGCCGCCTGAATCAACGCAAACAGTTTTTGCGATGTGATCGGCACCCGCTCCGACGGTTTCAGCAGAAAGCAGTTTCCCGCCGCCACCGCGTACGGAAAGAACCAGAACGCAATCATCCCCGGAAAATTAAATGGCACAATCGCCGCAACCACTCCCAGCGGCTGCCGGATCATGTGTTCGTCGATGCCCTTGGCGATATCTTCGCAATTCGTCCCCTGTATCAGCATGGGCATGCCGCACGCCGTCTCCACATTCTCCACGGCGCGCAAAATCTCCGCTTTGCTCTCTGTCAAAGTCTTGCCGCACTCCTCGGTGATCGAGAGCGCCAACTCGTCACGATGTTGCTCCAACAGCGCCTTTAGCCGGAACAGCGGCTGCACGCGATCCACCACCGGCGTGCGCCGCCAGTCGATGAATGCGCGCTGCGCTACTTCCACTGCCAGGTTCACATCCGCCGCCGGCGAAAGCGGAACTTCCGCCAGGACCGCAGTCGACGCCGGGTTAATCACCTTGAGCGTCTCTTTCGCGCTCGATGTGCGCCAATCACCTTCAATAAAATTTTGTAAACGCTCCATCTCGTCTCCTCCTGGTGGCCCAATGTAGCGCCGGCGTCCCCGCCGGCTCTCGTGTAGGCGTCCTCGCCCGCATTCGAAATCACAAACTTCAATCCTGCCTAAATGAAATGCCGTTCGCGCTTGCGCGCCTCTTCGTAGCGTGCCCGCGCATCGCGCACGCTCTTCATCTCCGATACTTCAGCAACTGCAACGTCCCACCACGAATCGTAGCCCGGCACGCTCGCCGTCGCATCCGTCTCCACCACAATCACCGTCGTACGGCCGGCCGCCTTTGCTTCCGTGAGCGCGCTCTTCAATTCATCCAACGTCGCAGCTTTGATCGTATGTGCGCCCAAACTGCGCGCATTGGCCACAAAGTCTACCTTGAGTGGCTCGCCGTCCAGCTGCCCGGACTTTTCGTCGCGCGCGCGGTAGCTCGTTCCAAATCCGCCCTGCCCCAGCGACCGGCTCAAACTGCCGATGCTGGCAAATCCACCATTGTCCACCAGCACAATAATGATCTTCACGCCTTCCTGCACAGACGTCGCAATCTCCGACGGCGCCATTAAATAAGTTCCGTCGCCCAGAAATACGAACACCTCGCGGCTCGGGTCCGCCATCTTCGCGCCCATGGCGCCGGGAATCTCGTATCCCATGCACGAGTAGCCGTACTCCATGTGGTAGCCGTTCGGCGTTCGCGTCCTCCACAGCTTATGCAGGTCGCCAGGATGGCTGCCTGCCGCCGACACGACCACATCGCGCTCGCCCGCAGCCTCCCACATCGCGCCAATCACTTCGCTCTGCGCCGGCTTGCTTCCTTCATCCGCACTCGTGCCGCCCAAGCCCCGCAATGTCGCGCCCTGTAGCGCCGGCGTCTCGCCGGGGTCCCCACGGACAGGTCCACGTCCGTGGGGTGACTCGCCGGCTATCGTGCGTGCTTCCCCGCCCGCACTTGCGCTGCTCGAGCCTTGCCCCTTCAAATTGAACAGCCGATCAACCTCCACGTCCCACTTCGCCTTCAGCTCCGAAATCTCCGCAGCATACGCCGCGCTCACCCTGTACGCGCTTGAGCCCCCGTCCAGCGCCACGCTCAATTGTTCCAACGCCACACGCGCGTCGGCAACCACGGGAATCGCGCCGACTTTATAAGCGTCAAACTCCGCCGTGTTAATGTTCACGAACGTCACGTTCGGATTCTGAAACGCCGTCATCGACGCAGTCGTGAAATCGGAATACCGCGTCCCAACGCCAATCACCAGGTCAGCCCTATTAGCCAGTCGGTTCGCCGCCAGCGACCCCGTCGCGCCGATCGCCCCCGCCACTTGCGCATGGTTCCATGCAAGCGCGCCTTTGCCCGCCTGCGTCTCCGCCACTGGAATGCCGGTCCGCGCCGCAAAATCGCTCAGCGCCTGCGAAGCCTCGCTCATCAGCACGCCGCCGCCGCACACAATCAGCGGCCGCTCAGATGCACGAATCGCTTTCGCCGCGCGCTCCAGCGACTCGCGATCCGGTTCGCCGCGCCGGATTAGCCACACTCTTTTGCGGAAAAACTCTTCGGGGTAGTCGTACGCTTCGGTCTGCACATCCTGCGGCAGCGCCAGAGTCACCGCGCCGCAATCCGACGGCGAAGTCAGCACGCGCATCGCCTCGGGCAGGGAAATAATCAATTGTTCGGGTCGATAAATCCGGTCCCAGTAGCGCGACACCGGTTTGAAGCAGTCGTTCACGCCAAGATCCTGCGTGGCCGGAGATTCCAGTTGCTGCAGCACCGGCGCCACATTCCGTCGCGCAAAAATATCTCCCGGCAGCAGCAGCACCGGCAGCCGGTTGATGGTCGCCAGCGCCGCGCCGGTAATCATGTTCGTCGCGCCCGGCCCAATCGACGATGTGCATGCAAACGTGCGCAGCCGGTTGCTCGCCTTGGCAAAGGCCGCCGCAATGTGCACGCCTGCCTGCTCGTTACGCACCAATATATAAGGAAAGTCGGGATTCTCCTGCAACGCCTGGCCGATCCCGGCCACGTTCCCGTGGCCAAAGATCCCCACAACTCCGGCGAAGAACGCATGCTTGCGACCATCGCGCTCCACATGCTGCCGCTTCAGGAACGCGATAAGCGCCTGAGCCATCGTCATGCGCCGCGTCTTCATGCCCGCTCACCTCGGAAAACGAACCGCCAGCTTTCAGCCGCTGGCTCTTCCACAGTCAAGCACCTATTCCGGCCGTCGCAGGTAAAAGCTAGGAGCTAGAAGCTAGCGGCTAGAAGCTCACCGCTTCACCATCGGCAGCCGCGGATCCTTTTCCTTCCAGCCGCTCTTCACCCACGCATAATCCGGATCGTCCGTGCAAGCCAGTGATCGCGCCGAGCCCGCCAGCGCGTTCAGATAATACACGTTGTATCCGTGCGCAGCCACCACCGGATGATATCCCTCCGGAACCAGCACCAGTTCTCCGTCGCGCACCGTCATCGTTTCGTCGATGCGCCGGTCCACGCTATACACCTTCTGCATTGCGAATCCCTCTGGCCGCTCAATCCGGTAGTAGTAAATCTCTTCCAGATCGACCTCCGCCGGCGGATTGTGTACATCGTGCTTGTGCGGCGGATAGCTCGACCAGTTACCCGCAGGCGTGAATACTTCCACCACCATCAGCCTCTGCGCCAGAAACGTGGGCGGCAGCATGGAGTTGATCTGCCGCGTTGCATTTCCGCCGCCGCGAATCTCAATTCCCACATGCGCCGGCGTCACCAGTCTCGCCGGATACTCTTCGTCGGCCTTGCAGTAGCAAAATGCCAAATCGCATGTCGAATCGGCGCTCACTGTAAACGGAGTGCCGATCGGCAAATAAAGCGTGTAGGGCAGCCCGTCAAAAACCGTTTCGCGCTGCCCGATACCTTGCCAATTGCCTCGCGAGCTTGTCACCGAGCAAACGCCGCCCAGCACAACCATGGCCATCTCTCTTGCGGCCGTCTCGCTCTTGTATTCCTGGCCAACCTCCAGCTTTCGCGTCTCAAACGACAAAAACTCGAATCCAAAATCTTCAATCCGGTTGCGGAATTTCTCCGCCCGGACCAGTAAATCAGTCATCATCTCTCCTGGAGAAAAAAGTTCCAAAGCAACAGCAAATCTCCGGCCTATTCCATCACCGGCTAATTCGATTTACAAAACAAAATGCAACAATCTATGCACACGTGTGCACCTTCACAATTCTCTACAGAGTTACCCCTCCTGTCAACCGTGGAAATGTTTGTCTTTTGGCCCTCGTTTTTTTGCCTTTTTGTTCACCTTCTTGACCGTTAACTTTAGCTGGTGTTACGGTTTTCCTGCACACGTTTGCATCTCGCGGAGCATGCAGACCTTTCCTCGTCGCCCGTTTGACCCGTTATTTGACCCACTTTATGACCCAGTACAAAAGTCCGCTCCACAAAATGACCCAGACCACTCCCACGTGTCTGTGGAACGACTCCGCTTCAATTGAAGACCTCACGTATTCCATCGAGCACGGCGCAGTCGGCGCCACCTGCAACCCGTCCATCGCTGTCGCAGTGCTCAAGCAGGAGCTGGCCGTCTGGAAGCCGCGCATCCTCGCACTCGCCGCCGAGTTCAATCTCAACGAAGACGATATCGCCTGGCGCATCGTCGAAGAAATCTCCGCCAACGCCGCGCGCCTGCTCCTGCCCATCTTCGAGCGCGAAAAAGGTCGCAACGGTCGGCTCTCAATCCAAACTGACCCGCGAAACTACCGCAACACTGAGGCGATGCTCGCGCAGGCCGTCCACTTCAGCCAACTCGCGCCCAACATGATTGTCAAAATCGCCGCTACGCAAGCCGGCATCCCTGCTATTGAGGAAGCCACGTATCGCGGTATCAGCATCAACGCCACTGTCAGCTTCACCCTCCCTCAGGCCATCGCCGTAGCCGAGGCCGTAGAACGTGGCCTCAAGCGCCGCGAAGCCGAAGGCCTCTCGATTTCAACCATGGGCCCCGTTTGCACCATCATGGTCGGCCGCCTCGATGACTGGCTCAAGGTTCTGCATGACAAACACAATCTCTCCGTCGATCCCGGCTACCTCGAGTGGGCCGGCGTCGCCGTCTTCAAAAAGGCATATCAAATTTACAAAGCCCGCGGCTACCGCCTGCGCCTGCTCTCCGCGGCTTTCCGTAATCACATGCACTGGAGCGAGTTCATCGGCGGCGATGTCGTCATCTCTCCGCCCTGCGCCTGGCAGCGCCGTTATAACAAGAGCGACATCGAAGTCATCAATCGCATCGACATTCCAGTCGATCCCCGCATCGTCGACACACTTCTTAATAAATTCCCCGACTTCGCCCGCGCCTACATGGAAAACGGCCTCACGGCCGCCGAGTTCGACACCTTCGGATCGACGCGCCGCACCCTGCGCCAGTTCATCTCTGCCTGCGTCGAAATGAACGCCATCGTCCGCGACATCATCCTCCCCAACCCCGACACGGAATGACAGGGCAGCAAGGCAACAAGTGAGCAAGTGAGCAAGGGAGCTGGAGAACGGCTATCCTCGGTGCTCGAGATCACATAGCTTGTGCTAGATCTGTCCTATTCTTTTCCGATGCATTCCAACCGGATTGCCTGGAGGCTGAATGGGGGATTCATTTATGGATCTGATCGTCTGGCAGCGATCGGTTCAATTGAGTACGGAGATATATCGTCTAACTGCCTCGTTTCCGAAATCCGAACAATTTGGGCTCGTCAACCAGATGCGTCGTGCTTCTGTTTCCATTGCGAGCAACATTGCCGAGGGGTATGGCAGAACCACAAGGGGCGAGTATCTCCAGTTCCTCGGTTATGCGCGAGGTTCTAAGTGCGAGCTGCAAACTCAGTTGGTTATCGCAAAGGCGCTTGAGTTAGGTCCAGTTAAATCATATGAGCCAGCGGATCGTCTATGCGCCGACGTAAGCCGGATGCTAATCGCAATGATGAACAAACTGAAGAACTGAGTTCTCCTGCTCCCTTGCTCCCTTGCTCCCTTTGCTCCCTCGCTCCCTCTGCTCCCTTTGCTCCCTTGCTCCCTCTGCTCCCTTTGCTCCCTTGCTCCCTCTGCTCCCTGCCCCCCACTACTTCTTCATCGTCGCCGCCCAGTTCACCACCACCGTAATAGGCGCAGCCTTGGCCTCGCTTGCAGGTGTGATCATCAGGAACCGCTGGCCGTCCGCCGAAGGTACATAAATGTTTCTCCAGTACCAGAGTGGAATGGCCTGCGCCTGAAAAAGCTCCTTCGGAATGCCGGCTGTGAAGCTCGCACCCGTTGTAGTCACATCCACGGCCATCAGCTTTTCGTCGGGCGAAACAAAATACAGCTCCTTGCCGTCCCTGCGCCACATCGGGTCCGCCCCGCCCGACGCTGAGATTTGCCATTTCCCCGTTTGTTGCGGAAACGCTTGGACGTAAACTTCCGGCCTCCCGGTTTCGGTGGAGACGTAGGCCACATAGTGGCCGTCGGGCGAAAACTGCGGACCGCTGGCACTAAAGCTGCCTTGAACGAAGGCGAAGGGCTTGCGGTCGCCGAAGAGCGGGAGACCCCACAGTTCAGATTGGCCGTGCTGGCCCCTGTCGTCATAGATGGCATAGCGGCCATCCGCCGTCAGGTCATTGATGTACTTGGTCTCACCCTTCGACTGAAAAACCTTCTGTGTTCCCCCTAAGCCGTCGGCCGCTTCCTGGTAGATGTCATACTGGCCTTCGCGATTGGAGCTGAAAAAAACTCGGCTTCCATCCGACGACCAGACAGGATTCAAGTCGTCGGCGGAGTCGAACGTAAGGCGCGAGCCCGCTCCCCGCTTCAGGTCGTAGATCCAGATGTTGCGCTTGCTCGGGGCTCCCACTGCGACCGCCAGCTTGGACCCATCCGGCGAGAGCGCTGGCGTTGAGTAAACATCGGGCTGACCGACCGCACCCAACTTCTGGCCTGTACGGTTGAACCACGTCATTTGATTCGTAGATACGGCTTGCACCGTTTCATAGGCCAACATGCCTGCCGGGGAAACGGAAAAGTATCCGTAGAATGCGCTGGCGTACATTCCGACGTTCTCAGCCACCGGCACGGCTGCACCAGTGAAGTGCATCGCTTTTGCGTTGAATGGGCGCGCCATCAGCGTGCTCTGGTCAATATAGAGCAAGTAGCCTGGCGGAGCGTAGAGTGCGTTAGTGGTAGCTGAAGTCAAACGTTCCACTGTCTTCGAATCCAGCGAGCCTGTCGCAATGTAGTCGGCGCCCGGTGTACCAAAGCGCACTTGAACAATGAAATGGCGGCCATCGGGCAGAAACTGCGGCAACTGGAAAAACTCTCCGTGCGCAGCGTCCGGGGTAGCCACCAGCGTCGGCGCGCCGCCCGTGTCGGGCACGCTGTAAATGTTGTTATGGTTGTTAAACAAGATCACGCCATCCTTGTTCCAGCTTCCGCCGGGGAAGTTCGCGTCGCAAAGCGTCAGCGGCGTCCCCCCTGTCGCCGCAATCTTCACCAGTTTGCCGCCTGCCTGAAACCCAATCTGCTGGCTATCCGGCGACCAGAAGGGCACTTCGGCGCCCTCGGTTCCCGGAATCGCCTGAGCCGTCATGCTGTCGAGCGGCCGAAGCCAGAGCATAGGTGGTTTGTCCGGTCCGCCCGATTGAGCGATGAATGCCAGCATGCGGCCATCGGGTGAAGTGCTCATCTCGCCGCCGTCAATAAACTCCGCGCCCTCGGGCGGCGAGAGTGGGAAGCGAATGACGTTGGGCTGCGGCGCGGGTTTCAGCAGCAGCCACGCTGCGACGCCCGCAAAGATTATCGTGGCAACCCCCAGCGCCCACGGCGTGGCGCGCCGCAGGCGCGACGCCTGGCCGGTCTCTGTTGTTCCACTCCCGGAGCCGGCCATTTCGTCCGGAGCAGTTCCCGCAAGCGTCTCCTCAATCGCAATCCGCGCATCGCCAATGGCCTGCAGGCGCTGTTTCGGATCCTTCACCAGGCAGCGCTGGATCAATCTTCGGATCGCCCGCGGCGTTCTTTCCGGCAGGTCCGTCCATTCCGGTTCGCCCCGAATCACAGCGGCCAGCAAATCTGAAATCGTCTCGCCCTCGAATGGTTTCTTCCCGGACAGCATTTCAAACAGCACGCAGCCGAACGACCAGATGTCGGCTCTCCGGTCCACCTGCTTACCCTTCGCCTGCTCCGGCGCCATGTAGGCTGCCGTGCCCAGGATGATTCCAGCCTGCGTCGCCAGCGCGCTTAGCGTCGGCGAGTTTGCCGCGCTCACTGGCCCCGACGAATCCTTATCGCTGAGCACCTTTGCCAGGCCAAAATCCAGCACCTTCACGGTGCCTTCCGGCGTAATCTTCACGTTGGCCGGCTTCAGATCGCGATGGATCACGCCCCGCTCGTGCGCGTACTCGAGCGCTTCGGCAATCTGCTTCGCGATGGGCAGTGCCTCTTCTGGCGAGAGACATTTCGAGCCTGTTCCTGCCGCTCCGTGAATGTGCTCGGCAAGAGTTTCTCCCTCCACCAGCTCCATCACCAGCGCGCGCAGGCCCTCCGCTTCTTCCAGGCCATAGATAGCTGCAATGTTGGGATGGTTCAGCGCGGCCAGCGTGCGCGCCTCGCGCTCAAGCCGCGCCAGCGACTGGCCGTCGTGAGCCAGCGCCGCGGGCAGGATCTTCAATGCCACCTCACGGCCCAGCTTCGCGTCGCGGGCGCGGTAAACCTCGCCCATTCCGCCCTCGCCAAGCTTGCCTGTCACCTCGTACTGGCCGATTTTTCGCCTTGCCGACGGGGAACTGGCGGCCGCGCTTGCTTGCGTGTCTTTGGGCGTGGTATCCAAGGCGTTTTCTCCTGGGGAGGCGGTCGTTGCTCTTTGAGCAGGTCCGGCAAAGGGGGCAGGGAAGTTTGAGAAGGAAAACCGTGCCGGCAAGTCGCAGAAAATGACAAGACCAGTCTCGAGCATTTCCCCTTTGAATTCAAGGATATTCGGGAAGGCGGTGCCAATCGGCGAAACCCTGCACCTGGGAGCAGCACCGAGAACGACATCCTGAAGCCGGAGAGATCCGGCTGCCTTGTTCGCTCGCGCGATAGCTCCGCTCTACTTTAGCCACATTTGCGGATTGCTGGTCGACACCGCGCTCAAACCCTGCTTCAGCAGCTCTTCCACTTCCTTCATAGTTTCGATCAGCCCGCCGCCCACCACCGGCAAATCGGCCGAGAGCGCCCTCACCCGCGCCAGCATCTTCGGAGCAACAAGCGCCGGCAAAATCTCCAGCGCATGTACCGGCGTATTTCTCAACTGGTTTGAAATCGTATCCATCGCGCCCGAATCCAGCAGAAACGTCCGCTGAATCCCGTACAGCCCAATGGCCAGCGCGTGCCGCAACGGATCGAGGTGCGTTGAAATAATTCCCTGCGCCCCCACGCGCTTCAAATAGTTCACCGCATACTTGTCGCGCGAAAATCCGTTCAGCAGGTCGAGATTCACCAGCGGAATCTTCTCCGCGGCAACAATTTTCCGGATCATCATCTCCACGTTGTCCGGATCGCCCGTCAGCAGGTACACCAGCTTGCCCCGCGACGCGATCGCCTGCTCCACTAAATCCGGTTTGCGAATCGCCGGAATGATCGGCGTGTCCTTGCAGTAGACGCTCAGCGGCGTCAACTGCGCCGGGCCGCCGTTTCTTGCTCCGGTTTCACCCATTCCGCCGCTCCGCATCCGGCGCATGGGTGCCTTTGGTCCCTCGCATTTGGGGACCAGGGTTCACTCCCGCTCTTCCCGTCGACCCCCTCACAATCAACTGAGCCTCCACCTTCACCTGCGCCACCGATTCCTCCCCCGACATCAGTTTCAACAAATTCTCCATCGCCATCTCTCCCATGCGCCGCATCGGTTGCCGCACGGTGGTCAGCGGCGGCTCCAGATACTCCGCAAAAAACAGATCGTCGAATCCCGTCACCGACACATCTTCCGGCACGCGCAGCCCGCGCGCGCGAATCGACCGCATCGCGCCCAGCGCAGTCATGTCGTTGTAGCAGCACACCGCCGTCGGCGGATCGGCCATTTTCAGCAGCCCATCCACGGCCGCAAGAGCGCCCTCAGGCCTCCCGTCGCCGTGTACCGCAAGCTCCGAAGCAAACTCAATTCCCGCATGGGCCAGCGCCTGCTTATATCCTTTCAGCCTCTCCGTATCTGTCTGATAGCCGCTGCGGTCGCCCACGTACGCAATTCGACGGTGGCCCATTTCGATCAGATGATTGGTCGCCGCCCGGCTTCCTTCCTCGTTCGCGATCGTCACCGAGTGAACAAACTCACCCGGATACTGGTCGTTCACCAGCACCATGGGAACATTCAGCTGCGCCAGCATCGGCAGATAATCCGATCCGACTCGCGACGACGTCACAATGATGCCGTCCACGCGCCGCTCCGCCAGCGCCTGCACCACCTTGCGCTCATGCTCAGCGTTGGCATTTGAATTCGCAAGAAACACGGCGTACCCGTGGTCGTTGGCCGCCTGCTCGATTCCGCACGCTACCTCGCCGGCAAATGGATCGGCCACCGTCGTCACCACGAGCCCCACCGTTCGCGTCCGCCGCGTCACCAACCCGCGCGCCACTGCGCTCGGCCTGTATCCCGCGGCCTCGGCAATTTTGCGGATCTTCGCCGCCGTTGCCGGATTCACCAGCGGGCTGTTTTGCAGCGCCCGCGACACCGTCGGATGCGACACCCTCGCCAGCCGCGCAATGTCCTTAATCGAAATTTGCCGCGAAAGTTGCCGCGACATTTGCCGAGGTGTCCGCCCCGCCGCGCCGCCCAACGCAACTCGCGCCCTGTTACGCCTGTCCTTCTCCAGCATGCCCAAAACTCCGCTATGCACACGTTTGCTTGACCACCCAGTCTCTTCGAACGTCCTCTAATTCGTCAATGGCGACGCTGTTTCCTTCCCATTTGAGTTGGGTGCCCCAGGTCTCGTTCTTGAGACCTGGGAGACCACGAAGCAGCGCCGCCTCATAAACTGATCAACAGCCGTCTGATGACTTCATCCTCCTCAATCCCCGCCACCCCTAACGGCAATCTCGTGCGCCGCATCGGTCTCCGCTCCGCCGTCCTCTTCAACATGCTCGAGATGATCGGCGTCGGCCCATTCATCACCTTGCCCCTCATCATCGCCGCCGCCGGCTTTCGTCTCTCCGTCTGGGCATGGGTGCTCGGCGCAGTCATCGCCATCGCTGACGGCCTCGTCTGGGCCGAGCTAGGCGCAGCCTTTCCGCGCGCCGGCGGCAGCTATGCCTTCCTTCAGGAGATCTACGGCCCCAAAGGCCCCGGCAACTGGCTCAGTTTTCTCTACGTCTGGCAGGTCGGCTTCACAGCGCCACTCTCAATCGCCTCCGGCTGCATCGGCCTTTCAGGCTTTCTCGCTTTCTTCTGGCCCAATCTTGATTCGGCGCCCATCGCCGCTCTTCCTGCCCTCCACTACTCCAACTTCGCAGCTGCCACCGCGTGCCTTCTTGTCACCGCGCTTCTCTATCGCAACCTCACTTCCATCACGCGCCTCGCCTGGGTGCTCTTCGCCGGAGTCATCGCCGCACTCACCGGCGTAATCGTCTCCGGATTCGCCCACGCCGCAGCCACCGGCGGATGGCACATGCCTCAGGCGCCCGCGCTCTCGACTGCACTTTCCCTCGGCGGCCTCGCCCAGGCCACTCTGCTTGCCACTTATTGTTATTGGGGTTATTACAACGTCACGTTCCTCGGGGGCGAAGTCCGCCGTCCGGAGCGCACCATCCCGCGCTCCATCATTCTCTCCATCCTGTTCGTCGCCGCGTTCTATGTCCTCATGAACGTCGCCGCTCTGCCTTCGCTTCGCGCGGCGGCCACCAACGCAGCCCAACCAGCCGCCCTGCCCAAAACCCTGCCCGTCCAGCTCGTCGCAGACATCGCCGCCTCCGCATTCGGCCACTGGGCCGGCTACTTGATCGCCGCCCTCATCGTCTGGACCGCATTCGCCAGCGTCTTCTCACTGCTCCTCGGCTACTCGCGCGTCCCCTACGCCGCCGCGCGCGATGGCAACTACTTCCGTTTCCTCGCCGCCGTTCATCCAAAGCACGGAATTCCCCACCGCTCGCTCGTCGCGCTCGGCCTCGTCGGGGCGTTCTTCTGCTTCTTCTCGCTTGCGCAGGTCATCACCATGCTCGTCATCACGCGCATCCTCTTGCAATTCTCGCTGCAACAGGTCGGCGTGATCCTTCTCCGTATCCGCCGTCCCGATTTCCCGCGCCCATTCCGCATCCCCCTCTACCCGCTCCCGCCGCTCGTCGCCATGGCCGGCTTCGCCTTTATGCTTTTTGATCCGCGCCGAGCTCATGCAAAAGGGGGCAGCGGCCTCTTCGAACTTTATGGAGCAATTGCTATAGCCATCAGCGGCACGCTCATCTATCTCTTCCGCGCCCATCGCCTGCGCCAATGGCCCTTCGTCGGCCAACAGCCTGGCTAGCCGCACCATCTCCAGTCCCTAAGTCCCTGGTCCCTATGTCCCAGTTTTTCTTGTAACTCTTCCCCCCTCTATCGTGTCTAATAATTGCGACGGCCCTCCCCAATCGCGAGGTCACAAATGCTCATCGGCAAACCGCCCGACATACCCTCCTCCGAAATAACCTCACGCGACGCCTATCTCCGCTATCTCAGCCGCCGCCGATTCTTGAAAGGCGCAGCCGCCGCAGGCGTTGCAACTCTCGCAGCTGATCGTCTCAGCGAACTCGTCTCCCCGCGCACCACAGTTCGCGCCGGAACCAAGCTGCAAACCGTTTCCAGCCAACTCACCACCACCGGCGAGCAGCTCACTCCCTACGACGACATCACCCACTACAACAACTTCTATGAATTCGGCGTCGGCAAAGGCGATCCCGCCAAAAACGCAGGCGGCCTGCCCACGCGCCCCTGGACCGTCAAAGTCGAAGGCAAAGTGGCCAAGCCCCTCACCCTCGACATCGAAACACTCCTCAAGCTCCGCCCGCTCGAAGACCGCGTCTATCGTCATCGCTGCGTCGAGGCCTGGAGCATGATCATTCCCTGGGTCGGCTATTCGCTCTCCGAATTCATCAAGGAGTGCAACCCGCTGCCCAGCGCAAAATTCGTCCAGTTCATCTCCTACTACAGCTCGCGCGTCGAGAAATGGTCCGGCGATGATCCTGGCATCTACTGGCCATACTCTGAAGGTCTACGCATGGACGAGGCCATGCACCCGCTAACCCTTCTCACCTTCGGCCTCTACGGCGAAACCCTCCCCAATCAGGACGGCGCGCCCGTTCGCATCGTCGTCCCCTGGAAGTACGGATTCAAATCCGCAAAATCCATCGTCACCGTTCGTTTCCTCGATCATCAGCCGCCCACCACCTGGAACGATCAGGCATCCAACGAGTACGGCTTCTATTCCAACGTGAATCCTGACGTGGACCGCGTTCCCTGGAGCCAGAAGACCGAACGCCGTATTGGCCTGCCCTTTTACGCGCAAAACCGCACCACCCTCCTCTTCAATGGCTACAAAGACCAGGTGGGATCGCTGTATGCCGGCATGGACCTCAAGAAATACTACTGATGCAGATCGCCAACTCCGCCAACTCGCTAACACTTCGGGTGCCCCATCCTAGCGGCGCTTTTGCTTCACGCCGCTAGGGTGGGATACCACGAACCCAAATCAACCGCCAACTCGTTCCCTATGAACCGTCGAACTCTCATCGTCCTCAAAACTCTGGTCTGGATCGCCTGCCTCGCGCCCTTCTGCTGGCTCGTCTGGGGAGCCCTCACCAACAATCTCGGACCCAACGCCACCGGCGCCATCGCCTTTTTCACCGGCCGCGCCACGCTCCGCCTGCTCGCCATCACGCTGGCCATCTCGCCGCTTCGCCGCCTCCTTCCGCGCCTTAATTGGCTCATCAAGTTCCGCCGCCTGCTTGGCCTCTTTGCCTTCTTCTACGCCACGCTGCACATGCTCACCTGGGTCGCGCTCTACAACAACTTCGACCTGCATGCCATGCTCACTGACGTCACCCGGCGCCGCTACATCACTGCGGGCATGGCCGCATATCTGTCGCTGCTGCCGCTCGCGCTCACCTCCACTGCGTGGGCCATCCGCAAGCTCGGTGGCAAAAACTGGAACCGCCTGCACATGCTCATCTACGTCGCCGCAATCTGTGGAGTGGCTCACTACTGGTGGCAAATGAAGCCCGGTGTCCTAACCCCGCTCGCAATGACCGTCGTCATCGCCGCGCTTCTCCTCGCGCGCCCAATCCTCGCATGGCATCAACACAGCAAAGCGCGGCCAACAATCAACGCCTGAAATGTTTCGTTTCGCGTGAACCCGCTGACTCGCTAGCTTGGCAACAATGTTGGGTGCCCCCGGTCACTCGTTCCCGCACAGAAAATGTGTGCCCCCGGTCTCGCATTTGAGACCGGGGATAGCTCGATACTTATTTACCGACTCGCCGGGTGCCCCATCCTTGCCGCGTTTTTGTTGTCGCGGCAAGGGTGGGATAGCACCAATCCAAATCGGCCGCTAAGTCACTAACTCGCCGCTCTACTCAAACAGCATCCGCCGCGCCACCGGTGCGTAGCTTTTCCGGTGCAGTGGAGTCGGCCCCAGACGCCTCAGCGCCTCCATATGTTCCGCGGAGCAGTAGCCTTTGTGCCGCGCCAGCCCGTATCCCGGATACACCGCATCCAGCTCCACCAGCATTCGATCGCGGTAGACCTTTGCCAGCACGCTCGCCGCGGCAATTGAAACGCTCCGCCCGTCTCCGCCCACCACTGCCTGCTGCGCGCAAGGCCACTCGATCGTGTCGCGCCCGTCAATAAGCAGAAAGTCGGGCAACAGATAATCCGGCCCGAGCGAATCCAGCCCGGCAGCCAGCTGTTCCACTGCCAACCGCATCGCCAGCAGCGACGCCCGACGGATGTTAATCCGGTCGATCATCTCAACGTCCACGGCCGCAATCGCCCACGCCGCTGCGCAATCGCGAATCGCCGCGTCAAATTCGTTCCTCTGTTTTTCCGTCAGTTGTTTTGAATCCGTCAGCCCCGGCAGCCTGCAGCCCTCGCGAAAAATCACCGCTGCCGCAACCACCGGCCCGAACATCGGCCCGCGCCCTACTTCGTCGAGGCCGGCAACGCACCGCGCGCCACTTCGTCGCGCCGCCTTCTCCAGCGCCCATCCGCACACCGGAGTTCGCGCACTCTTGGCCATGCGCACAGTATAAGAATTCTGGCTCGAGTTCTCGCGCAATCGTCGGGTGGAAAAGCCGGAACTCAATCCATCATCCCTGCTCAAACCAGCCCGCTCAAGCCCGCACGCTCGAATCCGTAATCGCGCTCCACCCGGCACACCCGCACCTTGAACTCCTCGTACCACGTCTCGCGCCCCCGCTCCTGCGCAACAAGGTGCCGGGAATTTTGCTTCCACGCCGCAATCGACTCCAGGCTCTCCCAATACGACACCGTGATTCCCAGTCCTTCTCGCGCCGACTCGATCCCCAGAAACCCCGGCTGCGTCGCAGCCAGCTTTTCCATCGCCTCGGCCATCTTCCCGTAGCCGTTCTCTCCATCCGTCCGAAGGGAAGTAAAAATCACCGCATAGTACGGAGTCGCCGGTGTCGCCGCAATCGCCATGCGACCAGTATAGAAAAGAAACTAAAAGATCGCCGCAGGATGATAGGCTACCCATCAACACAGGAGGCTTAACGGCAATGCCCAAGTTCGTAATCGAGCGGGAAATTCCCGGCGCAGGAAAATTGACCGCGGATCAACTGCACGCAATTTCGCAGAAATCCTGTTGCGTGCTACAGTCCATGGGGCCGCGCATCCAGTGGCTCCAGAGTTACGTCACCGACAACAAAATTTACTGCATCTACATCGCCCCGGACGAGGCTACCGTTCGCGAGCACGCCAAGCAGGGAGGGTTCCCCGCAAACTCCGTCGCCCAGGTCCGCTCCGTCATCGATCCCACCACAAGCGAGTGAATCGCCGGCAGGCTTACGTCGCGCGCCGGCAGCCAACCAAATCCCGGGCCCAAGCGCGTGGCCGGTCAGCCGCGCCGCCGCTCGCATTCGTTTTGCGTTGCAGCGAACCCTGTGCAGGGAGATGTGCACCGCGATGTCTAGCGAATGCGGTGCAGGGAATCGCGCAGCAAAAAACCCCGGCCAAAGCCGGGGTTCTTTTTGCGCCGCAAATTGTTTTTGGCTTCTCACGAACCTTGGCCAGCTGACCCCTGAAACCTGATCCCTGACCCCTGTATCTACACCCGCACTTTGCCCGTCACGCGGTCCACTTCCTTCAGCCGCGCCGCCTTGCCGCGCAGTCCGCGCAGATAAAACAGCTTCGCCCGGCGCACCTTGTAGCTACGCACCAGCTCCACCTTGTCCACTACCTTGGAGTTGTAGGGGAAGATGCGCTCCACACCCTGTCCAAAGCTCATCTTGCGCACGGTAAACGTCGACTGCGGACCGCGGTTCACGGCGATCACCAGGCCCTCAAAGGCCTGCAACCGCTCTTTATCGCCTTCTTTGATCTTCACTTGAACGCGAATTTGGTCGCCGGGCACAAACACCGGCAAATCGGTGCGCTTCAGCTTGTCAGCCAGGCGCTGCATTACGGGATGAATTGACATGTTATTTTCCTGCGATTGAAGTCAGAGTGTTTAGTTTATCAAAGATTGCCGCCATCTGCCTCATGCGCTGACCCCTCATTTTACCTATGTTTAGGCACCCATCCCATGCGCTATAGTTCGGCAATGGATGAAAAACGGGATCTGCTACGCCACACCCTTGCCACACTGGCCTACCGTACCGTTCGCGCTTTGGAATATGCACCCGAATCCTTCGCTAACTTCGACAGTGCCGGCCGCAGTCCCGTGCAGATCCTCGCCCACATGGGCGACCTTTTCCTCTGGGCCCTCTCCATGGCCCAGGGCAACCCTGCGTGGCACAACACCCAACCCATCGCATGGCCCCAGGAGCAGCAGCGCTTCTTCGCCGCCCTCTCGGCATTCGACGCCTATCTCGCCTCATCCTCAAAGGTTCATGCGCCCATTGATCGCATGATGCAGGGCCCCGTCGCCGACGCTCTTTGCCACGCGGGCCAGCTCGCCATGCTGCGCCGACTCGCCGGCTCACCCACACGCGGCGAAAACTTCTACGTCGCAGCCATCACCATCGGCCAAATCAACTCCGTCCAGCCGGAACCGGTAAAGCCCTTCTAGCCCCGCTCCTCGCATTCCTATGCTGACCCGTTGACTCTCAAAAACAGTGGATTTTCCTGAGTAGCGCCGGCGTCCCGCCCGGCTGTCGCGCGAGAGCCTGCCCTGAGCGGAGCCGAAGGGTCCTCGCCCGCGCCTTGACCTGACGCCATCGCCAATTTACTCGATTTCAGTCTCTGGCCGACCGTATCTACCCCCGCCGCATCTCCTCAATCATCAATATATCTTCCGCGTTCAGCGTCGCGCGCTCCAGCAACTCCGGGCGATTCTTCAGCGTTTTGCGCAGTTGCTGTTCCCGCCGCCACCGCCTGATCTCCGCGTGATCGCCGTTCATCAGTACCTCCGGCGCGCGCAGCCCGCCAAACTCCGCCGGCCGCGTGTACTGCGGATAATCCAGCAACCCTCCAGCTCCATGCTGCGATCGCGGAACCCCGTGCACATCCGCATCGATCTCCGCGGCGATTTCCGAATCGGGCGCTCCAAAGCTCTCATACTCGGCCGAAGCCTCGTTGCCCAGCACGCCCGGAATCAGCCGCATCGTCGCATCCACCACCACCGCCGCCGCCAGCTCGCCTCCGCTCAGTACGTAATCGCCAATTGATAGCTCCATGTCGCAATAAAGCTCATTCACGCGCTCATCCACGCCCTCATACCGACCGCAGACCAGCACCACCCGCTCCACGCGCGCCAACTCTCGCGCAACAGCCTGCGTAAAAAGTCGCCCCTGCGCCGACAGCAAAATCACTTTGGTCTTTACGTCCCTAGTCCCTAGTCCCTTAGTCCCTAGTCCCTGCTTCTCTAACGCCTCCGCCAGCGGCTCCGGCTTCAGTACCATCCCCTCGCCGCCGCCAAACGGACGATCGTCCACCGTACGGTGCCGGTCATGCGCGTACACGCGCAGATCGTGCGCCTCCACCGTCACCAATCCCTCCTTCAGCGCTCTGCGCACAATCCCGTGCGCAAACACGCTCTCAAAGAACCCCGGAAAGATCGTCACAATGTCGAATCGCATACCGACGATCATAAAGGCAGGCGACGCACTTCCGCGCGGGTATCCCGGTCTCGATTTTGAGACCGGGGATAGCTCCGTCGCCGCACCCGCTCTCCCGCAGCTGGCAGCTAATAGCTGTAAGCCGCTTTCCGCCTCCACAACCGCGCAGTCACCCACGCAAACCCGCGCGTCCGTCGCGATGCATCTCCCAGCGGTATTATTGTCCCCACGCCTCTTGCGTTTTCTGGGGTCCACGGCGAATGATTTGTATTCGCATGGGTGGCCCTCGCTCGGCCTTTTCAGCCCCATTATCACTTGGCGCATCCGTCTCTTCGGCGGCCGCCGCTTTTGCGATTCGCGAGCCCGCGTCAGCGGGCGAAATGCGGTAGCCCCAGGCGCGAGCCTGGGGGCACTCCGCGCATCAACCCTCCAGCCCGCGTCAGCGGGCGAAAGAACGCCGCCGATCCCTTCCTTCCCTGCAGACTTTCCCCTCGGTCCGCTTTCCTGTCAAGCCCTACGCGAAAATCGTAAACCCTTATCTCCTTCAATTGCTGTGCTTCCTGGTCCAAAATTTCTCCCCGAAGATTGCCGATCATTTCCACCACCTCAGTACACTCGTCTCAGGTGGAAAAAATCATCTCGACAGCAGACCAGGGGGGCACCGGCTGCTGATTTTTTCCCTGCATCCCACTTTCTAATCGGGAAGGAGAAAATAATTAATTCTTTTTCGGAATAGTACGCTTTTGGACGATAAACTAAGGTAAGTGGTTGAAAACACACGACAACACATGGGCTTGCAATGCCTTGGCGACCATGCTACAATGAAGGTGTTGGATGAGGGATAAGGCAGTTCTAGCTGACTTACCCCTCCGACGGTGTTCGTTGAGCATGTGGTTAAGCTCTGTGGTTTGGTAAGCCACTTACTCTTCGCGGGGTATTGCGGGTTCGACTCCCGCCGAACACCCCATCTAAGGGGCGTAATCAACAGAAGCCTATGTTGATTATGCCCCTTTTCTTTGCCTTAGTCAAGCGTATGAAAACGACGCTTGGCCGGTTGCAACGCGAGAACCAAGGCGAGTGGGAGTGTGGAACTCTCTCTTCTCTTCCAAAATCTCGCGCACGGTCAGCAACTGTATTCGAGGGTAGTTCACGTCCCCATACTTATACATGCCACCTCGCGCGGCCTCTTCCTTCATGGCTTTGCTAGGCTCTTGAAGAGAGAGGAATCCAGCCATTTCTGCGTTGTCTTCCCGCGCAAGAACGCCACGCAGATCGCGGATGTCTGTCGGACGCAAATGGCCTCCTTTTACCGAGAGCATCATCTCTCTCAGCCCTTCGCGAGTTTCAAAGTACAATCTTCCGTCGATGCCTTTATCTGCGACCTTCTTCTGCATCGGGAACCCGCCCACGCGCTCGACAAGCCAATGCTGGAATTGGAATGGGTCTCGCTTGAAGAGTTCTTGTGCTTGCTCGACGCTGACAGGAATTCCATCCACCTCGAAGTTAACGCCATTCACAAGCCGGTATTTCTTCTCAAGAGTGTCAGTAATCAAACGGATCGAGAGAATCGCAATGTCACATCCGATCCACTGGCGATTGTTCTTCTCTGCCGAATAGATCGTCGTTCCGCAACCGCAAAATGGATCAAAAACGACATCACCCTCATTGCTGGAGGCCAAGACGATGCGGTCAAGCAATGAAATCGGCTTCTGTGTAGGGTATCCAAGGCGCTCCTCTGCGTGCGGCGAGAGCGGGTCAATGTCTGTTATGACATCTTGGATAGCAACACCGCGTGTCGGGTCATAATAGCGGCGGAAGCGCGGGATTGCGCCGCGCTTGGGCCAGGTAATAAGCCCGAGAGTATCCAGCGCATCCAGGCGCTCTTGTACTGTGAGGTTCTTAATCTGTTCTTTGGTGAGATTAGGAACAGCGGGAACAGCCCAGTGCCTACCTGAAGCGGTCGGATCAACATTGCGCCACGGCTTTCCTGAGTCCCCAGAGCGAACTCCTGCTCCCGTCAGATCACCTAACTGATATCGACCGATCGTATCTTTGTGGCGATAAAAATTCTCGATGTATGAGCTGTCATATTTCTGATAAATCCGGTTCCACGTATAGTTGTCGCTCTTTGTATAGAACAGAATCACGTCGTGGACTGGTCCCCAGCGGTTCGCGCTATTGTGGCTAGAAGTGCGCTTCCATGCTATTTCGCTCTGGAAGTTGTTATGGCCGAAGATGCCATCCATCATAACCTTGATATAGTGACTCGCAGTGGGATCGCAATGCAGGTAGATAGAACCCGTCGAGCGCAATATGGTCTTCATGTGCAATAGCCGCTGCACCATATAGATCAGATATGCCAGCAAATGAGGCTGGGTGTGCCGCAAAGCTCCCATCCATAGGCGCCAGAACTCAACGTAATAGTTCTCCACTCCATGCTCACGCATCAGCACCGGCATGGATTTCGCAATCGCTTCTTTTTCAGCGTCCATCTCCCATGTATCGCAAAATGCCTCCGCCTGTTCGGGAACAGGCTTGCCTGTCATGTTTTTGTACATCAGGTTGTAATTGCGCTTGGAATTAAAAGGCGGATCGAGGTAAATCAGATCAACGCTGCTCTTCGCCATTTGCTGCATTCGCGTGAGATTGTCACCGTAATACAAGTGATTCATGGACGCGCCATTAGCGCTAGAGCGCCATCCAATGTGACCGGCGTCTTGCGCTGGTTGAATTTGTAGCAAGCCTCTGAGATGTAGAGGCTCATGTACTTCACGCTGTAGTGATGATGCTGACCATACCACGCGCGCTTAACAAGGGACCAGAATCCCTCAATGCTATTCGTATGAATGATTCCATCTGCGTACCGCTCTTGGTGGTTGACTGAGGCGTGCAGCATCAGTCTGGACATGCCGTTGTATCCCTTGTACTCGTCTGTCATAAGCACGGAGCCGTCCATATCTACGAAGCGGGATATGAATTTCTTCAAACCCTCATGGCAGAGATTGCGCTTTGCAAATGGCTTGGCGATTACCTTTCCTCCGCGTTCCATGATTCCCACCACAGCGGTTTTCTTCGTTCCCCGGCCACGCTTATTCGGTTTGTCATCATCCTTGCGGTTCCGTTTGCGGGGCTTCCCGCCGATGTAGGTTTCATCAGCCTCAATGATTCCGAACAGCAATTTGCCTTGCAGTGGGTCCTTCTCCATTGCAGCGCGGATGCGATGCATCATGCTCCAGACAGTAGGGCGACGCATCCCGAGGTCTCGTGCGAGTTGGTATGCGCTTGCTGATTTCTTAGCATTTAGCATCAGCGCAAGCAACAGAAACCATTGCTTTAGAGGAATGTGAGTACCATGGAAGATAGTACCTACAGTGACAGAAAAGGCACGGTGGCAGGCTTCACATTGCCAACGCATAGAGGCCCGATCTCCACTGGCATGGCGGCACACTTTTTCGCTCCCGCAATAGGGGCAGATTGTCTTACCGCCCCATCGAACACCCTCGAAATAGTCAATCGCCTGCTCTTGGGTTTGGAAGTTTTGGAAGATTTCGATTACGTTCATTGCGGCCTCCAAGCTACACAATGATCGTAGTTTGTTTGCCAGAATTTGTCAAGTCCAAAAGCGTACCGTTCCGTTCTTTTTTTGACACGATCAAGGGCATCTTTTCTTGCCGTAACTCCTTTAGAATTGGGTTCCCACCCGCGAAAAACTCGGTCAAAATGGCCAAAATGGCTGTTGATTATTTGGTAAACATCCGTTCCGCTTTTTTGGACCGGAGAAAATAAATAACTATTTTTTTTGGAGCTCTGAGGGCACGTTTTCTAGGTGCAACTCCTTTGGAATTGAGTTTACGCCCTCGAAAAAAGCCGCTCAAAATGGTGAAAATGACTGTTAATTACTTGGTAAACATCCGCCGCTTGGTTGCGGTCTTCAGTTGAGGCCCGCAATCGCTGCACTGCGACGTCACGCCTCTTCAGCCTTGCTCAGATCCACCAATCCCTCGGGCAGCGCCATCTCCACCCGCTTCGCCTCAAGATCGATCTTGCGTAGAAAGCTCTTCGCAAACGGAACCAGCACTTCGCCCTTCGCGCCACGCACTACCAGCAGCGGCGCAGCTCCTCCGCTCCGGTCCACGTCCTTGATCTCACCCACACGAACCGGCTCCGCGCCGCCGACATCCACAAGCACGCAGCCAATCAAGTCGCCCACGTAGACCTCGTCGCTGCTCAGAGCGGCTCGCTCCGCACGCGGAATTGCGACGATCAATCCCGACAGCAACTCAGCCGCTGAGATCGAATCCACTTGCGCAAAGTGCAGCACGACGCCGCCCTTGTGCAGCCAATGATTCTGGAGCTCCACCTGTCGCGGCGTCGGCGCAGCCGCTCGCGTGTCAAGCCCAGCCGGCCGCGCGCCCCCAGCCGCGCCTGCCTTCGCAGACACTTCCGCAGGCAGTCGGGGTCCCCGAGAAGCGGTCGTTGCTTCTTGGGGTGAAAGCAGCCAAAGCTGCCTCCGCTCCGCAAATTTTTCGGGAAAGTCAGTGAGAATCTCGGCGAAGACTTCGCCTTTGCGTCCCTGGGGCCGGCGAATCCGTGCCAGCCATACCCACGCGTCAGCCGCTTCCGGCACAGTTACCTCCGGCCACGAGCGACGACTGCACGGATAGAAACCGAGCCAGGGTGAATTGACAGATACACCCTATTCCTCGTCGTCTTCTTCCACAATGTCGAGCGTATAGCGGTGGCGCAGCTTCATGCCGACCGCGCCCAGAATGGTGCGCACCGAGCGTGCCGTGCGCCCTTGCTTGCCGATCATCTTGCCCACGTCCTGCGGCGCCACGCGGAGTTCGAGAATAGTGTTATCGCCCCGGTTCACCGCTTCCACTTCCACGGCATTCGGCTCGTCCACGAGAGCTCGCGCAATCTCGCGGACCAGTTCGTCTACTTGCACCGTATCGAGTTGGGTCATGATCTAGCCCCTGAACCTTGCGGATTCGTAACCTAGGCGGTGACTTCCGCAGCTGGCGCCGCGGACGCAGTAAGTGGGTGGTTGGCGACAATCTTCTCCATTCGCGAAGAGAGCTGCGCACCCTTGCTGCGCCAATATGAAATCCGCTCATGCTTCAGGTCGACGCTGGCCGGGTTAGTGCGGGGATTGTAGGTGCCCACAACCTCGATGGAGCGGCCATTGCGGGCGCGGTCCTTCTCAATCACGACAATGCGGTAGTACGGCTGCTTGCGGGCGCCGAAACGCGCCAAACGAATCATAACCACGATGAATCAATTCCTTTCGAATTTCTGAGCTTGAGTAAGGTGAACCGGGAGCTTCCCAGCCGGATTCCAATCCTGCATTCGCTCTGCGAGCGGAAAAGCTACCAGTGGTCGTGCGCAACAATGGCTAGCCCAACGTCCAGACCGACGCGCCCGGCCGCGCACATCACAACGTCTAAGTATCGCCGAAACCGGGTGTTTGAAGCAAATCCGCGCCGGAACGTCGGTACGCCCACGAATCGCCCGCAAATCTCCGAGACTCTGCCGTGAGTCTCCGCGAGTTATCTGGCGGCCGCTTTTCTATGCGCCAAAGCTAAACCGGAGGCTAAGCCTCAGCACGTACCAGAAGACATGTAAGGTTATCGTGGCCGCCAGCTTCATTGGCGGCGGCGATCAATTGCGAGCACATGCTTTCAAGCGGCAAATCAACACGCAGCACGGATTCGATGAAAGGGTCTGAGAGTTCGCGAGTGAGGCCATCGGAGCATAGCAGAAAAAGATCGCCTGGCTCAGTCTCGAGTTCGAAAACGTCGGGAGTGACGGAGCTTTGCGTGCCCAGCGCGCGGGTGATGACGTTCTTGAGCGGCGAGTGGAGAGCTTCCTGCCGGCTCATTTGGCCCAGGCGGATCTGCTCCTCAACCAGGGAATGATCAAGCGTGATCTGCTCAACGTGGGCGTTGGGGCGGGAAGTGCGCAGGCGGTAGCCACGGCTGTCGCCCACGTTCAAAATCCATGCGCGGCGATCTTCCACGAGGAGCGCTACGAGGGTTGTGCCCATGCCACTTAGCTTCTGATTTCGCTGTGAGCGCGTGTAGATGGCCTGATTGGCCGCAGCAACGGCTTGCTCGGCTTCCGTAGGGAGGGGAGCGCTGGCGGAGCGTTCGGTGAGTAGCCGCATTACCTCGGCAACTGCCAAAGTGCTGGCGACTTCGCCTGCCGCCGCGCCGCCCATGCCGTCGCAGACAACATATACTCCGCGCTCAATGGAAATGCCGAATGCATCCTCATTGGAGGTGCGCTTTCGACCGCGGTCGGTAAGCGCCGAGGCCGTGTAGTGGACGACAGCAGAAGCCAAGAATCAAACCCCCGTCGCTCAGTGTACCTAAAAACGCCCATGATGGGGCCTGTTGACAAAGGGACAGGGAATACAGGCGTCATAGGCGATGAGTCAGCGGGCCTGAACCTGGGATTGAAAGACAACAGGCCAGGCTGGCCAGGGAAAGCGTTCGCTATGGCTGAGAAGTCGAATCGCCGCGCAGCGGCGGCGGTGGAGGCAATTCGAAGACCTGAACGGCGCCCGCATTCAGCAGCGCGACGCGTCTGCCGGAGGGCGAAATGGCAACATTGCCGCCGGCGTCGAGAATCGGGCTGACTGGTGAAACCAGGACGATGTCACCGTTGGCCGCGTCAAAAACGGTTACAGACTGCTCCTTAATATCGCCGGCGTCCATGGGCGCGTAAGCGTAGATGGGGTGCGTGGTGTCGAGTGTTTCCCAAGCCAGTCGCGAACCATTGGCCGCAACGGCCAGTTGCGGCCAAACCTCTGTGGGTGGCGCCATCGACTCCCAAAGCGTCCTGCCCGCGGTGGATACAGCCACAAGGCCGCTCTCGCCACCTGACCCACACGTCGTGGCAAGAATCTCCTGCTCCGAAAGAAACTGGTCGTCCGGCTCGCAAGTCGATGTGACGCGGCCGAGCATCTTGCTTCCGCCGGTGTAGTAACTGAGGTTCAAAATCCACTCTGCTCCGCGGCTGCGGAGGTTCTCGAGGTAGCCGACTGAGTTGATGGGCAAATGAACAGCAGCCCGAACACGGCTGACGAGCATAACCTCGCCGGAATCGCGGCGAAGAATGCGGACCACGAGGTCGGGTTGGCTGCTATCGGCGAGGGGATCCTGGTCGGAGGTAATGGTGGCCGAAGCGGACGAAGCGCTCGAGGGGCTCGACACCTCTCCGGGCTTCCAGGCGGCAGTTGAAGATCCGTCTTCAGGAGCCTCGAGTTTCGTGGGCTTCGTGACCGGCTCGCGGGAGTTGGTGACGAGAAAATGCTGTTCGGGATCGAGTTCAAGCCAAAGCAGCGAACCAGGGAAGTCGAGATAAGGCTTCAACGCGAGCGTGGCGTCGCTCTCGAAGAGGTTGTTGCGGTCGCGGAGGAGAAAATGGCCGTCTTTTAGCGGCCAAAGATAGCGAACGCGGTCATGGACAGTCCACGTGGCTTCAGCTTCGACGGTACCCTGGGGCAATGCCAGCACCAAAGCCCGAATCTGGCGCTCGTCGGTTCCCGCGATGTTGGATGGATCGCGGCGCAGCAGGCCGGGAATGCGAAAGGTTAAGAGCAACCGATTTTCATCCAGGAAATCGAGGGAGGCCATCGTATTCCGCTGGCTTAAATAGTTGGCGCCGGGCGCGGTGAAGCCAAGCGGTTCTATGGGAATGGTGAACGCAGGCGGCAAAGATGGCTTATCGGGGAAGCGATCGATCAGGTAGCGCTCTTTAACGGGAGGCGACGATTTGGGCTCAGGTGCGTTTTCGTCCGGCGAAGAAGCAGTCGAATTTGGCGCGGGTGCGGGCCGAATCCGATCTTGCGCGGCGGATGGCGCCAGAGCGAGAGCGCAGAAGAGAGCTGAGACGCAGTGGGCCCGAATTGCGCCTCTCCGGTCACCTAGCCGCACGATTCCGAGTCCGTTCACCATCGATCAGTATTCTCTCCGATGTGACCATGGCGGTGGAAGTGCGCGAAGTTAAATCGTTCACGCACTGAATCGAGAGTACAACCCGAGAGAATGAATAATGACCAATCGCAGCATGTCGGATCGTCGAACCTGGCGCTCATCGCGTGTGCGAGAGTAGAGGAGAGATGGCGGAGCGAGCGACGGACGGGCGGAACTTAGCCGCAGAAACGGGCGACGGTGGGCTCAGATTTCTGGGTTACGGTGCTTGCGCCCTGGCCGGAACGCTTTGGGGCACCGGCTTTTACTGGGGAAGGCTTGCGCTCAACGAGATGAACGTGGAGCATATGGTGCTATACCGCTTTCTCTTTGCCTGTTTGGGTATGGCGCCGGTGCTCCTGACGCAGCGTACCCGTTTGACGGCGAGCGAATTGCGGACGCTGCTGTTGGCCGCGGCCCTTGGAATTCCGCTCCAGTTCCTGCTGCAATTTCATGGCCTGGCGCTGACGACCGTAAGCCACGCCTCGCTTATGGTGGGCGTCATGCCGGTGATGTTGGCCGCAGCCGCAGTCTTGTTTGCCGGTGAGCGGATGGATTGGGTGGGCTGGCTGGCGCTGTTCTGTTCGACGGCCGGTGTGGCCATGGTCTCGCTCGGCGGAACGCGTGCCACGACTGGACACGAGACGCCTTCACTCGCCGGCGATCTGCTGGTGATTGCTTCGCTCATCATTGCGCTGGCCTGGATTCTGCTGAGCAAGAAACTGATGCGGACACACAGTCCACGGGTGGTGACCGCATACACCATCTTCTCGGGCACTGCGATGCTGGTCCTTTGGGCAGTTGGCTCGCGGCTGTTCGCCTGGTTCACGCACGAGAATGTCGAACCGATGCCGTTTGGCCGCGTAAGCGCGACAGCCTGGGCGGCGCTCGCGATCAGCGGAATCCTTTGCACGGCAACGACGACTCTCTTGTGGAACTGGGGAATCCATCATGTGCCGGCGTCGCGTGCGGGCGTATTTTTGAACATCGAACCGGTGCTTGGTTCAATACTGGGCGTCGAATTGCTCGGTGAGAAGCTGGGGCCTTTCGCGTGGCTGGGCGGAGCGCTGATTCTGGCTGCGGCCATCACGCTTACGACACGCGGCCAGGAGACCGAGCCGGCGGTGTTGCTGGAGTAATCGAGAGCACGGAATTTGCTGACAGAGCACGAGTTGGTCGGGCCTCGCGGTCGGCGACAAAGAAAAAGTTCGAACTTGCCTAAACCTTTTCAAATTGGTGTCGATAAGACTTTCACTGGCTTTTGACTGGTGAAGCATTTCCGCGTCTCCAGTTGGACCAAAAATCACACTCAGAAAAAAGAGAAGGCACAGCACTCTCACCAGCCTTCCGTTCCCAGCCTGGACTTATTGAAACGCTCTTCCCATCCTTTGTCCGGCAGGTCGAAGTTCCTCCAGCACGGAAGCTATTCCATCCTGCGTTGATTCAGCCGATCCCCAAAAATCCTGAAGGAGAAAGGTGTCATGGAAACGATAAGTCAAGTGAGCGATCTGAGCATTCGAATGATTGGCCGCGACCACCAGGAGATTGCCGAGATATTGCTGGAAATCAACTTCAACGCAAACAAAGGCGGCGATGTCAGCGAGCGAACCCGCAGGCTGAAGGAGCTGATGCGGATAACGCGCTCCCACTTTCTGTTGGAAGAGGCGATGATGGCGGCTGCAAATTATCCGGGGCTGGGAATCCACGCGCTGAGCCATGAATGGATGCTGGACCAGATCAGGCGTACGGATGTCTACTGGAACCGAAGAAGCGATGCCTTGTTGACGCGTGAGCCGCTTGGGCTTCTTTGGGAGTCGCATATCGCGCATTCGGAAAGAGAAGACCTTGCATTCGGAGCCTGGGTAAACGAGGGATCGGGAACGATCCTGGCGCATGGCCGTCAATCGGCGGCCGGTCGAGGGGACTAAAACCGCGTCGGACTCGAAACAACGGAATCCAAAGCATCCACGGGCGATTGGCTAAAGGAGGACGCAGCAGCCGAGGAACTGCGTCAGGTGTCGAAAGAAAGCTGCGCCGCCGCCCACAGCGTAGCCGACGGCCGCGGCTCGGAAGCGAGCTCATAAACCAGACGCTCGAGCACCAGGCGCTTGTCTGGCGGCGAGGAGCGCAATTCAACGTCGGCGCGGGCCACCAGGCGAAGCGCGTACGTGAGCTCGCGCCGGCTTTTGTAACGGCGCGCCTGACGGATCAGGTCGTCGGCGGCGAATGGCGGCATACGAAAGCCCTGCCATAGTGCCTGCCAGATGGCGCGCGAGTCGCGCACGTTCTTCTCAAGGATCACGAGCATCTGGCGGAAGGTGCGGGCGAGCATGTAGAGGTGGCCGATGGCGGAGTCCTCGCCCGCGTCGGAGCTGTTGAACAGGCCTTGCAGCAGCGCGAGTGCGCGAACTCGATCGTGGGCGCTGATGGCGTCAGTCAGTTCGTAAAGGGTGCGCTGCTTGGCGCTGAGCACCATGGTCTCAACGTCGCCGAGTGTGATTCGCCCGCGGCCTGACGTGTAGAGCAGCAGTTTTTCCAGCTCAGACGACACCAGCATCATATCCGCGCCGAGCGCGTCAACCAGTTCTCGGGCGGCGTCAGGCTCCAGGCGCAGGCCGGCTTCCTGCGCTTTGGTGACAGCCCAGCGCATGGCGTCTTCGTCGCTCACGCGGGCTAGCTCCATCATGCCGCAGTGCTGGCCAAGCGTCTCAGTCAAGCGCTCGAATCGATTCTTGTCGTCGAGCTCCATGCGGCGCGTGTCAGAAGGAATACGCAGGAAGTCTGCGATGAACAGGAGCAGCGCCTGGGGATTCGGCGATTGAAAGTAACGATCGAGCGCAGCGAATTCTTCCTTTTTGGCGCCACGCGTGTAGAGCTGGCGCACGTTGCGGATGAAGATCACCTGGAAAGGAGACATCAGCGAGGGGGTTTGCGCGCGGTCCAGAACCTCAAAAATCGAGGTTGAAGCCAGATCGAGATCGGAGACGCAGAAGTCGCGTAGATCGGGTGGGACAAAGGCCTTGAGAACGGCAGCGCGGCAGCGATCGAGGAGAAATATCTCGTCGCCGGCTAGTACGTAGCCTGCGCGAAGCTTGCCCGTGCCCGCAGCGGCAGCTTCAATCTCCGCGACAAAGCGCCCAACGGAACTGAATCCAGCGCCCCAGCGAGAACCGGTCAAAACCCACGCTCCGCCAGAGCGTGCTTAAACGCCGCATTTCTCATGCGGCTCCAGAATACAGCGCTTCAGCGCGCGTGACCAGCGCGGAAATCCAGTCAGGAATCAAGAAGTGAGCGGCCTGCGGGACGTCTTCAGAACCCTTCGAGCACGTCGGCCACCAGTTGCCGGGCGAACTGGCTGGAGAGGCGCTGAATCGCCGCCGGATCTTCCTGGATGAATGTGGGCAGATTGGTTGTGGATTGGTATTGCTCACGGAAGACGTAGTTGTTGTTCTGGTATAGAACGCTGCCATCATGAGCGGTGAGCGTGACGGACGCAACGATGGTGATGAGAAAGCTCGACGACTGCTGCGTGGCGGAGTTGTAGGTGAGCGGGGTTGTGGTTTGCTTCAGAATTGTTCCATGTAGAACGGCGTCGGAGTCGTCACCCGCGTCAGAGGTGACGCGGAAGCGGGTACGAGTGTTGAACTCGCGGATCACGGCTTCAGTCAATGCCTGTTCGGTGCCGCTGTCCTCAGTGCGCGTGGCGAAGACAGGAATGGCAAGCGTTTTGATATTGGGCGGAAGATGCGTGGCCGCCCCCAGGGTGTGATAGCCGCAACCGGCCACGTTGAATATGACCAGCGCAGCCGAAGCGGTGATGAACAGCGATGCGGACGAGCGCATGACGCCATTCTATCTTGCGGCTAGTCGTGCTCGAAGTTATCTGGCGGCCGTCTCACAGCCATCTCGCTGCTTGATCGTGTGTGCCGGATCGAAGTCCGTTATCCAAACACCATCACTATCGCTCCCACCGTAATGAGCAATCCTCCAACCCACGCCGCAACATTTAGTTTTTCTCCCAGAAGCAGCCATGCGAACACCATCACCAGCGGCACGCTCAACTTATCCAGCGGCGCCACTCGTGAAGCCGGCCCAAGCTGTAGAGCGCGGAAGTAGCAAAGCCACGACAGTCCTGTTGCCAATCCTGACAGCGCGAGAAACACCATTGTTCGCCGGTCGAGCGAACTAATTTCTCCGTGCTTGCCCAGCGCCAGCACGATGCCCCAGGCAAATACGACGACCACGCTGGTGCGCAGCGCCGTTGCCAGGTTTGAGTCAACGTGCGCCACGCCCACTTTGGCCAGCAGTGCAGTGGCCGCGGCAAATACGGCGGAAAGCAGCGCCCAGCCAACCCAACTATTCGTCCAGCCATTCGTCCAGCTCATGGAAACCAGCATACGCGCCGTTTACGACCTGAGCCGCGGCGCCATCGCGTTCATTAACCGCTAAACACTGATCACTGCGCGCCTTCCTTATACTGGAACGAATGAAAGCGCCGGAAAAAGATCAAGACGCGCTCAGCACCGAGTCGAGTGCCAATGCTGCGCGCCACCCCAGGACGCGGGAGATTGCGCCGCGCCGCGCTGGGCCGCGAGAAATTGGTCTGCGGCGGATTGTGCTGACCGGATTCATGGGCTCGGGAAAGTCGACCGCGGGGCCGCTTGTCGCTCAGCGGCTGAGCTGGAACTTCGTCGACGTGGACGATGTGATTGCGGCCGAGGCCGGCTGTACGATTCCGGAGATCTTCGAGCGCGAGGGGGAGACGGAGTTTCGCAGGCGTGAGCGGGAGACGATTGCGCGATTCGTCAGCGGCACGCAACTCGTCAGTGGTGCGCGGGTCGCGAGCAGCGACGCGCCGGTGCTGGCGGGCGCGAAAGGGTTGGTACTCGCTCTTGGCGGCGGAGCGATTGAGGATGCGGCGACACGCGTGCTGCTGCTCGGAAATCCTGAGACGCTGGTGGTGCACCTCGAAGTGGAGCTTGCGACGACGCTCGCGCGCTGCCGGGGAACCGAGGATCTGCGGCCGGTACTGGCCGATGAGGCGAACCTCGCCAGCCGCTACGAGCGCCGCTTGCCGCTCTACCGCATGGCGCATGTCTCGCTCAATGTCGACGCGCTGACTCCGGATGAGGTTGCGGAGGCGATTGTGCGCCTGGCCAATTGAGTGCGGTGTTTTTTGGTGACCCCCCGGCTCCCCCTGGTATGGCATACCTCCATATTTGATTGCGAAGGAGTTACGGGAGGGCCTTATACCTCTTCCATACCTCATCCATACCGTATGCATACCTGCCATACCGAGAGAACAGGGTATAGCCAATAGGGAACAGGGAATAGAAGAGCGAAGAGCAAAGACCCTTCGACATTGCTCACGGCAGGCTCAGGGGCCTGGGAACGCGGCACGGCCAAATTTTACCAGAAAATCAACAGCAATTTTCGGCTG